>Ga0207422_1002578_pt1 | contig 23215 bp, 18 predicted proteins | sample MarCyaLeptolynsp_FD_187757 | JGI IMG/M metagenome (GOLD analysis project Ga0207422, IMG submission 187757) | Marine cyanobacterial communities from Panama - species 1 Leptolyngbya sp. (SPAdes) | ecosystem: Environmental > Aquatic > Marine > Unclassified | place: Panama: Panama City | collected... | reverse complement strand
TCGTCTACGTCGTTTTTGGCGGCATGACGCCGTAGCCGTTCGGTTGCGCTTCGAGTTTGCGGATCGGGCCCGGCTTTGTGACGTCGAACAAGCGGAACAGGGCGAAGCCGACGAGCCAGTCGAGCGGCTGGTCGGGCCGCGCGAAGGTCAGCGCGATCCACTGGCCCGACACCTCGTCGACGACGACCTCTTGCGGGTCCTCGCGGCCGGTGGCTTCTTCCAGTACTCGAGCCGCCCAAGCGCCCACTGGGATCAGCACGACGCCCGCCGCGCCCAGCCACCAAGCCTCGACGCCCGCGGCCCGAATGCCGTAGTAGCCGATCACCAACGCCGCCGCCGAGCCCCACGTCCCCGGAGCCTTGGGCAAACGGCCTACGGCGCCCCAGGTCGCTAGGACCCACGCTAGCTGATACTTCATGGCGCGATTTACTGGACCGGGTCTTCGCGGACCAGCTCGGCGAGATCGTCCGTCTCGCGGATGGGCCGCGAAACGACGTACTCCTCCGAGGACCAGTTGCCGAGGTCGATCGTCTTGCAGCGCGGCGAGCAGAACGGAAACGCCTCGTTCGAGAGCAGCGCCGTCTTGCCGCAGATGGGGCACGAAGTCTTCTTCCGACGAGCCATGTGTCGCTTGATCCTAACCCCTCTACTGGAGCACGGGCAATTCGACCGGCGCCGCGGCGGCCTGGGAGACGCGCGGTCGCTCGTCGAGCGCCGTCAAGACGCCGAAGACGTCGTAGTCGGTCGCCCGCTCGATGCGCACGCGGCCGGTATCGCCCGCGCTCGGCGCGAACTCGCCGAAGTCGGTGAGGAAGGTCTTGCCGTCGATCTCTTCGGCCTGCGATTGCATGCGTGCTTGCCAGAGCAGTTCGGTCTCGGGCGAGGGGCCGCCGATCAAGATCGGGAACTCGCGTCCGACCAAGGCTTGGTTGCTGCGGCGGGAGATTTTGCGCTGGATCGCCATCAGCTTGCGTTGCCGGTTGTAGCTGGTGCGGCCGTCGACCTTTTGATCGAGCGCGTAACTGGCTTGGGTCTCGTCGTCGGAGTAGCGGAAGACGCCGACGCGATCAAACTCGGCGGCGCGGACGAAGTCGCAGAGTTCTTCGAAGTCTTGCTCTGTTTCGCCGGGGAATCCGACGATGAAACTGGTGCGGATCGCGACGTTGGGAATCGTCGCGCGCATCCGCTCGACCATCTTCAGGAAGATGTCGCCGTTGGCGCCGCGCTTCATGCGCTTGAGCACGTTGGCCGAGGCGTGCTGGAGAGGGATGTCGATATAGCTGCAGACCTGCTCGTGCTCGGCGATCGACTCCAGCAACTTGCGGGTGATCCGGTTGGGGTAGGCGTAGAGGAAGCGGATCCAGCCCGCGTTCTCGATCTTCGCGAGACGAGCCAGCAGATGCGCTAGACCGTCTTTGAGGCCCAGATCCTCGCCGTACATGGTGGTGTCTTGGCCGATCAGATTGATCTCGCGGACGCCGTCGGCGAAGAGTCGCTCGGCCTCGGCGATGACCGATTCAAAGCGCCGGCTGCGGAACCCGCCGCGGAAGCTCGGGATCATGCAGAAAGTGCAAGGGTGGTCGCAGCCCTCGTTGATCTTGATGTAGGCGAAGTTCCCCGGCGTGGCGCGTCGGCGCGGGGTGAGGTCGTGGTAGAGGAACGGGTCGACGAGAGGCGCGTCGGACTGCTCGAAGCCGCCCTCGCAGTGGGAGACGATCGACTCGAGTTCGTTGGTGCCGAGGACGGCGTCGACCTCGGGGATCTGTTCTTGCAACTCCGAGCGATAGCGCTCGACCAGGCAGCCGGCGACGACGAGGCGTTTGGCCTGGCCGGTCTTCTTGTGCTCGGCCATTTCGAGGATCGTGTCGATGGATTCCTGCTTGGCCGGGTCGATGAAGCTGCAGGTGTTGACGACGATCGCATCGGCCTCTTCGGCTTGCGAGGTCAACTGGTGACCACGAGCTTCGACTAGGCCCATCATGACCTCGCTGTCGACGAGGTTTTTGGGGCATCCCAGGCTGACGAATCCGATCTTCATGACGGGGCAGCTTTCATCGTAGCTCGCCGCGCTGGGGAAGCGATTCCTGTGCGATTGATGACGGCCGGGGGGCGTCTGTGATTGGGGTCCTGGGACGGAGGTTTCCGGGCGGCGCCGTTGGTACCAAATTGCAAAATGTCATGGGACTGACATTTTTCGTCTGTAAGTTGTTGATTGTTCGTTGGGCGATGTCAGTGTTTTGCACGAAAATGTCAGGTTTTGACAGGGGTTTGACATTTTTTCTGGCGTAAGTCTTTTGGAATCAACAAAAGTACTTCGGTTTTCAGAAATTTCAATTTATGTAAGCGTTTTCATTGGTCTTAACTTGCATTGATTGAACAACTTGCGGCGTGTTCCAAAATGTCATGGTACTGACATGCTTTTTCGATGCGGCGTTGGGACCTTGGGCCTAGGACTATTTGGGGCGGTGCTCGGGTCTAGGCACAACTCCGTTTTTAGGGTAACTGGGGGCTCCAAATTTTGGCGGTTCGGGGAATTGAGAGCCATTGGAGGCGAACGCTAGAGAGAGAAGAGTGGGGCTGTATCGAGTTGATTTTCCGGGATTGCGGGCTGGGGCCCCAAGGAGCGAAACAACGGGTTCTTGCTTCGCAAATCGCCTTGGGGCGGGGCACTCAGGGGGTGTGAAAAATTTTGAACCGGGCGGTCGTGAATGGATCGTCGAGGTCTCCGTTGCTCTTGCCCTTGCGGGATTGGCGAGGGGCGCCGCTAACGGGGGTCAAGATGAATGACGGAAACGGATGTAAGTAATGGACTTTAGGAGTCTCACTTGCGAGGCCATGTCACTGCGGGCGAGGCTTCACGTGCGACCGTGGTCACGGGCTCACGCCCGCGGCACTGTTGTTCGTTCGCCGGCGGCGTGGGGAATGGGATGTTCGTTCTGTTTTTTCACAGCCCCTCACTTAACGGGCTCTGACGGATCGGACCGCCGTTGGTTCTTTCGCAGCCGCATTTGGGGTGCGGGCAGCGGTGCGGGGGCGCGCGAGACCTTCGAGCGCGGCTCGAAGGCGGCACGGCTGGAGCCGTGCGCTACGTCGGGCGCATCGGCGAGATCGTGGGACGGCGTGGCGTTGTAGACGTGGTTGCCGCTTGCGCACGGGCGGACTCGGCATGCCCGGCATGCTGAGTCCCTACAGGCTGAGCAGCGGGCTCTTGCTTCGCAAATCGCCCTAGGACCCAGCACTTACGTACCGGGCTCTGACGGACCTGAGCGGCGGCGGCGGATGAGGGCGAGGCCCAGGAGGCCGGCGCCGGTCAGCAGCGTGGTCGAGGGTTCGGGGACGGCGACCGAAGTTACGTCGTCGACGCCGTAGAGGAAGAAGCCGCCGCAGCCCGAATCCGAGCCGCAGGTGCGGATCTGCGCCGACGAGAACGGGTTGTCGGCGACTAGGCCGACGAAGTGCAAACGAGTCACGCCGTCGCCGAGCAAGACGGAGTCGGAGGCTAGGTTCGAGACCGTGCCCTCGGTGGTGGTGAGTTGGAAGTCGCCGTCGAGGATGTCGTCGACGGTGGTGAAGAAGAGGCCGATGGCGATGGTCGGGGCGGAGAAGCCGAGGTCGAAGCCTTCGGCGTCTTCGATGAGATTGAAGTTGCCGGCGAAGTCCGTGCCGAGGAACTGCGTGCCGGAGGTGGTTTCCTGGCCGGCTTCGGCGGTTTCGGTGACGCGCAGGGAGTCGCCGCTTGAGTAGGAGTAGTTGAAGGTCGTGCCGTCGATCTCGTCGCCGCTGTTGATGATGGTTCCCGCGGCGAGCGAGTCGAAGTCGATGACGGTGGTGACGCCGCCGAGGCCGCCGAGGGCGGCGTCGAAGGCGAGGGGGTCGGTGAACATCGTCACGGCCGAGGCGGGGCGCGGGGCGGCGGAGATCAGAACGAAGGCTAGGAGACAGCGCGAAAGCATGGGAGTTCCTCGGGATCAGTCTTGTGAACCGGTATTGGGCAAGGGCGGCGCTAGGCGCTTCCCGTGCGGAAGCGCCTAGCAGGGCAGCCGAAACAGGCGTCTACGGTGCGGGGGCGGGGTCTCCGCAAAGAACGCCGAGGGTCACTCTGCGGTCACGACCCGAGGCGTTTTCCGCCCTGCATGCCCAGATATGGGTTGCGGTGCTGACGGGGCCGCTGTACTGCACGAAGATGTCGTTCGCGGAGCCTTCGTCGCCGCAAGCCCCCGCTAGGGCTCTCAAGGGTTGTTGGCAACTGACGAAATACTTCTGGCTAGTTCTCCCCGCGAGGGTGTGCGTTGCAAACTTCCAGCCGCGCGCGGCCGGGCCTGGCGGTCCTTCCGGGCCTTGTAGTCCCCTCGCACCGACCGGTCCTTGCGGCCCCCTCGCACCGACCGGCCCGGTAGGGCCAGCTACGCCTTGAGCTCCCGCGGGGCCTTCTGGACCGGTGGGACCAGTCGCGCCTTGGGGACCGGCGGGTCCTTCCGGGCCGATGGGGCCGACTTCGCCTTGCGGCCCGGCAGGGCCTTCCGGGCCGATGGGGCCGACTTCGCCTTGCGGTCCGGCAGGGCCTTCGGGACCGACAGCGCCGACTTCGCCCTGGGCTCCAGCGGGGCCCTCTGGGCCGATGGGGCCGACTTCGCCTTGCGGCCCGGCAGGGCCTTCAGGGCCGACGGGGCCGACGGGGCCGACTTCGCCTTGCGCTCCGGCAGGGCCTTCCGGGCCGACGGGACCGACTTCGCCTTGAGCTCCGGCGGGACCTTCTGGACCGACCGGGCCGACTTCGCCCTGGGGACCGACTGCGCCGACGACGACTTCAAACGCGTCGTATTCGAGGGCGCCCTCGACAGTATTGCCGACGATCAGCAGGTAGCTGGCTGGGATCAAGCCGGCCGGCAGCGCGGCCTCGATGCGCGTGTTCGTCCACGTCAGTATGGTCAGGTCCTGTAGGAGTGACGCCTGGCCGAACTGGATGCGCTCGGCGCCCTCGCGCACGCCGAAGGAGTCGCCCGTGATGACGAGCGTGTCCGGGACGGAAGCGATGGTCGTGACTTCGACGTTCGAGATCACCAGACCATCGCTGGGGTCGGCCAGGCCGGCGACTTGCTGCTGAAGCGCCTCGACTTGGCGCTGTAGCTCCGGTATCGAGACACGCTGTGAGAAGGCGGGAGCGGCGGCGAGAGCCAGGCCTAGAGTCCAGCCGAGCAGTCGGACTCCGAGCCGGGACGATTGATTCTTGGATGAAGACGTTGGATGTTGCATACTTTCCTCTTGATTTGGACAGGCCGCTGTGGCGATAGTCCGGATCATCTCGTTTTCGAGTCTTTCCCCCTTAAGCAACTTTTCCCGCTGAAAGCGGTACCTCCAGACGATCCTTTTTTCGTTTTCTAAGGGGGGACTTCTCGACGGGCGGAACTTTGGGGGGCGCGGCGTTCTTCCTCGAGCGTGTCGGCGCGGCCAGAGATCGCGAGGCAACGAAATGTCGCCCTGCGGGCTGGGCAACGGGCTCTTGCTTCGCAAATCGCCCTACACCCGCTCCATGACTGTCGCGGCTCTGACGGATCGGGCTGCCGTCGATTCTTTCACAGCCCCCCAGTGCGCGGGCCCGCGTATCCGGTGCTCGGCGGAAGCGACGCGCCGGTCGGTAGAGATCGTTCCTATTGGCCGGCCCGCCGTTTGCGGTAGGCGACGGCTGCAAGCCCGAGTACGACCAGCCCTAGGGTGGACGGTTCCGGAACGGGGGCCGTGCCGTACGGCGTGTCCGTCACTGTGATCCTGGCGTTTGGGTTGTCCTCGTAGACTCCGATGTTGTAGTTGGCGAGATGTGCGCCGGGGACCGTGAGTACGAAAGAGCCGCTGGTGGGAAAGACGTCGCCTATGGTCAGGATGGTGCTGAAGATATAGAGATCGTCTCTCGATGGGTCGTAGTCCGGGCCCACACCCCAGGGACCCGAGCCGACGACTCCACCGACGCCGTCACCGAATCCTCGAAGCGAACCGTCCACGTAGACCGCTGAAAACGGGTCGCCGACGTTCTTCCAATGGATCTCTAGTCGATCCGGACCCCAAGGACCCGCTGCGACCTCGCTGCCGACCGCCGGGTCCATCTGGTCCCATGTATAAGAGAAGCCGTCCGCGCCCGCCAACGAGTCCCACTCGACGGTCCAGACTATATCGGCGAGGTCCGCACTGGGTTGAATCGTGACCATGACGCCCGCTGATGCGGCTGTCGTGAGCGTCAGGCTCAGCGCCCAGCCGAGCAGGCGGATTCCCAGCCGGGACGATCGATTCTTGGATGAAGACGTTGGATGTTGCATACTTTCCTCTTGATTTGGACAGGCCGCTGTGGCGATAGTCCGGATCATCTCGTTTTCAAGTCTTTCCCCCTTAAGCAACTTTTCCCGTTGAAAGCGGTACCTCCAGACGATCCTTTTTTTGTTTCCCGAAGGGCGGAACTTCGGGGGGCGCGGCGTCCTCCGCGAGCGTGTCGGCGCGGCCAGAGATTGCGAGGCAACGGCTAGAGACAGAGAAGAGGAGGGGGGTATCGCGTTGATTTCCCATGGCTTGCGCCATGGGCTAACGAAATGTCGCCCTGCGGGCTGAGCAACGGGCTCTTGCTTCGCAAATCGCCCTATACCCGCTCCATCACTGTCGCGGCTCTGACGGACCTGACCGCCGTCGATTCTTTCGCAGCCCCCAGTGTGCGGGCCCGCGTTTCCGGCACCCGGCGGAAGCGGCGCGCTGGTCGGTAGAGATCGTTCCTAGTGGCCGGCCTGGCGTCTGCGGTACGCGACGGCTGCAAGCCCGAGAGCGACGAGCGTTACGGTGGACGGTTCCGGGACGGGGGCCGTGCCATACGGCGTGTCGGTCACCGTGATCCGGACGTTGGGGTTGTCCTCGTAAACTCCGATGTTGTAGTTGGCGAGATGGGCGCCGGGGACCGTGAGTACGAAGGAGCCGCTGGTAGGAAAGACGTCGCCTAGGGTCAGGATGGTGCTGAAGATCACGAGGTCGTCGCTGGTGGGGTCGTGATCCGCCCCAACACCCCAGGGGCCTGAGCCCACGACCCCGCCTACGCCGTCGCCGAATCCTCCCTCCGTACCCAGGTCGTAGGTCGGCGCAAACGGGTCGCCGACGTTCAACCACTGCGGTGCTAGTCGGTCCGGACCCCAAGCACCCGCTGTGACCACGCTGCCATCGCCCGGGTCCATCTGCGCCATCGTAACGAATAGGTCATCGTCTATGCCCGCCAGCGAGTCCCACTCGACGGTCCAGACTATATCGGCGAGGTCCGCACTGGGTTGAATCGTGACCATGACGCCCGCCGAGGCGGCTGCCGTTAGGGTCAGGCTCAGCGCCCAGCCGAGCAGGCGGATTCCCAGCCGGGACGATCGATCTTTGTTTGAAAGCGATAGATGTTGCATTTGGTTCTTGATCCTGGACAGACCGATTCGGGACGAGTCCGGGGGGCCTCGTTTTTGGGGTCTTTCCCCGTAAAGCAACGTTTCTTGCCGAAGGTGGTACCGCTGGACGAGTTTTTTCGCGTTTTTTTAGGGGTATACTTCCCGAAGAGCGGTACTTGGGGGGATGCGGGGCGTCCTCCGCGAGCATGACGGCGCGCCAAGACATCACTGAGGTCCTTCTCAGGGTCAGCGGGGGAGACTCCGCGGCTTCCGATCAACTGTTTTCAAGCATTTACCCGGAGTTCAGGAGGCTGGCCCGGTCGTATCTCGCTCGCGAGTCGCCGTCCCACACGCTGCAACCGACCGCCCTGGTTCACGAGGCTTACTTGCGTCTGATCGATCAGACGCGTACGGACTGGAAGAACCGAAGCCACTTCCTGGCCGCCGGCGCCACGGCGATGCGGCGGATTCTGGTGAACCACGCGGTTGCGAAGAAGCGGCAGAAGCGCGGCGGCGACGCGACCCGAATTCAACTCGACGAGCGGACGATGTCGGTCCGTGACGACCAAGACGTGCTGGTCGTGAACGAGGCTCTGGAAGAACTCGCGGGTCTCAATCAGCGTCACGCCAAGCTGGTGGAATGCCGCTTTTTCGGCGGTCTCACTTGGGATGAGACGGCGGAGGTCCTCGGCGTCAGCGACGGCATGGCGCGGCGGGAATGGCGCGCTTGCCGCGCTTGGCTGCGGAATCGTTTGGAATCGTGAGCGGCCCGAAGGAACAGAGCGACTACGATCGCGCGTCGGAGCTGTTTCTTCAGGTTGCGGAGTTGCCCGAGGCGGATCAGGGCGTGTTTCTTGACTCCTGCTGTGCGGACGACCCCGAGCTTCGCGCGGCGGTGGAGAAACTGCTTGAAGCCGACCGAGGCGGAACGTTGCTGGACTTTGAGGACGGCGACGCGATGGTCGACGGCGATCTGGCCGGATCCGAGCTGGGACGTTACCGCATTCTGGAACGGATCGGCGAGGGCGGGATGTCGGCCGTTTACCGAGCGGAGGACAAGACGCTCGGGCGGCCGATCGCCCTGAAGTTCCTCTCCTCACCGCTCGCCAGTAGGGCCGAGGCGCGGGAGCGATTCCTACGGGAGGCGCGCACGGCGGCGGCGATCGACCATCCGAACGTCTGTCCGGTCTACGACATCCAGGTCGACCATGACCGGCCGTTCATCGCGATGGCCCTGCTACAGGGCGAGACGGCGGCGGACCGGCTGGCGTCCGGGCCCATGCCGGTGGACCAGGCCGTCGACACGGCGATCCAAGCCGCCCGAGGGCTAGAAGCCGCTCACGCCAAGGGCGTGGTCCATCGCGACGTCAAGCCGTCGAACCTGATGCTGGTGCGGCCGTCGACCGGAGAAGAGAACGACGTCGTCAAGATTCTGGACTTCGGCATCGCGCGCTACGAGCGCGAACACACGATCACTCAGCCCGGCGCCCAGATGGGCACGATCGCCTACATGTCGCCCGAGCAGATTGCATCAGACGACGTGGATGAGCGGACGGACCTGTGGTCGCTCGGAGCCACGCTGTACGAGATGCTGGCCGGGCGGCCGCCGTTCGGGAGGTCCGGCTTGCGTGAGCTGGCGGCCGCGATCGTCGGGGCGGAGCCTGCTCCGATACGGAAGTTTCGCGGCGACGTTCCGGTCGAGCTTGAGCGGATCGTCGAACGGCTTCTATCGAAGGACCCGGAGAAACGCCCGGACTCGGCACAGGACGTGGCAGACCAGCTTACGCGGCTGCGAGCCAGTGCTCCGGGCACGACCGAGCGTCCTTCGATCCGCGGGAGACTATGGGCGGGCGCCGTGGCGGCGCTTCTGGTCGCGCTAGCGCTCGCCGGCTGGCGAATGCTCTCCTCGGAGACGGATTCGGTCTCGCCCGAGGCGCTCGAAGTCCGTACTATCACGTCCTTTCCGGGCGTGGAGACCTCTCCAGCCCTATCGCCCGACGGCGAAACGGTCGCGTTTCTGTGGTGGCGCCCAGAGGAGGACACAGGCGGCTTGTACGTCCAGCGCCTTGGCGAGCATCAGCCTCTAGAGCTAGCGCGCGCACCCTTGTTTCGGAGCCCGACCTGGTCGCCCGACGGCCGACGCATCGCGGTCATCAGCGTAGAGGAGGGGGCGGCCCGGCTATTGACCGTGCAGGTCGAGACCGGAGCAGAGGACGTGCTTGCCGTCCTACCGGGCCAGACCGATTCGTCCGCGTTGCACGCGGACTGGAACCCGAACGGCGAGTCCATTGCCGTTGGCCGGAATGGACGCGTGTTCGGAATTAGCGTGTCCGATCCCGGTGCAACGCCCGTCGAGTACTCCTGGGAAGACGCCGAGGTCGTGTTCCCCCGATTCGATCCTTCTGGAACGCGGTTGGCGTTCGTGGCCGAGCACCCGATGGGCGGGCGGGAGTTCGTGGTGATGCCTACGAGCGGCGACCGCTCCGCCGCTAGGACGTACCAAGACCCGGAACCGAATCGATGGCAGCGCACTACCCCTTTCGCATGGGGACCTCGGGGAGAGCACTTGATCTACGCCGCTTCCCGTTTCTCCCATCTCTATAAGCTGCAACTGTCCGACGGAACGATTGAGCCGCTCCCTATCGACAAGGGCAATACGACATCCCTCGATGTTCTCGGGGACCGCCTGGTGTTCGACCGGTCCGTCGACTTGAGGAGGACTATCTGGACGGTCGATCTCGCCCCTGACGGGACGGCTATTTCAGGCAGCAGGCGCCCGTTCTTGGAGTCCTCGAACGGTCAGTTTTCACCCGCGTTCTCGCGCGACGGCCGCTGGATCGCCTTCGCCTCCGACCGGACCGGTCCGACGGAGATTTGGCGTATCGGGCGGGACGGCTCCGGCCTCAAGGCGCTCACGTCTTTTGAAGGTTCCTCGCCCGGCTCGCCCGCATGGTCGCCCGACGGACGCTCCATCGCCTTCAGCGTTCCCGCGACGCAGGATCTCCCTGACATCTATGTTGTCGACGCGGGCGGAGGGGAGCCGCGAAGGATCACCCAGTCGCCAGCGCGGGATATTCTACCTAGCTGGTCGTCCGACGGCCGTTGGATCTACTTCAGCTCGAACCGAGGCGGCGAGCAGGATATCTGGAAAATTCCAGCCGATGGGGGCGAGGCCGAGCGGGTCACAACCGGCGGTGGCTGGGAGTCGATCCCGACGCCGGACGGGAAGTATCTGTACTATTCGCGACCCCAAGGAGACGGTCTTGTCGTTCGGCGGGAGACGGCAACTGGCGAGGAGGTCTTCTTCCCCGAGCTCGGCAGCGCGGGACACGATCGCGCATGGAGCCCGACGCCCGAGGGGATCTACTTCATCGATCGATCGAGCGATCCAGACTGGATTCGTTTTCTCGATTTCGAGACCCGATCCGTCCGTCGCGTTGCGCCTTATGAGTCTCTGGTTTGGGGACCGCGGCTCCTCACCGTCTCTCCCGACGGCAGGATGTTGTTGTTTGTTCAGTTGGACGGCTACAACCTTGATCTGATGCTGGTCGAGGGCATGTTGTGAACATTGAGGGCTATTCGAGCGCTGACTGTTGTTGGTAGACGTCGACGGGTTTCCAGAGGCGCTTCTGTTTGAATTCGTGGTAGAGGTCGGGGTCGGCGTTGGGGTTTTTGGTCGGCATTTGGGCGCCTACGGATGTTCGCCAGGCTTGGAGCTTAGCTTTGAGTTCACGGGTCTTTTCCGGCATCGACTTAGATAGGTCGGTGGTTTCGCCGACGTCTTCGCGGAGGTCGTAGAGTTCGGTGCGGCCGTCCTCGTAGAACTCGATCAGTTTGAATGGTCCTTCGCGGACGGCGCCGTAGGGGGTGCAGGTTTCGACTGGGGTGTGCGCGTTGTAGTGGGGGTAGTGCCAATAGATTGGGCCGCGGCTGAATTCTTTCTCGGCCTCGAGTAAGGGGCTTAGGCTTTTTCCGTCGACTTGGGGGGCGGGATCGATTTCGGCGAGATCGAGGATGGTGGGGGACAGATCGACGCTGGTGACGGGTTCGTCCACGGTGAGTCCTTGCGGTGCTCCCGGTCGGCGGATGATGAGCGGGACGCGTACGCCTCCTTCCCAGGCCGTACTCTTTTCGCCGCGCAGGGGCCAGTTGGAGGTGATGCGGCCGCCCTTGGAGAGGCCGCCGTTGTCGGAGGTGAAGAGGACGACGGTGTCTTCCGCGAGGCCGAGCTGTTCGAGCTTGACGAGGACGGCGCCGACGCTGTCGTCGAGAGCTTCGACCATGGCGGCGTATTCGGGATTGGTTTGGCGACCGGTCGGCGTCTTGCGGCGGTAGCGCTCGACGACTTCCGGCTTGCCCTCGATGCTGGTGTGAACGGCGTAGTGGGAGAGGTAGAGGAAGAAAGGCTGGTCGCGATGGGCGTCGAGGAACGCTTCGGCTTCGCGGGTGATGCGGTCGGTCAAGTATTCGCCGGGGCGCTCGTCGGGAAACGGTCGCCAACCGAGGCGTTCGGTTTTCTCCGCGGGCCAGTAGGGAGGGAACATACTGCCGTGCGAGCCGGCGTGGCTGCCCCCGATGCTGATTTGGAAGCCGTGATCCTCGGGCCACCAGCCCTCTTGGCCGAGGTGCCACTTGCCGACGGCGGCGGTGGCGTAGCCTGCGTCTGAGAGCGCTTCGGCGATGGTGGTCTCTTCGTGCCGGAGGTAGTTGGTCCACTTGGGGATGTTGAGTCGGGCGCCGGGGGGCGTGCGGCCGGGGATCCAATCGGTCAGGTGCGTGCGGGCGGGGTATTTGCCGGTGAGGATGCTTGCGCGGGTGGGCGAGCAGGAGTTGCCGGCGGCGTAGGCGTCGGTGAAACGTACGCCTTGGGTCGCGAGCCGGTCGATGTGCGGCGTCTGATAGTAGTCGCTGCCGTAGCTGCCGAGGTCGCGCCAGCCGAGGTCGTCGGCGAGGATGAGGACGAAGTTGGGCTTTTTTGCCTGGAGAGATCCGGCGGCCGCGCAGGCGATGAGGAGGAGTTGGAGGGCGGCTGCGGGGCGGCGATTCCTGGGCATGACGTGTTGATTGTAGGCTTGATGATTGCAGGCCTTGTCTCGCGCCTGGGAGCTAGGCGTTGATTCTCCAATTCGAGTGATTCCAAAGACGTCACGACCCGCGAGTCAGCGCCTTCTCTCGATTGAGGGGCGTGTGGGGTTGTGCCTAATTGCCCTCATGGCGGCTGCGACGTGTGCCCGGAAGCCGCCTATCCATTCGGCTTCAAGGGCCGGCGTCGAGGTTTACTACTTGTCGCCCCAGGTCCTCAGGCGGGCGGCGCTTTCGGCGGATCAACTGATGGACTCCGAGTATCGGCTGGCCAAGGAGTTGGTGACTCCCGCGGTTTCAAATGAGCTGTTGCGTGCGCTGGATATCGGGGGGCCGGTCGAGGGGTGGCGATCGGTGGAGCGGGCGGGAGATTTGTACGACTATCGGCTGTGTATCGATGACGGGACGCGCGTCAGGTGGTTTTCCGGGAATGCGCGGGTCGTTTTGGAGGACGGGCGGATTTATCGGCTCTCTGGAGGGGAGGTGCTTGCCGTCCAGGCGCTGTTTCGTGAGTTGGACAGGGCGGTGGGGGCGGAGGTCCGGTGAAGGTCCTGGATGGGCTGCGGATCCAGAAGGCGAGCATCGGGCTCTTGCTTCGCAAATCGCCCTGGGACCCGGCACTCACGTACCGGGCTCTGACGGATCGGGCTGCCGTTGATTTTTTCGCAGTCCCTCGGGGGAGCGGTTTTGGGTGGTGCGGGGGAGACGCGATAGAATCTTAGGCGCTATCGATTCCCGAGAATGGCTGGTTTGAACTTTATCCGCGGCGCCGCTTTTTGGCTGATCTTGTCGTTGGCGCTTCCTTGCGGCGCGGCGGACCGTGAGGCGCTCAAGGCCCATGCCGAGGAGGCTTTCAGTGAGCGGGTGACGCCGTTCATCAAGGAGTACTGCTTGCCTTGCCACCAGAACCGACGGCCGACGCAGGCCGGGGTCAACTTTTCGCCTGCGTTGAAGGCGCCTGGGCATGCGGCGTTTCACGATCAGTGGAAGCGGGCCGTCGCCCGGGTGGGCGCGCACGACATGCCGCCGCCGGGCGCGCCGCAGCCGAGCGAGGCCGATCGGCAAATGTTCGTCGAGTGGATTCACGAGCTGAAGTACCTCAGCGAGAAGGATCCGGGGCGCTTCGTGATCCGGAGGTTGACCAAGACCGAGTACGGCAATACGTTGCGGGATCTGTTCGGCGTCGATCCGTCGATCGCCGACGGGCTGCCGGACGAGGTGAGCGGCGAGGGGTATCTGAATTCGCTTTCGCCGCTGCAGTTGGAGCAGTACCTGGAGATCGCGAACCGGGTGCTGGACGAGGTGAAGGCGTCCGGGCGCGGTAAAGGGCTGCTGGTCGGTGGCGATGCGCGCGAGGTTGCGCGGACGCTTGCGAAGCGAGCGTACCGGCGGCCCGCGACGGAAGCGGAGTTGGACGTTCTGGTGGAGGCGTATGAGCTAGGGCGGCAGAACGATCTTTCTCACGAAGACTCGCTGCAGTTGATGCTGAAGGCGGTCTTGGTCTCTCCGCAGTTTCTGTTCATTACTCCTGCGATGACCCCCGCGAACGCGGCGGAGTCGGAGACGGGGATCGTCGCGCTGGACGACTATCAGCTCGCTTCACGCTTGTCGTACCTGTTGTGGGCGACGATGCCGGACGCGCAACTGACGGCGCTGGCGGATGCCGGGACTTTGCATGAGCCGGAGGTCTTGCAAGCGCAGGTCAGGCGGCTGATCGACGACCCGCGGTCTCGTGCGCTGTTTGACGGGTTCGGCGCGCAGTGGTTGAGCGTCGGCGGCTTGGACAGCCAGGTCTTTGATCCGGCGTTGTTCCCGCAGATGAACGACGAGATGCGCGCGGCGATGTATGACGAGGTGCGGCTGTTCTTCGAGAGCATCTTGCGCGAAAACCGCAGCGTGATCCGCTTTGTCGACGGCGACTACACGTTTCTGAATGAGACGCTGGCGGCGGTGTACGGCCTGGAAGACTCGGTCGACGGGGATGAGATGCGCCAGGTCGCTTTGAGTGATCCGAATCGCGGAGGGGTTTTGGGCATGCCGGGGGTGCTGGCGGCGACGTCTTTCCCCAACCGGACGAGCCCGGTGAAGCGCGGCGTGTGGGTGCTTGAGCAGGTGTTGGGCGAGCATGTGCCGGCCGCGCCTCCGAACGTGCCGGCGCTCGACGAGCAAGACGAAGCGGCGACGGCGAATCTGTCTCTGCGCGAGCGGACGGAGTTGCATCGCACGAATCCGGTCTGTGCGAACTGCCACAAGATTCTGGACCCGATCGGGTTCGGGCTGGAGAACTTTGATGCGATCGGGCGGTGGCGCCAAGAGGATAAGAACGGCGAGCCGATCGACGCGGCGGGCGAGTTGCCGAGCGGCGAGAGCTTTTCGAGCCCGAAGGATCTGAAGGCGATCATCGCCGGACGCAGCGACGCCCTGGCTCGCAACGTGCTCGAGAAACTGATGGCCTATGCGTTGGGCCGGAGATTGGAAGGTTACGACGAGATTGTGGTCGACGACCTGATGGACCGGCTTGCGGCCGACGACTATCGTATGCAGACGTTGGTGAGCGCGGTGGTTACGAGTTATCCCTTTACTCATCGCCGAATTAGAGAAGAGAGGAGTCCCGATGCAAAAAAGAGCGCGGATTGATCGTCGAACTTGCCTGAAAGGGTTGGGCGTCTCGCTCGGCCTGCCGCTGATGGACTCGATGGGCTGGGCCGATACGCCCAAAGCGTACAAGCCGCCTGTTCGGCTGGGCTTCATGTACATGCCGCACGGCGTGATCATGGACCAGTTTTGGCCCAAGGATGCGGCGAGTTTTCTTTCGTCGCCGCCGCCGGCGTTCGAGTCGTTGCGGCCGGTGCTCGACCAGTGTTTGACGATGAAGGGGATCTCGGGCGTACCGATCGCGCCGTTCAACGGGGCGCCGCATGCGCTCGAGCTTTCGACTTGGTTGACGGCGACTTTGCCGGCGCCGGATAAGCGGGCGGAGATCCATATTGCGATCTCGGCGGACCAGATCGCGGCGAACCATGTGGGCGCCTTTACGACGTTGCCTTCGCTGGAGCTGGCGACGATGCCTCAGAACTGGAAGGAGAACCAGGAGGGGCTGAACGAGGGGTACTACTCGCATTGCAGCTACCGTTCGCCGACGCAGGTGATGCCGGCGGAGACGAATCCGCGGAACGTGTTCAATCGCTTGTTCCGCAAGAGGGAGCAGCCGGGCGAGGGGGCGGAGTCGGCGCGCGTGAATGCGCTCGATCGGAATCTGCTGGACATTGTGCTGGGCGGCGCGCGGGAGTTGCGCGGGACGTTGCCGACGTCGGACCAACGGAAGCTGGACGAGTATTTGGACAGCGTTCGGTCGGTGGAGCGGCGGATCGCGGCGATCGAGTATCGGCAAAAAGAGGCGGCGCTTGAGAAGGCGGGCGTGCGGGCGAGTAAGCGTCATGATACGGACTCGCCGCCGATCGAGATCAAAATTCCCGAAGGCGATAAGCGCAGCGAATATATGCAGGTGATGTGCGATTTGAACGTGCTGGCGTTCCAGACGGATACGACGCGCGTCTCGACGTATATCGGTTCGCGGCCGAACGGGGCTTCTTATCCGGAGCTTGGGTTTAGCGATCAGCACCACTCGCAGACGCATCATAAGAATGATCCGGAAAAGGTCGGAAAGGTCGCAAAGATTACGGAGTTCAATGTGTCGCAGTTCGCCTACATGGTGAAGAAGATGCACGGGTTGCGTGAAGCCGACGGGACGTTGCTGGACAACTGCATCATGATGTGGGGCTCGGGGCTGGAAGACGGCAACGAGCATACGCGGGAGAATCTGCCGTTTATCGTGGCGGGGAAGGGCGGCGGCTCGATCCGCACGGGACGGTTCTTGGAAGGCGTCGAAGGGAACCAGGGGGATCTGCTGACGACGTTGCTTGATTGCGCGGGGATTCCGGTGGATCGGCCGGTCGGGATCGCTACGAAGCGGATTGAGGGGATTCGAGCTTAGGCTTCGTGCAGAGAGTAGATCGGGAGAGGATGGCCCTTTGAGATGATGTTTGGGGATCTCTCATCATGGCGGCGCACAATCAAGCTCGACTCCTGGCTCTCGCCTTGACGTTCTTTGCGGCGGCTCTCCAGGCAGAGCCTTGCACTCTTGACGTCGTCGCTCGCGGAGTCCGTGATGCGGAAGGTCGGGTCGGCTTCATCCTGTTCGACTCGGCGGAAGGGTGGCCCAAAAACTACGAGCGCGCGGTGCAACGAGGCGGGGCCCAAGCCGAGGTCGGCGACGTGGAGTATCGGTTTGAAGACGTCCTGCCGGGCGAGTACGCCGTCATCGTCGTGCATGACGAAAACGCGAATCGCAAGCTCGATCGCAACGCCGTCGGAAGGCCCAAAGAGGGTTGGGGCATGTCCAACAATCCGAAGCCCAAGTTCAAGCCGCCGAAGTTCTCGACGGCGGCGTTTCGCTCCCGCTGCGGAGACCAGGTCCAAATAGAAGTTCGGTACTAAACGGCCGGAAGTTACGCTCCTCGCTTGGCGCGTATATCTTTTGTTTTCAACAAGAAAATCCGAACCGGAAAGCCCTCCGCATGCATCACACTGGAGGAGCGGCGAGGTGCGGGGAGAGTGCCGCGCGCCTTAGCCGACAGGCGAATTCGATGCACGTTGAACGCAACGCGGGAGCCCGAAACCTGGGATGACCGACAACCCGCGAGTCCTCTCCGTCGCCACGGCGGCGCCGCCCCATCGTTGGCCGCAGGAGCGCGTCTTGGCCCGTCTCGCCGAGCACTTCGAGGAGTATCGGCGCGAACCGGTTCGGCAGGTGTTCCTCAATGCGGGAGTGGACTTTCGTTCGTTGGCTTTGGCGCCCGGGGAGTTTCGGCCGGACGCCGATTCGGACGCGATGCACGCGATCTATCGCGAGCATAGCCTCCAGTTGTCGCGGCAGGCCGCGCGGGAAGCTTTGCGTCGAGGCGGGTTCGACGCGGGCGACGTGGATCTGCTCGTGGCGGCGACTTGTACCGGCTACATGTGTCCCGGCCTTTCGGCGCAGCTAGCCGCCGAGCTCGGTATGCGCGACGATCTGCAGCGCGCCGACGTGGTTGGGATGGGTTGCGCCGGAGCGATGCCGGCTCTGCAGCGGGGCTGGGACTACGTGCGCGCCCATCCTGGACGACGAGCGCTGGTGGTCGCGGTCGAGATCAGCTCCGCCTGCTGGTACGTGGACAAGTCGATGGAGACGGTCGTCGGCAACGCGATCTGCGCCGACGGCGCGGCGGCGGTCGTCCTAGGCGAGGGGGCGCCCGGCTCGGGGCCGAAGATCGAGCGGTTCCAGACGCTGCTGAACACGGACTATCTCGATTCGGTCGGGCTCGAATTTCGCGGCGGCAAGCATCGCATCGTCCTGGACGCTCGTCTGCGGCACGACGCCGGGCCGATGGTTCAGCAGGTCGTGGAGCGACTGCTGGCGGAGGCGCGGCGCGACGGGGACCCCTCTGATGAGGGCCGCCTCGAGCATGTTGACCATTGGGTCATGCACTCCGGCGGACGAAAGGTTCTCGACGGGATCGAGTCGTCGCTTGCGCTGCCGTCCGGGGCCTTGCGGCACAGCCGCGCCGTCTTTCGCGAGCACGGCAACATGTCCTCGCCGACCGTGCTGTTCGTCCTTGAGCGCGCGATGCGAGACGCGGTCGCGGGCGAGGTCGGCGTGATGGGCGCCTTGGGGCCCGGGCTCGCGGCGGAGACCGCGCTGCTGCAGTGGTAGACGCTAATGATGCACGCAACGACCTACAAGGAACGCGTTCGACTGTTCTACGACAAGCTGTCGCCGCACTTCCGCGACTTGTGGGGCGAGCATCTCCACGACGGCTTCTACGAGACCGGCGCCGAGTCAAAAGAAGAGGCGCAGGACAAGCTGGTCGACTACTTGGCCGAGTTCGCCGAGATCCCCGACGGCGCCCGCGGACTGGACGTCGGCTGCGGCATGGGCGCGACCTCGGTCCGGCTGGCCCTCCGGCTCCATGCGCGTATGACCGGGATCACGTTGAGCCCGAAACAGGCGGAGATCGCCGTGGAGCTGGCGCAACGCAACGGCGTCGAGGCGGATTTTTCGGTCGCCGACGCTGACGAGTACCGGCCCGACGAGCCGTTCGATTTCGCCTGGATGGTCGGCGTTCTGGGGCACTTTGAAGACCAGGAGCGGTTCGTCCGGAACGCGGGCCGACTGGTGAGGCCCGGGGGACGCTTTTTGCTCGCCGATTGGGTCGCCGACCCCGAACTCAGCGCGGAGGATCGCCGCCGCTTCGTCGACCCCGTGCTCGAGGGGATGCTCATGCCCGACGTCGCTACGCTCGACGACTACGTCGCTTGGTTCGGCGAGAGCGGGTTCCGCGTCGTGGAGTCCAGAGACCTCACCCGAGAGACGCTGCCCACGTGGGATGAAGGCGTCTCGATCTTTCGTGCGCCGGGGATCGTCCGGATGGCCTGGGAGGTCGGCAGCGAGGCCGTCGGGCTGATGTCGGCCGTTCGCGGCATGCGCGAGGCGATGAGGCGAGGGAAGCTCCGCTACGGAGTCTTGGTCGCCGAGCGAGTCTGAGGCGATGGTCCGAGCGATCCTCTCAAGGCCTGGAACCGTCGCTCTCGCCGTTGCGTTGACCACGGCCGGGTTGGGCGTCTTTCTGCCCTCGCTGCGGGTTGACAACACCCCGGAGATCTGGCTCCCGACCGACCTTGAGGGGCTTGAGACCTACCGCGAGTTTCGCGACCGATTCGGCGACGACTCCCTGATCCTCGCCTTCGCCTCGGACCTGGAGGGCGAGCCCGACCAGGCGGCGTGGACGGAGCTGACGAGCGAACTCGGTCGGGTTCCCGGGGTGGCGGACGTCATTGCGCCGGGATTCGTCGAGACGGAGGACGGACTCTCGCCGCCGATCCGTCACTACCTGACAAGCGAAGACGGGGCCTATGCGGGGATCGTCCTCGTCCCCGAGGCCGATCTTGAGCCGGCGTCGCGCGGACGGCTGGTCGAGGAACTGGAGTCGTTATTGGGGCCTTGGTCGGGGCGTATCGGCGAGTTCCGATTGGCCGGCGCCGACGTGGTCACCTACGATCTCGACGTCGCATCGCAACAGTCGCTTGGCGGACTCTCGCCGATCGTCTTCGCCGTGATGTGCCTGGTGTTGTACTTGGCCACGCGAGAGTGGCGGGCGGTGGCGGCGGGGCTGACGGCGATCGTCGTGGTCAGCCTGTGGTCGCTCAGTCTGTTGGCCGCCGCCGGGCGCCCGATGAACCTGGTGCTGGCCGTGATGCCCGCGATACTCGCCGTCGTCACCATCGCTCAGGCGATGCATCTGCTGTCGAGGTTCCAGAGCCTGTCGGCTCCGGGCGAGCCGTCGAGGGAGCGGCGAATCGAGTGGTGGGCGTCGGCGATGCGGGCGACTTGGAAGCCGTGCTGGCTTTGTGCGTTGACGACGGCGGCGGGGTTCGCTTCGCTGGGCGCGTCGGAGATCCCGCCGGTGCGCGACTTGGGCGTGTTTACGGCGGTCGGCGTGCTGCTTTCCTTGGGCCTGTGCTTTACGTTGTTCCCGGCGTGGTTGGCGACGAGTTCTGCCGTACTGCCCCAGGCGCTGCACGGTCGCCGCCGTCGCGTGTACTGGACGGCCGAGCGTGCGCGCGCCTTCGGCGAAGGGCTGCGCCGTCGCTCCGCGGCGGTCCTGTTGTGCGGGGCGCTTGTGTTCGCTACGGCTCTGGTCGGCGTCGGCAAGCTGCAACTGGAATCGCACATCCTGACGTTCTTTCCGCCCGATCATCGGACGCCCCAGAACTATCGGACCGTCGAAGCTCATCTGACGGCCCTAACCCCGTTCGAGCTGATTCTCTCCGGCGATCGAGGGACGATGCTGGCCCCTGAGACCATGCGCGCCTATCGCGACGCGCTGGAATCCGCGTTGCGGGAGGAGCCGATCCTTCGGCAAGCGGTCTCGGTTCTGCTGGAGCCGACCGGAGAGACGGACCTGGAGTTCGTGATCCCGCCCGAGGATATCGCCGAAGTTTTTCGCGACGAGGAGATCCCCGAAAGCCTGCGCGCTCTCGTGCAAGCGGAGGGCGACCGACTGACGTTGCGCACCACGCTGCTCGCGACGACCGAATCGTCGAACGCTTGCCACGCCCTGGCGGAGCGGCTGCGCCCGCGGTTTCGCGCCGCCCTGCCGGAGACCGTTGAGACCGTTCTAACCGGCGGCGCGACGTTGCTGATCGAAGGCCAAGTGCTGCTGCTCGACACGCAGATTCGGTCGTTCGCGCTGGCGTTGGCGGTGATCACGCTCGTCATCCTGATCGCGTTCCGGTCTCCGACGCTGGTTGCGATCTCGTTGCTGCCGAACCTCTTGCCGGTCGTCCTCACGCTGGGACTGATGGGCTTCGCCGGCATCCCGCTGAACACCGCTACGGTCACCGTCGCGGGCATCGCGTTGGGGCTCATCGTCGACGACACGATTCATTTCTTGCACCACTACCATGCACGACGCGGCGGCGGCCGGGATCCGGTCGAGGCGGTTGCGGAGACGCTGTTCGAGGTCGGCCGACCGGCGTTCATCACGACCGCGGCCGTGGCTCTGGGCTTCGGCGTGTTCGCTCTGGCGCCGTTTCGTCCGACGCTGTTCTTCGGGCTGCTGATCGCGGCGGCCGCGACGGTTGCGATGGTTTGCGACTTCGTACTGCTGCCCGCCGCTCTACAGCTGCGGAGCAGGAGAGTCGCGGCCCTTCACTCCGAGGTCCGGCGCTAAGCCCCGCCGTTTCGTGCGCGGTTGATCAGGCCGTCACAGGCACGGACGGTATTCGCCATCATGGTTAGGGTTGGGTTGACGGTTCCCATGGAGGGGTAGGCGGCGCCGTCGGTCACTAGTAGGTTGGGGATGTCGTGGGTTCGGCACCACTGGTCCAGGACCGAGGTTTTGGGGTCGTTGCCCATGCGGGCGCCGCCGACTTCGTGGATGCCGTCGCCGGGGGTCTTGGGGCGGCCGGGGGCTTTGACGTCTTTGGCGCCCGAGGCTTCGAGCATCTCCGCGCCTTCGGTGAGAGCGTCTCTAAACAGCGCGTATTCGTTGTCGGACCACGTCATCTCGATGCGTAGGGCCGGGATGCCCCAGGCGTCTTTTACGTCGGGGTCGATGACGGCGCGGTTGTTGCGGTTGGGCAGGCACTCGACGAAGCCGTGCAGGCCGATCGACCAGCGGCCGGGTTCCACGACCGCCTCCTTGAAGGCGCGGCCGAAGCCGGGGGCGCCGCGGTTGAAGCTTGGGGAGGCGGAGCCTTGGTAGGAGTAGCCGCGGATCATGCCGCGCGTGTGCGGGCGATCGACGTTGCGGAATCGGGGGATGAAGATGCCGTTCGGCCGGCGCGGAGGGCCGTGCCAGGCGCCGCCGGGTTCGCCTTCGACGCGTCCGGTGACTTGGCCGCCGTACATGTGATCCATGAGGTAGCGGCCGAGGGTTCCGCTGGAATTGGCGAGGCCGCCGGGGGCGGAGTTGAGCAGCAGGCGCACCGATTCGAGCGTCGAGGCGCAGAGGATGACGTGGCGGGCGCGGATCTCGCGTGCGGCGCGCGTTCGGCGATCGACGTAGGCTACGCCCGAGGCGCGGCCGGTTGAGCGATCGACGGTAACGTGCGAGGCCGGGGCGTCGGTGATGAGCGTGAGGTTGCCGGTGCGTTCGGCGGCGGCGAGGGTGGTGAAGGGGCTCGAAAAATAGGAGTAGGTGATGCAGCCGCGGTTGCACGGGCCGCAGTAGTGGCAGGCGGCGCGGCCGTTGTGGGGGCGGGTGAGGATCGCCGTGCGGCCGATGGTGGCGGTGCGGCGGTATTGGCGCCGGAGGACCGTGCGCAGGCGCTTCTCCGGGCAGGTCATCTCCATCGGCGGGAGGAATTGGCCGTCGGGGAAGTGGGCGAGGCCTTCGGCTTGGCCGCTGATGCCGACGTAGCGCTCGACGCGGTCGTAGTAGGGGGCGAGATCGGCGTAGGAGATGGGCCAATCGACGCCGACGCCGTCGCGTGAGGGGGCGCGGAAGTCGAGGTCGCTCATGCGGTAGCTTTGGCGGCCCCAGGCGAGCGAGCGGCCGCCGACGGCGCGGACGCGGACCCAGACGAAGGGCTTGTCTTTGGGCGTGGTGTAGGGGTTGTCGACGTCGTCGGCGAACCAGCGGTAGTTGACTTCCGAGCAGGCGCCTTGGCGGGCTTGGACGGGGCGGCGGCGGGCGATTTCGGGGGAGGCGACGCCGTTGGGACGGGTGTCGCGGTACTTGAGTTGGTAGGGCGGGACGTGTTCGCCGAACTGATCGGGCGTGACGGGGGAACCGGCTTCGAGGACGGCGACTTTCATGCCGGCTTCGGTGAGTTGTTTGGCGGCCCAGCCGCCGGTGGCGCCGGAGCCGACGACGACGGCGTCGAAGACGTCGTGGCCGCGGGTGATGATTTGCATTCAGGGGTATTGTATGCGCGGGCGGAAGCCGCGGTCCGCTGTCCGTTGCTCCGCTGTCCGGGCGGAGGCCCCGTGATAGAAAAGTGGGCCTGTATCGCGTTGATTTCCCGGGGCTTGCGCCCTGGCGGACTTGGCATGCCGAGTCCCCACGAGTGAGCCCCCACGTGACGAGCAACGGGCTCTTGCTTCGCAAATCGCGCTTTGGAGCGGGGGGCCGCCGCCGATCTGGGGATGCGGCAGCGGTGCGAGGACGCGCGAGACCTTCGAGCACGGCTCGAAG
>Ga0207422_1002577_pt1 | contig 23216 bp, 18 predicted proteins | sample MarCyaLeptolynsp_FD_187757 | JGI IMG/M metagenome (GOLD analysis project Ga0207422, IMG submission 187757) | Marine cyanobacterial communities from Panama - species 1 Leptolyngbya sp. (SPAdes) | ecosystem: Environmental > Aquatic > Marine > Unclassified | place: Panama: Panama City | collected... | reverse complement strand
GTCATCGTGGCACCCGGAGCCCCTCATGAGCTTGCAGCTCATTACAGCTTCCATTTCATCTTCAGCTCGCTGTTGGCAACCACAGCCTTCCTCATACGGATGAAACAGCTTCGTGAGAGAGCCGCGACCGAGCTTCGCCGGATGCGTGCGCTCAAGAGGTTGGAACGCCAGAAAACGCTGATGCAGGCCACAAGCGTGCGCGCTCAGAATGCTGCCTATGAAGCAGACGCTGCTAATCGAGCGAAGAGCCAGTTCCTGGCCAATATGAGCCACGAGTTGCGCACACCACTCAATGCCATCATCGGGTTTTCAGAGCTGATGGATCATCGCATTTTCGGCGAGCTGGGTGACCCGCGGTACCACGAATACGCCGAACACATTCACTCGAGCGGCACGTTCCTGTTAAAGCTGGTGAATGACATTCTGGACCTCTCAAAGATCGAGGCCAACAAGTTCGAGGTCGTGACCGAGCCGGTGCAGTTGCGTGAGGCAATTGACGAGTGCGCTCCGATGATCGGCCGCCAGGCAGCAAGCCGGGACGTCCGATTTGAGGTCGGTGAGGTAGATGCTCATGCTGTTGTCGAGGCGGATGAACGCGGACTTCAACAGATTCTGCTGAACCTGTTGTCAAACGCAGTGAAGTTCACACCTGCCGGTGGACATGTCCGCTTGGATGCATCTCAGACCCGATTGGGTTGGCGGATACTTGTGGAAGACAATGGCGTCGGCATTTCGTCGGACGACTTACCGAAAGTCATGGCACCGTTTGGCCAGGTGGCCAACGCCATGACCCGGACACAGGACGGAACCGGCCTGGGACTTCCGTTGGCGAAGTCGCTTACAGAGATGATGAACGGAGTTTTCTTGATCGAGAGTGAGCCAGGTAGGGGAACACGCGTTGAAGTTGAGCTTCCTTACGCTGCTGCCGGCAATGCTACGCGGGTGCCTAGCGTGGCCGAGGCATAGGTCGGGCGTTCACACCTGACAAAACGCATGCTCGTCTGGAAAGGTGAAAGTCCACCGCACGGTTATACTTAGCGCGCTGACTTATTTATGACACGCAATCGCGGTTGCAGCAGGGAAGCCACCCTCGAGAACAGATCAGCCGTCCTCAAGCGGTACCTACGAGCAACGGGGCCGACCACTCCCGATCCAGCAGCCCGAGTCGTCTCAGCTACCAAGCAAGTGCGGGCAGTCCTCCAAGTTCGAAGACATTCGGATCGCCTGAGACGAGCAGAGTTACCGGTAATTTTGTGTGGGCAGTCACGTCCGTGACGGCAGACGTTAGGACTGGAAACCGCCAGGGAGGGTGACCCCGCTTCTACGGTGCCATGATGAGGCGCTGTGTGAACGATAGACGACCTGTTTGGAGGAGCTTGGTAGATGACCTCAAGAACAGATTCACTCATGCAGATGTCGCGCGATTCCGGGCCATGTTCGTGCGTCGCATGCAGAACCTACCAAAGATTCTCTGCATCGCTTTCGGGCGCCGATATTTGATTGAAACACCGATCCACTAACCACGCCCGCTTGCCTTAAGCTCTGTCAATGAAGCTTTTCTGGATGCAGTAGTGGTATCGCTGCCTCGTAGATTTTATCCGTATACACCTCATATCCCTCGCTGTTTACATGTACCAGATCAAGATAGTGCGAAATCTTGATCTCCTTGATCGGGGGAACATAAGCAAACGTCGCGGAATCGAACTGTGATGCAAACGACGCAAAGTCCTCGATGTGTTGTGAATATGACGGAGGGTCGATGACGTCGGATATGGCGGCTGGGTTCTCGCGGCTGTAAACCAGCACAACCGGCACGTTTTCAGCCTGCGCCAACAGCAAAGCACGCCGAAGGTACTGAAGCTGGGGATTTTGCGGGCCAAGCTCTATCGAGCTGTAGCGCAGTTTTGATTTGAGCAATGTGAACAGTGGTGACTCAACGGGCGTTATCTTGGAGGAGATGATTGAGTTGATATACTTCAGTAACCTGGCCATCGCATCCCGTGGGGTGCCTGCGAACACCAGTTGCTGAAGCGCATCTCGATACCTGTAGGTGTGCCAATGGTTCATCAAAGCCGTATTCAGTTCCGCCTCAATAGAAAGGGGATTGGGGCCCGACCCAAGGTCAGAAAACGTCCCGTCATTCCTGACCTCAAATTCGGATAACCAATCTCGCGACAGGAGTTCGTCATCTGTGCTGAAGTCCGCAGAGAAGGACCTCATGGAGGAGTTGATGACCAACAGGTCCGGTTTCGCAGTGAGAGCCTTGGAGACGAGTTGCTCGTAGTCGCCGGGCAATGCGCCATTAAGCCCGAGGTTCAACGCGGAGACGTTGCCAGCTCCACTTGCTCGAAAGAGTCGCGCTAACTGACTTGTAATCGTGTCTTCACGCCAGTTCGGGTTTCCATGCGCTGCCATGGTGGCGCCATGCATGACGGAATCCCCGATACCGACTATTCGCATACCGTCAAAATCACGCAGTGCGTCTAGCCGCGCAACCAAATCTGCCGATGAGATCACTTCATTCTGACCGGTCAGGAGATGGGAGACTGGCAGGAAAATACGAACCGCCACTTCGACTGTTAAAAGGCATCCGAGCAGAATGAGGATGCTGCGTCCCAGCTGTGATCCAATGCCATGCTCCGCGGGCCTATCAGAAGTTCTGGTAAACAAACGGAACTCCGGTGCCACTGAAAAAGTAAACCACGACCAAAATCTTCAGGGATAGAAGCACGAGCGAGCTGACGTATTTCATCGGCATAATGAACTCCTAGTTCAACTCAAGCACTCTTGCGAAGATGGCCAGGCTGCCCGTAACGCCGAAGAACCACAGCGTTGCCGAGCATGAAACGAAACAATATGTCAGAACCCTGCCGGTATTGATACTGATCAGGCTGTCCTGATTCCAGAGGTTCGGAAGGTACCGTTTGCGGACTTGAATGAGAACCATCACAGCACCGTGCATCAAGCCAAATACCAGGAACCCCCAGGTTGTATCGTGCCAAAGTGCGATCAACATCATGGTGAGGAAGTAGTTGGCTAGATGAAATCCGAAATGCATGTTCCTGTGCAGGCGCGGCAGGACAAATCTGCTTAGGGGAGTAAACACATAGTCGCGTATGAACGACGTCAGGCTGATGTGCCAGCGGCTCCAGAACGCCTGCAAGTTGTTTGCGGAAAAGGGCCGATCAAAGTTCTCGATGAGCTTGAAACCCATCAGTCCGGCCAGCCCAATCATGATGTCGCAGTACCCGGAAAAATCCATGTAGATGACGAAAAGCTGAATCAGGATTGCCGCGGCAAGGATGGCTGACCCATATCCAGGATCTGACCCAACTTGAAAAATTCCCCAAGGCGCAAGGTTGTCTGCGACTACGAACTTCTTGATGAAGCCATTTGCTATCCGGTGAAGCAGTGGCAGCACATCCGCTCCCGAATACGCTGAACGGCCATGGTAGTCATGTGTGAAGTTGTCAAAGCGCTCGATCGGACCCGCGATTAACGTCGGCCAGAAGATCATGAAGTTGAGAAACGTTAAGGGGCTGCGCTTTTCCAGGATCTCAACATCAAGAATATAGTTGATGCTTCTGAAAATCAGGTACGAAATCCCGATGATGCTGACCGGGAAATGGAAGAACGGATTGAGGGGTGCAAACAGATCCGGATCTTTGACCAGAAAGAGCAGGGCCCACAGCCCAACAACCACCAGGGCCCATGCCAAGTCCGGCAGCCTGTCCGGAAAGCGGGCCTTTACCTCACCAAGTGCAAATGTCATCGCTAGCAACGACAGGAGCACGAGTAGCGAGTCGACTGACATTGCAAAGAAGCTGAGAAAACACAGGTTCAGCACACACAGTACTGGCGCCATCAACCGCTTTTCGCGGACCGCGATTATCAGGAAGACTGCGACCACCGCAAAAAGTAGGAACTGAGCAGAGGCAATTCCGAATGTTTCTGGATCGGCCTCAATCAGCTGCTGCATTTCCAGCGCCCCATCAATAGAATTGTGCGGTCGACAGGCGTTTGAAAGTTAGTTCAAACAGCCACTCCCTCCCGGTTCGGCCAGACGGCGACCGTTGCCAAATGTACCAATAGACTGTGCACATTTACATCAGCCGTGAAACCAGTCTGCGTTTGAGCTATGGCGAAAGCAGGAACCAAAGACACTTGCTGTACGGGTAGTCTGCGTCAATCCGCAGCTTATGCCCCCTGCCCAATGTCATGTCAACGCGGGCCCATATGGCTTGGAATTGCCTGAATTCACCTTGGATGTTTGTAACCATGACCGGCATTCAGTAATTTGGTGGTGCGTCGTCAAATAGTTGAATCCAAACCGGTAGGGTCGATACATGCGTCTGAACAGCGGTCGGTTGAATCCACGTAGTCTTTTGGCCTGCGTGGCGCTCGGGTTAGCCGTTCTCGCCACGCTCATGTTGTGGCCATCTCGGATGCCGGCTCAGGTGGACACCGCTTCGGAACCTCCAGTGGAATCCTTGGCAGGCTCTCAGGTGGAATCCCCAGTGATACCCGATGTTCTTGATGTCGCTGACAAACATCGTATCGTCTCCGCGACCGGTAAGGACCTTACGATCCTGCTTGACCTGCAACCGAACCGTGAGCAATTGCTCGCTGCTGGCGACGCGGCAGATGCTTTAACCCTAGCGACAGCGCGCCACTACGCAGAGAAGAGCCTTTTGGAGACGAAGAACTCTGACAAGGACAGCGTTACGGTTTACGTCGTCTTTCTTGAGAATATGGATGAGTACAATCAAGCTACCAACAAGGGAATGACCATGATTGGCTCGGTAGGGTTCAGGCGCCTTGAAGCGGAGGTAGTTGTTGAAAACTCTGAGCTCAGTTTTCCCGCAGAATAGTCAGGCAAGAGCCGGGTCGGTCTCTTCGCAGTCTCCTGCTGACCCAGACTGGCAATGACGCTACTCACGCCGACTCACAAAACTGGCGCTCGGGTTTCGCTTGCATTGTGAGTGGCGCGATTTGATAGTGCGCGCCAAATCCGACAATTGATGATTGAAGCAAGCTGGTATGCGCCGAAGATTTACTTACAAGTCGTTAGTACAAACCGGCGTTGTTCTACTGGTACTTTTTCTGAGTGTTTCTTCACGAGCCGAGATTGTGGAGGATTCCAGCACCGGCACTGAGATGAAGGTTCGACCTTTCCCGTATCCCTATCAGGCTATGGTTGCGGTTGACTCAGATGCGGATCACAACTCACCAGATACCTTCCGTCAGCTGCATGACTTCGTTAACACCCGCAACGATACCGAACTGGGGCTGGGCCTTGGCCTGGATGTTGGCGACTCCGTTTGGATGTACGGAGAAACGGGTCTCCTGTCCTGGTTTGAGCACAACTCCGGCCAACCTGCATTCCCCGAACTGGTCGCGGATGCGATCAGGAAAGGGGAAGTCGATGTCATTCACAGCTATGGAAACTTTGAGACCTCCACGGGGTCGCCAAGGTTCTCCCGCGGGCATGCCATTGATGCGATCAATGCCCTTCTGAAAAACAACTTGCAGCTCCGTGTATGGACAAATCATGGAGGCATATCAAACATCCAGAACATTGGCCCAATGCAGTACATGCAGGGTGGCGTACCCCAAAGCCCGGCCTACCATGCCGACATTCTCCTCGGCTACGGCATCCGGTTCATCTGGAATCCGGCATTTGAGGATGAAGTGACCCATGGGCCGTCGTCACCTGCGGGTGCTCGTTCGGTTCTGAAGAGGATGCGCCTGGAGGACGGCCAGTCTGTGTGGGGTTACAGGCGCCTTGTCAGGGCTCTGGTGGGGGAGGAAGAACTCACCATCTGTGAGAAAGTCACCGAAGCCTGTTTTGGGGATGAGGGCAGCAAACGCATTATCTCCTGGGCTCCCCGGCATATGGACCTGCAGATATCAGATGCCACACTCCAATACTTGGTTGACAATCAATTGTTCGAGATTTTTGCGCAGCACTTGCCATATCGCCCAAACCTTATGAATGCCAATGAGTTTGAAGCGCTTCCTTTGGGCCGATTGTCCGCACCCGTTGTTTCTGCGTTTCGCCGCCTGAAAAGGTGGCAGGACGACGGCCTTATCCTGCTGGCGAGGACATCAAGGCTGCTCGAATACAATCGTGTGCGTGATCATATGGTGTTCGACTATTCTATTGCGGACGGTCGCACTCAAATCAGTATCAAGAGTATACAGGACCCCGTCCTGGGTGCATCGCTCCCAAACATAGACCAGCTTTGGGGCATAACATTCTATGTGGCAGACCCCAGCCTGACTGACGTTTATGTTGGCGGCTACAAGCTGTCGCGCAAATATGTTGTGGAAAACAAACCCGATGACCTCGGTCCAAGCCTGACGATTTACAGGTAGGCGGTCAGCAGGTTGTCACATGGTTCTCCAAATTGCTGTTTCACCCTGATCAAAAAAGTGCAGAAATGAAAAACATAGGCCGCGCTCTAAGACCTTTTGTGGGACGGGCAACAATCGTCACCATGGCGATCGCACTGGTGATTTCCATCCCCTACTTCATGAGTGCAGAATTTTCGACGGACACTCTTGTAGACGGCGGACCTGGGCCGGTATCTCAGTCGCAGAGTGCCAAGTCGGGCGTGAGTGGTGTGAAGGCTGGGCAGCAGATGGAACGTGCGGTTCCACTTATGGGGATGTTCGACAAAGTTGGCCTATACCAGAAAAATGGGTCGGTTGAGAATTACGGTGTCTCCATTAGGCAGCGGCATGACGGACCAATTTCCGTCAGCCAAACTGAGTTGCACTTCTATGCGGAACGGGCGGCTGTGTTTTGGAAAGCCGATCATTTTCCGGCCGATACACCTACCCACATCTCACTCACGTTTGATGAAGACAAGATGCCGAGCAAGGGGAGTATACGTGTGGGATTCATCCTGACGGATGGCCGTATCTTCACGTCGACTGCGACTCTGCCTCGTGCGCAAAATGCAAACGCCGAGCGGGAAATTCTGAGTGCACCAAGCGAAGCGTCACGGAGCTACGTTGTATCCGAAGAATATCAGGCCGCTTTCAATGGTCAGGCCACGATTGATACCGGCTTGATGCGCACACTGCCCAATGGCTTTGAGAGTTCCTTGCGAGATGAGGTTCGTGAGGCCCTCGGGTCCAACGGAAATACAGGTGGTGGCGGGCCTTCACCCAAAGTGAGCGACTGGTTTATCCTATTCGATGGTGTGCCCGAAGAGATGGTCAGCGTTGTATCACTAGAGCTGATCGGCATCAGGGAGCAACCGGCATACCGTACAACTGTTCAACTAAGCGGACGCGTTGAGCTCGACACCGGTGCTGAAAGCAGCAGCGAGATATTGCTGCTGCGTGAAGATGGCACCGAAGAACGGAGTCCCCTCAGCCAAGACGGGCAGTTTAGTTTCGCCGATGTTGAGATCGGGAGCGTGGTGTCGCTCAGATATCGTCACAAGAACCAAGACTACTATGCGCAACACGGACGTTGGATTGAAGTCACACGGGAAATCCGGGACGCGGTGATCAGTGTGAAGCCGCGCTTTGCAAATCCTGATGGCATAGTTGCAGATCTAAGCCAGAACGTATCTTCTGTGGTTGCCGAAGAGAATGAGTTCGGCAGCGTATGGCAGCCTCACACAAGGCGGCGGCATGTGCATTTTCTACCCGACAAGATTCAAGAGTACGACGGACTGAACTTCGTAAACCAGCGCGGTTACTACGATCGGGACCGGTTCTTCGACAACCCGGACGACTGCGTCAGGGTCGTGGTGCTCGGAACAAGCAACCTTCTCGCGGTGCAGGTGCCACTGTTCCAGAAGTTCAACATGTTGCTTGAGAGCGAACTGGCAGTTCGCTTGGGCCGATGCGTCGAAGCCCCGGTTGCAGGCACAGACGGCAATCCGCTGAGCGACAACAATTTTAGGATCAAGAACTACGCCGTCCGGTTCGCGCCGGATCTGATACTTATGGAAACGGCGAGTTTCAGTATGATGTCCGCGCCGCACCTGTCATGGAAGTACTCAGGGATTGATCCTGAGCACACACCGTTCGATACCTTGTTGTATGACGAAGACGGTGCACTCCAATTCAAACGCAAGGATCCGCTTTGGATCATCCATTCTCGCAGAATTGAGGGGAACATTCCGTCGATAATGCCCGCCATCCCGTTCTTCTGGAGTCTGTGGGTACCCTTTTCGGTGATGCCCGCAGAAGCGGTGGATACCTTCGCCTATCATGCTGATGTCATGCGGTACTTCCAGAGCAGTTATCCGCGTGAGCGGTTTGTGCTCTTCAGTCCGATCGAGCAAATCCGCTCGGACTACCCAAGTCAGTTGACGGTTCAGGGCGAAGACGGAAAGCCTTTCACATATGGCACTGAGCAGCTTATTCAGAACGTCCGCCAGTTCTGCACAGCTGAGAGCCTGAGTTGCGTCGTTCCCGATCTACCCGATGCAACGTATAGAGAAACCGACGCCCTCCTGACCTGGCACCACGACGCCCACCCGTCCCCCTTGGGACATCAGTGGCTCGCGGAAACAAGTATTGGCCCGCTGGCGGAAGAGATTGCCAAATGCGCCGCAATGCCTGATCCAACTGGGCAACGTTTCCCTGGGTTCTGCGCCAGGCAAAGCACGGTTCCAGACGGGCAAGCCGCCAACTGACGCCTAGTGGCAATAGAATAGGGGGCTCGATACCATCAGGGTGCACGTGCACTAGCCCTGACACTTACTCATGCTGTGCCCGGCTCCGTCTTTTGAAAGACGCCAAGGTAGATTATGGGAACCTTCTGCGCCTTCAATTCTTCTGGCGGAAGGTCTTCAGTCGGGACGACTTCTTCAGCAACCAACTTGAAACCCGTGTCTTGCATGAGCTTCCGGCAATCTGACGGTTCGTGAAAAAGTATCATGTGATCGGCATGGGCGACGTTCACCGGTAGCATGACAAAGAAGTGACCATCGCTTGCCAGCTTGTCTCTCATGCGCCTGAGAAATCCTTCAGGGTCCGGAATATGTTCCAGAAGGCCTGTCGCCACCATGGCGTCATATTTGTCCGCGGGCAGTGTTTTTTTGACAACGTCGTTCAGTTCAATCAAGAAGTGGCCAGGAGGGCACTGGGAAGCTGCAAGCAGATCCTTGCTCAGCTGCAACGCGGCAGGGCTGACGTCATACCCCTCCACGAAACGGTCGGGGCTGTGCGCAAGTGTTTCGGCCATAAAGAGGCCGTGGCCGCTGCCAAACTCCACACATCGCCCATTCTTGGGTACCAGCGGCAGGTACACATCGAGAAAGAACCTGTACTGCGCGTAGTGGTGTGGGAAAAGGGCATATGAGATCAACAGGCCGTACATATAGCTCAGCATATGTTCTTCGTCTTCGTAGACTTCGGCCTTTATGTCTTCAAATGACCGCCCTTCATTGGAGAATTCACCGGTTGAAATAAAGCGAGCCTGTTCGCGTAGATACTCAATAACAAACTCAGCATAGTGGTCGAGAATGTCTTCCCGCTCCCACCCACGGCTGGTGGCAAGCGCATCTGCCAAACCAAATATTCGCTCGGCGGCATCTCCATATGTCTTTCCGCCGTGCTCCAGTTCATCTACATATGACTTTAGCTTTCCACTGATTGCTGGAAATGTCTCAATCACGTCAGTAACGAATTTTTGGACGACACTTGGCAACATTTGAGGATCCTCTTCGTACCGGCCAGGTGGGCTTGCGAAAGACGTGAAAGGCGACCGCGTCTATGTGCTTAATAGACCTTGGACGGTGCAGCGTACAGAGGCCGGTCATGAAGAGAGACCCCCAGACCCTTCCCCAATACCCCGAAGTCGGTGAGCGGGGCACAGGGCGACGCCACCACCATTTTTACCAAGATACCTGCCAACGGTAGTGGACGTGGACGCAAGAATTGACGGTTGTGAGCGCGGCAGGCTATGTGCCTGACAGAAGCAACAGCACATCCGCATTGCGGTGTCGCGAAGGGAATACAATAAATGAACCCAGATGATATCGTATCGCAGCTACAAGAGATTTTCCGCTCTGTGCTGAACGATCCATCCGTTGTCATTTCACGATCAATGACGGCTGATGATCACGAAGCCTGGGATTCCCTGAGTCATATTAACCTTGTGATGGAAGTTGAACGCGTCTTCAAGATACGCATCAGAAACTCTGAAGTTGCACGTCTGGCAAATGTCGGTGATCTGATTGATCTTATTGGTCGGAAGTTGGGCTGACCATTGGCTGTATTGTCGTCAGACAAGTCTGTATCTTGTTGTTCTTGGCTTGCAGTCTTTATGCGTGCGGTTGGCTGAATGCAGCTGGGCTGCAGTTGCTGATTGGGAAGAGAAAACCAAACATGGGTAATGCGGTCACCATCATGATGATCCGCTACGCAGGTGGCCGATGCCGGCGCTACCCGCCATCGCACTTAAAGCATTGCTGAGGCGTTCTGGAGCGGAGTGTGAGGCTAATGTCGACCTTTCCAAGCGAGCCGTCTGAAATGAAGACACTCGACTTTGCTACCGGGCTAATCTCATGCGCCAAATTCTATGGTGACAGGCCTGCGCTTATCGAGGCATCAGACGGAGAAACGGTGACGTTCGATGCGGCGGTCGACTCCATCGCTCGCATAGTTAGCCGACTGGACGTCGAGGAGATTGCGGAGGACGCTGTGGTCCTTTCGCTCTTGCCGAGTATTGGTTGGCACTTTCTTTTTTTTGCAGCTGTCGCAGCATCAGGGCGTGGTTTTGTTTCCCTCAACTCTGAAGCGAATACTGAAGAACTGAATGCGGCAATCTCCACGCTTTCTCCGGCAGTTGCATTTGTTCCGCCATATCTGTCATCTCATTCCCTTAAGCTCCTCGAAGAGCAGAACGTTCAACTCATCGAGATTGATCCGCATGAGCCCCTGGATGTCATGCCGAACATCCGGACACGGATTGACTTGCTGGGACGTGAGCGTGACGGCACTGTGTACTTGCGCACATCCGGCACCACGGGTGAGCCGAGATTCATCGAGCACAGTGCAAATGCGCTCTGGACCGCAGCAAACTCTTTTGCGGACTATCATAAGGAGGTCATGTCGCACGGCCGCTTTCTAAACGTGTTCTCGTATGACTACCTGGCTTCGGTTTTCAATTGTGGCCTGATTCCCTGGAGCGCTGGATCCGCAATAGTAAGTGATCCCCAGTTCCGGCGGCGGGAGTCAGCGCTTCAGATGTGTCATACGGTGGCCACCCATTCAGTTTCAGTGCTGTGGCTGACGCCGCGCATGCTCAATGCGCTGACAGCAAGCCTCGACGCCCCATTCTCCGCCCACGTAAAAGAAAGTTTGGCTGGTGTGAGGGCGGTGTTCGTGGGCATGTCCGCGATATCCAATGCCGAAAAACGAAAACTCGAAACCGGCTTCGGTGTTCCTGTCCTTGAAAACTACGCACTGACGGAGACTACTTTTATCACCAGCGAGACACTGGATGTCCGGAACCGTGGGGCGAACCAGAGCTCTGGGTCGCGGTTGCCTTGGGTCGAGCTGGCGCTGGGAGACACTATCGATGGTGAGCAGCGCGAGATGATGAATGGCAACACAGAGCGATTGTATGAGATTGCGGTCAAAACGCCTTTTCTCGCCACGGCCATTCGCGGACCTGATGGAACCAGGGTTGCATTGCAGACAGACGACAGCGGTTTCTTGCGAACCGGAGACGTCGGTTTTCTCGCGCCAACGGGTGATCTTCAGTTGGTGGGGAGGCTTCGGGATATCGTGAAGCGGGATGACGGGCTTGTGCAACTGCGTGAAGTGGAAGAGCACGCAAGGAAGTTCGCGGGCGTGGAGTCGACGGCTGCGGTCCTGGTGAAGAACGAAAACCGCGAAGATGGGTTTGTGCTGTTTGTCTGCACTACTAACGAGAATGATCAGTTTGCTGAAGATCTGGAAAGATGGCTGCATGACTCATTGCCTCGGCGGATGTGGCCGGATCATGTGCAGGTAATCGAACAGATTCCCCTTACCCGATCAGGCAAGATCGCGCGCGCTGATTTGCTCAAGAGGATCAGGGTGTCCACGACACAAGAAGACAAACAAACCCTCTAATCCGTCGAAGTCGCCCGACCCCCGCCAACATAGCGTATTGAAAGCCATATACCTTATGGAAAAGCCAAAGCACCCCCAGAGATTTGCCAAGAGGATGGAGGCAATTCCTGAAGCGCTATCGATCTACATAAACCAGATCGTTTACGATCAACGACGTATGAAGCGTGACGTTGTTGCGTTGTCTCTGGGGGAGGCATTTTTTGATATTCCGCTCATGGACTTCGGCAAACTGGATCCTGAACAGGCCTTCCATTACTCCGACAGCCGGGGCCTGCCAGAGCTGCGCACGAAGATCGCGCAATACTATCTAAATCACTATGGGGCGGCGGTGGACCCGGAGAGTGAAATACTCATTTCTGCCGGCTCCAAACCAATCATCTTTATGTGCATGGCCGCACTGGTGGATCCGGGAGACGAAGTGCTCATACATGAGCCTGCCTGGCTCAGTTACCAGGAACACGCCCAGCTGGTGGGTGCGGTCCCGAAATTCATTCCGTTTGATCAGCCCGTTGAAGATCTGTCGTCCTACATAACCGACAAGACCCGCTTGGTGGTTATCAACAACCCCAACAACCCGGCCGGGCGTGTCTATAGTCCGGATGAGTTGCAGGCTGTGTATGATCAGGCTGCGAAGGTGGGCGCATTCCTGATGGTCGATGAGGCCTATTCAGATTTTGTAGTTGATGAGAGATTTGTGTCCCTGGCCGACCTTATTCCTGACAAAACAGGGGCCCTTACGGTCAATTCGCTGTCGAAGAACATGGGCATGTCGGGGTGGCGAATAGGATATGTCATCGCCCACCCCGACGTGATTTCTCAGGTGCTGAAGGTCAATCAGCATGTCATCACCTGCGCCCCATCTGTCTTGCAACTCTATCTCGCAACCTACTTTGACCAAATCATTGCGGTAACCCTTCCGCAAGTTCGGGACGTAGTTGAGAAAAGGATGCGCGTCGCGGCTATGCTCGACAATTTGGGCCTTGAGTGCCTGAGTGGCAGCGCTACGTTCTACTTTTTTGTGTCAATTGGCGACTTCCCGTCATCCAGTCTGAATTTTGCGCTCGAGTTGTTGGTCAGCGAAGGCATCGCCGTGGTGCCCGGTTCTGCATACGGAAAGAGTACCGAGAGGTACATTCGGATATCGATTGGGACAGAATCGGAAGAGCGGATTTACAAGGCGCTTCAAAGAATTCGTGATCTGACTGGTGTAAAGTCTTTTGATGTGCATGCATTGCAGGAACGCATGAAGGCTGCCGGTGTGCGGCCGTGGATGGCTTAAGAGGTATATGCGGTTTATGGATACGAACGTTTCACAGAAGTTTTCGGACGAAGCAAGACGAGGAGCAGATACGTTGGTACGTATCTGTGGTCGCCTTGATGAGAACGAAGCCGCGCTGGTAATCGCCGACAGCGAGACTCTGGATATTGCTGAACTGGTGGCACATACAGCAAGGAGCATTTCATCGAGAGTTGATCTCGTCGTAGAACCTCCGGCGGACATGCATGGAAGCGAGCCATCTGCTGAGACTGCAAAATCAATGGCAGAGTCCGATCTGATATTCTGCCTCACCTCAAAATCACTTGCCCATTCGGCAGCACGCTTGAAAGCAACGGAAGCCGGAGCACGGTATCTGAGTCTGCCGGACTATTCCGTTGCGCAGCTGGAAAGCCCGGCGCTCGATTTCGATTTTACTTCTCTTGTTGAGGTTGTGAATGAAATTGCCGTCAAGTTGGACGGTGCCCGGTCAATCAGGGTGACCACGCCACTTGGCACCGATGTCGAGTTTCGCGTGGACGAACGAACTGCAAACCGCGCACCCGGGTTTGTTTCCAAACCTGGCGATCTGTCTTCTCCCCCTGACGCAGAAGTCAATGTCGCGCCGATCGAGAGCACCGCGCACGGCACGATTTACGTTGACGGTTCGATACCATGCAATGAGGTCGGTCTGCTCGCGACGCCTGTGAAGCTGACACTGGAAGGCGGCCGCATTGTCGACGTTGAATCAGAGTCCGGTGCCAAGAGTGCACTGGAAGATTTGTTCGCCAAGGCCGGCCCGAAGTCTCGTATCCTTGGTGAGTTTGGACTGGGGTTGAATCCTAAAGCCCGGCTGTGTGGGCGGATGCTCGAAGATGAAGGGTGCGCAGGGACCATTCATTTTGGTTTTGGGTCCAATGCTACAATAGGTGGAACCAACAAAGTGAATTTTCATCTGGATTTCATTGTCCGCAATCCCACAGTGCATGTTGACGGCACTGAGCTGACATTTGGCGAGAAGACAAACTCGTGAATTTTGAGAACAACGTAGAACATCTGCGTTCGATATTTGCGCGCGATCCAGATGCACCTCTGCTCATCGCGGAAAGTACCGGCGCGCTTTACACGAGAGGCGACATTGCCGCGCGTGCGCGGTCAGTTGCGAGATTTCTTGAAGAGTCAGGTGTTGGAGTTGGCGACAAGATTGGCTTTGTCGCGAGGAATTCCACAGCATTATCGATCATGTATTTTGGTGCGTGGACAGCTGGCGCTCAAGTAGTTCCGGTAAACCCTCAGTTGCGCCCCTACCAGATTGCCGAAATTCTCGAGCTTGCTGGTGTGAAGCAGACGTTTGCTTCCATGTCGGAGAAAAAAACAGTTGCTGACATCAGCCACGGCACAACCGCGTTCCGTGACGAGCTGGACGCACCTGCTGATGGCGCGGCGGCGGAACTTGATGTCATGTCGTTGTCCGATGATGCCGGCGAGCGACCAGTCTTCGATGGCCACACCGATGACACGCCATTTCTCAGAATCTATACGTCGGGAACCACAAGTAAACCGAAAGGTATCGACCTCACGATCGGAGGAATTGTGGGGAACGAACGGGCCTTCTGCAACGCTCTTGGCGTTTCAAGCAGCAACCGTTTCTACAACTTTCTTCCGATGAGTTATCTGGGAGGAATACACAACCTACTCTTGCTTCCCCTTAGCGTCGGTGCATCAACAGTGATCGGTCAGCCGTTGGGCGGCGCGGGACTTTTTGGATTTTGGGACAACGTAAAGCGCTTTGAGGTGAATACCCTTTGGTTCACGAGCGCAATGCTCTCCATGTTGATGTCGTTGCGTGACGATGAGGAAATGGACTGGATCAAAGATACCATAAGGTTGGGTCTGGTTGGCATGGCGCCCCTGCAACCATCGGTAAAAGAAGCTTTCGAGGACCGATTTGGGTTCCGGCTGCACGAAAATTACGCGATGACCGAGACGGCATTTCTCACGTCAAGCCGACCTGAGAAACCCTATCGACCCGGATCGTCCGGTAGTGCACTTCCGGCTGTGGAAATTGACATCTTGGACGACAATGGGAACGAACTTCCAGCGGGTCAAACGGGCGAAATCAGAGTCCGTTCGCCATACTTGATGAAGGGGTATGCCGATGCCCCAGCACGCGACTTGGAGAACCAGACCGCCAAGGGGTTTCTGACAGGCGACTTGGCCTACATGGATGATGGCGAACTGTTCGTCTGCGGTCGCAAGAAGGACCTGATTATTCGTGGCGGCCAGAATATCTCTCCTGCCCAGGTTGAGGAGGCCATACTTCAGCATCCAGCGACAAACGAAGCTGCGGTGGTTGGTATTCCAGACCAGTTCTACGGAGAAGAAGTCGCGGCGATGGTTGTTGCAACCCATGGTGCAGAGCTGAACGAGGCGGTGTTGATGCAATGGATGAAGCAACACATTGCTCATTTTCAGAGACCAAAGAAGCTGATGCTGGTTGATAAGCTGCCGTTGGGGCTAACAGGCAAAGTGAACAAGCGTGAGATCGCGGAGCTGCTGACGGAACCAACAAACTCGTAAATAGGGACGGCGTGTTATGAAAAACACGGCACTCGAGCCAAAAGGCGCTTTGGTTCAAACCGAGTACCAACTCATTCGCGGTAACTGATTGCAGTGTTGTCACACAAACGCATTCAGGCTTGCGCTGCAGCTTCATTAAGCTCTGTGATCAGACTGACCCAACTGTCTGGCCATATGGCAGCCTAGACAAGGCTGCCGGGACTTTGCCGGAGCGGCATCATTCTCTTTGGATGATGCCCAGTGGCATGCCTGCCAGAGAGCTCTAAGTGCCCCCGTTTGCCCTCTGCCACGCCTAGAGCGCCTACTCACAAAGCCTGACGTTGTCGAAGCGCGAGGCCGTTGTGAACAGTTTGATAGCACTCCCCCACCTGTAGGCTCCAAACACCTCATGCTGCTCTTAAGAACACGAAGAAACTGCGACAGTGCATCAACTTGATCGGTATATGTGCTCACCGGGTCTAAGCGCCAAGCCTCGAGTCGCAGACGATAGTTCAGTGGGGGAAGATCGGGACCACTGGTGAGAGGATCTTCAAGGATCGTCAACTAGCTTCCCAACCGGCAGATGACTATGGCGCGGGCAATGTTAAGGCAAAAGCGGGCGCCTTGTACCAGGTTCAGCTTGATCATTCTGAAATCAGTCGCAGCAGCCTGTCCGGCCTCTACGGTTATGGATACACCGGCCGGGCTGAGGGTGGCGGGCGGCATACATCCATCAACGATCTTGAGGCGGGGGACCTGTTTGCACGCGCGGTGGCAGCAGATGGCACACGCCTGGCGGTGGGTGTTGCGGGTGACAACGCCGTCAACGGAGGGCGTGTTGGCGCCGGAAGTGTGAAGCTCTTCAATCTGGGGAAAGAGGGCCTTGATCACGCCGTCGTTTCATCTGCTGTGGGGAATGGCTACTCTTCTGGCATAAGTTTTAACCAGACCCTCGATCAGGGTGATTGGTTTGGCAGCGCGGTTTCCTTGTCCGAAAACAGATTGGTTGTCGGTGCCCGGCTGGATGATGGCTTCAATGATCAGTCGACCAACAGCGGGGCGGTTTATCTCTACACCTTCTCGGACAATCAGTTTAAGGGAATGCAGCTGGAAGGGGTGATCGGCAAGGGGTACTCCGGCGGCAAAAACATCAATGTTGCCGAACTGGATGCACAAGACCGGTTTGGTGCCTCGGTTTCTCTTCGTGGTTCAAAACTTGCCGTCGGCGCTTCAGGCGATGACGTCGCTGCCAATGGTCGCTCTGCCAGCGGCGCTGTCTACTTGTTTTCCTTTGCGAGCTCTGCCTTTCACAATGGCGTTCTGAGATCAAAGATCGGGAAGGGTTACAGCTCAGGGCAGAATGTGGATATTGCGCTGGATCCCGGTGACACATTTGGAACAAGTGTTGCACTTGGCGACAGTGTTCTAGCTGTCGGGTCACCCGGTGATGATGGCAAATTCAACAGCAGCACAACTGCTGAAGTCGGCGCTGTACATTTCTTTAGTTACTCCAGCGGCCTGTTTAGCGACGTTTCTCTCGCTGGTACGGCGGGGGGACAATACTCTCCAACTTCAATCACGCAGAAGGGCATCAACCGACCGCTGGCCGAAGGTCTGAATACATCTGTTGATCTTGATGTAAATGATCGGTTTGGATCATCGGTCTCGCTGTATGGCAACCATCTGGCTGTTGGTGCCTTGGGTGATGATGGCCCGGCCAATGGTCAGAGTTCTTCAGGTGCCGTTCGTGTCTTTTCAATTCCAGAGAAGCTTTTAGGGTCTCTCGGTGTGGATGCCGTTTTTGATGAGGGCAGCGTCCCTCAGCTTGGTGCGGGAGACCGGTTTGGAAGCTCGGTTGCATTGGGCCGGAACACCCTGTTCGTAGGCGCCGTTGGCGATGACGGCCGCCTGAACAGTTTTGTGGATCGAGGTGCTGTCTACCGGTTTGACTTTGATAACAACGACTACCGCGATGGCACTCTCGCGCAGATTATTGGTAGGGATTACATCGGCTACAACGCCGGCGGTAGTCAGAACAAGTCACTGACCGGTCTCGGTGCCGGTGACCGTTTTGGCCATGCTCTTACTCTGGACGGAAACCGGCTTGTGGTCGGGGCGCCAGGCGGTGATGGGCATTCCAACAGCTTGGGCAATTCTGGTGATGTATATACTCTTCTGCTGGATCGGTTTAGCGGCACCGGTGCAGGGTTAGCAGACGCGGACAGCTTCGCTGACTTGCCTGGTATCGATGTAACCCTTTCAACCGAACGCTTGGAGGCACTTTTGCGATCGGGCAATAATGTGCAACTCTAGGCAAACAATGACATTTTCCTTCAAGACCGGGTGTTCGTCAGAAATCCTGGTGGCAATGGGGGCGCGCTAACCCTGCTTGCCGGACGGTCTGTTTTTCTCAATGACAGTCTGATCACTGACAATGGCGATGTAACGATCATCGCGAATTCGCAGCATCCGCAGTTGGTTGCATCACAAAGAGGGGCTGGTCGTGCCAGCATCCGCCTCCGTGCGGGTACAACGCTCGGAGCTGGTACGGGTGATGTTCTGTTTGAAGCAAATGGTGGCGATATTTATCTCGGGAGTGGTTCCAACATCGTGGCTGGCCGCGTGGACCTGCGTGCTCGAAACGGGAGTTCCGGTGCGCTTGAGAGAGGCGCCAACTCTCAGATCACTGTTTCGCAAGGCGTAACGCGGCAATCATCTCTGCTGACTTCATTTTCGGGGGCGTTGAGCAGATAAACACGCCTAACGGCAGGCTGCTCGCATACCAGAAGAATCCCACTATCAACTTTGGTGACACCAGTCCCAACCAGATCTATGGCCAGACCCGGAATACGCTCGCGCCAGGTGCGATTGCGGGAACGGCTGATACGTACATTGCAGAAGCAGCGCCTTTTACAGTCATCACAAGACCCTTGTTGCTGGAAACCGGCCCGGATGGTGCGACGTCTCCAGCGGGGTCTGCTCCAGTTGATGGGGTGGGTAGGGCATCGGAGGGGAGCGAAGGGTTTGTCGTCTTTGGCGGTGAAGATGTGTTCAATGAAGAAGGTCATTTTGATGGGCTTTTGAGCCAGTTTGCATTGCAACCCAATCCTTTTCCAGCGCCGGCACGCGTGGTTGTGGCAAAGCGATCAGCGCGATCAGCCGCGCACCCTGATATTCCGAGATCACAAGTTCTCTTCTCCGAAGCTGATTTGTTCAATCCGGTGCAGCAGATCAGTAGAGCAGATGCGCATGGTGAACGGAGCAGCCAAAGTGCCAGAGCAGAGGGAGGGCAGACGTTCCTGGAACTATGTGCAGGCGCGGACTGCCTGGTGATTGACGAGCGGCTTGTGGGGAGCCCCGCAAACGATAACCGGCGCTCTGAAGTGATCAGGTAACGCCAACAAACAATAATGATTGGGCACAAGGACAATGATGACGACCCGGCCCATACGTGGCTGTGCGGGCAGATACATAGTGTGTTCGACAAGTTGAGGGCACCGGACGGCGGCCGTTCAGACTGAAAGCTGGCTTGTGAATGATGCCGAGGGCTTGGGTGAGATCGGGCAACCCACTCCCAAATCTCCGCAATGCATGTGATGCGCTATTGCAAGGCACATACCGAGTCGAGATTTTATATGGTCGACCCGCGGCGTCTCAGCTTCTTTCCACAATGTATGTTATGCGCTATGGACGATCACTACCTCCGAAACAGTCTACTCAGAACCGAACGCTTCCTGCGCCCTCGGCGTCGGCCTGAAATCGGATCACGGTCCAGCCACCTGTTGACACGGAGGCTCTTGAGAACATCCAAGAACTGGGACAAGGTATCAATCTGATCCGAGTACGTGCTCTCCGGGAATTCGCGAATCTCACTCTCAAGGTCGGCTAAGCAAGTTGCGGAGTTGGGCAAGAGGAACTCATGGTCGCGCAGGTAGGCGGACACCATCTCCATGCTCTCAACCTTGCTTCGTGACAACTGGCAGGCACCAAATCGATGCCGACTGATATCTGGTTGCTGCCGCAAGTCATCTATCAAACCGGTTCCCAAAGACGCGCTCTCAATGAGTAACAGCTCCGGCGGCCATCGTTGGTGCAATGCCAGAACACGGTCTTGCAACTCGGTGTGCCGACGACAGACACGCATTGCGTCAGCTACGTACTAAACGCCGTCACCTGACTGAACACGATGAATGCGGAAAAACTCGCCCCAGGCCTTTCGCTGGCTGGGGCGGCAGGATTCGAACCTGCGCATGGCGGCATCAAAAGCCGCTGCCTTACCACTTGGCGACGCCCCAGGAGCGCTCCTGAAAGAAGCGCGAAACCGGGAACATAGAGAGCGTGTGGGTTGGGTGCAACGGCCTTTTGCGGGCTGTTGAGGACAACTCAATACAGCGTTCTCCGCATCAGCAGATCACACTTGCAGGAGGCCGCTTCCTACCGCTATAACGCCGCCTTCGCGTGGTTACGGAGTGTGGCGCAGCCCGGTAGCGCACCTCGTTCGGGACGAGGGGGTCGCAAGTTCGAATCTTGCCACTCCGACCAGCGAAACCCACTATTTTACGGACCTTTCTTGTCCCTTTGCTGGTCGGCAAAGGCAGAAATCACGTGGGCCAATTGCTCCGGGAGCGGGTGTGAACTGTCCGTTGCTGTGACTGTGGCCGATCCAAGCACGGCCTTCATTTCCAGCAGTCGGGCAAGGTCAGACGACACGACCAGGCCGCTGGGCATGTCTGGAGACGACGCTTCTTCATTTACCCATCGCCCGTATCCATCCTTGAGGATCGCGGCCGGCGTGCCGGACCCAACTGCGGCGCTTGCACCGTCTGGCATCATTTCAAGTGGGATGATGCGTGACGCCGGGTGTTCCTCAAGCAATGCGCGGACTTTGTCGGCAGAACCTGCGAGTGTATGAACCAGGAAAAATACGTCATCGGCAACAGCTGGGAATTCAGCTGCAATTGTGGTCTGCACACCGCATGCTGAAAGCGCCTGGGCGAACCTGTCATATGACAGGAGTTGGACCGCGCGGGGCGGCGCGATGACTACGGCGCAAATTGGATCAGAAGGGGACAACATCGAGCTCTATGTTGAACATTCCGACCATCTTGGTGTCTTCCGTAAATCCGTGGCGTGCCAGAAAGGCAACCAGCGTCTCCGACCGGGCATCAAAAAACTCTTTCCACAGACTGATCGGTTGTGGGGGAGGTGCGCTAAACCCACCTGATCCGAACTTGACGCGTGCGCCCTTCACTCTGTATCCGGCCCCTGCCAGAACGCCTTCAGCATAGCGTGTTGAATGCGTCATCATAACCCATCTGGAAAGGACATCAGGTGGCACGTCTTCAAGGGCTGTGTTGGGCATATGAAGCTTGCGAAGATACTCAAGTGTCGTGATCGTCCGCACATTGGCAATCGTCGACATCACAGACTTCCTGATCGCGCCTGCACCCTCACTGCCATACTGCACTCCCAGCTTGTTCATCAGGCGCATCGTGAAGTACTGAATGGTTGGCACACCTCTGCCGGCATTCGCGACAGGCAGAACGTCCTCGATCTTCCCGCGAACCGCGCCGGGGATAACCTCGTGAAGGCCATCTATGACTGGTCCTGTAGGGCGTGGCGAGATTTCCGCTTTGGCATAGCTCATTTTGAATGTGCCAGTATCGGGGTCAAAGGAGCGGACAATTTCTCCTGCGCGACGATCAGGATCAAAGATCTTGTAGCCGCCTTGTGTGCCGTCGATGTCCAGTTCAAAACGCCAACCGGCATTCTCCAGGGCTTCGCCAATCTCGCGGTTTGATGGATCAGCTTGTTTGAAGAAGTCTTCGCCGATCTCGCGCGGACGTCGCTTGTAGAGCGTCTCGACGGCCTTCTCGAACTGCTCCGGGGAGAGCCCAGGGTCGGACTCAAGTACCTCTTTTGCATATCGGGCTTTGTCCGGGTCAGCATTGTCCAACAGACGCCCTATCCGCGATCCGGCCTGCTCCATGAGGTCAAGGACATCTATCCGGCCGCGGGCAACCAGACGGTCCGTGAGTTGTCTGGTCTCCGCTGACAGGCCGCGTTCCCAGGCGAATGTATCGTCGCCGCTGCGACCAGCGCGTTCTGCGCCTTCAAGAACGGCTTCATCCAGCTTCGACATGACGCCTGACGCGGCAAGGTCGTCCAGATAGGCAAAAATGTCGTCAGCGCTGTCGGTCAGCGCATCGGGCAACTCGTCAAACCGAATGCCACGCTGTGGCGCTGCAAGGCCTACATCAATTTCAGGGTCGGAACCGCGAAGGGCAGGAGGTGTGGTTGGTGTCTCGCCCGCAGCTTGCGCAATTCTGGCCCGCTCCAGCGTTTCCTCCAGCTCGTCGGCGACCGCCTGGGCGCGTGACGGAGCCGCTGAAGTCACGGACTCGATTCCCAGACCCTCCATGAGAGCCTTGCGGCCGCGTGCGACCCTGGTGAACCGCAAGCCCTCCCTGAAGGCTTTGTAGAGATCAGGCACATCCACGATGATGCCGATTGATGCGAAGGTAACAGTAGGAAGCAGCTTGCCCATTACGCTGGCCCAGCTGCGCTGGCGGGCTTCGGCGCTTTCCAGCCGCTGCATGCCGGTGACGTCCGCCGCTGCCATGGCGAATTCAAACTCCGCATCGCGGCCGAGCTTGTCCGATATCTCCGCATATGTGGAAGCGCCGACATCAATAACGTCGACGGCAAACGTTGCGACGATTGCGGCAGATGATCCGGCCATTCCACCCACAATGGCTACCGGAATGGTCGCGATTGCCACTGCCATGGCGGCTTCGCGCCTGTCAGCTTCACCAAGTTGCTCGCCTATACGCACCGTCTGGGCGACCAACGCAACATTGTCCACATGTGCCCTTGCGCGATAGTCCGGAGCCCAGTTGAGCGGCGCGGGCGCCGGCATCATGAGTTTTGCCTTCGCCATGGCTGCAACCGCTTCAAAGTCATATCCGGTGAGCTTCAGCAGGGGCTCCACGTCGCAAGGGTCAATCTCGGCAGCGTCCTTTGCCGTTTGAAACATCATGTCGATGTATTTTCGAAGCACCTCACGGGTGGCCTCTATCGCCCAGGACTCCACTTCTTCGGTCCGCTTATTGTGGACGTCACCGATGATGGATTCCTTGAAGGACCAATCAAATGTCGTGGGAACCCCATCAATTCCTGCCACTTTGATGCGGGTCAGGGGCGATTGTCCTTGCAGGATGATCGGCTCCATGTACGAGTCCCCTGAAATTGTTGTTGAGATCATCAACGGAAATCCGGACGACATTGGCGGTGGTGGCGAGCCTGGCAC
>Ga0207422_1002573_pt1 | contig 23244 bp, 28 predicted proteins | sample MarCyaLeptolynsp_FD_187757 | JGI IMG/M metagenome (GOLD analysis project Ga0207422, IMG submission 187757) | Marine cyanobacterial communities from Panama - species 1 Leptolyngbya sp. (SPAdes) | ecosystem: Environmental > Aquatic > Marine > Unclassified | place: Panama: Panama City | collected... | reverse complement strand
AGCCGTTTGGATCAACCCACCCGAAAACCGCGCCGAGGTCGAGCTCGGCCTTCCGTAAACTCCCAACAACTTCGTCTCATTTTTCTAGACACGCACCGACTGGACCTCGCGGCCACCTTGGGCTGAGCTTCGTGGACGTCCCTCGGGTTGCCTCTCCGGCTTGGGTGTGTCCGAATGGATGACGCAGATGTCAATCCGAGGCAAGCGCCTGGACCTCAGGGCGCCGGGAGGCCAAACATGAAGGCCATCGCATTTTCAGTCTTTCATGAGTGGTCCCCCGGCACTTATCGGCAAACACGCTTGCTGCTCGATGAGCGGAGCGTTGTTTCTCCGGAGGGGGCCGGTTGAGCTGGACGACTTTATCCGGCTGTTGGATCAGCGACGCTACACTTCTCGGCTCGAACCCGGCGACCGACTGACCTTGACCTTGTTTGGGGTTGTCGTGATTCAAAGCGCTGAGTCTTGGCGCGTCCTTCCTGACGAGTTTGCGAAGGAGATGCGCGATGCCCAGCGATACCTCGAGGGGCGTCGCACATCGATCGATGACTGTCTCGTCGCCTTCCGTGCGTGTGTAAGGCGACCATCGAAGGAAGCTCGAGAAGCTCTCGCTGAGGCATGGGAGGCCGTTCCGGCTCACAATCGCAGAGGGATTCTGTCTGGCGCCGACTCTCGGGACGAGCCGATTCGGAGACTGGTGGGCGGGGGAGCCGAAACCGAGGAGGTTCGAAGCTATCGTCGCGATCCAGCCCCGGGGCCACATCTGGGAAAACGAGTCTGAGCGGCGGAGAGTCTTTGATGTCATAGACGTGCCTGCGTAAGTTCGTGCTGGTCCGATGCAACCGGAGAGTGAAGAATTCGCCCGAGTAAGCGCCATTCTCGGCAATAGGCCGGTGTGGTGGCTTATGGTCCTGGAGTACGGCATCACGCATTCCAGGATGGTGGTGGCTCTGCACCAGAGGGACTATCCGAAAGGTCTTCGACTGGAGTTGCTGGAGCCGTACGTCTTTGAGGGGGTACTACGCGGGGGACCATACGTCCTCGAGCTCAGCGAGTCAGAGCATGCGGGAGGCCCGGCGCTAGAGCTCGCCGACGCCGACGGGAAGCTCCGCATCCTGTTCGAATCACTTAGAGTGATGGCGCGGGTCGAGTAGGCTTCATTCGAGACAGGTGCGCGATTTTGGGAGCCGACGACCTCGACGAATGCCCCACCAAAGCGCCGGCGGCTGTTCGCTGACTGCGTTCCGTCCTCGGTGCTCAATTCCCGTGGGCCGAGGAAGTACACGAAGCCATCACGGTCTTTGCTATCAAGAAGGCTTGGCGAGAAGGTAGGCGACAGTGGGCACGCGGAGGACGATGACGGAAGACGATGCACTGGCTCGGTTTGGTCTACCTGGTTCTGTTGGGGAGCTGGACGAGATCCGAGAGCTCCTGGCCCGGGAGACCGACAAGGAGCGAGGTTCCCAAGGCGACGGGGACACTCTGCTGATGAAGCTGCTGTGCGTCTATCTCTTCACGGCCGGAACTGTCGCGGACTCGCTCCTGGTCTGGCGTGCGAAGTCGGCGAGCATGGACTCCGACGCGTCGATTGATATCCAGCTCCTTTGCGGCCGGGGGCTTGCGGAGACCCGAGAATACCTGCGGCAGCAACCCGGCCAGGTGGCTGCCGAGGCCGCGGCAAGACTTGTCCGCATGCGAGCGCGCCGGGGACTTCCTCGGCTTCGACGCCGAGCGCTACACCCAGGCTCACATCGATTACTACACTTAGGGGGAAGAGTAGTGGCCTTCCGTAGGGCAGGATTGGGATGACGGAGGAAGAAGCCGTCAAGATCGCAACCGCCTTCGTCTCCAGTCGCTGGGGCCGACGTCCCGAGCTGATCGGCGCCCGTGCCCCGTCCAAGCACGCGCCAGGCTGGACTGTGCTCTACAAGGCCGAGCTCCCCGGTGGAAACCCCGAAGAGGTCGTGGACGGGCCCGCGGTCGTTGTCGTCGACGAGACTACGCGTGAGGCGAGGTTCATTCCGTCGCTGTGACGATCGCTCGAAGGGAAGTGACGATCGTTTTCCGATGGACCTCAACGGCGGATCGTTCGTCGAAGCCCCCTAAGGAGCGCCTGGAGAGGCGATGAATGAAAAGCAGATGAAGTACGAAATCCTGAATCGACGGCAGGTCGGTCAGGATCAGTTCGCGAGGATCCGGCAGGACGGAAATCAGAGCTTCGGCATCTTGCTTCACCTCCTGCGGGCCGGTGGCCTCACAGAGCGAGAGGCCTGCAACGCCCTCATTTGTCTATCGGCCCTCCTCCGTGCGTTCGGGGTTACCGATGAGCAGCGCTCGACGTTCGCAGACCTACTGGTTCATCTCGGCCGTACCGGAAGCTCGCCGATCCGAGAGCGCGCAACGGGGGTCGCCCGCTCGATCGTCGGCATCGACGAGCTTCTCCGAACGCCGATGTTCGGCCGCGACACGATTGCCAGCCTCGAGGCGCTCGTCGAGGCAGAGTAGGTGCAAGCCAGAACCTCCAAACTGAGGTGACGGCGACGCTGGCGCTGCTGCGGCGGAGATCATTGCGGCGGCGGGCCTGCTCTGGGGTGTGCGGCAGGACCACGGGCGTAGGTTCAGCTTGGAGTCGATGGCGCTTGCGTCGTGCGACCTTCGAACCGGCGCACGCGCCTGCGTGAATGAGGAGAGCGTCAAACGAGTCCGCGCAGTCCCGTCGACCGACCCTCCCCACCGCGCTCCGTCTTACTCGACCATCCCGAACTGCTGAAGGATGAACGCGTACTCGCGCGCGGTCTCCTCCTGGCGCCTGAACCTTCCGGACGCGCCGCCGTGGCCGGCGTCCATGTTGACGGAGAGGACCAGCGCGTTGTCGTCGGTCTTTTTGGCGCGCAGCTTGGCCACCCACTTCGCGGGCTCGAAGTACTGGACCTGGCTGTCCCACAGGCCCGTGGTGACGAGCATGGCGGCGTAGTCCTTGGCCTCCACCTGGTCGTAGGGCGAGTAGGAGCGCATGTAGTCGTAGTACGCCTTGTCCTTGGGGTTGCCCCACTCGTCGAACTCGTTGGTCGTGAGCGGGATGGTCTCGTCGAGCATGGTGGTGACCACGTCGACGAAGGGCACCGCGGCGACGATGGCGGTGTACAGGTCCGGGCGCATGTTGGCGATGGCGCCCATCAGTAGACCGCCGGCGCTGCCGCCCATGGCGCTGACCTTCTTCGGATCGCAATACCCCTCCTTCACCAGGAACTCCGTGACGTCCACGAAGTCGGTGAAGGTGTTCTTCTTCTTGAGGAGCTTGCCGTCCTCGTACCAGCCGCGTCCCATCTCCTGGCCGCCGCGTACATGGGCAATGGCGAAGAGGAAGCCTCGGTCGAGGAGGCTCAGCGTGTTGCGCCGGAAGGTGGGGTCGGACGATGAGCCGTAGCTGCCGTATGCGTACTGGAGCACCGGAGCGCTCCCGTTCTTCTCGTACCCCTTCCGCCAGACGAGAGAGACGGGGATCTTGGTGCCGTCGCGGGCCTCGGCCCACACGCGCTCGGTGGCGTAGTTCTCGCGGTCGAAGCCGCCAAGGACCTCCTCGCGCTTGAGCATGCGCCGCTCGCCGGTCTTCATGTTGAAGTCGTAGGTCGTATCCGGCGTGACCGGGGACTCGTACTCATAGCGGAGCCAGTCGGTGTAGGTCTGTCGATTCGTGCCCAAGCGGATGGTGTAGACGCTCTCGTCGACTTCGACGATGCGCTCCTTGCCGTCCTTCCAGTCGTGGATGCGCAAGCGGGTGCTGCCCTCACTGCGCTCGCGGATCACCAGATGGTCGTCGAAGACCTGGAAACCCGCGATGAGGGTTTTCTCGTCGCCGCTGGCGATCTCCTTCCACGCGTCGAGCTTGGAGACATCCTCGTCGCGCGCCTCCATCAGGCGAAAGTTCTTCTGTTTCCAGTTGGTCCGCACGATCCATCGCCCGTCGATGTGATCGGGGGAGTACTCGAAGTCTCGCTCCCGCGGCTTGAGGACCGTCCACGTCCCGGTGGGGTCATTCGCCGCGAGGTAGCGCGTCTCGCTCATCACGGTGTGCGACAGGCTGATGACCATGTAGCGGCGGTCCGAGGTCTCCCCGACGCTCATGTAGAACGTGGGGTCGGCTTCCTCGTACACGACGCGATCCTCCGAAGCGGGCGTCCCCAGCACGTGCGCCTTGACCCGCTTGCCCAGCAGCGTGACCGGGTCCTTCTCCACGTAGAAGAGGGTTTTGTTGTCCGCTGCCCATTGCATGCTGGCCTTGGCGTTGGGGATCTCGTCCTCGAGCACCTTGCCGGTGCTCAGGTCCTTGAAGCGGATGACGTACTGGCGGCGGCCGACTGTGTCCTCGGCGAACGCGAGGAGGTTCTCGTTGGGGCTGACCTCGTAGTCGCCGTTCGAGTAGAACTCGTGCCCTTTGGCACGCTCGTTCTGGTCGAGAATGATCTCCTCCTCGGCGTCGAGGCTGCCCTTCTTGCGCCCAACGATCGCGTACTCCTTCCCCTCCTCGTGGCGCCGCGTGTAGTAGTAGCCACGGTCGAGGTGGGGGACGAACTCCTCGGTCTTCTTCATGCGCCCGACCAGCTCCTCGAAGAGGGTCTGCTTCAGCCCCTCCACGGGCTTCATCATGGCGTCACGGTAGGCGTTCTCCGCCTCGAGGTACGCGAGCACGTCCGGGTCTTTGCGCTCGTCGTCCCGCAGCCAGTAGTAGGGATCGTCTCGATCGCCGTGCGGAGACTTCACGACGTAAGGGCGAGTCTCAGCCTTCGGGGGCGTGGGCGCATCGGTCGCAGACATGGAGGGATTCGTCGTGGCGGTCGAGCTCGGAGTCGACGCGGGACACCCCATCGCCACCATCACGACGAGAGGCGCGAGCAGATGCTGGTGTTCGTAGGAACGCCGGGAGCGGGCCACGCCGGACCGTAACACCAGGCCTAGAGCTCAGCGGCCGTCGTCGCCACGAAGGCGTTGTCGGCCGCGGTTCGCGGGCGCCCGCTCGCACAGGAGCCCTCTGGGTCAAGTCGGAAGCTCGCCGATGATCCTGACGGCTGCGCAGATCTCGTCGCACGTCGCGTCACTGCACGAGTCGAAGACGATGCGCACCAACCAGTCCTCGCCGCGAACAAACACCACGCCGACCTGGCGTGGTCGACCGTCAAACTGCGAGGTCGTGGCCAGGTCGAGTGAGTGGCCGTCGATCTCGATCGCCCGTGTCGACTCGGTGACCATTGGACCACCGGGATGGAGGGGGCGGTCCCACCAGCGGGTGACGGTGACGCTCGCGCTGCCGCGGCGGAGCTCGTAGCAGCGTTCGTTGGGGAACGCGGAGGTGACTTCGGTGCGAGTCCAGCCTTCGGGAGCGAGCTGAATCGGTTCGGGGCCGCGGGCCCTCCAGCGCTCTGCTTGCTCCGGCGTGTGCGGCAAGATCACCGGGGTGGAGTTTAGCTCGGCGTTCGGTCCATCGACGAGGAACTACCTGCTCAGACGGCTTCGCCAGTACCCGGGGCGACGTCGACTATGGGCAACTGCGACAACGGCTCGCTCTCCGGCGATACGCGCCGTGACCACCACGTAAGGGAAGCGACGAACGATGAAGCGGCGCACGTCGTGGGCTGGACTCGTCCCTCGAACTCGCCGACCACTTTGAGGAAGGTCCGCGGCTCGGGCTATCGCACGCCGCACCTCGGAGGCAAACAAGGCGCCGTAGCCCGTGCGGCGTTCCTCATACCAAACCGCGGCTGACTCGAACTCGGCGAGGGCCTCGGCCTCGAACGGCAGGCGCATCACACACGGCCGAGCGCTTGCTTGATGCGAGCATCGACTTCGTCACCGGCGATCAACTGGGACTCGCCGCGCTCGATCGCGTCAATGCGCCGCGCAATCTCGGCTTTCCACTCCGGACTCAGCTCGTCATCTTCGCCGGTGATGCTATCCGCAAGCGCATCGATGAGCGCAACTCTCTCCTTCTCCGGGAGTGCCAGCGCATCTTCGAGAATCTTCTTCGCGCTTGCGGTCATGTCACCAGTTTACGGCATGGTCTCGTGGTCGGCTACCAACCGGCCGGCCGGAAGCGCATGAGTCGGCCGTAGTTCGCCGACGCGCTCGCACAGGAGCCCTCCAGGTCAAGTCGGAAGCTCGCCGATGATCCTGCCGGCTGCGCAGACCTCGTCGCACGTCACGTCACTGCACGATTCGGAGACGATGCGCACCAACCAGTCGTCGCCGCGGACAAACGCCACGCCGACCTGCCGTGGTCGCCCGTCAAACTGCGAGGTCGTGGCCAGCTCGAATGCGTGGCCGTCGATCTCGATCGCCCGCGTCGACTCGGTGACCATGGGGCCACCGGGATGGAGCGGGCGATCCCACCAGCGGGTGACGGTGATGACGGCGCTGCCGCGGCGGAGCTCGTAGCAGCATTCGTTGGGGAACGCCGAGGGACTTCGGCGCGAGCCCAGCCTTCGGGAGCGAGCTGAAGCGGCTCGGGGTCGCGGGTCTTCCAGCGCTCTGCTTGCTCCGGCGTGTGCGGCAGGATCACGGGGGTGGAGTCTAGCTCGGCGTTGCGGCGGGCCCGAGGCATGAAAGCGCCTGCCATGCGACAGTCGCAGCGGGCGGGCGTGCCAAGGTAGCCTCGTTTAAGTGCAACACCGCGCGCTGGAGAAGCCGTGAGAGTTTGCGGGCACAAACTCCCCCAAAGACTTGTGGACGCACTCGAAGAAGGAGAGTGGCCTGACCAGTCGAGTGGGCCAGAGGCGTGGGAGGCCTTGGGGGTCGAGGAACCCGGGGGGTTCCTGCTATTGGACCGCGAGCAAATGGAGAGACAAACCCAGGCGCTCGTTCGCCATGCCTCGCACAGAGCGGCTGAAGTGCTCGGACTGGCGACCAGTGCTCGAAGTGGCTTCATCGACGTGAACACTGTTGTCGCCATTGGCGCGGGCGTGAATGACGAGCTGTGGGTTCTGAGCTACCGGGGTGGCGATGAGCCCGCCGTGCTTGGCTCAGTGCCGGACGAGAAGGACCGCATCCGTTTTCGGCGCATCGCCGACAGCTTCGCGGATCTGCTCACGAAGCTACGCGGTCCGTGAAGGCAGGCAGCCTGGGCGCGGTGATCATCACCGAGGCGACCTTCTGCGAGGTCGACGACGCGATCGGGCAGCCCGATGTTTCATCAATATCGAGGTCGATCTGGAGACGCTATGAGCCAACTCGAAGACCAACTAGAGACGCCAGCACGCGAGGTTTGCTCTCTAATGGAATCGGGAAAAGGGCGCGATGAAATCGCTCAATACTTGCAGGGATTGGGACTCTCAATTGGGGACCGCGTGCTGGTGAAGATGCGTGGGTCCCAGTTGTTTCGAGAGAGAGGTGGGTCGGTGGAGTCGCCCTCCGAGCTATCAACCTCGCAGGCCGCCTTCCACGATCAGGTCCTAGACCATCTTGAAGACGACGAGTTCATCGCCTCACTCCAAGGTGAAGATCAGGACAAATGACGCCCTTCGGACGTCGTCTCCGCCGCATAGCCTGATCTGGCGATTCACCGGGAAACGACGCGAGTGCGTTCTCCCTCCCGACCAGCGGCATCGACCCGTTGGGCCAACACCACCACGATCGCGTACGACGCCCACGACCTCGTCCTTGGGCCGTGTTGCCGCGTCCCAACGCGTGACGGACCCTTAGAACCCGACCCACGAGATGGCAGGCGGGAATCGTCCGGGGGCTCTTGGGCCTGATCCCGGGGGGATCCGAGGGGCAAGAACACGGTCTTCCCAGTGTTCTCGTTGCCCTGGGTCGCCCTGTCCGGGGGGACCGCTGATCTGCGCGACCGAGGCGAGTCAGACACGTAGTCGTATCGGCCCGCGTGCCGAACTTCTGCTCGACGCGCTCGCGCCCGCACCCCGGGCACCGACGGCCGTGCGCGGCTGCGACCACGGCACGCTCGCCGGCGACGAGAGCGGTGATACCGACGGTACGGGAAGCGGGAAGCGGCGGACCACGGACCGGCGAACGTCACGGTCGGGGTCGGTCCCTCCGATCCGGCGACAGCTCTGCGGAAGGTGTCGTCTCACCATCGCGCGGTCCTACTACTATAACGATGCGCTCTCCGGCGCCCTGCCGCTGGGCCAGTGCGGAACCCGGGCTCTGCCGTACCACTCGCACACCGCCGCGATCAGCGAAGGCCAGCGAGCCAGCGTGTTCGGCACCGACGTGGACGCGACGCTGCTGACCACGGACGGGGGCTACGTCAGCGCGGAGAGTTTGTTCTGGGCCGTCTCGGGCCGGCAGGTGTTCGACGCGAGCGCGTTCTATCTGCCGACCAGTGGCATCGATCCGTTCGGCAATACCACCACGATCGCCTACGACACCCACGATCTGTTCGTCACGAGCATGACCGACGCGATCGGCAACGTGGTGACGGTCTCCCACGACTATCGGGTGCTGGCCCCCGACCTCATCACCGACCCCAACGGCAACCGCAGCGCCGTGTCGTTCGACATCCGCGGCGTCGTTGTGGCCTCGGCGCTGATGGGCAAGGTCGGCGCGAGCGAAGGCGACACGCTGGCCGATCCGACCTCGACATCTTCGTACGACGTGTTTGCGTGGCGCGACAACAGCGAGCCGATCTGGGTGCGAACCCAGGCGCGCGAGACCTTCGGTAGCCCGACCACGCGCTGGCTGACGCGGTACGTGTACACCGATGGCTCGGGCAACCCGATCTTGGAGAAGGTCAACGCCGAAGCCGGGCTTGCGCCGGAGCGCGACGCTGGTGGTGCGCTGGTCCTCGATAGCAACGACGACCCGGTCTTGGTCCAGTCCGACCCGCGTTGGGTGGGCACCGGTCGCACGGTGTTCGACAACAAAGGCAACGCCGTCAAGCAGTACGAACCGTACTTCTCGAGTACGGAGGCCTACGAGGGCGAGGAGGAACTCCGCGAGCAGGGCGCGACGCCGCTGCTGCACTACGACCCGCTGGGTCGGCTGATCCGGACGGAGTATCCCGACGGGACCGAGTCACGGGTGGAGTTCTCACCGTGGCACGTCGAGCACTGGGACCGCAACGACACGGCGGGTGGTTCGACTTGGTACTCGACCCGGGTCGGGTTGCCCGTCGGTGATCTCGAACGCGTTGCGGCCGAGTCGACGGACGACCACCACGACACGCCGATGGTGACGCGGTTCGACGCGCAGGGCCGGCCGGTGGTGTCGGTGGCCGACCTCGGCGGAGGGACGACGTACCTGACGCGGGTGGAGCTCGACATCGAAGGCAACGTGCTGACGGTGACGGATGCGCGAGACAACACGGCGCAGACGTCGGTGCACGGAATGCTCGGGCAGGTGCTGGAGACGGACTCGGTCGACGCGGGAGAGCGGCGTTCGATGGTGGACGTCATGGGCACGCCGCTGCGGGCATTCGATGACCCGACGTTGTCGCGCGTGCACCGGTGGGAGTACGACGCGCTGCGTCGGCCGACCCACCACTGGGTGCTGGAGCCTCCGGCGGTGACCGAGCAGCTGGTGACGCGGACGGTGTACGGCGAGACGGCCACGAGCCCGCAGACCAACAACCTGCGTGGGCGGACGCTTCGGATGTACGACGGCGCCGGGCTGTTGGAGAGCGTGGCCTTCGACTTCGCCGGCAACCTGCTCGAGCAGGAGCGGACGCTGATGGACGCGCACGATGTCGTGCCGGACTGGGTGACGCTGGCGAACGAGACGATGCTGTCGGGTTTGGATACGGCCGCGGCGTCACTGCTGGACACGGAGGTGTTCACGACCGAGGGGACGTTCGATGCGTTCGGGCGGCCGGTGACTCGGACGACGCCGGACGGGAGCGTGACGCGGTACGGCTACAACGACGCGGGCCTGCTCGAGTCGGTGTCGGCGGATGTTCGAGGCGCGACGCCAGCGACGGACTTCGTCGACAACATCGACTACGACGTGCACGGGCGACTTGCGCTCATCGAGTACGCCAACGGGACGAGCACGACGTACGAGTACGACCCGCTGAGCTTCCGGCTGATGCGGGTGACGACCGAGCGCGACTCGGACTCGGCGGTGATGCAAGACCTGCAGTACGTCTACGACGCAGTCGGAAACATCACGAGCATCACCGACGGGGCTCAGCAGACACTGTACTTCGACAATGCTGTCGTCACGCCCGACCAGACGTTCGAGTACGACGCGCTGTACCGCTTGGTCGAAGCCACGGGCCGCGAGCACACGTCCCAAGGCCAGCCGACAGAGAGTGAGCTGACACCGGGCGCCCAGCCGGAAGCCAGCGACCCCGCCGCGATGCGGACGTACACCGAGTCGTATACGTACGACGAAGTCGGCAACCTGACGCTGGTCGAGCACGTCGCGACGGGGGGGAATTGGAGCCGTGGGTACGACTACGCGACGGATGGCAACCGGCTGCTGTCGACGAGTTTGCCGGGCGACACGGTCGGGACACCGGCGACGTACTCGGCGAGCTACACGCACGATGACCATGGCAACATGACCGCGATGCCGCACCTGTCGGCCATCGACTGGGACTACGCCCAGCGCATGCAGCACGCCGACCTCGGCGGCGGCGGCGACGTGTGGTTTCAGTACGACGCCGCGGGGAATCGGGTGCGGAAGGTGCAGGTGAACTCCGCCGGGACGGCCGCGAACGAGCGGATCTATCTCGGTGGGGTGGAGGTGTATCGGCAGCGCGACGTCGTGAGCGGAGCGCTGGATGCCGTGAACGACGAGCGCGAGACGCTGCACATCTCGGATGATGCCGGGCGGATCGCGATGGTCGAGACGCTGACGATTGACGGTGGGACGGTGGTGTCCTCACCGGCGAACGTGGCTCGGTACCAGTATGGGAATCACCTCGGGACCGTGGCGCTGGAGTTGGATGACAGCGCGGCGGTGATCTCCTACGAGGAGTTTCATCCGTATGGAGGCAGTGCGTACCGGGCGGTGGACTCGACGATCGGGGTCAGTGCGAAGCGGTATCGGTACGCGGGGCTCGAGCGGGATGAGGAGACCGGGCTCGACCACATGGGGGCTCGGTACTATGCGCCCTGGTTGGGAAGATGGACGGCGGCGGATCCGATCGGGCTTGGGGATGGGGTGAACCGGTACGCGTACGTGTCAGGGAACCCCGTAAGAATGACCGACCCGAGCGGGACTCGGGGCGGCGAGGCCGCTGAGCTTCAGCAGCAAAGGGCGAGGGCGCACGACGTCCGTGAGCGGGCGATTCACGATGCGACGACGATGCTCAACGCGGCTTCACAAGAACTCGCACGCGCGGGCAGTGAGCTCATCGCGGCCTCTCAATCAGCGGCTGCGAACCCAGGCAACGAAGATGGCGCACTCAGGGTCCACTACGCCACTTTCGAACTCCGTCAAGCTCAGATTGGGTTGGATGCTGCGAACGAAGGACTCCGCCAAGCATACTCTCAAGGTTACCTAGAGGGCGATCCTGTGGGACAAGGTGTCGCGCGCGCAGGGGCGCTCGCAACTGCCATCGGTGAAACTCAAGCGGCGCAGGCCAAGAGGTTCGACAACTTCGCGTTCCAGCTGGAGAACGCCACAAAGGCGGCTCGCGAGATTGGTCCGATCCTCGCCGAGCCAATCCCCGTGGTTGGAGACGCTGCGGCGGCGTACGATGTTGTACAGTCGGCTAAGGCCGGCGATTACGTGGCGGCCGCTGTCGGGCTCGCCGCTATCTTCGTAGGCCCGACGGTCGCACGGCGGCTTACGGGGTCGCTGAAGAACGCATCAGGCAGCTTCGACGATGCCGCGAGGGCGCGCAGAATCCACCCACACGAGCGTGGTGGAGGAGGGCGTCTGTCGAGTGAAGCTGCTGCTTTCGACCGCTGGTCGAAAGGGCTACCGACCAAGCAAACGCCCACGAATAAGCCGGCGGACCGGTATGAAATCGCTCAAACGGGTTCCAGCAATTTTCAGCTTGCTGGCGGTGGCGAAGTGGTGTGGTCTGACGGTCTTGATGCCGCATCGATGGCAGCACTTGAGGCCAAGTACGTTGGACGGCCCAGTCGCAGTCCATTTATCTCGGGGTCCGACGTACCTGACTTTATTCGCGACAAGATAACATCTCAAGTGACAGATGAGTTTCGTAGGTATGGGGCCGTAATTGCGGATCCAAGCAACCCCGTCCGTCAACTCACCGTAATCATCAACGATGACCGAGCGGCTCCGTTCTTTGAAGATCTGATGAGGAATCTTGATATTCCCGGACAGGTAGTCGTTCGCTAGGGCACGGCAGCGTATGAAAATTTACATCTCACCACCGAACAAGACTGACTGGCGACTCGACTCTGGTGCTTTCGCTAGTTGGCTTTCGTCTGAGTTCTCCGGCGTGCTGATAAGAGAACGCGGAGTATCGCAAGCGCACTCGGTCGAATGGACTTGGGTTGCTGGTCAATGCGAAGTCGAGGGCAGCCTCGACGCCGAAGGGAACACGATTGTCCTCGACGGGGACATCGACCGATGCGCTGAGTTCGCCGTTCGGTATCGAGCATATGTGCCGGTCTCACAAGCACTGGTCTACTATGATGAGGGCTATACGGCCGACGTAGCATTGCGACCCGAAACTCGGACGGAGGATCTAACCACTCCGTTCTAGTGACGTCGACAACGCGAGCGCGACCGGCGACGAGAACCTGCTTGACCTCAGCGTTGCAAATCAGGGCGGCCTAAGAGCGGCCTGAGCCCAGCTCACGCAGCGTCGCGATGTTGGAGCAGACCGTCGAACTCGTCGCGAGCCGGCGTAGAGGCGGCGGTCGTGAGAGCAAGGCGACCGCGTTGTCGGATGAGTGCGCCGGCGCGGCGAATGAGCTGGTCGCGAAGCGTTCCGAGGGTACGCACAATGAAGGTGCCGGCCCGCGTCGGAGTCGTGTGACGGCGCTGGGGCTTGGGTTGGAGTTGCAGCTCTCGGCCGAGGTTGTGGGCGAGCATCGCCGACAGGACGTAGAGCTGGTTAGGCACGAGACGTCGGCAAGGGATGTCGTCGAGCGAGGCGTGCTGCTTAGCCTCGCCAAAGAGCTGCTCCTGGATTTCTCGGCCGTTGAAGAACGCGAGTACGCTCGCCGCGGTGACAGGCTTGTACGTGACGATGGCCTTGTGGTGGAACTCGTAGCCGACGGCCCCTTGCGACGGGTCGGCTGCGGCCTCCGAACGAAGATGATGCGACGATTGTCGGACCAAAACTTGGGTCGCCAGCTCGTCTCGAAGAAGGACCACTCCTCGTCGATGGCGCGCCAGCGTTGGCGCCGGTCGACGAGATGACGCAGCCGGACGAAACGGGTGAAGGGAACCGCCGCCGCGTACTCGACCCGCAAGCGCTCCAGGAACCCCAGCACGCCCTCATCGAGGAAGGCGGAGTCCAAACCAGCTTCGAGCACGGCGCGGGCGTGGTGTGCATGTGGTGCCCTTGCCCGCGGGCGTGAAGGGGCGTAGCGTTCTTGGCAAACGGGGACGAAGTGATCGCCGACATGGCGTTCGTCGTGGTTAAACCGGACGGAGCAGTGAGAACCGCCGCTCCATTCAACTCAGCACACCCGCGACACTAGCCATGACGATCACGTACAAAGACGCTGTCGCCAAGATCTCCTTGGACCTCGGAATCCCAGGGTTGTCAACGTACACCCAGGACTGGGCAAGTGAGCTCCCAGAGGAATATAGAACGCCCGCGTGGATCGAGCGATACCTAGCCACGTGCGCGCGAAGTGACTACGGGGTCCAGGAGAAACAGGCCCTTATGGATCTCGTACTCAACTGCATCAATGACATGGTGGAAGTTGGAGACGAAGCAGTGGACAGGCTCTGGGCCGAAACCGAGGGAGCGCTGCGCGACGCGGCGGCGATATACCGCGACGTCGTCGAGGATTGGGCGGAGGAAGAAGACGGGCTCGACGGTGAACAGCCAATCGCCTCGCGCTTGAGACGACTCCGCGCGCCGCGCCCGAAGCGATGAAGAGACCAACGTCAAAGATCCGGAAACGCGCAAAAACCCACATCTTCCCACCGCGCCGGTGCATCGCCGGCATCGAACCAGGGTACGCACTCTTCGACGGCTGAGCACGAGGACTCCTCATCGTCGAGACGACAGAACGGGCGACAGCATGCGGTCGCGTCGTCGAGACAAGGCGGTCCATCGAGCGCGATGCACTGAAGCCCGGGGGCACAGACGGAGTAGAACTCGCACGCCTCGTTGATGCCGTTGCTCGATGCTGTCGGCGCGCAAATGAACGAGTCCGGCGTGGCGTAGCAGCCGAGGCCCTCGCGACAGTCTTGGAGCAGCGGGTTGCAGGTGGGAAAGCAGATGTTGAGTACGGCCCCGGCTGCCTGCACACAGTGGTTGTTTGGGTCTTCGCATCGTGGGTTTTCGGGGCCGTCCACGCACATGGGCACGCAGGTGCCCAGGTTGGTCTCCCGGTCGACGTCCCAGCACATGCTTGCGAGATCGCAGTCGTCGAGTCCGGACAAGCCGCTGCCCTCGACCTGGCATGACTCACCGATTCCAACGGGCTCGGCTACGATCGGTGAGCAACGCGTGGAAGACCAGGCACTTCCACCGTCCTTTGCCCATGGCATGCACTTCTGCCCGGTGGGGCAGTCCTGCACCCAGATGCTGCACTCGAACACGCCCGCACCCACGTCCGGTGGAGGCACAAACCCCATTCCATTCGGAGCGGACTCGCCACCGGGCTCGACGTCGGATGTGCTCGAGCTTTCGGCGCCTTCGTTGGAGGCGGGTGGCATGCTCTCGGGAACACAGCCGCCCGCCAACAGCACCGCGACGAGGCGGACAGTGAAGGCATTGGATCGGCCGTTCATGGGCAGCGCCGGGCTACCCGCAAGAATCGCACGGCTGTGTCGGAATCGGCATCGTCAGGTGCAGTCCCTCCAGCGTCGCCTCGGGCGAGTCGTCGGCCGCATCACTCCACCGGCGCACGCTTCCTCCGGTTTCGACGAACAGAGCGCCCTGCGGGCCGAAGAGCGCCCAGCCGGGGCCTTTGCCTTCGCTGATGATCTCGGACTGACCCGTATCCTTGGCGATGCGATGCACCACCGTCCGGGGAGGTTTGGGGCCTAACCCACCGTCCTCGGCGATGCTCGTTCGGATGCGAACTCGGTACTCGCCGTCGGGGCTGTCCAGGTTGCTGATGGCGAAGGTGTGCTTGAACGAGGCGTCCGGCGTGGTGAGGACCGAGCCCTCGAGCAGCAGGTGCATGCGCTCCTTGGACTTCAGCGCTCGGCGGTGGATCGATTCGACGCCGTCACTGGTGATCAGCCGGGTCGAACCCCCGTACGCGTTGAGGTCGTGGGACACGAAGACGGCGAGACCTTCGTCGAGCCAGGCGAGCTCGTGGCTGGCGTAGAGCTCGTCGTCGCCAAGTCCGAGGAACTGGGAGTCGACATCCACCGAAACGGTCGCGGTTTGCTCGGCTGGGTTGGGAGCGGTGGAGCGGATGGAGAGCGAGGGGTCGTACGGGACCTCGCCGTGCCAGCCCACGACCCACCCGCTGGAGACGTGCACGACCCAACGGTTCGGCATGATCTAGCCCCCTTTTGAACCGGACACGTCCGAAAGGACGAAACCGATGCCAAACGAACCCATTGAGCTCGAGCCCGCGAAGCCGGGACGACGCCGCCGCTACACCGCCGAGCAGAACCGGGCCCTGCTGGACGAAGCAGCCAAACCGGGAGGATCGATCTCCGAGACAGCGCGTCGGTATGGCGTCGCTCCGAGCCTTCTGTTCCAAATGGAAGCGAGTCATGGACGACGCGACCAACAAGAGCCTCAAGGCCAACGAGCAAGTCGTACCGAAGAGCGAGCTCAAGAAGGCGCAGGGCCGCATTCGCGAGCTCGAGCGCATGCTCGGCAAGAAGACGATGGAGGCCGAGATCCTCAAGGAGGCGGTGGCGATCGCCAAAGAGAAAAAGTGGATCTCGGGCGGCAACTCGCCCGACGAAAGCAATGGCCAGTGATGCGCATCGCGGCGGCTCTGGGCATCTCCAGGCCCCATCTAGCGAGCACGAAGGACGCTGAGCCCAAGCCCAGGGCGAGCTACGACAAGCGGGGCGACGCCGCGCTGCTCGAGCGCATCCAGGCGATCGTCGAGGCACGGCCAACCTGCGGCTACCGTCGTGTCACCGCGCACCTCAACCAGCAGCCCAACGAGCCCCGCGTCAACCACAAGCGGGTCTACCGGGTCATGCGGAAGGCGAACCTGCTGCTCGCGCGGTAGGGGCCCAAGCCCAACTTCAAGCACGACGGCAAGATCATCACGCTCGCCAGCAACATGCGCTGGTGCAGTGACATGTTCGAGATCCGCTGCTGGAACGGGGAGAAGGTGCACGTCGCCTTCAGCCTCGACTGCTGCGACCGCGAGGCGATCGGGTGGGTCGCTGCGAACCGGCACCTCGACGGCGGCGATGTCCGCGACCTGATCGCACTGAGCGTCGAGGCTCGCTTCGGTGACCAGCCGCCCAAGACGAGGGTCGAGTGGCTCTCGGACAACGGCCCGCCCTACACCGCCAACGAGACGAGGGCCTTCGCCGCGAGCTGCGGGTTGGCGCCCAGAAACACTCCCGCTTACTCGCCCGAGTCGAACGGCATGGCCGAGGCGTTCGTGAAGACGATCAAGCGCGACTACGTGTACTTGGCCGACCTGCCCGACGCCGCAACCGTCTTGGCCTTGCTTCCAAGTTGGTTTGACGACTACAACGAATACCAGCCCCACAAAGAGCTCAATATGCTCTCACCCCGGCAATTCCGCCGACTTCACGCAAACTGAAAGCATGTCCGATTTTTCGGGGGCAACTCCAGAAGCAGCCGGGGCCGTTTGAGGACGCGCTCGAGTGCTCTGCCGCACCCAAGACCACACCCACGCCGACGAAGCATCTGTGTTCCTGGGGCGGCGCTGGCACCCTCGGATACCTCTCGCTTAGGAGGGGCGAGGACAAAAGCGGACCGAGCTCTCTTTGCGAGAGCCGTGAGCTTCAGCCAGACTCGACGAAGGCAGCGCTGCTCGGTGACCTGACGACCGATGAACGTTTTTCGCGGTGCACGGCGGAGTCGTTCGTCGCAACCGCCCGCCGACGGGTCGCGCTCAGGCGGTGGAGACGTCATGGTAGTCATGCCAAGGATGCTCGTCGCGCGCCGCGGTTGCCTGCTCTCGTTCGGGCTCGTCGTCGGGGTCGCTCAGGGTTGCGTTCCGGTGGCACCGGGTTCTGTGCCTCAGCCTCGCGGCGAGGTGAGAGGTGCCGTGGCGGACCCCCAAGACGGGCCGACCGGGCTCCACGACCTGGTGGGGCGGGGTCCGAGCTTTCTCGATGGAGATGGTCTTCTGTGGAGTTTTCGCAGGTCGACGATGGATGCCGGGTTCATTCCGCCGGACGCCCACGACTTCGGGCGAGTCGAGGGAGTCCCGCGACTTCGGAGCGTGCGCGCGTGGTACCACGGTCTCTGCGCGGCCACCGAAGACGGTGAACTCTGGTGTGCCGCTGGAGACGGATACTCCAAGTTCGAGACCCAGAGCCCGGTCGCCGAGCTGCAACCCGGATTCGCAAAGCTCGAGGACGGTTCGTGGGTTCAATTCCGCGACGGTGAGCTCGAGCCAGTGACCGACCTGGGTCCCGAGGGCCGAGCATTTCGTGGGCCGCTCAGCGATCCGTGCGTCGTCGCAAGAACGCGCTCTGGTTGGCAGGTGCTGAGCGGAATCGACGTGCTGCCATTCTCAGCGGCGCTCGAGCATGCCGTTCCGCTGCCGATGCTCGACAGCGGCGGTGATGTGGTCGAGGCGCAGGCCGTGGGGCGATGCGAGGGATGTGCACGTCATCGGGATGGGGGCGTGACCTGCTGGACCTGGGAGGGCAAACCAACGCGGGCTCACCGCGGCGACGGACGGGCGCGCGCACTCGCGTGGATCCAAGACGGGTTCCACGGGAGTTGGTGTGTCGCGACCGATACGTCAATCGTCTGTGACGACCCCTCGCGGCCGGGCGACGCGCTCGAGATCCCGATGCGGGCGGACGCTCTCGCGGGCGGGGACGTCCTATGTGCGCTGGGTGACGATCGCTTGGCCTGTTTGGATCGGCAGCTCTATGACACTTGGCCGGTGCAGGTCGACGTGGGCGGCCCGGCCAAGGACGTCACGAACAACAGCACCGGAGGATGCGCCGCGACCGTCGCCGGCGCCCTGGTTTGCTGGGGTGCCCCGTTCGGGCCGTTGGGCTCGCCCGCAGACGCCGCGAGCGAAGCGAAGATCCCACACGACACGCCGTTCCCCCAGCCAACCACGCTGCGCACGTCGGCGGTTGTCGGGGTGAAGCTCGCCTACCACGCATGGTGCGTCACGACCTCGACCGGCTCTACATGCGTGGGGGACGATTTCCCGAACGGCTTGTCCGCTCGAGCGCCGGTCGTCGACCTCTCGATGTTCGGGATTTGCACGCTCGAGTCCGGTCGAGTGCGGTGCAACCTCCCGGAGAAGAAGATCCCGAAGCGCGTCGCAACAGCCCTCGCGGCGCCCGGCGTCACCGGGATGGACGGGAGCGTGTTCGATTGGGGCTGTGTTGTGCGGGGCCAACGGGCCACATGCTGGGATGAGGAGCACAGTCAGGAGATCGAAGCGCCGGGGCCGATTGCTCAAAGCCTCCGCCTCGACCACGAGACGGTCCTGCGTCTCGAAGACGGTCGCGTTCTCCGCGTCGACAACAAAGACGGAACCTCCGAGCTGCTCGGCCTCGCCGCCGTGGAGGATCTTCGCCGAGATCCACGCGCGTATGCGTGGTGCGCCAGGACTGGCGAGCGCTGGGTTTGCGATCAGCAAGGCAAACGCACCGAGCAGCAACAACCGCCAGTGACTTCGAGCCGTTGCTGGCTCGAAGACGCCAACGTCTACTGCATGGGATCCCGTGCGAAGGGAGTGACCGGCCAACCTTGGTCGCCAACCCGCATGACGACGCTGCGGACGCTGACTCCCCGCGAGTGATTTCGTGGGGCTCGCGGCCGGCAGCGGATGCCAATCGCCAATGAACTCGGTGGTGGGGCGGAGAGCGAAGTGCCCGGGCGATGAGGTGCTGTGACAGCTCGGGTTATCTGATCGCTCGACAGCTCGCCTGAACTGATCCGGTGCGCGGATCGCAGCTCGCCTGAACTGATCCGCCTCAGCTCGCCTGAACTGATCGCCGCCAGCTCGCCTGAACTGATCGCGAGCAACGGCGGCGGAGCGCAGTTCTGCGGGCGCACGCCGGAGAACCGAGGCTGCAACGCCGCCAGCGGGTACGCCTGGCGGCTCGATGAAGAGGATCAGCATGCATCGGCTTCAGGATCTCGTTCGTTTGCATCGGATGGGCACGGGCGCTCGCGAGGTCGCGCGGCTGCTGGAGATGAGCCCGAACACCGAGCGGCAGTATCGGCAGGCTCTGCGCGATGCGGGGCTGCTCGACGGCGAGCCCGAAGACCTGCCCGACGTGGCGGTTCTTCGTCTCGCGATCGAGGACGCGCTTCCGGCCAAGGCGATGCCGCAGCACGTTTCAAGCGTGGAGCGCTGGGCCGAGCGGATCACCAAGATGCTCGAGGGCGGTGCGACCCCGACTGCGATCTACGATCGGCTTCGCCTCGAGCACGACGAGTTCAGCGGCAGCTTGTCCGCGGTCAAGCGGCTGTGCACGCGGCTCACAAAGGCCGCCGAGGTCGATCCGAATACGGTGGCGATTCCGGTCGAGACGGGGCCGGGCGAGGTCGCGCAGGTCGACTTCGGAAGCGTGGGCAAGCTCTGGGACCCCAAGTCCGGGAAGTCCCGCAAGGCATATGTCTTCGTGATGGTGCTGGGTTTTTCGCGGCACATGTTCGTACGCATCGTCTTCGATCAGAAAGTCGATACATGGCTGCGCTTCATGCTGAGGCCTTCGCCGAGCTCTGCGGTGTTCCGACCGTAGTCGTGCCCGACAACCTCAAGAGCGCGGTGATCCGCGCGGCGTTCGGGATGCGCGACGAGCCCGTGCTCAACCGCAGCTACCGCGACCTCGCACGGCACTTCGGCTTCAAGATCGATCCGACGCCGGCCTACAGCCCCGAGAAGAAGGGCAAGGTCGAGTCCGGGGTCAAGTACGTCAAGAGGAACTTCTTCGGGGCACGCGCGGACGAGCGCGATGCGTCCGTGCTTGCCGGCGAGCTGACACGCTGGGTGAACGAGATCGCCGGAATGCGTCGGCACGGGACGACGCAAAAGCGGCCTCTCGAACTCTTCGAGCAAGTGGAGCAGCAAGCGTTGCTCCCGCTGCCCGCGACGAAGTGGGAGCCGGTCGTCTGGCGAACGCCAACGCTGCGTCGAGACTGCCACGCCCTGGTCGACGGTGGCTGGTACTCCGCACCGTGGCGCCTCGTCGGCCGCGTTCTACTGGCGCGCTGCACGAAGCGTTCCGTGGTCCTGTTCTGGGAGGACGTTCGGGTCGCAACGCACGATCGCGTTGCCGCCGGGACACGCAGCACGGTCGACGAGCACCTTCCCGAGCACCGCAGCCAGTACCGCCACCGAGCGAGGAGCTACTGGGAGCAACGCGCCGACCAACTCGCGCCGGAGATCGGCGCGTACGTCCGCGAGATCTTCGACAGCGACGACGTGCTCAACCAGCTGACGAAGGTGCAGGCGATCGTCGCTCACCTCGAGACGTTCCCGCTCGATCGCGCGGTCGCAGCGGCACGCCGAGCGAGCTTCTTCGGCAGCTACAGCTACCAGGCGATCAAGAACATCCTGCGCAAGGGGCTCGACATGACGCCGTTGCCCACAGTCGTCGTGCCCGAGAGCGCGGCGGCCGAACGTCCTCGCTTTGCACGCGACATCCAGGAGCTTCTGCAGTTCCCCACGGAGAAGAACGATGCACCCCACTGACGAGCTGATCCCGATCCTCAAGAAACTGCGCCTGTCCGGCGTCCTGCAAACCCTCGACGTCCGTACGCGGCAGGCCGCCGAGGACGATCTATCGCATCACGAGTTCCTGCTGAGGCTGCTCTCCGACGAGGTCGAGCGACGCGACGCCAAGCAGCTCGACCTTCGACTGCGCCGGGCAGCGTTCGAGCACAACAAGTCGTTGGAGGACTTCGACTTCAGCTTCAACTCCAAGATCCCCAAAGCCCGGATCATCGACTTGGCCACGTGTGGCTTCGTCGACAAGCGCGAGAATGTCTGCCTCGTCGGCCAAACCGGCGTCGGCAAGAGCCACATCGCGCAGGCGCTCGGCCATCGAGCGTGCGTTGCCGGCCACACCGTCGTCTACACCTCGGCGCACCACATGCTGACTCAGCTTCGCGCCGCTCGAGCCGACGGTAGCCACGATCGCAAGATGCTCCGGTTCACGACGCCCGCGCTGCTCATCATCGACGACCTCGGCCTTCGGGCGCTCTCCGGCGACGAGCCGATCGACCTCTACGACATCATCCGCCACCGCTACGAACGAGCCTCGACGATCATCACGTCGAACCGCGCCTTGCCCGAGTGGCTGCCGCTGTTCAACGACGAGCTGCTGGCCAGCGCCGCGATGGATCGGCTCCTCCATCACGCGCACATCATCGAGATCAGCGGACACTCCTACCGCAACCCGCCGCGCGGTCGGGGGGCGAAGGCCGCCTGACGAAGTCGATTCCCGAGGTCTTCCCCGTGGATCAGTTCAGCCGAGCTGCGTTCCCCGCCGCGTTGCTTGTTTCGCCGCGGTGCGCGAGCTGTCGGTCTGCGATCAGTTCAGGCGGACTCGGATGCGATCAGTTCACCCGAGCCTTGACAGTGCTCCACGCGTCGAAAATGCGCGACGATGACGATGCCGGGACGCGGCGGCTCGACGCGGCCAGACCGTCCACGCGCCTGGCATGCGAGGCACAGCACGCCAAGGGCATCGGGCCGTCCACCGGGAGCGAACATCGAACCGCAGTTGTCCGGAGGTAGAGTGCGGGCGCGACGGAAAGCGCCGGTAGGATGGGAAGGATGGCGAACAAGATGGACTTTGCGCAGATCGTGCGGGCACTCGGATTGTCTGTTGACTCCGAGGAGGTTGCGGAGCTGCTTGCTGAGTTCGAACTCAGCGAAGACTCTTATCGCAGCGGCCTTTACCCCGAGGCAGTCTACTTTGAGAGCCCTGCTCGGGGGCTGGCGCTATTGTCAGAGCATGGAATCGTGGACTCGATTTTCTTCTACTCGGACGGTCGGGACGGATTCTCCCAGTTCGAAGGCACGTTGTCCCACGGCCTGACGATGGCCTCAACAAAGGAGGAGATCCGAACGGCTCTTGGTACGCCCTCCACGTCTAGCTCAGCAGTCTCGTTGTCCAAATCGCTGAGCCACGACGGCTGGGATCGTTTCGACCTGCCGACGCATACGCTCCATTTCAGCTACGGGGCCAGCGATCAGATTGTCCTTGCGACGATCTCTCGGCGCTAGCCTGCGACGTTGACGTTGAGATCGAGAAGTTCGCCGGCGCCCGTCCGGTGTCTGTGGACTCGCCGATGAGCACGTGTTGCATTGCTTCAGCACCGCTCGCGCTTGACGGCGGCGGGGCCGAGGGCATCAAGGATGCCGTCGACCAACCATCGACTATCCCCACGTCGCTACGGGGATACTGACTCTCACGGCTCGGTGCCGGGCGCTTGTTCTTTCGTCAGACACGGCAGGCACTGGTGTTAGGTTCACGGTTCACGGACTGGATGGGGCACGCAGAGCAAGATCTCGTCCGTTGGGTCGGCGTCGCTGCGTGGGTACCCCTCGCAGCGCTGCTGGCTGAGCTGGCGGCTGCGCTTGTGTCCGACGGGCGCCCGGAGGTACGGATCTACGCACACGCGGCGTTCCTCCCGATGATTGGGCTGTGCGGGATCTTCCTAGCCGCGCCGGCACGCAGCCGCACGCTCGAGACAGGATCGGGAGTCGTTCTGACGCTGACTACGGCCGCGCTCTGTGCGAAGAGCGTCTATCCAACGATGTATCGTCCGAGCTTCACTCCGGTGGTGGTCACCGCCAGTGTCTCGGCGTTGCTGGTTCTGCGGGCGAGATTGCAGCGTCGCCGAAGCCCCCGCCCGAAGCATGGTTGACCTGCTGTCCTGCCTTAGCCAACTCTCAATCCCTCGAGCAACGCCCTCCCCCCCGTGCCAAGAAAACGTGGGACGCTCCCGAGCCGAAATTTACTGAGGGGCGAGCCGGAGTACCAGCGATATGCCAGCCACCGCGAACACGACACCGACCG
>Ga0207422_1002566_pt1 | contig 23293 bp, 19 predicted proteins | sample MarCyaLeptolynsp_FD_187757 | JGI IMG/M metagenome (GOLD analysis project Ga0207422, IMG submission 187757) | Marine cyanobacterial communities from Panama - species 1 Leptolyngbya sp. (SPAdes) | ecosystem: Environmental > Aquatic > Marine > Unclassified | place: Panama: Panama City | collected... | reverse complement strand
GCCAGAGTCAAGACCTCTGAATCCATGAACTCCTTCTTGGCTCCCGGTTTAGGACGGTAGAAAGGAGCCATATTTTGTTGAGACCAATCATCGACGAGGACAAAGATTGTTGTCATCAGTGTGGGAAGGTCTATGCTATTCATCAGGAGGTTCTCCCGGATGGCTTGTGATATTTCCATCTTCGAGCCTCCTTTTTCTTTTGTCTAATTCACATTAGGCGTGAATTACAAACTTTTGTGGGTTCAAAAAAGCGGTGCGACCCCGCGTCGGCGAAAGACGCAAGGGAACGCGCACCAAGACAACAAAATCTGGCTGTGGACAGCCGTTGACCACTTTCAGCCCGGAATCCTCAATTGGATGATAGGAGAGCGTAGCGCACAAACTTTTCAGCCCCTCTAGGAGTGGGTAAGCCGTTGGCAGTGCTTCTTCTACGTGACCGATGGGTTCAAGGTCTACCCCCATTTCATCCGAGATGGTGACCAGATTGTTAGCAAAACCTACATGACACGAGTTGAAGGAGAGAATACCCGATTGAGGCATTATCTGGCTCGATTACACCGCAAAACACTCTGTTATTCCAAATTCCTAGAGATGCTTAAACATTCTGTTCGGTTGTTAATTCATTAACTCAAGTTTTGGGATGTACCTGTTCCTGTCAGATTCATCTCTTGATACCAAATCCGGCTGAGAAGGAAAGCTTATAATGAGCAAGACCTCCCTTAACTTCTTCAATGCCTAAATCAGTAACCTTAGCAGCTCACTTGAGTACGGAACAACTAAAACATCGCTATCGAAAAAGTAGCAATTCGATCGAATTAAGAAGATGGCATCTACTGTGGAAAATTGCCCAAGGATGGACGATGAAAAACAGTGCGGTGGCAGTCGGAATAAGTTATGAATATGCCCAAAAAATTGTCACTCACTATAATCTTCAAGGAGAACAAGGTGTAATTGCTAAGGCAAAAAGGCAACAGACAGGAGAAACTCCCCCTCTACTAAATGTCAATACCGATTGGTTCAATGTGTTTCTCAAAGCTTTTGCTCATGAAGTAGGAGCCAATGAAGAAAAAGTGATATTGCTAATGATGGATAATGCCGGATGGCATAAGAGTCAAAGAGTCAAGTTTCGGAAGGGAATAGAGCCAGAATTTCTGCCCCCCTATTCTCCTGAATTGCAACCCGCAGAAAGGTTATGGTGTTTAGTAGATGAGCCGTTAATCAATGAACATTTTTCTACCCTCTCTGAGTTAGAATATGTCTTATCCACTTGCTGTTGTGTGCTCAGTGAGATGACGGAAGAAATCAAAAATTTAACGAACTTTCATTGGCTCAAAATGTCTTGATTTAAAGATTATCTTACGAGCCGGATTTGGTATTAGACGGCATTGCCATTGCTCTAGCGAGTGTTGGAGAAATCGATCGCGCCTTGGAAGTTACTCAAACAATTAGCGATCGCGGTCGGCGCATCTGGACGCTGCGTAACATTGTGACGGCTTTAGCCAAAGCGGGGAAAGTTGAAGAAGCTTTGGCATTGATCCCGACCTTTGGCGATCGCGCTCAGCAAGACTGGGACTTCAGCAACATCGCCCTGGATCTTGCTGAAGCAGGAGACTTCGATCGCGCCTTACAGGTTGCCCAAACACTTTCCGAACGCAAAGATCGGGCGGCCGCGTTCGCAAAAATTGCCAGCGAACTTGCCCAACAAGGACAGAAGGATCGGGCGGCAGAGGTTCTAGAGAGGGCGATCGCGCTGCTGGGATTGTAGAAGTTGCATCGTTGCGCGATCGCCGGATATATCTTGAAGCGTACAGTCATTGCCCCCAACACCCGTGAAATCTCAAACCGCTCTCCTCGCCTTGCTAACCGCCCTCAGCCTGCTTGCATCTCCTGCAAGTCTCCGGGCGACTTCTCTAACTGAAGAGCCGAAAGCCATTCCCTCCCAACTCGCTCAAGCCGAAGAGAACTCGCGAGACGAAGACCTATTGCGCGTCATTGCTGCTACTCTCGCAAAACTCGGACAGTACGATCGCGCCTTGGAAATCGCACGCACCATGACCGAGAAGGAAACGAAAGATTACACCTTGAGGAGCATCGCTGTCGCCCTCGCCGAAGCGGGAGAAGTGGAGTCCGCCTTGGCCGTCGCGCGCGCGATTGCCGATGAGGAGCGCAAAGATGTGGGATTGTTGAGGATTGCGAGCGCCTTAGCCAAAGCCGGAGAAGTGGAGTCCGCCTTGGCTGTCGCGCGCACGATTGCCGATGAGGAGAACAAAGATTGGGGATTGTCGGGGATTGCGAGCGCCTTAGCCAAAGCCGGAGAAGTGGAGTTCGCCTTGGCGGTCGCGCGCACAATTGCCGATGAGGAGCGCAAAGATAGGGGATTGTTGAGGATTGCGAGCGCCTTAGCCAAAGCCGGAGAAGTGGAGTCCGCCTTGACGGTCGCGCGCACGATTGCCGATGAGGAGCGCAAAGATAGGGAATTGTCGGGGATTGCGAGCACCTTAGCCGAAGCGGGAGAAACCGAGTCCGCCTTGACGATTGCTCGTACTATTACCGACGACTGGTTGCAAGCCAACGCGCTGGAACGAATTGCTGTCGCTTTCGCCGAAGCGGGAGAAGTGGAGTCCGCCTTGACGATCGCGCACGCGATTGCCGATGAGGAGCGCAAAGATAGGGGATTGTCGGGGATTGCGAGCGCCTTAACCAAAGCCGGAGAAGTGGAGTCCGCCTTGGCTGTTGTGCAAACAATTGCCGATGAGGAGTCAAAAGATTGGGGATTGTTGTGGATTGCGTTCGCCTTAGTCAACGCGGGAGAAACTGAGTCGGCCTTGGCGGTCGCGCACATGATTGCCGATGAGGTGAGGAAAAATGTGGGATTGTCGGGGATTGCGAGCGCTCTAGTCGAAGCGGGAGAAGTGGAGTCCGCCTTGGCCGTCGCGCACACGATTGCCGATGAGGAGCCGAAAGATTTGGAATTGTTAGGGATTGCGTTCGCCTTAGTTGAAGCGGGAGAAACTGAGTCCGCCTTGACGATTGCTCGCACTATTACTGATGAGAGGCTGAAAGATGAGGGATTGTGGAATATTGCGTTCGCCTTAGTTGAAGCGGGAGAAACTGAGTCCGCCTTGACGATTGCTCGCACTATTACTGATGGGGAGGGGAAAGATTGGGAATTGTCGAGGATTGCGATCGCCTTAGCCGAAGCGGGAGAAACTGAGTCCGCCTTGACGATTGCTCGTACTATTACCTACGACCGGTCGCAAGCCATCGCACTACAACGAATTGCGATCGCCTTAGCCGAAGCCGGAAAAGTCGAGTTCGCCTTGGCAGTTGTGCAAACGATTGCTGATGAAGAGGAGAAAGATAGGGGATTGTCGTGGATTGCGATCGCTCTAGTCAAGGCGGGAAAATTTGAGGAAGCTGCGGACGTAGCTCAAAAGATCGCGGACCAGGATCGGCCAGCTTGGGTATTGCAGCACACGGCCTTTGCTTTGGTGGAAGCGGGAGAAGTGCAGCAGGCGGTAGATGTGGCTCGAATGAGCGACAGTGATGAGTGGAATGCGAAAGCATTAGCGCTCATTGCCAGCCAGCTCGCAGAACAGGGACAACCCGAACGGGCCGCAGAAATTTTAGAACAAGCAATCGAATTGGCGGGATTGTAGAAGGTGCATAGGAGCGCGATCGCCAGACATAAATTGAAGTAGTACCGCGTACTGATTCAGTCGGTACAACCATCGCACCCCACTGACAAATGAAATTTCAAAGATCCGCGATCGCCTTGCTAACCGTCCTCAGTCTCCTCACACCCCACACCCGAACTTGGGCAACGTCTCTCTCCTCAGATACAGATCGAAATTCCGCACCCCCGTCTCTCCTCGCTCAAGAGGAAGAATCAATCGTTCCCACAGCAGACGACTTGACCAACTTCCAAGCCGTCTTGGCAATTTCTCGGACTTTAGTCAAAACCGGACAAGGCGATCGCGCCGTTCAAGTCGCTCAAACCATTGAAAATAAACAGTTAAGAGCCTCCGCCTTGTACGAACTCGCAACTGTCCTCACCAGAGCCGGAGAAATCGAGCGTGCGGTGAAGATGGGACGAACGCAGAGCGATGAGAGGGTGAAAGCTGGGGTGCTATCTCGCATTGCCTTCGCCTTGACGAGATCGGGAGAAATTGAGCGATCGCTGGAACTCGCTCAAACCATGCCCGAAGGAGAACTCAAAGCTAGAGTTGTGGACGAGATTGCCTTCACCCTAGCCAAAGCGGGCAAGATCGAACGAGCAAAGACCCTGGCAAACGCGATCGCCGACCCAGAGATTCAAGCCTTAGCCCTGTACCGCATTACCTTTGCCTTAACGCAAGCAGGAGAAACCGAGCAAGCGCTGGAACTCGCTCGCACCATTGCCGACGAGCGCTTGCAACCCGTTGCGCTGCAAGAAATTTCTCGCTATCTCGCTCGCTCTGGGGACTTTGAACGGGCTGCGGAAGTGGTGCAAACCATTACCGATGAGGAGTTGAAAGCGGCGACTGCCAGCCACATTATCGTCGCTTTCGCGCAAGGAGGAGAAACCGAAAAAGCCTTGGTCCAAGCGCGATTGCTTGCTGACGAACAACAGCAAAGCCGAGCGCTGCTGGGGGTTATCTTCGCTTTAATTGATGCAGGAGAGCGCAATCGCATTTTGGACATTGCGCTCGCCATTCCCCACGCGGGAGAGAAAGCCAGAGCGTTGAATCAAATTGCTTTCTTTCTGGAGACAACCACCGAGCTGGAGTCTGCTTGGGAAAGCGCTGAAACCATCGCTGATGAAAAAGAAAAAGCGATCGCTCTCTACGGAATTGCCACCGCTTTCGCCAAAGCCGGAGCCGTCGAACGGGCAATAGAAGTTGCTGGCGCGATCGCTGACGAACGCGGGAAAGCCGCCGCCCTCCGCCACGTTGCGATTGTTCTCGCTGAAGTGGGAGAGTTTGACGCGGCACGAGAAGTCGCTCAAACCATTGCTGAGGAAAGAGAACGGGCGATCGCGCTCCAAGGAATTTCCGTCGCTCTTGTCCGTGCTGAAAAATTTGAGTCAGCCAAGGAAGTCGCTCAAACAATTCCCGATGAGTGGATTGAAGCCACAGCCTTGAGCGAAGTAGCTGTTTCCTTTGCTCGCGCCGGAGAAATTGACTCGGCGTTAGGTGTCGTGCGAGCGATCGAGATTCCGGAACGGCGCGCGATCGCGCTGTCTGGCATAGCCCATACCCTCGCTAGGGCTGAAAAAATCGAACTGGCCCTGGATGTTGCTCAACTGATGGTCGAGGACAGCGAGCGGGCCGATACCCTTTCGTCGCTCGCCTTTATCTTGGCGGAGGAGGGAAAAATTGAGTCTGCTTTGACCGCATCGCAAACCTTGAGCGATCGCAAGCGCAAAGCTTGGGTCTTAGCCACCATTGCCCGTAAATTAGCCGAGGACGAACAGCCCGAACGCGCTGCCGAACTGTTAGAAAACGCGATCGCGCTGATGGAATTGTAAGCCAACGCGATCGTAAGAGGGAAAAAGGTCTGAAACTTCCTTCCCTATTGCCTATTGCCTGTTCCCTATTCCCTTTTCTCGAAAATAAATTCCACCGCCCCAAAATCATGAAATCTCAAACCCCCCTCATCGCCTTGCTAACCGCCCTCAGCCTGCTCGCCTCCCCAACCGCAAGTCTTCGGGCAACTTCTCTTACTGAAGAGCCAAAAGCCATTCCCTCCCAACTCGCTCAAGCCGAAGAGAACTCGCGAGACGAAGACCTATTGCGCGTCATTGCTTCCACCCTCATACAACTCGGACAGTACGATCGCGCCTTGGAAGTCGTCCGCACCATGACCGAGAAGAGAATGAAAGCTTATACCCTGGGGAGCATCGCCGTCGCCCTCGCCGAAGCCGGAAACCTCGATCGCGCGATGGAGATCGGTCAAACCGCTGCCGATGAAGAGGTGACAGCGGAGATCTTCTATCGCCTGACCTTGGCGTTAGCGAGAGCAGGAGAAATCAAACGGGTGGTAGAAGTTGCCCAAAGCATGCCTGATGGGGAGTTGAAAGCCAGGGCGTTGGGCGAGACGGCCCTCGCTTTTGCCAAAGCGGGACGAGTCGAACGGGCGGTGGAAGTTGTGCAAACGATTAGCGATGAGAAATTGAAGGCGATCGCGCTCCATCGAGTCGCCGCCGCGATTGCTGAGGCCGGGAACTTCGAGCAAGCGCTAGAACTCGTCCCCAAAATTGAGAGCGATCGCTTCCAAAACGTTGCCCGACTGGAAATTTCCCTCACCCTTGCTCGCGCCGAAAAGTTTGACCGCGCGGTAGAAATTGCCCAAACCATTGCCAACGAGCAGATGAAAATGACGGCTTTGGGCCAAATTGTCGCTGCTCTAGCCAAAGTCGGAGCCATCGATCGCGCCTTGCAACTCTCTCAAACGATTGCCAATGAGGACGAGAAAGGCGGAGCGCTGCTGGGAGTTATCTTCGCACTCATCAAAGCCGAAGAGCGCGATGGCTTCGCCGACCGGACGGTACGCGCCTTGGAAATCGCCCAAACCATGACCGGCAATCCCTCGCAAGCCGCAGTCTTGCATCAAATCTCCTTTATTTTGGAGGACACCGAAGACATCGAGCGATCGCTGAGAATTGCTCAAACCATCGCCGATGAGTCAAAGAGCGCGATCGCCTTCCATGGAATTGCCACGGCTTTCGCCAGAGCAGGAGCCATCGAACGGGCGGTAGAAGTCGCGCAAACCATTGCCGATGAAGAGTCAGAAGCCGGTGCATTGCGCGAAATGGCGATCGTCCTCGCCAATGCGGGAGAAATCGAACAAGCGGTAAATATTGCTCAACTCATTACCGATGACTGGTCACAATCCATCGCCTTACACGGCGTTGCGTTCGTCTTAGCCGAAGCCGGAGAAACCGAGCCAGCCTTGACCGTTGCTCGCACCATTACCGACGACTGGTGGAAAGCCATCGCGCTGCAACGAATTTCCGTCGCTTTCGTCGAGGCGGGAGAAGTCGAGTCAGCCTTGGCAGTCATTCAAGTCATTACTGATAAGGAGCAGAAAGATGGGGGATTGTTGGGGATTGCGATCGCCCTAGTCGAGGCGGGCAAATTTGAGCAAGCTGCGTCCGTAGCTCAAAAGATCGCAAACCAGGATCGGCAAGTTATGGCATTGCAGCACACAGCCTTCGCCTTGGTGGAAGCGGGAGAAGTGCAGCAGGCGTTAGAGGTGGCTCAAACGAGCGATAGTGATGAGTGGGATGCGAGGACACTAGCGCTCATTGCCAGCCAATTGGCAGAACAGGGACAACCAGAACGGGCCGCAGAAATTTTAGAGCAAGCAATGGAATTAGTGGGATTGTAGAAGGTGTATCGCAGCGCGATCGCTCAACCTAAGATGAGACTGTAGCGCGTTCGCCCTCAATCCTGATGAAAACGCCAACATCTCTCGTCGCCTTGCTAACTACCCTTAGTTTCATTGCACCTCAAGCCAGACTCTGGGCAATTTCTATCGCCACACCCGAAAATTCGAGGGCAGTACAAATTTCCCCACTCGCTCAAACAGAAGAACCCATATCCCCCCAAAACAAAGCACCAGACGACACAACATTGTGGTTTATTACGAGTGCCTTAGTGAAACTGGAACAGTACGATCGCGCTATCCAAATTGCTCAAATCATCGCTGACGATTGGCGAAGAGCTTCGATTTTCCGCACGAGCGCGGTGGCTGTAGCCGAAGCAGGGGAATTTGAGAAAGCTTTGGAACTCGCTCAAACGATTCCCAATCGGGAATTGAAAACTTTTGCTTTGAATGACATTGCTGTAGTTTTAACCCAAGCGGGAAAACTTGAGAAGGCTCTGGAACTCGCTCAAACGCTTGCGAATGATTGGGATAAAGCCTCAGCTTTGCATGAGATTGCTGTAGCCTTAGCCGAAGCTAGAGAAATCGAGAAGGCATTGCAAATTGCCAAAACGATTCCCAGTGATATAGGCGAAGCTTTTGTGCTGTCTTCTATTGCTGTGGCTTTAACTGAAGTTGGAAAAGTTGAGAAAGCTCTCGAACTGGCTCAAACGCTTGCTGATGATGGGGAAAACTCCTTGTTGTTGCGTAAAATTGCCGTTGCTTTAGCCAAAGCGGGAGAAACAGAAAAGGCTCTACAAATAACTCAAACGATTCGCGATCGTGAGGAGAAAACTTTTGCTCTGAATCAAATCGCCGCTGCTTTAGCCGAAGCCGGAGAAATCGAGCAAGCGTTGCAAATTACTCAAACTTTTGCGGCTGACAAGTGGAAAACCTCGACATTCAACTCGATTGTGTCTGCTTTAGCTGAAGCCGGAGAAGTCGAACAGGCCCTGGAATTCGCTCAAACTCTTGCTGAAGCTTCGGGACTGGCTCAATTTATGAGTGATGATGAGTTGGAAGACTTTGCGTTGCGTTCTATTGCTGTACCCTTAGCTGAAGCTGGAGAAGTCGAGACGGTTCTGCCAATTGCTCGAACTCTTGCCGATAATGAGTTCCACGCTTATAAGTTATTTCAGATTATTGTCGCTTTAGCCAAAGTCGGGGAATTCAAGACAGCTTTGGAACTCGCGCAAACCATTGCCGATGAAGAGCAGAAAGCCGGTGCGTTACGCGCGATCGCTGTAACTTTAGCTGAAGTCAGCGAAATTAAGAAAGCTTTGGAACTGGCTCAAACCATCCCCGATGATGAGCAGAAAGCTAGTGCGTTACGAGAAATTGCCGTAACTTTAGTTGAAGCCGGAGAAGTAGAAAAGGCTCTGGAACTGGTTCAAACCCTTCCTGATGATGAGGAGAAAGCTAGGACATTAGCCGCAATTGCCAGCAAATTAGCCGGTCGGGGACGACCAGAACGGGCCGCAGAAATTTTAGAGCAAGCAATGGAATTGGTGGGATTGTAGAAGGTGTATCGCAGCGCGATCGCTCGACCTAAGATGAGACTGTAGCGTTCCGGTACGGAAATCGCCCTCAATCCTGATGAAAACGCCAACATCTCTCGTCGCCTTGCTAACTGCTCTCAGTTTCATTGCACCTCAAGCCAGAGTCTGGGCAATTTCTCCGCCGACTCCTGACAATCCGAGTGCAATCCCATTATCTCTACTCGCTCAAGAGGAAGAAAGCGCCACATTCGCACGACAAGACTCGCTTGACGACGACGTGTTAGCGTTAATTGCTCTGGCTTTAGTGGAAGTCGGGCAATACGATCGCGCTTTGGAACTGTTTCATCGCCTTACCGACGATCGCGACAAATTTAGAAACTTGAAGAAAATGGCGATCGCTTTAGCCAAAGCTGGAGAAGTCGAGCGGGCCGTGCAACTCGCCCAAACTTTTACTGATGAAGAGAATCAAGCGAGAACGCTGCACGATATTGCGATCGCCCTGACGGAAGTTGGAAAAGTCGAACAAGCTTTGGCAATAGCGCAAACCCTGACCGACGAAGAGAATCAAGCCAGGGCAGTGGATGACATTGCCATCGCTTTAACCAAGGTTGGGGAAGTCAAGCAAGCGCTAGCAATTGCTCAAACCTTTGAGGAGAATCAAGCCAGAATTGTGTCTAGGATTGTCACAACCTTAGCCGAAACGGGCAATGTCGATCGGGCTTTACAACTCACTCGCACGATTACTGACGCTCGATACCAAGATGGAGCATTACGAGACGTTGCGAAAGCCTTAACCGAGGCGGGAGAAACCGAGAGAGCGATCGAACTGGCTCAAACCCTGGAAGACATTCGGCCAACAGCTTCAATCTTGTGTTCTCTGGCTATTGACTTATCAGAAGGGGGAGAAATTGAGCGGGCGATACAACTGGCTCGCTCCATCACCAACGAATGGTTTCAGGCTCTAGCGTTGGAACGGATTGCCCGTTTTTTAGCTCAAGCTGGAGAGATCGAACGCGCTTTGCAACTGGCTCGCACGATCGCCGATGGGGAGCAAAAAGCCAGTGCGTTGCAGGAGATTTTGAGCTTTTCAACTCAAGCAGAAGAGGTCGAACGCGCCTTGCAAGTGGCTCGCACCATTACCGAGGAACGCGAGCAAGCTAGAGCATTGGGTTATGTTAGCTATTCCTTAGCCCAAATAGGGGAACTCAAACGCGCCTTGCAACTGATTCAAACAATTACCGAGGAACGCGAGCAAGCTAGAGCATTGGGTTATGTTAGCTATTCCTTAGCTCAAATGGGGGAACTCGAACGCGCCCTGCCACTGATTCAAACAATTACCGACGAGCGCAAGCAAGCTGAAGCATTAAGTCGTATTAGCCACTACTTAGCTCGAACGGGGGAACTCGAACGTGCCTTGCAACTGACTCAAACAATTACTGACGATTTGGTGAAAGCCGAAACACTTCACGAAATTGCCCTTGTCTTAGCGCGAACTGGAAAAGTCGAGCGATCGCTACAACTCATTCAGACGACTGGCGATGATGAGAAGAAAGCGATCGCATTACAAGATATTTCTCTCTTATTGGCTCGAATTGGAGAAGTCGAACGCGCCGTAAAATTAGCTCGCACAATTAACCATTATCAATTCAAAGCCCAGGCATTGAGTGGGATTGTCGTTGCCTTAATTAAAGCCGAAGAAATCGAGCAAGCTTTGGAGCTGACTCGCAAGGTTGCCGACGACTATATGACAGCGAGAATGCTAGACTTCACAATTTACGTTTTAGTTGAGGACGTTCATGAAACTGAGAAACTCGATCTCGATCTCGCCTTAGAATTTGCTCGAGTCCTTGCGGAAGACGGAAGAGAAGCTCGATTGTTGTCAATGGCAATCATGTGGTTAGCTCGCGCAGGAGAAATCGAACGGGCGCTGCAAATTGCTCAAACTTTCGCTGATAGTGGCGATCGGGCTAGAGCCATAAAAGCGATGGCATTAGTTGCCATTACCTTTCAATTAGCAGAAGATGGCAAACCAGAACAGGCCGCAGAAATTTTAGAGCAAGCTATGGAACTGGTGGGATTGTAGAAGGTTCGTCGTAGCGCGATTTAGCGTTAATTGCTGTAGCTTTAGTGGAAGTCGGGCAATACGATCGCGCTTTGGAACTGTTTCATCGCCTTACCGACGATCGCGACAAATTTAGAAACTTGAAGAAAATGGCGATCGCGCAAATTTTCGCATTCCAATAAGTCCGCTACAGCAAAAAAAACCCGTACTAATCTGCCAGCGTTCTCACAGTTAGAACTTGAGGCGGCGTTGCATCGGGGGGATAGAGAAAGTCGATTTGCACTTCGCGCCGCTCTTTTGGCGGGAGATTCAACGTCACGAGTACTTCTCCCCGTTCTCCCCGACGCTGGACTAAGTGGACGAGGCGATCGCGCAAAATCCCTCGGTCATCGCTGTAGCGGATTTGCACCGTTCCTCGGAAGAAAACGCGGTCGTCTGGGGGGTTGAGAAAGCGCAGTTGGTTGGCATCTCCCTCTTCTTTGAGGGGCGTTTGCAGCGCGATCGCGACGGTTTGAGACTCCTCTCCATCGTTGAGTAGGGGGAGGGTGAGATGGTAGCGAATGCCATAGTTCCCGTTGGCCGCGTAGGCGGTATCTGGGTAGCGGACTAACATGGGCGCGCTTTGAATTTGCCCCGTCCCAAAGGTTCCCTCAGACAAGGTGCTGAGGGGGTAAGAAAAGGCTTCTCCGACTGGGGGAATGGTGAGGTTGTCGGCACCCTCATCATCGGCGAGAACCGTTTGCCACTGAGAACCGCGAGCAACCCCAGCAACGCGACCGTAGATGACGCGATCGCTCTTGAAATTTGGCGGCGTGGGGGCGCGATCGCGCGGTGTCGCCAGATACCCTTCCACCAGCAGTTTTTCCCACTCAGCCAAGGTTGGGGGGCGATGGGGGACGGGAGTCTGAGGAATGGAATGGCCTCGGTTCGCTTTGCTACTCGTCTCCGTTCCTTCGCCGACCAAAGGAGCTGGCATTGCCAAGCTCGCTGCGTAGACCGGCCCGTTGGTTTGCACGCGGATCAGGGTGGAACGGGCATTTCCCAGGCGAATGGGAAGGTTGAACAGCATTTGGCTCTCGCCTGGGAGAATAACTATCTGCGAGGGGAAGATGGGGTGGTGCAGGCCGCGCAAGAGATCGGTCACCAGGCGCGACCCCGGCCCGGAAAAGACTTCCCCTCTCGGATTTTCGACCAAACTGGGCAAGTCGATGAAGGGTGCATCGGGGTTGGTGACGTAGCTGAGTCCCTGGAGAACCTCAAGGGTGATGGGGCGATCGCTCGGATTGTGAATTAACACTCCCTGGTAAATCGGCTGCCAGTCGGAGGGGGTTCTGCCTTTAGCGATATGGTGGGCAAAGATATCAAACCGGCCTTGCAGGGGGTGGTTGAGATGGGCGCTGGCTGCAACTTTTCCGTCTGGGGGAAAGGTCGAGAGTAAAATTCCCTCGCCGTAGATCGCTTCGGGACTGTTGCTGTTAAAAACAGGAATCTCGTCAAGCTGTCCCGGTAAAGGACGAACTTCTTGGGGCGCAACAATAATTTGCTGTGTCGGGAGGCGCAGTTCGGGAGGGGCCTCTCTACGGATGACTGGAGGTCGCAACGGTTGCTGGGGGACGATTTTGGGAGGGGGAAACCCAATCTGAGCAAGGGGGAGAATGGGGAAGAGTGGCAACATAACACGGCAAACTCGAACGAAACCAACAAGCGAGATCGCTTAATTTATCATAATATTGCAAATTGTAAACAATTGTATTGTTTTGCGTCCTGTTGCGGAGTCGAAATAAGATCGGGTTGAAAACAGGGGCAGAATTGAGCGATCGCGCTAATTCTTTTTACAGGGGCAGAAAAACTCCTCAGGAAATCCTATCTTGCCAGCTTATCCGTAAAAGTACTGAAAAATGAGAATTTATGGCAATCGCAAACTGAAAACACTACCGGGAAAACTCACCCGTCCCACTTCAGCACGGGTGCGAGAAGCGCTCTTTCAGATTTGGCGCGGCGCGATCGCCGACTGTCACTGGTTGGATCTCTGTGCGGGGAACGGCTCAATGGGCGCAGAAGCCTTGTGTCGCGGTGCTTCTGCGGTCGTGGGCATCGAACAATCGGGACGCGCTTGCAAGCTCATTCGCCAAAATTGGCAGCAGCTTGTCCAACCCGAACAGTCTTTTGATGTGTTGCGCGGGGATGTGCGACAGTGCCTTCAAACCATCAAGGGGCAAACGTTTGACCGCATTTACTTCGATCCGCCCTATCCCAGCGGCCTCTATCAACCGGTTCTCGAAGCGATCGCATCTTTGCAACTTCTGGCCCCTAACGGAGAAATTGCGGTGGAGTGCGACCCAAAATTCTGGCAAGTGCAGACAATTTCAGGACTGGAAATGTGCCGGCAAAAAAAGTACGGCAAAACGACCCTAGTTTTCTACCGCGTTCCGTCACCGACTGGAGACGGTGGTCGTTAGATTCCTTTCCCGAATCCCTACTCCCCATTCCCCATTCCCCATTCTTCCTTGTCTCCAGGCCTCCCTTGTCCTCCTTGTCTCCCCCACTGATGACGGATGGCTGTTGATTGATAACGAAGAGGGCGCATCTTCCGTGCGCCCCACAAACACAGATTAATCGATTTTAAAATCAGCATCGCCGCGCTTGTACTGCAAGTAAGCAGCAACGAACAGCCCTGCTAGAGTCACCGGAATTAGACCCGCCACAATACCCAACAGTAGGGGTTCAATCATTTAACGTTCTCCTTCAAAGATCTTAACTTTCGCTGTTTTCGATCCTACTCCACGAGCGGCGCGATCTTCTCAAATTTTCAGAAAGCGACTGCCAGTGGGGCAATTGACGGTCGCTACAAATCTTAAGCTATGTTTATTAATTGAAATATTGTTGAGAACGCTGTTACATTGGTTACCGCTGGGGTAAATTTAATTTGCATTCCGCATCACCCCCGATCGCAGCCCCGAAAAGTACACCGCACCCCCGATTGCTTGACGAATTGTGGATAACCAAATTGTCCAACCCAAAATCTTGGTACAGCGATTGACCTTGATAGTGATGGCAATTGTTCTCGCGATCGCGGCCTGTGCGTTTGCCGTTTACTGGTACCAAACCTCAGACCCCTACATCCACAGCGTTCTCACGGTCGAGGGCGATCCGACTCGCGGCCACGCAATCTTCCAAATCAACTGTGCGGGCTGTCATGGTTTATCCGGTGACGGGAAAGTCGGGCCCAGCCTTCACCACATCTCTAAGCGTAAATCGGAATTGGGATTAATTTACCAAGTTGTTAGCGGCAAAACTCCCCCCATGCCGAAATTTCAACCCAATCCCAAAGATATGGCAGATTTACTCAAATATTTACAAGAATTGTAGAAAATTTGCTGGGATTAAACTGGAAGGACGGCAATCTCTCGATATTGCTGATTCGATCCGCTGCCGCCAGCAACGTAGTTCAAGTCAGAAAATCCCTTGGACTACGCCAGAAAATGTTGCTGCAAATCCTACCGTTGCTGTTGAGTGCCTAGATTTTATCATGCTTAAAATTCTTGAATTTAAGCCCTTACTGATCCTCAGAGAAGCATTTCTCTCTCTATTACCTATTGTTTTAGTGATGAATATCTTCGTCATTATTTCTGAATTGGCAAGTTTCCTAGAAAATTTGGGTCTGACAGAAGTCTCGGTTCTTCATGGCAATGAAATCAATAAATTATATTTTTTTTTGATTCCTTTATTTGTCAATTTATCTCTTAGCACTCTTTTGGCCAAGGAAAAAAACATCGATCCAATTGGTGCAATTTTAATTTCCATGGTTTGTTTTTTTCGAGCTTCTGGTTTCCTCAATATCAACAGTTCAAATCAGCTTGTCTCTTCTAATGGATCGATTCTTCTCAGTATCCTTTGCACTTGGTTAGCTGTTACGCTACTGCACTATTTTTCTCATTTTTCAGTCCTTCGCTTGATTCGTTACCAGAGCAATATTAACCCTCGCCTTAAAAATACTCTAAATCTCATCTTACCTGCACTCTTAACTATTTTTAGTTTTGAGTTGCTAGAACAATTGCTTGAATTGTTGGCGAGAGTACCCATTGATATTCTCAATTTGGGTTCTTTTAATGCAATACAAGAACTTTCTTTATATAAAATTGTTTCGCTTGTTGCTTGGTTTTTCGGTCTGCATGGAGAACATAGTGCTGAGGGTTTATTTCGGTTACTGAAAAATATTCCCTCAACCGAGATATATAGCATTCAACTCAAAGTCTTTCATGATGTATTCATGAATATTGGCGGCTCTGGATCGACATTTGTCGTTCCATTCCTGATTTTGTTTGCGAAACCCATTACCCAGTTCAAATCAATTGCGCGTTTGAGCTTAATATTTTCATTTTTTAATGTGAATGAAATATTGCTGTTCGGATTGCCCATTCTTTTGAATCCAATTTTTATCATCCCATTTTTTTTGGCTCCATTTGCGAATATGGCGATCGCATTGGTTGCAATTCATCTCGGAGTATTTTCCATTTCACCCGCTCCCATCCACTGGATGTCTCCCCCGTTCTACAGCGCCTATATTGCCAGTAATGGATCGGTCTGGGCTGCGATCGCCCAACTTCTCTGCATCGTTGTAGATGGATGTATTTATTTCCCCTTCCTGGTCTTCGCATCTCGCCAATCTCAAACATACCTTCACTTACTCAAACTCTTTAAAGAAGATGCCTACAGCTTTATTCATGAAGAAATTCAGTATCAACAAGAACGCCTCTTTGCCATCAAGCAACAGTCCGAGTTGAAGGATATGTCTGCGACTCAAAAAGTGTTACGAAAACTACGAGGCGGCCAATTTATCTTGTACTTTCAACCCAAGGTTGATGCCAGATCTTTGAAGCTAGTTGGCTTAGAAGTATTGCTCCGATTCCAGGATTCAACAGGGGAAATTTTATCGCCTACTTTTCTACCAATATTGTACCAACAAGGATTATCAAAAATCGTAGATCGAAAAGTTGTCGATCTCGTGTTTTTACAAATTCAAAAGTGGCGATTTATGGGCTTCTCAGTTCCCTCAATTGCTATTAACTTTGATAAGGCTTTTTTGCTGGATCGACAAGCCGTTTCAGAATTTATTCGTCGAGCAAACAAGCACAACATTTGTTTTGGGATAGAGATCGTCGAACATACTTATACTGTGGAGTTGGAGGTGCTGACATCGGTGATTCGCCAACTGAGATCGGCAGGCCATCGGATTTCTGTTGATGACTTTGGTGCGGGTTATTCCTGTTTAAATAGCTTGTTGATGTTGGAAGCAGATGAAATCAAGCTGGATCGCAAGCTAGTTCTTACCTCTGAAACTGAGGCAGAACGAGGGCGAACATTCTTAGCATCCACGATCCAACTCTGCCACGATCTGGGTTTTTTAGTGGTTGCAGAAGGTATAGAAACGCAGGCCCAATTGCAGTTACTTCAACGCTGTGGAGCGGATGTTATACAGGGGTATTATATGGGCAAACCGATGCCTGCCGATCGCGTCTGTCAGTTATTTGAGTGTGAATGAACATTTGAATGCATCACTCGGAGGGTAAGATACGGCGATTTTTAGGTATTGCTGAGTGCTAAAGTTCGTAAGTCCTGTCAAGACAACTTTTTGCTTTTGCCATCTGACACTTCTTCCCCAATTTCATGAGCTGGAGGTGCTAAGACTGTTAGGCCTTTGGGAATGCACTCAACTTCAATCGGAGTTGTACCGATAATCTCCCCATCCAAAACAACTTTTTGTGGGGGAGTGGTGGTAACTTTAACTTGTTGGGTTTGCAGATTGATAATATCCTTGCGGTTCGTGGGTGTTTTGAGGAGTGCGGCCCCGAACAGATCGACCATCGCCGTTACTGCTTGTAGTTCGGTTTGAGGTGCGGCGATCGTCACATCTAAGAGGCCGTCGTGGGCAACAACAGTCCCCCCCCCTTGAGCCATGACAGACGTGGGAGGGGCGGCGTTGGCAACGGTCACAGCACCTGCCTGAAACGTCTCCACCTTGCCTTCGATTTCGATCTTAGTTTCAAACAGTTCCTGCTCGTTAAACTGCTGAATCCCTGCCATGATGTATGCGAGCGCTCCCCAGCGGTTTTTGGCTTCGCGATCGGCTCGTTCGATCGTTTCGGCTTCAAAACCAATCCCCGCCAAGAGAATCATGGGCAACCCGTTGCAGCGAGCGGCATCTACGATGCGAGTCTTCCCCGCAAGGATGGTTTCGCAGGCACTGCGGAGAGGGGTTAGGCGGGCGGGAATGCCTAAAGCAACAGCAAAAGCGTTAGCGGTTCCCCTGGGAATGATGCCGAGGGGGATATCTGTACCCATCAATTCGCCAGCAACGGCGGAAACGGTTCCATCGCCGCCAGAGGCAATGATGAGATCGGCCTGGGCAGCGATCGCTTCTTGGGCAAGCTGTTCGGCACTGACTTTCGGGGTCGTGAAATGAACGGCTAAATTCATCGCCGGTTCGAGCATTTGTTTGATGAACGCTAGCTCTTCCTCTGCATTACCCTGACCGGAAACTGGGTTAAAAATGAGGCGAGCGACGCGGGTTTGGCGCAAAGATTGGGCGATCGCCTCTGCCGTGGCCAAGTTGGTTGCTAGAGGAACGTTATAAATAGCGCAGATGCGTTGTAGCAGGTGAATGTCGGGTTCCTGGACTTGAGCGTTGAGAGGATCGACTAAGAAAATAACGGCTGTGACTCGTTCCTCTGCGACGAGTGCGGCAATTTGAGCATCTCCGCCCATCGGCCCCGATCGCAGACAGTCTACGGCTAAGTTCGTTGCTCCTTGAATCCGCTGTCCGGTCGTTTCTGTGGCGAGCAATCGATAGCGAGCCAACAGACCTTGGTGCTGTTTGGCAAAATTAACAATGCTATCTTTTTTGCGATCGTGGGCAATGAAAGCGATGGTTGCAGGCATTAGCAGTTAGAAATTAAAGCTTAAGCATAGATTAAAATATATGGCTCTTGTCTGCATCGTCCGTTTCTAGACGTTTGTTTGGCATCCATCACAGTCAATCGCTACAATCGAGGGAATCTTAGAACTCGTTTATAGCAATTCTTAGATTTTCATGAGGTGTGTCTGCTTATGTGGTTGCTCAAATTTTTTAATTCATCCCCTCATCTCCAGGAAAAAAGCTATATCTGACTGAAGAGATTGATAATGTATCTGGCAGGCCGGAGCCATCAATCGCAACGGTCTGAGGCGCAAATATGCCCATCAAGTTCAACTGGTTGCAGAAAAACCGGAATTCTTCACCAGCAGAGGCTTCATCGTCGAAGGAGAGAAAACTGACGGGAGCATCCTCGTTGCTGGGGACTGTTTTCAACCCATTTAACCTGGTCAGCTATTTGTTAGTGGGAGTTTGGGCTGTTGGTGGGGCGATCGCGACGGCGAGCGATCGCGATTTTGTTCAATGGATAGAGCGAAATGCCCACGCCCTGTTTTACCAGGTCCGGTTCGCGCCCCCTCCCCCCACTGATATCGTTATTGTCGCCATTGACGATTATTCTCTTGCTCAAGGGAAGCTCTATCTCGAAGACCCCGAAAACCTGGCGAGTTTTGAGCCGCTGCAAACCTGGCCCTGGAAGCGAGAAGCCTATGCCATTGCCATTTCTCGCTTAATGGAAGCTGGCGCGAAATCCGTAGCCATTGACCTTATTTTAGAGAGTCCGAGTGCTTACGGTGCGGAGGATGACGCGAAGTTACGGCGAGTTCTCGAACAATATCCCGGTCGAGTGACGCTAGCCGCTGCCTACGAAACCGATGAGATTCGCACGGGTAGCCTCAACCGCTTGCTGCGCCCCAATCCGGTCTTCGATATCCCTGGCGTATCGGTCGGTTCGATTAATTTTCCCCTCGAACCCGACGGCAGAATTCACCGCCTTGCCAGCCAGTTTCCCAAACTGTGGGCTGAAAATAACCCCGATTTGGCTCAAACGCTCTACGAATTTGTCGGCGTTCCCCCCTCTTTTGACGAGATGGCCCTGAAAGCGTCAGGGTTGAACTATTCCCATCCTCAAGGCGAAAATATTTTTTTCTACCGCTCGACCCCAGCTTTTGAATCCGTTTCATTCTCGAACATTATCGATCCGGAAAATTGGGAGACTTACCTCCAAGAGGGTAATTATTTCCGCGACAAGATCGTACTGATCGGGCCGACCAGTACCTATTTCCAAGATATTCATCGCACCCCCGTATCGTCGCAAATGCCTGGGGTTGAAATTCACGCTCACGCGATCGCCACCTTACTCGAAGGCCGTTCCGTTGCCTTTGCCTTCCCCCATCCTCTGTCCAGAGGCTTGTTGGTCTTTGTGGGGGTTTTTGGGACGGGACTGCTGCTGAGTTGGCGCAAGCAGTGGCTGGCCTGTTTGGGCGGAGCGGCAGGTTTGGCAGTAATTTGGGTTGGAGCCAGCTATATTCTCTTCACCTGGGGACATCTAATTATTCCGACGGCTGTCCCTGTTGCAGCAATTGTCCTGAGTGGTATTTCCTGCGGAACGATTGGCGGGTTGCGAGAACTCTCTCGCAAGCGCCAACTGCGGCAAACTTTTAAGCACTATGCCTCGTCGCCCATTGTTCAAGAAATTATTTCCCAACAAGACGATTTGCAAGATTTGCTCAATGAGCGGGAGCAAGAACTCCTGGCGACCACACTAGGGGGACGCTATCGCATTGTCCGGCGCTTGAGTGCGGGAGGGTTTGGCGAAACCTACGTTGCCGAGGATACGCAGCGGCCGGGGAACCCCCAATGCGTTGTCAAGCAACTGCGACCCATCAGCGACAATCCTAAAATTTGGAAACTGGCAAGGCGTTTGTTTCTCAAAGAGGCGGAGATGCTCGAAAAGTTGGGCAAGCACGATCGCATTCCCCAACTCCTGGCCTATTTTGAGGAGGGTAAGGAGTTTTATTTAGTGGAAGAGTTTGTGGCGGGGATTCCCCTGAGCTTTGAATTGACGGCCATTGGGAAAATGTCCGAATTTCAAATTGTAGCGCTGCTCAGAGATATTCTGCCGATTTTAAGTTTTATTCACTCCCAAGGGGTGGTTCATCGCGATATCAAACCCGACAATATTATTCGCCGACAAGCGGACGGCCAGCTCGTGTTGATTGATTTTGGGGCGGTTAAGGAAATGCGAACGCAACTGAGCGAGCGCGACGAACAAACCCAATTGACGATCGCTATTGGAACCAAGGGCTATACGCCCAAAGAACAAGCGGCGGGCAGTCCCCGGTTGAATAGCGATCTCTATGCGTTGGGCACGATCGCGATCCAGGCCCTCACCCAACTGCACCCGACTAAGCTGGCTGAAGATCCCCAGACGGGCGAAGTTCTTTGGCAAGATAAAGCGAAGATTGGCTCCCAACTCGCTGCCATCATTAGCAAAATGGTGCGCTCGAATTTCCGCGATCGCTATCAATCTGCTGATGCGGTTTTAGAAGACCTCAGGTCCATGGTTGAGAAGTTACCGCCAGAGTTTGCATCCGCTCCCCCAATTTTGAAACACTCCCATCCCGCGATCGCAAACACCCCGACTGAAACCGATGCAAACGATGACACCTTAGCCGCACCAGAACAGGGTTGGCGACCGGGTTTGCGGGACGAGACGATCCCTTGGGACAATCGTCCCGATCCGGGCTGATCGTTTGTCCTACGAGGATTGCTGACAAGCTGAGGTACGTTTATTTGAGACTCCTGTTCAAGTTTTTATCGTTACGACCGCGCGATCGCGCTCTGTTGATCAACGCAACCCTCCTTCTCGCGATCGCGAAGTTGGGATTGCGACTATTACCCTTTCAAACCCTGCGTCGCCTGCTCTCAAAACTCGAACGCGCGGAAACGCCACCTCAATTCGCTTCGCCAGCCCTCCCCCTCCAAAAGATTGTTTGGGCTGTTGAGGTGGCAAGTCGCTATATTCCAGGGGGAGAAAAATGCTTGCCCAGAGCCTTAGTTGCTCATAATTTGCTCGTTCGTCAGGGGTTCGCAGCCCAACTGCGGATTGGCGTGGCCAAGGACGCACAAGGCCAGTTAGAAGCTCATGCGTGGGTCGAAAGTCAAGGGAAAGTTGCCATTGGCCGCATCCGCAACTGGGAGCGTTTTGTCCCGCTCCCGAACTTTGAGTAAGCGATCGGGTCAACAGCACCTGACGGCGAGGGAGTAGGGATATGGGGAGTTGGGGAATTTATTCATCCTTCATCCTGTCTTGCCGAGCGTTCCCTTGCTAGGTCAGCATTCCCTTGCGTCTTACGCCGACGCGGGGTCTCGGCGCTTCTGCCTTCATCCTTTCATAAAACTCTGAACTCTGAACTCTGAACCCCGAACGCGCGTTATGCCACTGTTTCTTGCAGAAGAGTATCCAACTCGCCGCGATCTTCCCAAGCGTATAAGTCATCGCTACCGCCAATGTGCCGATCTTCAATAAAAATTTGCGGCAAAGAGCGCTGGCCATTGGCGCGTTGGGACATTTTGGCGCGAGCTTCTTCGTCGCCATCAATGCAATACTCTGTGTACTCAACGCCTTTTCTGTCTAACAGCGCCTTCGCTCGGATGCAAAATGGGCAACGACTCCAGGTATAGATTTCAACGTTAGGCATTCTCTTTATCCTGACAATGTTAAGTTATATTTCAATTGTAAAGCGGTTTTTCATTCTTGCAAGTAAGGGGTCGATCTCATTTGTGGCGACAACATTATTCGCGATCGCTGGGAATTATACCTGTTTGCACAAAGCTCAAGTAATCTTGTACGAGCGATCGCGTCGCGCTTCTATCCTCTATTCTTTGCCAGTTGTTTTGATAGTGTAGTTGAGCGTGGACGTGATGTCCGCTCGTCCGTCCGGTTATCCCTTGAACTCCGAGGGTTTGACCTCGACGAATTTTTTGTCCGGCTTGAACGGGAGGATGTCTCTGCAAATGTCCCAACATCCAGCCATAAGCTCGGCCGTTGAGGGTGTCTTCCGTACAGTTTATTTCGACAATTTGCCCCGCACCACGACCTGTTTCCAGATTTCCCGTTTTTCCTTGAAAATACACGCGACGTACGACTCCGGTGCAGGGACTGGGAATCTCAACCTCGACCGAGCGATCGCGCTTTAAGGTAAAGTCCCACGCTCCTGGAGGAGAATTGTCAATTAAAAACGGGGTTTCGATGTTAAGCGGAGCAAATGTCGTCGTAATTTCTGAGTTTTGCGAGTTCGGTTGGAACGCTTCGAGCGAAGTAGCTTGAGAGGGCTGAGAAACTTGAGACATTCCTGATAGCGCAACTTGAAGAGTTGGCAACAAGTTTCCTGCCAGAAGTTGAATTAAAAGCGTTGCAAAAACAGCGCCAAATGTCCAAATATTGTTGCGATTCGCTTCTCTGCGGGCGTGTTTTCGAGCAATTTTATGGATAATTCTTTCGAGAATTTGCTCGTTAAGATAGCCATCATGATAAGCATCCAGCAATTGCTGAATGTCGTCCGAATTATTATTTTGTCTCAATGTCCTTGGCACCCTGAAATTTGCGAAACGAGCGAAGATTTACGCTCTTAGCTCAAAATAGTAGATTTGTTAGGAAGAGAGCTTGAAAAAACAAGCCTTCTCCATTATTTTACCAACATTTTTGCCTCATTTCTATGGAATTCGGCTTGTTCCAAGTTATTAATTTCTCGATTTTCAAGACTCAACTTATTGATATCTTACTATTTTAAGAGGTGATTTCTAAAGTAAATCTTAAGACCGCGAAAACCGTTATACAGTAATGACAGACTCTTATAAATCCAAATACGATCGGCGAAATTCTCAGATTTGCGGCAATGTCGATACGGCCCAATCGGGAAGCCATCAGGAGTTTTCGCAGCAAGGAACTCAGCACAATTACGCTCCAAAGGAGAAACAGTCTCTGCTAAAAGCGGCAGACGAAATTCAGCAACTCCTCAAGCGGTTGGAAGAGTCGAATCCGACTGCGACGACGGTCGAACAGATGAAGCTTGCGACCCAAGCCATTGAGCAAATTGAGAGCGATCCAAGTTTGAAGCAGCGAGTGATTAGTGCTGCCAAAGCAGGGATCGTGGAAGGCCTCAAACAGCATCCAATTGGGGCCATGATGGCAGGAGTAATTGAGGGTTGGGTGAAGGCAGAAGCAAAGTAGTGGTCTGTCAAGGAAGAAGTGACACGACTTGGCAAAGTTCTCTAAAGGGTAACTGAGATCTTGCACCATTCTCAGTAAGGGTTGCGTTGGGGAACAAAATCTGAAAAAAAGGGCGTAGTCAAAAGTAGAAGACGGCAACTAAAACCATGCTTCAGCACGCCCAAACGCTAGTGTACAGC
>Ga0207422_1002564_pt1 | contig 23305 bp, 22 predicted proteins | sample MarCyaLeptolynsp_FD_187757 | JGI IMG/M metagenome (GOLD analysis project Ga0207422, IMG submission 187757) | Marine cyanobacterial communities from Panama - species 1 Leptolyngbya sp. (SPAdes) | ecosystem: Environmental > Aquatic > Marine > Unclassified | place: Panama: Panama City | collected... | reverse complement strand
TTTGCTGGATCATACAGATAATATTCCTCTACTCCATAACGCTCATAGAAGTTAAATTTTGCCTCCATCTCTTTGGTGGTGTTGCTCTTGGAGAGGATTTCAAAGACTACTTGAGGTGCTATATTATCTTCACTGAATTGCTTGTAGGAGCGTCGATCGCCTTTAGGACGACCAAAGACAACCATCACATCTGGTGCTTGACTTTTGGATACACCTTCTACAGCTTCTACTGGATACCAAAGTAAATCTCCGGCGACAAAAATATTAGGGTCATCGGCGAACAGGGAATCAATGCCGCCCTGAAGGGTGGTAATGAGGCGAAACTGAATGGTATTGTCAGACAAAGGTAACCCATCGCTTTCAGGATAGAGCCAATCAGGAGCAACGGCGGTTGGTTGAAGTTGCTGAACCATAGTACCAGTTTCTGTACTAAATGTAGCACTTTCTATTTTATCGGCTCACTGTACTAGAGGCGATGGTGAATAATCATTGATGAGCGATCGGATGACTGGCAAGATGCCAGTTCCACAAGGGATTTGTGCAACAAGCTGTTGCACAATTAACTCATCAGAGTGTGCTTTATAGCTGTCCTCAACTCACTCTTCTCCCTCCACAGAAAATGCAATAGTCTTCCCACCACTATAGTACTCATGAGATGGATCATTGTCTGGGTTGCCAAATTTGTGAACATTGGCTCTATCCTATAGATGTTAGTAGGATAAATGTGGGTTAAATACCATTCAGGTTAATGCAGGATTAGGAAAATTTGACACTCGCAAGCGATCACCTTCTCTACGATTAGACAATTGGATAGCTGCTGAGGAAATAATGTAACAACTTATACTTAATTTTCTCCAGGCTAGTAGAGTTTTTCCCGCAGTCTGGCAATAACAACTTCCCCATCAATTCCTTCTCCTTTATTGAGCTGTGCTATACCCACCGCTACTTTTTTCCTAGTGTCTTCCAGCCACTCTTGAGATAATTTGTCTCGTTCTTCTAGCAGCGACAATGCCTCAACAATCACGTCGTAAGCGGTTTCATACTTTCCACTTTTTAGTTTTTCTTGAATTAACTGTTCTTCTTCTGGTTTTAATGTGATATTCATTGTCTTCAAAGCTCCCAATTTGACTTGCTCCCGATAAGTATGAAGCGATCGCCTATTACCATTAACCTAACACCTAAGCCCTAACACCTAACCCCTGATGCTGCTTCATCAATTCTTTACGTTTGACTTCATCAACTCTTCACCCAACAGGGGTTACACTCCCTAAAAAAGAGGTGATAATTAAATCAAAGATATATGAGCTTAGACCTCTTAGCAAAGCTCCAATTTCTATACCGATAGCTATATATTTACCAGTCACCCGCCTATATAACACAGGCGGGTGATTAAATTTAAGGTGTTAGGTATTAGGTATGAGGCATTAGGTGTTACCGCAGGCTAGATTGCTCAATCTAACTAACCTAGGCTACCTGCTGATTGGCTTCTGGGCAATTTCAGGAGGGCTCACTACTGGAGTTAACCTGGGTATAGTGCAACGGATGGAACGTCAGGCTCAGGTTTTATTTTTTAGGCTACGGGGTCAGGTTGCACCTCCTGAGGATATCGTTATCCTGGAAATTGACCAAGACTCCTTAGCTCAGGGAGAATTTTACCAAGCTAACCCAGAGCGTTATCCAGAATTGGAACCCATTCAAGCTTGGCCCTGGCAGCGTAGAGCTTATGCTGAGGTAATTGAAAAGTTGATCACTGCTGGTGCTAAATCGGTTTCAGTGGATGTTATTTTCGAGCTATCTAGCAGCTATGGAGCAGCGGATGATCAGCAGTTGCAACAGGTGCTACAAAGCTATGGGAACCAAGTAATTCTGGCAACTTTACATGAATCCTTTATAGGCGAACAAGGTGTCACAAATCAGCTGGTTAAACCCAATCCCTTGTTTCAAACCAGCTTTAACAGCTTGGGGTTAATCAATTTTCCCCTCGATCTCGATGGTAGAATATATCAATTAGCCAATGACTACGATGAGCAGTTACTTCGCCCTCTAGGATTAGCAGAAGAGGAAATCCCTTCCTTTGCAGAAGCTACATTACGAGCAGCAAAGATCGAGTCAACGCCATCTCCCGGTAAGGAGATTTTTTTCTACGGTCCTCCCGGTACTTTTAAGCAAGTATCATTTTGGCACGTCCTTGATGCTACCAACTGGGAAGTTCATCTTAGGGACGAGACTTTTAAGGACAAAATGGTGCTTATCGGAGCAACGGCTGACTCCTTACAGGACTTGAAACGCACCCCCTTTTCAGATACCCTGCCAGGAATTGAACTCCATGCTAATGCGATCGCAACTTTAATGGAAGGACGTGCGATCGCTCAAGCCTTACCTAATACTACGCTAAGAGGATTGCTGGTGCTGTTGGGAGTAGCAGGAACGGGAATCTTGCTCACTAATTTTCTCAAAAAACCTGTAGCACAATTGTTGGGAGCTTTAGGGATAGCGGTTGCTTGGGGAGCAGTCGGTTATCTAAGTTTTACTTACGGTGGACTAATTTTACCCACAGCGGTACCAATAGTTGCGATCGCCTTAACTGGCATCTCCTGCTTGGCAACAGGAGCAACTAAAGAACAACTGGAGAGATTACGCTTGTACCGCACCCTAGGACGTTACGTTGCCGCCCCGATTGTCAACGAAATTCTGACACAACATGCCGATGATTTTCAAGCACTGCTAAAAGGTCGTAAACTCAGAGCGACTATTTTATTTTCCGATATCCGGGGTTTTACTACTCTGTCTCTCAAGCTAGAGCCTGAGCAATTGGTGGAGCAACTTAACACCTACCTCAATGCCATGGTAGAAGCCATTTTGGCAGAGGGAGGCACTTTGGACAAGTTTATTGGTGATGCGGTGATGGCAGAATTTGGCTCTCCCATTTCCCACGGAGAAAAAAATGATGCGATTCGAGCCATTCGAGCTGCTCTGGGTATGCGGCGAGCCTTGGTAGAATTACAACAACAATGGCAAGAAAAAGGGCAAGAACTATTCTTTAACGGTATTGGCATCAACTTCGGTGAGTTAATTGCTGGGGATATTGGCTCCTATCGTCGGCGAGAATATGCAGTAATTGGAGATGCGGTGAATATTGCTAGTCGAGTTGAGGGACTCACAGGAAAACTTGGGACTGATATTCTGATAACCGAATCCATCTACCAACTAGTGCAGGATGAGGTTGAAGTTGTGCCAATGGGAGAGTATCAACTCAAAGGGCGACAAGAAAATTTGGTACAACTCTATAGTTTGATTGGACTTAAAGGGGAAGATCCAACTCTCTACCAACAAGTGCAGGTAAGTCTTCGTGAGTATCTGGAGATTGGCAAGAAAAGTGACACTTAAAGAAGCGACTATTGGTTACTGTAATGCCCCCTCTTTCGGATAAGATGGAAAATGCTTAGAGCCAGGTAAAACTGCTGACAAAATCTTAGTGATCAGGTTGAGGAATATTTTTATGAACGAAGAGATCTTCAATAGAGTTAAGAATGTAGTTGCTGAACAGCTAGAAGTTGAGGCTGAGACCGTAAAGCCTGAATCCACATTTACTGAGGATCTTGGTGCTGACTCACTGGATACCGTGGAACTGGTAATGGCTCTAGAGGAAGAGTTCGATATCGAAATTCCCGACGAAGCAGCGGAACAAATTACTACCGTCGGAAAGGCTGTAGACCACATTGCAGAAAAAATAGAAACTCCTGCTTAAAGGGCTCTGTCATCGGTAGTTGGAGCATTATGGGTGTGTAAGCCCTGTTTTACTAGGCATCATGACTAATTTTGAACACAAGCGCGTCGTTGTTACAGGTCTCGGCGCGATTACACCGCTAGGAAATACCCTGACTGACTATTGGGAAGGGTTGTTGAGTGGACGCAATGGGATTGCACAAATTACTCTATTTGACGCTTCCCTACACAATTGCCGCATTGCTGGTGAGGTAAAAGGCTACGATCCCCTTGATTATATGACACGTAAACAGGCAAAGCATATGGACCGTTTTGCCCAATTTGCGGTTTCTGCCAGCAAGCAGGCTATAGCAGATGGACAGTTTGTTATCAATGAACTGAATGCCGAACAAGTAGGTGTCATGATTGGCACGGGCATCGGTGGTCTTAAGGTCTTAGAAGACCAACAAGAAATATACTTGACAAAAGGGCCTTCTAAATGTAGCCCGTTTATGATTCCGATGATGATTGCCAATATGGCAGCGGGTCAAACGGCAATTCATACCGGTGCTAAGGGACCTAATAGTTGTACGGTTACTGCCTGTGCTGCTGGTTCCCATGCTATAGGGGATGCCTTTCGCTTAGTACAGCGAGGCTATGCTCAAGCAATGATTTGTGGTGGAGCTGAAGCGGCAGTTACACCCTTATCTGTTGCCGGTTTTGCGGCAGCACGAGCTTTGTCCACCCGCAACGACAGCCCCCAGACTGCTTGTCGTCCCTTCGATCGCGATCGCGATGGCTTTGTTATGGGGGAGGGCTCTGGTATTCTCCTCATTGAAGAACTAGAACATGCTCTGAGTCGTGGAGCCCAGATTTATGCTGAAATTATGGGCTACGGTATGACCTGTGATGCCTATCACATGACTAAGCCAGTACCAGATGGAGAAGGTGCAGCCAGAGCTATTCAGCTGGCAATGAAGGATGCCGGTTTGTCTAGCGAGCAGGTGAGCTATATTAATGCCCACGGTACTAGTACTCCAGCCAACGATTCTACAGAAACAGGTGCGATCAAAAAAATTCTAGGTCAACACGCTTACAACATAGCAGTTAGTTCCACTAAATCGATGACAGGTCATCTGTTAGGTGGTTCAGGAGGGATTGAAGCTGTTGCCACAGTCATGGCAGTAGCCAATGACCAAATTCCTCCGACGATTAACTTACAAAACCCAGACCCTGCTTGTGACCTAGATTACGTACCAAACCAGAGTCGTAAGCATACGGTAGAGGTAGCTTTATCCAATTCTTTTGGATTCGGTGGTCACAATGTCACCCTAGTATTCAGAAAATACAGGCAATAAAGCAGTAGGGGCGAATGGCCATTCGCCCCTACTAATTCGCCCCTACTAGGTGTTAGGTGTGGGGTCAAATTCTCTTTCAAACTCAAGCCTTTATAATTTCTTATATCTTTAATTATTCATACTTTCTTCACTCCCAATTCTCAATCTTGCCCATCGATCCCGGTAATGGGATGATGGGTATGTAACCTTTGGGCGACCGAGAGCCATCGAGTTCTAATTCAAACAAAATCTAGCTTTAAACCTTAGTTCACCAGAGTTATTCAATAGAAATTATGGCCGTTGCAACCCAATCTCTCGAAGAACTTTGCATTAACTCAATCCGCTTTCTAGCAATTGACGCTGTAGAAAAAGCAAAGTCTGGTCATCCAGGGCTGCCAATGGGGGCTGCTCCGATGGCATTTGTGCTTTGGGATCGCTTCATGCGGTTCAACCCAAAAAATCCTAGCTGGTTCAACCGCGATCGCTTTGTTTTGTCAGCAGGTCATGGCTGTATGTTACAGTATGCTCTGCTCCACTTGACAGGCTACGACAGTGTAACCATTGAAGACCTGAAGCAATTCCGGCAGTGGGGTTCCAAAACTCCAGGACACCCGGAAAACTTCGAGACTAAAGGGGTGGAAGTTACCACCGGTCCCTTGGGACAAGGAATTGCTAACGGTGTGGGGCTGGCTATGGCAGAAGCCCACCTAGCGGCTAAGTACAATAAGCCAGACTGCAAACTTGTGGATCATTATACCTATGTCATCCTAGGTGATGGTTGCAATATGGAAGGCGTCTCTGGGGAAGCCTGCTCCCTAGCAGGTCACTTGGGCTTGGGTAAGTTAATTGCTCTGTATGATGATAACCATATCTCCATTGATGGTCACACCGATCTTTCCTTCACTGAAGATGTGGGCAAGCGCTTTGAAGCCTACGGCTGGCATGTTATTACTGTAGATAATCCCAATCTTGACGAAGACACCAAGCTCGACGCAGTTCATGCTGCGATCGAGGAAGCCAAGAAGGTTACGGACAAACCCTCAATGATCAAAGTCCGCACGATCATTGGCTATGGTTCTCCCAATAAAAAGGATACCCACGGTGTTCATGGTGCTGCCCTCGGTGGTGAAGAGGTAGCAGCTACTCGTAAAGAGTTGGGTTGGCAATATGAGCCATTTGTAGTGCCAGAAGACGCCCTCAAGCACCTCCGTAAGGCAGTGGAGCGGGGTGCAAGTTATGAAGCTGAATGGAATAAGACTTTAGCTGAATATAAAACTAAGTATCCCCAAGAAGCAGCCGAATTTGAGCGGATTACCAGTGGCACTTTACCAGAAGGATGGGAGAAAGTACTGCCCACCTACACCCCTGCTGATAAAGGAGTTGCCACTCGTAAACATTCAGAGACAACTCTCAATGCTCTAGCTCCCGTTTTACCAGAACTAATTGGTGGCTCCGCTGACTTAGCTCCTTCCAACCTTACCTTATTAAAAGTCTCTGGGGACTTCCAGAAGGGACAATACGAAAACCGAAACCTCCGCTTCGGGGTACGGGAACATGGCATGGGAGCCATTTCCAACGGCATTGCCTTGCATGCCTCTGGTTTAATTAACTACTGTGCTACTTTCTTAGTCTTTGCTGACTACATGCGGGCAGCAATTCGCCTCTCAGCTCTTTCTGAGGCTGGTGTCATCTACATTATGACTCACGACTCAGTAGCTCTTGGTGAAGATGGTCCCACCCACCAACCAATCGAAACCATTCCTTCCCTCCGGGCAATCCCTAACTTGCTGGTGATTCGTCCTGCTGATGGCAATGAAACCTCTGGTGCTTATAAAGTGGCGATTGAAAACCGCAAGCGCCCAACTCTTCTAGCACTGACACGGCAAGGTGTACCTAACTTAGATAGTAGTTCAATTGAAGGAGTGACTAAGGGAGCTTATATCCTTTCTGATAGTGATGGTACTCCCGAAATTATCCTGATTGGCACCGGCTCTGAAGTGCAACTCTGTATCCAAGCAGCAGAAAAATTGACTGCTGAAGGGAAGAAGGTTCGGGTTGTCTCAATGCCTTGCTGGGAATTGTTTGATGAGCAGGATGAAGCTTATCGGGAATCTGTGTTGCCTAAGGCAGTCACCAAACGGTTAGCAGTAGAAGCAGCTTCTAGCTTCGGCTGGTATCGCTACTTGGGCTCTGAAGGTGACATAATTAGCATCGAGCGTTTTGGTGCCTCTTCTCCCGGTGGTGTTGCGATGAAGGAGTTCGGCTACACTGTGGATAATGTGCTAGCTAAAGCTAAGGCATTGTTGGGATAATATTGGTACTTTTAGTATTTCCCAAATTACTAATCCAGGTTTAATTGTAGGAGCGTAGCATTGCTGTGCTCCTATATTATTTTTCCTACAGCTAGACAGTGGGAATTCTATGTGACTGTTAGAATAGAAAGGTTGTCAAAAATTTAGAACTTATCCTATGGCTGTTCCTAAGAAGAAAACTTCAAAATCCAAGCGAAATAAACGCAAAGCTAACTGGAAGCGCAAGGCTACACTGGAAGCACAAAAGGCTCTTTCTCTCGGTAAAGCTGTCTTAAGTGGACGTTCTAGTTTTGTCTATCCTAGTCCTGATGATGAGGAAGGCGAAGATAGTTAAGACTCAAACTCTATTTCTACGGAAACCATGATTGGAAAATTTTTCCGTAAACCAGAAGCAGAACTAAAAGATCGGGTTCCCCCTGGTCAATATTTGGCCAAAGGTTTTCCTGTACTGACTTACGGCGATACTCCCCAAATTAGCACAGATCAGTGGGAATTTCGTGTCTGGGGCTTAGCTCAAGAAAAGACCTTTACTTGGTCAGATTTTATGGCAATGCCCCAAAATGAGTTTACTAAGGATTTTCATTGTGTGACGCGCTGGTCTAAATTAGATGTGCAATGGACTGGTATTAAAGTCACTGACTTGATGAGTCAACTGGAGCTTGACTCAAAAGCTACCCACGTTATGGCACATTGCTATGGCGGTTACACTACTAATTTGTCTCTGGAAGAATTTGTCCAAGAAGAAAACTTTTTTGCTTATAAGCTGTTTGGAGAACCTTTACCAGTAAAACATGGTGCTCCGATGCGATTAGTTGTTCCCCACCTGTATGCTTGGAAAAGCGCTAAGTGGATCAACGGTTTGGAATTTCTGGACCACAACAAGTTAGGTTTCTGGGAGTGTAACGGTTATCATCATCGAGGTGAGCCTTGGTCCCAAGAACGCTACAGTTAGATATAGCGTTTCTCATTTAGATGAGGTACTTTCGTTCTTGCTTTTTGGGAATGGGGAATAGGATATGTACCCCACAAATGCGAGAACTGCTATAGTATCCTCTTAATACCTTGATATTCCAATCGCACTCAGGATAGCTCCGAACATAACCAAACTACTAATTGTTGCCTTCGGGTCACCAAAGTAGAAAAATACCATAGAGGTAATTGCTGCAATCATTGCCACTAGCCAAGCTAAGGGAGTACCCCAAAGCTTAACTGGGTTTCTTATGTATACAGCAGCTTGCCCATAGTCTGTAGGGATAATTTGGGCAAATCTCCAGCTATAGTGAGGAACGTAGTTGGATTCCCGAAATAGTTCTGGTTGATAAGGGTAAACTAGAAGCTCTTGACCAGTTTGCCCTTCTAGTTTTCTTTCTAGTTCTAGACAGTAAAGGTAAAAGTTGTGGTTGGTAGATTCTAACATCTCAACTAAATTCCTTGAAGATTTTTCTTAGTACAAAAAGATTCTATCAGTCGGAAGTATCTGCTAGTAATAAATTGCTTGATTGAGGCACAAAAAAAAGTGATAGTCGCCTCCAGCTGCAAGAGATTGTGGTTGGTTAGGTTCAATCATTGCATTTTTAGTTTCTATCATTGTATTTACTGACTAACTCCCGTGACTCTTGCTTCACCTGACCAGACTTAGCGGCCTGTTGCAGTTGAATTAAAGCATCTATGTCTTCTATATCATAACGACCTGCAAACAGTTGCTTGAGTTCTTCTTCTGTTTCTAAGGTTAGGTAACCGCTTTGAATGACTTGCTCAACAATTTCACTAATCATAGACATAAATTCTCCTTTGCTGCCTGTATTTGTTATTTTTAGTATCTGATTTTTTCTTTGGAGTTTCTGTGAGAATTACCGTTACGAATAGTGATAAATTGTTGGAGCGTATGTGAGCATGTATTAGAAATTTTTGTGATTGGTATCACAAAAAAAACTATAGCGTTTTACCGTCTTAAACAATTATCACAACGATCGCACTTAAACCCTACTGCCTCCTTCTTAAAGCCAAAAGCCCTTAACAAAAATTGCCAACGGCAGCTGCGGGTAGTCAAATATTGACTCATTTGGGACTGTATTTGCTGCTGGGTAGTACTTAACTGGTTGAGGGAGACAGATTTACTTGATGGCTGTTTACGGTAATGGAAGGGATCTTGCCACACCAATTGTCCAGCACTGTGGAGCAGAGCTAGGGCAACCGCACCATCGCGAAATTGCCTTGCTACTGCTGCTACTTCCCCTTGAGCTGGTAATTTCTTGATCAACCGCTGGGCGTCTTGATATTGCGATCGCAATTTATTCTCAAAAAACTCTCGTCGTTGTTTATCCTCTGGATTGAGCCAGCCAGTAGGTTCACTTACCAAGGTTAAGGCATCCGATGGCTTACCATCCCTTCCTCCTCGACCTACTTCTTGAATATACTCCGATAAGAGTTGAGGAGCCTGAAAATGCACCACCCAACGGACATCTGGTTTGTTGATACCCATGCCAAAGGCACAGGTGCAAACGACAAATTGGGTTCTGCCACTTAGCCAACTAGCTTCAATTGAGCGGCGCTCTTGGGCACTTAACCCAGCATGGTAAGCTGCTGTTGTGTAACCTAGTTGCCTGAACCACTCGGCTAAATCTTCACTATCTCTTCGGGAACGGACATAGACTAAACCTGCTTGTTTGGCTCTTGCTTGGATAAACTTTAACATTTGCTGGCGGCGTCCTCTAGGTGTCCAGATAGTTTGCACCTTGAGGCGAAGATTTTGCCGATAGGGACTGATTAAAAAAACTTCTGGTTGTTGTAGTTGCAAGACATTGCAGATGGTTTGTTGGGCGCTAGGATCAGCAGTAGCGGTGAAGGCGGCAATACCGAAGGAACTTCGCTGTGCTAGGCTGGCTATTTTTGTCCCCTGTGATTTACTTTGGAGTAAGGCTGGTCGTACTGCACCTAAGCGCCGATAAGCTGGTCGAAAAGTATCGCCCCACTGTACCAAACAATGAGCTTCATCCAAAATCAACCCATTAATCTTAAGCTGCGGTTGGCACAATCGTTCCCACACGGGGGCACTAAATAGAGTTTCTGGTGACAGATAGAGTAATCGTAGCTGCTGCTTTTCTAATGCTTGAAGAGTTTTTTTGCGTTTCCAGGAGGGTAGTTCACTGTGTAACAAGGAAGCAGGTAGCTGGCGCTCATGTAACTCCTGTACCTGATTTTCCATGAGAGCTACCAGAGGGGAAATTACTAAGGTTAATCCAGTTTGTAGCAGGGCTGGGAGTTGAAAGCAAATCGACTTGCCACCACCAGTCGGCAGTACAATCAGAGCATCTCGCTTGGAGAGCAGGGTGCGAACAATTTCTCCTTGAGGTGGACGGAAATCATCATATCCCCAAATTTTTTGAAAAGCAGCGCGGACATCGTTCCAGGATGTGGTGGGAGCATTATTCACCATTAGTCGTAGATGCAATTATTCCAAGTACAGTTATTCCTATCACAGTAGGCTACTATGAACCCAGAATGGAACACCATAGTCGGACGTGTTCAACAAGGATATCAAATTGCTTCGGGAGGGGCAAAAAATAGCCCTTATCCTGAAGGTAGTATTAAAATGCAGCTCCCTTATTTTCAAGCTTTGGGACTTGATTTGACTTCTTGCTTTGTGGGGACTTTAAATATTTCTATTCAGCCCTATACTTTTGAACTAGTACAGCCGACTTATACCTTTGCTCAGGTTAAATGGAATATTGATTCCCCTGCGGAAGACTTCTCGTTTTCTTCCTGTCGCCTGAGTTACCAAAAACAAGACTATTTTGGCTGGATTTATTATCCTCATCCAGAAACTAAACCTGCTCATTTTCAAAACCCCTCAACCTTGGAAATTCTCGCTCCTTTTATTCCTAATATTACTTATGGAGTAAGTATATATTTAGGAATCAACTTAAAGGAAGTTAAGTTAAATAGGGCTTGAGAGAATAACTCCATTGATTTGGGTTTTGAAGTATAAGTAATAAGTAAAGAGTCATATTTTGCTTGTAGAATAAGTGTAAAAGCCATGCAAGACTTGAGTTTCAATCTTTTTTTTTGAACTTATTCCAATTTATTTGTATCGATGGGCTCAATTATTGTAGAAGAAATTTCCCCAAAAACGCAAATACTTTTAGGCTGGACAGGACAGGTATAATTGATAAGTGGATTGTTATTGAGTTGGAGCCAAATCAGATTCGTCAAACCAGACAGTGGAGTTATATTTTTTATTTGATTGTCATCGAGCCAGAGAAATGTCAGATTCGTCAAACCAGACAGTGAGGTAATATCTGTTATTTGATTTTCACTGAGTAAGAGTTTAGTCAGATTAGTCAACCCTGACAGTAGAGTTATATCTGTTATTTGATTGTTATTGAGTTCGAGCCACGTCAGATTAGTTAACCCTGAGAGTGGAGTTATATCTGCTATTTGATTGCCACGGAGCCAGAGCCAATCCAGATTAGTCAACCCTGAGAGTGGAGTTATATCTGCTATTTGATTGTCATCGAGCCAGAGTTGAGTCAGATTAGTCAACCCTGACAGTGGTGTGATATTTGTTATTTGATTGCCATTGAGCCAGAGCTGATCCAGATTAGTCAACCCTGATAGTGGTGTGATATCTGTTATTTGGTTTTTATTGAGCAAGAGAAATGTCAGATTAGTCAACCCTGATAGTGGAGTTATATCTTTTATTTGATTGCCTTGTAGTGAGAGTTTAGTCAGATTAGTTAACCCTGACAGTGGAGTTATATCTTTTATTTGATTGTGATTGAGCCAGAGTTCAATAATATTTGATAATTTCACTCCTGCTGTTACACAATCTTCAGTTTCAACCTTTTTCAGCAGCACTTCTACAGTATGTCTGGCTTCAGTAGAGATACGCTTCTTGTTCTCACACCATTGTGTAAATGTGCTGTAGTCTTCATTCTGTTTTGGCTGTGCAGCATTCATTAGTAATGTACATGCTGTTAGACTCCAGCAATAAGCTACGCCTAAACACACCAGAGATAATTTATTTGTTAGATTTCCCATTAGACTAGTACCGCTGCGCGGAATTAAGAATTAAGAATGCTTATAGAGTAAGGGTTCTATCGCTCTCTCTCCTGGTGGGTTATTTCTGCCGCGCTGCATAGCTCCTACAAAAAATTGCTGCTAAAAGAAACTTCAAACCTAAGTTGTGTTAGTGCAGCGGTGCGTAGCACGTCTTGGCAATTACCATACGTTTACACAGGGGAGTATATCAATCAATATTCCTAGGATCCTTCTCCCAAATTACCACAAAGGTTTGATTGCTAGATAAGGCAACAGGTACCAGACTCAGATAAAACTCAACGTTTTGCTCATTCTTTGCTTTATATAAATTTGCCTCACCGTATTCTTTATCTAGTTCCTCAATTTCAAAACCAAGTTCATTTATTAAAATAAGTTGAATGTAATTGTAATACGATATTGTTGTACTTCTAGGAATTCCTAATGAACCTAAGGCTCCTACCTTGAGTTGAGTTTCACTTTGAAAAAAGTACTCACGCTGTTGTGCTGCTATTTCTGAGTACGGCAGACTACGGAGCAACTCATCAATCTCTTCAAGAGTCAGTAAATTCTGTTCTAATAAATCTCTTCTAATCCTCAGACTCAATTCTTCTAGAAAACTCTTTGCCATAAAAGAGCAAATATATTCAGGTTGGACAGGACAGGTATTATTAATCAGAGGATTATCAGTGAGTTCGAGCCAAGTCAAATTAGTCAACCCTGATAGTGGAATTATATCTGTTATTTGATTGCCTTGGAGCCAGAGTCTAGTCAAATTAGTCAACCCTGACAGTGGTGTAATATCTATTATTTGATTTTCATTTAGCTTGAGTCTAGTCAGATTTGTTAACCCAGACAGTGGTGCAATATCTATTATTTGGTTGTTATTGAGCCAGAGTGTAGCCAGATTCGTCAACCTTGACAGTGGTGCGATATTTGTTATTTGATTTTCATCAAGCCAGAGTTCACTCAGATTCGTCAACCCTGACAGTGGAGTTATATCTGTTATTTGGTTGTTATCGAGCCAGAGTATAGTCAGATTCGTCAACCCTGACAGTGGTGTGATATCTGTTATTTGATTTTTATCGAGCCAGAGAAATGTCAAATTCGTCAACCCTGACAGTGAAGTTATATCTTTTATTTGATTGTCCCTGAGTGAAATTAATCTGAGATTAGTTAACCCAGACAGTGGTGTAATATCTATTATTTGATTGCCACTGAGTAAGAGCCAATCCACATTAGTCAACCCTGATAGTGGACTAATATCTGTTATTTGGTTGTTATTAAGCCAGAGTGTAGTCAAATTCGTCAACCGAGACAGTGGTGTGATATCTGTTATTTGATTGTCACTGAGTAAGAGCCAATCCACATTAGTCAACCGAGACAGTGGTGTGATATCTGTTATTTGATTGTCACTGAGCTGGAGATAAGTCAGATTCGTCAACCCTGACAGCGGAGTTATATCTGTTATTTGATTGTTACTGAGTAAGAGTTCAGTCAAATTCGTCAACCCTGACAGTGGTGCAATATCTGTTATTTGATTGTCATTGAGTAAGAGTTCAGTCAGATTCGTTAACCCAGATAGTGAGGTAATATCTGTTATTTGGTTGTCACTGAGTAAGAGTTCAGCCAGATTAGTCAACCCTGACAGTGGAGCTATATTTTTTATTTGATTATTATTGAGTTTGAGCCACATCAGATTAGTCAACCCTGATAGTGGAGTTATATTTTTTATTTGATTGTCACTGAGCTGGAGTCTAGTCAGATTAGTCAACCTTGACAGTGAGGTAATATCTGTTATTTGATTTTCATTGAGCTGGAGTCTAGTTAGATTAGTCAACCCTGATAGTGAGGTAATATCTGTTATTTGGTTGTTATTGAACCAGAGTTCAGTCAGATTAGTTAATCCAGACAGTGGAGTGATATTTGTTATTTGGTTGTGATTGAGCTTGAGATAAGTCAGATTAGTCAAACCAGTGAGTGGAGTGATATCTTTTATTTGATTGCCTTGGAGTGAGAGTCCAATCAGATTAGTCAAACCAGTGAGTGGAGTGATATTTGTTATTTGATTGTCATTGAGCCAGAGTTCAGTCAGATTAGTCAACCCTGACAGTGGAGTGATATTTTTTATTTGATTGTCCTCGAGTGAAAGTAATCTGAGATTAGTTAACCCAAACAGTGGAGTGATATCTTTTATGTGATTGTTATTAAGCCAGAGTCTAGTCAGATTAGTTAATCCAGATAGGGGGCTAATATCTGTGATTTCATTACCACTGAGCCAGAGTTCAGTAATGTTTGATAATTTTACTCCTGCTGTTACACAATCTTCGATTTCAGCCTTTTTCAGCAGCACTTCCACAGTATGTCTGGCTTCAGTAGAAATGCGCTCCTTGTTCTCACACCATTGTGTAAAACTGCTGTAATCTTCATTCTGTTTTGGCTGTGCAGCACTCACTGGTAACATACATGCTGTTACACTCCAGCAATAAGCTACGCCTAAACACACCAGGGATAATTTATTTGTTAGATTTCCCATCAAACTAGCTCCTGCAAGAAATTGCTGCTCAAAGAAACTGCCAATCTAAGTTGTGTTAGTGCAGCGGTGCGTAGCACGTCTTGGGTATTACCATACGTTTGTGCAGAGGAGCATGTCAATCAATATTCCTGGGATCTTTCTCCCAAATCACCACAAAAGTTTGCCTGCCAAACGAGCCAACAGGAACCAGGCTGATATATAACTCAACCTTTTGCTCATTCTTTACTTTATATAACTCCGCCTCACCGTATATGCCTAGTTCCTCAATTTCCAAACCAAGTTCCTTGGTTAAAATAGGTTGAATGTAACTGTAATAGGATATTATTGGGCTTTGAATAATTCCTAATGAACCTAAGGCTCCTGTCTTGAGTTTAGTTTCACTTTGAAAAAAGTACTCACGCTGTTGTGCTGCTATTTCTGAGTAGGGCAGACTACGGAGGAACTCATCAATAGTCTCAGGAGTTTTTATGCTTTTTTTTAATAAATCCCTTCTGATTCTCCGACTCAATTCTTCTAATTTCTCGACTCAATCCAGTCCGAATCCTCATGGTGTGAGGTTTCTCGTCAAGCACTCCAGTCAAATGTGGCGATGCTACGACAGCGGATTGGAACAGATGTTACCCATATTCAGGATGTTCGTGTAGGGACTGTAGCAACCCTAATCGGTGCCGATGGAGATGAACGGGTTAGTGTAGAACAACTTGCTTCCTGGATGGGGATGATTAACTATGAGGTAGTATCATGTATTCATCTATCTCAACCGCGATTTGTTGTCGAGGGTGAACCTCTATCTGAAACTAGCGAACTGAGTGAGCTGCCTCTATCAACTGGAAATTAGTTCCTATTTTTATCACCAATCCAAAAGTCCAGTTAAAATTCTTAAAAAGGGATAATTTTAGATGTATAATGCTCTATATTTAATATTTATGGAAAAATTTGATTGAGTGATGAAAAGTGGACTGGTTACAATTACTTTATCAGTTTATAACTTAGAAGATTACGTAGCTGAGGCGATTCAATCAGTACTATCACAAACTTATACAGAGTGGGAACTTATAGCCATTGATGATGCTAGCACAGATAACACATATCAGGTGCTTCAATCTTATGAAAGCTCTAAAATTAAAGTTTTTAAAAATCAAATTAATCGTGGCACTTATTGGAATAGAAATAGAGCAATTTTGTTGGGCCAAGGAGAGTTTATTACTAATCTAGATGGTGATGATCAGTATTATCCTGAAAAATTAGCCAGACAAGTTGGAGAGATTGGTAACCATGCAATTTGTTTTTGCTGGTATGCAACAAAGCATAAGAATGGGTCAATAATCACAGAAAAGACAGGTTACTATTGCTCTAATACCATGCTTTTTAAAAGAAAGTTAATTGATGAGATTGGCTACTTTGATACCGTAAGGTATGGTGCAGATAGAGAATATAAAAAGAGAATTTTAAAACATTATTCTGCAATAGAAATACAAGAGCCATTACTCTATTACCACCGTAAACCTAATTCACTAACCACAACAGAAAGTACAAGTACAAGACCTAACTCAATAGGAAGAATCTACAGAAATGCATATAGAGAAAACTATACAAAATGGCAGAATTATGAATCATCGCCATATCTAAGTTTCCCTCAATTAAAACGCTCATTCCCAGTAGGTCATATTAGCCAAGAAGTACCAAAAGAAACCTTCACTGTCAGTATGGCTAGCTTTCCCAACAGACAAGAGTCCCTAAAAAAGTCTATAGATTCTATTTATCCCTGGGTAAACCATATTAATGTTTTTTTGAATGAATATGAAACAATTCCAGGTTTCTTAAACGATACCAAAATCACAGCACAGATAAGTGCCATAGATTTGGGGGATAGAGGAAAGTTTTATTGGATAGAAGAAACAACAGGTTATCATTTTTTCTGTGATGATGATATCGAATATTCTCGGACTTATTTTGAATATCTTGCTAATGCAATAGAAAAATATGATCGCAAGGCGATTGTCGCCATACACGGAAGTCATTTATTGGATAAAAATAAAAGTTATTATTCCACAGAAGGACGAAAAAAGTATACTTTTCGACAAAAAAGGAATACCGATCTATTTGTTGATTTTTTAGGTACAGGAGTGATGGCTTATCATACTGAAAATATAGCTATTCCTTTTAGGATATTTGAGGAAAACAATATGGCTGATGTTTTCTTAGGCTTGTATGCAAAAAAAGTCAATATTCCTCTGATCTGTTGTGCGACTTTTACTCAACTTATCAAAGATATCAAGGGTAATTTTGAACAATCCATATATTTCCACTCTTGTGAAAATAAGATGACTAAGTTTAACAAACGAGCTTCAGTAGATAAGATTTTAGCACAGAGGTGGTAAAAGTGAATACTGTTACAGTCAAGCAGACCTCAAAATTAATGATTGTGGCTCATCCGGATGATGAAGCTTTATTTGGTGGACAAGAGCTAGTCCAAACATCTAAATGGCTAGTTATTTGTTTAACTAATGGTAATCATACAAAGCGCAGGGAGCAATTTCTAAATGCGATGGAGAGTTTGTCGTTGCAATCAGAAATATGGAACTATCCAGATCAACCAGGATTATCAAAGCAGAAGTCTTTAGCACAGCAGCTATGGAAACCTTTTATCGAGGAGATTAAAGAAAGACTATCTAATGTACTTGCTCATCAAAGCTTTAGTCAAGTTATCACCCATAATTGTTCCGGTGAATATGGTCACCCACACCACCAAATCACCCATTATTTAGTTCAAGATATTGTTCCTCCAGAAAAGTTATTTTGTTTTGCCTTAGGAGCTAAAATTAATCAAGAAATTCTTGATAAGAAGCTAGCTCTATTAAGCTTTTATAATGAGCAGTTTAGTCCTCAAGAACTAATTAAATATTCATCATGGATAACACAAGCTACAATAAAATCTTTGGTATAGGTTTCCATCGTACTGGAACCACAACTCTAGATCATTGTTTTGAATTATTAGGATTTTCAAATTGGTGGTTTCGTAAAAGTAACAACCCTGATTTACATGCTATTATTAAAGAATTTACTCAAGGGGAATATACCACTCTTGACAAAATCGTTAATGGTCATCAAGCATTTACTGATAACCCATTCTTTTTCCCAAAACTTTATCGGTGGTTAGATCAAAAATATCCATCAAGTCTATTTATTTTGACAGAAAGAGAGAGTGCTAATTGGTTCGCCAGTTGTGAACGTTATTTTGTGGGTAAGAGACATACTCATCCCACCTATCCATTAATTTATGGAATTAATGGAAACTATAATAGAAATAACTGGATCGAGATTTATGAAACGCATAATTATGAAGTAAAGCAATATTTTGGCGATAGGTTATTAGTTGTTAATTGGGAAGAGGGTGATAGGTGGGAAAAATTATGTACGTTTTTAGATTGTTCTGTTCCTAATATTGATTTTCCTCATTTAAACAAAAGTAAATAATATTAAATTGATGCAATTTCCACAAGAAAAAAAATCTCCGAAAATATTATTTCCTCATCCGGCTAATGGTGCAATTGTAACCATATCTCCTCCTCATTTTGCTTGGTTACCAACTCCAGGAGCACAAGGTTATCGTCTAGAAGTTAGTAATAGTCAGGGAGACTTAATTTATCAAAAAGAAGTTGGTAACAGTCTACTCCACATACCAGAGCAAGTCTGGGCTGCTGGTTGCTATTTTTGGCATGTTGTTGCTTGGCATGATGACAAAACCATACGTCGTGGCAAGCAAACCTTTACTATTCCTCCAGATGTTCCCAGTCTGCCTTGGCCTAAGTTAACAGAAATACTAGCTCAGATTCCCAAAACTCACCCCCGTTTTCTTTATACAGAAGACAAGCTGAGTATTATTCGCCGGACACTTAATAGTACACGCAAACAACAATGGCAGAATTTACAGCAGCTTGCTAACCGAGTTCTAGATACGACTCCTCCGATTTATCCTTCTTTTCAGAGTATTGAAGATGCTAGCTTACGCACAATGCAGTATAAAGAGTATTTTCATGCTTTTCGTACCACCATAGACCAAACATTACAGTATCTCGCCCTTGCTTATTTGGTCACGAAAGAAAATAAATACTTGCTACCAGCTAAGAAAATTTTACTGGAAGTTGCAAGTTGGCCTACCAATGATGAAGATGTCACTTCCGTATTTTCTAGTAGTGCTGGGGATGAAATTGGTCTTAGTCTTGCACGCATTTTGCACCGTGCTTACGATTGGCTGTATGACGGACTAACTACCTCTGAAAGAGAAATAGTCTTAAAAGCTTGCATAGAGAGAGCTTCCCAGACTTTTCGATTATTACAAAAACGGGATTATCATACATTTCCCGGTCGTAGCCATCCTGGCAGATTAGTTTCCTACCTGCTGGAAATGTCCTTAGTCTTAGCCTATGACACTCCAGAAATTTCTGTTTGGGCAAATTATACTCTCAAAGCAATGATGTCGGTTCACCCCCACTGGGGTAGTAATGATGGTGGTTGGGCACAGGGAATTTGGTACGCCAAAGGCTATAATATGTATTCTCTGCCTGCCATAGAGGCTCTTGCCAACACCTGTAATGTTAATCTTTGGCAAAGACCTTTTTATCGACGATTCGGCTCTTTTTTATTCTATTGCACCAGCATTTTAGGAGAAATCAAGCCTTTTGGAGATGGAGCCGAACGCACAACTCCGGGTACTTGTGGCGGATATCTTAGGAAGATTATGCGCCTTTATGCACAACGATTTAATGACCATAATCTGGGATGGTGGGCATCACAAGTTGCGGAGCAAAAAGATGAAGTTTGGGCATTGATATTACTCTATGAAGATCGGATTCCGAACAAAATACCAGATCATTTGCCCAATGCAGAAGTTTTCCCAGAAGTAGGCTGGGCTGCTTTACATAGTGATATTACCTCTCCAGCTCAGGATACATTTTTACTTTTTAAAAGTAGCCCTTATGGTAGTGCCTCCCATAGCCATGGAGATCAAAATACTTTTGCTATTCTCAAGGGTGGCGTAGCCTTAGCTATTCCTTCTGGTTATTATGGACCACACTACAACAGTCCTCATCACCAACAATGGACTCAGAGCACAAAAGCAAATAATTGTGTTCTAGTCAACGGAGAAGGTCAAGGGACAAGGGATAATACTGCTACAGGTCGTATTCTAGATTTTCAAAACTACCCACAGATGTGTTACGTGGCGGGGGATGCAACACTAGCCTATCAAGGTAAACTAACTCGCTGCGAACGGCATATTTTATTTTTGCGTCCAGGACTGTTTATTTTATTAGACGATTTAGAAACTCCTCAACCGGCAACTTTTCAATGGATGTTACATAGCCTGGAAAAAATGCATGTTGATGGCAATACAATTCTGTCCAGACGCAAAGGTGCTGAATTGCAGATAAAACTTTATGCTAGCCAGAAGTTACATCTAACTCAAACTGATTTATTTGCCCCCAGTTACAACACAGGTATCCCAAAAGCTTTTCACCGTGAAGTACCAAACCATTGGCATTTGAGCGCATCTACTCAACAGAAATGTCAATCAATACGGATTGTGGCGATTATGTCAGTACGTGGTTCAGAAGAAAAATTGAATGTAGAAGTCTGGGAGGAACAAGGTTGGATTTGTGCTGTTGCCCATAGCTCACTGGGAACTGTAACAGGCGGCGCACAACTGATCACAGATATGCCAGTTCCTGAGAAAATAACCAAAAACCAAACAAATCAAGCGCTCAGACTCTATGGAAAAAGTTTGGTAGATGATGTTGTGTTGGCAATTAAATAGGAGGAATAAGATGGAACTTTATAGAAAAGTTGTTTACTATCCTGATGTCAAGTTTTCCGACTTAGATGCCGGTGTCTGTGTTGCTTATCCTTTACCGGATGGGAAATATAAATATTATGGCGTTCCTAGTTTTCTCATTATTGGTGCACAAAAATGTGGTACAACGGAGTTGCGTAACTGGTTACATATGCATCCCTATGTTCGAGGTTTACGTTCGGAGGGACATTTTTTTGACGAAGTGCTGGATCTTGAACAGGAATGGCTCCGCTATGTATTGAACCCATTTTTACTGCTGTCCAAAGAAAAACAACATTTCCTGTGCCATCAACATCTACAAACTTTTGAAAAAACTCCTGCTTATTTTCATAAAGAAAACCGTGGCGTATTAATCCCGGCATTGATCAAAAAAATGATGCCTTCAGGAAGGTTTATTGTGACCTTGAGAAATCCAAGTGAGCGTGCCTATTCTGCCTATCAAATGGGAAGAAAACCCAGAAGAGCTCGTGACGCTTGCCAAGACTATATCGCTCATGACTTTCTGACTGTTATTAATCAAGCAATGTCACCACAAATCTCTCAAAAAAGTTCGCAAAAACGCTTAATTACCATCGGACACTATGCGGAACATATAGAGAACTGGCTCAACTATTTTTCCCCAGATCAGTTATGTGTTGTCTTACTAGAAGAGTTTAAAAACAATCCTTTTGAAGTTATGGAAAAACTCATGAATTTCTTAGAATTGCCTCATTTTGATTATCGACCACTAGTGGAGAAAAATTTTCGTGGCTTATGGACAACTCGTCAAAAGTATAGAATATCTTCCAAAGCTAATGATCCTGAATATGAACCTATGTCTCAACTAGCCAGGGAGTTATTAGATGAATATTATGCACCATGGAATCAAAAGCTTAAGAAATTGATGCCTAATCTTTCTTTTAATTGGTAAAGACTTATGCAAGAAACAAGAAAAATTGTATATTATCCAGATGTTAAATTGCCAGATTTAGATGCGGGAGTTTGTATTGCTTATCCTTTACCCAATGGCAATCATAAAGGGAGCATCTCATTTTGGCAAATACAAGGAGAGGGTAAATTTTAAATTCGCGATCATAACTCGCGAATTAAATCGCCAGTGCAGAGCTTAATTACTCTTTCCTGGCATAATAGAGAGGTAGCTCTTCATATGCTTTAATAATGACTCCAGCTGAACGAGAAGAACTGAAACTAGCCAGAAGTTACATCTAACTCAAACTGATTTATTTGTACCCAGTTACAATACAGGTATCCCAAAAGCTTTTCACCGTGAAGTACCAAACCATTGGCATTTGAGCGCATCTACTCAACAGAAATGTCAATCAATACGGATTGTGGCGATTATGTCAGTACGTGGTTCAGAAGAAAAATTGAATGTAGAAGTCTGGGAGGAACAAGGTTGGATTTGTGCTGTTGCCCATAGCTCACTGGGAACTGTAACAGGCGGCGCACAACTGATCACAGATATGCCAGTTCCTGAGAAAATAACCAAAAACCAAACAAATCAAGCGCTCAGACTCTATGGAAAAAGTTTGGTAGATGATGTTGTGTTGGCAATTAAATAGGAGGAATAAGATGGAACTTTATAGAAAAGTTGTTTACTATCCTGATGTCAAGTTTTCCGACTTAGATGCCGGTGTCTGTGTTGCTTATCCTTTACCGGATGGGAAATATAAATATTATGGCGTTCCTAGTTTTCTCATTATTGGTGCACAAAAATGTGGTACAACGGAGTTGCGTAACTGGTTACATATGCATCCCTATGTTCGAGGTTTACGTTCGGAGGGACATTTTTTTGACGAAGTGCTGGATCTTGAACAGGAATGGCTCCGCTATGTATTGAACCCATTTTTACTGCTGTCCAAAGAAAAACAACATTTCCTGTGCCATCAACATCTACAAACTTTTGAAAAAACTCCTGCTTATTTTCATAAAGAAAACCGTGGCGTATTAATCCCGGCATTGATCAAAAAAATGATGCCTTCAGGAAGGTTTATTGTGACCTTGAGAAATCCAAGTGAGCGTGCCTATTCTGCCTATCAAATGGGAAGAAAACCCAGAAGAGCTCGTGACGCTTGCCAAGACTATATCGCTCATGACTTTCTGACTGTTATTAATCAAGCAATGTCACCACAAATCTCTCAAAAAAGTTCGCAAAAACGCTTAATTACCATCGGACACTATGCGGAACATATAGAGAACTGGCTCAACTATTTTTCCCCAGATCAGTTATGTGTTGTCTTACTAGAAGAGTTTAAAAACAATCCTTTTGAAGTTATGGAAAAACTCATGAATTTCTTAGAATTGCCTCATTTTGATTATCGACCACTAGTGGAGAAAAATTTTCGTGGCTTATGGACAACTCGTCAAAAGTATAGAATATCTTCCAAAGCTAATGATCCTGAATATGAACCTATGTCTCAACTAGCCAGGGAGTTATTAGATGAATATTATGCACCATGGAATCAAAAGCTTAAGAAATTGATGCCTAATCTTTCTTTTAATTGGTAAAGACTTATGCAAGAAACAA
>Ga0207422_1002561_pt1 | contig 23329 bp, 24 predicted proteins | sample MarCyaLeptolynsp_FD_187757 | JGI IMG/M metagenome (GOLD analysis project Ga0207422, IMG submission 187757) | Marine cyanobacterial communities from Panama - species 1 Leptolyngbya sp. (SPAdes) | ecosystem: Environmental > Aquatic > Marine > Unclassified | place: Panama: Panama City | collected... | reverse complement strand
ACAAAATGAAATTGTTTGGCTTCTAATTCTATATAATCAATGACTGTACCTTTAAGTAAATCAAAACTGCTTTCAGAGATTACGATATCGACACCATTTGAATGAAAGATTTTGTCTTCACCGTCAGTGTTGCCGACATCATCAAAGCCCATGCCATAATGAAATGATCCATCTTGTTTTTTTGTTACTGCAACACGTAAAGGTAAATTGTCTGTTTGTGATTCAAGTGCAGACTTTTTGATTATTTCCGCTGCTGCTTCAGAGATTGATACATCATCCATAGTGATCGTTTCCCAAAATTAATGTGTTTATTATACCTATTATGTGTGAATTAAAAGGAATTCTACTGGCAAGATTGAACAAAATTTAAAAATTGCTGAATCCATGGATTCTGTTTGCTATGGCGTTGGTGAGCATAACAAGCAAGAGTATTGTGAATATGGATGCCGTCTTGTTTATTTTCAATGCCTTTACCGCGTGTAACATCAAGTACAAGCGGAGTGTCAGTTGGAAGTTTGGACAAATAAGAATAATGAAATTCGTGGGCATTAACAGATGCAGAGTGTATGTTGGGCCAAAAAGCATGTTGATTTTGTTTGAATTGAATATAGCCACGTCCTTTGGGTGTGGCTGTCATAATGCAGTCGGCATCAATTAGGCCAACCATTTCTGATTGTTGACCTTGATAGTTAATGTTGTTGCACAAATACATTAATCCACCGCATTCTGCATAAGCAGGTAAGCCGTTAGTAAGTGTTTGCAAAATACTTTGTCGCATAGATTGGTTACTTTCTAATGCGTGCATACATTTTTCAGGGAAGCCGCCACCGATGAAAATGCCATCTACTTGTGGTAACTGTTTGTCTTTAAGAGTATTGAATGGCACCAGTGTTGCACCCAATGCCTGGAACATTTCCAGATCATCAGCATAATAAAAACCAAAAGCACTATCTTTTGCATAACCGATACGAACGTTATAGTTATTGTGTGGCTTACGAAGCGTAGGTGATGTATTGGGGATGTCGGTACTGATTGCTAGTAAGGCATCCAGATCTACTTGTTCGGCTATGGTGTTGCCCAGTGCTTGTGTTTTTTCTAGTGCATGTTGATGTTCATTACTGGGGGTTAGCCCCAAATATCGCTCTTCGAGAGTAAGTGCATCGTTGCGTTGTATAGCGCCAAACACTTTTAGATCAGTGTAATGTTCTACTACTTGACGTAATTTGTTTTCATGCCGGCTACCACCAACAAAATTCAAAATCACTCCCTGTATATTAACATCAGGATCAAATGACTGGTAACCAAGTAACAAAGGCGCGATACCACGAATCGTGCCACGACAATCAATGACTAATACTACGGGAGATTTTAATAATTTTGCTAATGCTGCATTACTGTTACTACCATCTAAATCCAAGCCATCGTATAAGCCTTTATTGGCTTCAATAATAGAGATGTCTGCGGAAGAGCTTTTGGCATAGAATAGTTCCAGAATCTCTTGATTAGATTGCGTCCAGAAATCCAGGTTATAACAATTGCGTTGTGATGCTGTTGCTAACCACATTGGATCGATATAATCCGGGCCTTTCTTGAAAGTCTGTACAATCTTTTTTTGAGCATGCAATGCTGCACAAACGCCACTGGTAACAATGGTTTTACCTGAAGATTTGTGCGCAGCTGAAAATAATATCTGACCCATGAGTTATTTTCGTTTTTAAGGTCTAAATTGGATTGTTAAAAGCGTACTATATTAATACATTAATAAGCACTACCCGTAATCGATAGTTATGTCTACTGAGAATAATAAATCCCCTGCTATAGGAATGATTAGTTTGGGTTGCCCCAAAGCATTGGTTGATTCTGAACGCATTATCACGCAGTTGCGCAGTGAGGGTTATCAAATCTCCCATGAGTATGAGGGTGCAGACGCAGTCATTGTTAATACCTGTGGATTTATTGATGCGGCAAAACAAGAATCGCTGGAGGCTATTAGTGAGGCTCTCAGTGTCAATGGGAAAGTGATTGTTACAGGCTGCATGGGTGTGAATGAAGAGGACCTTAATGCAATACCGCGTGATGTGTTGAGTGTTTCCGGACCACAAGATGTTGATTCGGTTATGCGCGCGGTACATCAATCCGTGCCAATTAAACATGATCCATTTATAGAATTAATTCCACCACAAGGAATTAAACTCACACCAAAACACTATGCATATATAAAAATTTCCGAAGGGTGTAATCACAAATGTGCGTTTTGCATCATTCCTTCAATGCGCGGCAAATTAAAAAGTCGTCCATTATATGAAGTTATGCAAGAGGCGGAACAGTTAGCCGCAGCAGGGGTTAAAGAGTTATTGGTTATTTCACAAGATACCAGTGCTTATGGTTTGGATATAAAGCATGAAACGCAACTTTGGCGTGGCAATGTGTACAACAATACACTACTAGATTTATGCCAGGCGCTAAGTGAACTGGGAATCTGGGTTCGTTTGCATTACGTATACCCTTATCCACATGTAGAACATGTTATTCCTTTAATGGCGGAAGGAAAAATATTGCCGTATATCGATGTGCCGTTCCAACATGCAAGTTACGATGTATTAAAGAGAATGCGTCGACCTGCCTCTAGCGAGCGTACTTTAGAATACATACAACGATGGCGTGCGCTGTGCCCTGATATTGCTATACGCAGTACATTTATTGTTGGCTTTCCTGGAGAAACAGATAACGATTTCGATCAGTTGCTTAGCTTTTTGCGTGAAGCAAGGCTTGATCGCGTGGGCTGTTTTCAATACTCACCTGTTGAGGGTGCACAATCAAATCAACTGGATGGACAAATCGATGACCAGCTTAAAGAAGAGCGCTGGCATCGTTTAATGCAACTGCAACAAGAAATCAGTGAAGATAAATTAGAAGAAAAGGTTGGCCGAACTTTGGATGTGTTGATTGACGATGTTAATGAAGAAGTAGCGATTGGTCGAAGTTTTGCGGATGCTCCAGAAATCGATGGGGTAGTTCAGGTGTATAGCAATAAATCTTTGCAGGTTGGTGAAATTGTCGCAGTAGAAATTGAAGAAGCAGGTGAATACGACTTGATTGGATCGACTTTGTTGTAATGTATGGTTTAAGATTTTTAATTAATCTTTCATCTAAATTTCAAAAAAATAAATTATCAATAAATGTCGCTTTAGTATTTTTGGTTTGCTTAAAATGCAATAAGACGTTGATCTTCGAAGTCCAGACTTCAAGCATGTGGAGTTCATTTAATGTAAATGGCGTACTTTGGCTCTGTGCGCCATTTTAGCTAATATCATTCCTAGGTTCTGTCATGAATAATCAACTGAGATTCATCTTCCTGTAGCGGTCAATGGCTAATATTCAAATCAGTTGAGTTAATTAGTCCATATTCTTGGAGTAAAGCATATGGTTTCCCACACACTGTACTAGGCGCATTCTCGCGCGCGTTTTTTATTGCGTCTGATAAATCTGAATATTTTGGCTAGCGTTCAAATACGAGCAGATTTTGTACTGGCCGGTAGTGTTTTTGTGAGAATCAACGGATATACTGCATTGACGGTGTCAAAGGCACCAGCCTATAATGTATATACATTGTATATCTTACATTCAGTATACTTCGGCCATGAACGACAAGAATAAAAAAAATAAAAGCAAAGACAGTCAACTTGTCATTCGTATCAATAAAAAAGAACGTGACGAATTTGTATCATTGTGTGAGGATCTTGATACTAGTGCCGCGCGCGAAATTCGCAGATTCATTCGTGATTTCATCAGAGAACAAGATAGCTAGCGCGCAAGATTTTGCCGTAAATACCGCGCATAATAATTAAACTTCCTCGTAATAATTGTTATTTAGTGTGTAACTGATTGGCTTTTTGCGGTTCAATTGATCAGTCAGTCTATTTCATAACAGTCAACGTATGAAACTTGTTTTAATGACAAGTGAATAAAGCGATAATAACGTCTAATGATTTTATAAATCGAACAAATATTCATCACTCTATCCGCAATATAAGGAAACTGATCTCATGGAAAAAATACCTGCCACGTTAATACCGGGCGATGGTATTGGCCCTGAAATTGTTAATGCGACACTTAAAGTGCTAGAGGCGCTAGGCGCGTCATTTGAATGGGAACAACAACTGGCAGGTGTTGCTGCAGAAGACGCATGCGGTGACCCATTACCAAAAGCTACTCTTGATAGTATTCGCCGCACCAAGCTGGCTCTAAAAGGCCCCTTAACTACACCGGTGGGCAGTGGGTTTCGCTCTATCAATGTAAGGTTACGCGAAGAATTTGAGTTGTTTGCTAATGTACGCCCAGCAAGAAGTTTTTTATTGGGCGGTCGGTTTGAAAACGTTGACCTCGTACTAATACGTGAAAACTTAGAAGGCCTGTATGTTGGTGTAGAGCACTACATTCCGATTGCAGATGATCCAAAAGCAGTTGCTGAGGCTTCTGGTATTATTACTCGTTATGGTTGTACACGTTTTGCTGAATTTGCGTTTAACTGGGCGATTAAAAATAAACGTAAAAAAGTCACTATAGTGCATAAAGCAAATATCTTAAAAAAATTAACCGGACTATTTCTTGAAACAGCTACTGAGCTGGGTAAAAAATATGAAGGCCAAATAGAAGTTGAGGAACGCATTGTTGATAACTGTGCAATGCAACTGGTACTAAATCCCAATCAATTCGATGTGTTAATCACTACCAATATGTTTGGCGATATTTTGTCGGATGAAATTGCTGGATTAGTGGGTGGTTTAGGTTTAGCTCCTTCTGCCAATATTGGCAAAGATGCGTCAATCTTTGAAGCTGTACATGGCTCAGCGCCAGACATTGCCGGCAAGAAGATTGCTAATCCTACTGCGTTAATGTTAGCTGCAGCATTGATGCTGGATCATGTTGAAGAAGCCGACAAGGCAACCCGCTTACGGGAGTCACTTGATGCGCAGCTTCGCAGTGGTGAAGGCTTAACAGTAGATCTGGGAGGGAAGGCTAGTACCATGGAATTTGCTGACAATATTATTGCCCGTTTATAGTGAGACAATATTAAAAATACTTGAATTAACAGTATTGGCTTGCTTGCAAATCTAGGAGATTTTAGTCCCTAGCAAAATATCTTTCTGCCGTAACTGGGTTAAGGTCGTGTGTCCACCATGTAGCACTACTTCTTCATTCAGTGATGGAATTTCTTTAGCTAAACCAACCAGTATCTCTTCACTTGTCTGGGATTCGTTGGCAGCAATTAACTCAAACAGTCTTGCTGTCATTGGGTTCATTTCCATGAAGCCCACTTTGTCATTTAAGTCTCTATACACGAGAATAAATGTCGGTTGTTCACCAGTAGTTTGAGGCTGAAAATCAGGTTTGATTTTGTGCACCGGAAACTCGTAGCGGTTTAACTGTGCAAAAGGAGAGAGCACAGGCGTTCCCTTGAGTAAATTGCCTTCTTTATTGATATTTTCCCAATTGATATCTGCATCAAGAAACGATAAAACAATTTCTAACCATTCATAATGAGTCAGTTCCAATAAGAATGGTGGGTCCTCAGGTTGAGGTTCACGTTCTTGGTTTAGGTAATCAATAAATTCTTTAGAAATATCTTTAAAGTAAGGCGAATGACTTTGATGGGTTGAGAAAAAATCTCTTACCATTCTATGCCAATCTTCATCTGAGTAGAGTTTTCTAGTCACAGGAAAACCGCTGGCTAGAAAACCTTGTACATTGCGGTAAAGAAGACCGCGATAAATTTCCATGCGGCGGTCTTCTATCTCAGAAGGTGCAGGATTGTTATCTGGGTCTCTTAAATGTGCAGTAAACTGATATTGCACATCTTTAAAGGTTTGCTCAGGTTCAGGCATTGGCTGCTACCATGTTGTTTTGATTGTTCCACTTTTCTTGCAGCGTGCAAATACGATCAACTTCTTTCATGAGCACCGGAAGTTCCGGAATATTGAAGTCTCTTTCTAATAATGTTGGAAATACACCAAAGGTCTCATAAGCCTTATCCAAGATTGTCCATACAGGGTCGATTACATCGGCGCCGTGTGTATCAACAATTAAGTCTTCGTCTTCATTGAAGTGGCCAGCGATGTGGGCATAAGTAATGCGTTCTTTAGGTAAGGCTTTTAAAAAATCAATTGCATCATAGCGATGGTTAACTGAATTAACGTAAATGTTGTTAATATCGAGTAACAATTCGCAGTCAGCTTCTTCTAACACGGCTTTGATGAAATCAATTTCATCCATTTCCTTGCCAGGTGCCGCGTAGTAGGAAGCATTTTCCATAGCAATGCGTTGCCCTAGAATATCCTGGACTTGCTTGATTCGGTCAGCAACATAATGCACAGCACCTTCTGTAAATGGAATAGGCATTAGGTCATACAAGTGTCCGTCATCTGAACAGTAAGTTAAGTGTTCAGTGTATTTAAGAATATTATGTTGCTGCATGAAAGCTTTAATGTCTTTAACCAAATCCACATCGATTGGAGTCGGGCCACCAATGGATAGCGATAATCCGTGAGTTACAAACGGGTAGCGTTCTGTGTACTCACGAAAGCGTTTGCCTAAACGACCACCCATACCAATCCAGTTCTCTGGCGCTACTTCCATAAACTGAATTTGTGATGCATTGGTCTCTAAAAGTTGTTCCAGCATATGGCCGCGACGTAAACCTAAGCCGGCGCCATTGACACAATATTCTTTAGAGTGTGTTTGATTGTCCATAATAACTTTGAAAAAGAAATTGATTAAGAGTTCCTATTCCTTTGGAAACATTAACGATAAATAGTAATCGACGCTTACATATCGCCCTGCACCCAGATAAAACAATGCCAGCAACATAATGAAGTAAGCAGCTGCAACTTCAATACCATTTTTAAGGATAGTAATGCTGCCTGTTTCACTCAGATACTTATAGTTAGCATGTTCTCTAAGGACATTTTTAACGATATCCTTGCGCTTATTACCTTCTTCAATTAAATCTGTGCGCCATTCCCAAGGCATTGTTTGTTGGGCCTCGTGAAATTGATGCCAGCCATTTTCCCAGTGGGCTGTAGTCGCAGCTACGACCATAGTAATCATTAAGGGAATAGCAAACCAGCGCACAGCAAAACCGATAAGTAGTGCAATTCCACCAATTAGTTCAGCGCCGCCAGCAAGATATACCATCAATGTTGGGAAGGGTAAATTTAGTGAATGCTCAAACCATAAAGCGGTATTTTGAATGCTTTCTTGGCTTCCAACTTTGGATAGACCGGCATAAATCATGATTGGAGCTAAAAATATTCTCAGTAGCAATGGTGCTAAAAAGTCTACTGCGCCTAGTTTGTCAAAAAGTAAATTTATATTTCTTATTACACTGATCATGGTTACTCCCAATTGCTAACTTAAATGTATTGTCATTTAAACGTCATACACGCAATGACAAGATTAAATATGTAATTGACTTATAGACCTGCTTGGTAGTGTATTTCCTTACATGGTTTATGTATGTTTTTTTGAAGAATAAACACTATGTTTACCAAACTTAGGCAGTAGTAAAAAACTATCTAGATAAACCAGCTAAGCAATAGCAGTATAGGTGATTGTCGGACGTAAAAAAACGGCGGTTCAAAAAATGAAGCCGCCGTTTTTAAGTTTAGTATCTACTAATATTCGAAACTAATTTGTGTAAGTGTCATTGAGACACATGCTTTGGCAATAAATGTTCAAACGCAGTGCTTAGCTTTCTCCACACTTGCCTTCGCCACATTTACCTTCACCGCACTTACCTTCTTCGGCTTTGCCTTCTCCACATTTACCTTCACCGCACTTACCTTCTTCGGCTTTGCCTTCTCCACACTTGCCTTCGCCACATTTACCTTCACCGCATTTACCTTCTTCGCTCTCAGCAACCATGTAGCCTGAAGACAGCTCAGTCATATCAAATGGGTTGGCATCTGCATTTGCTATAGGCATTGCAATTACACTTGCAGTTAATGCAGCACCGACTGCAGCAGCGATTGGCTTAAGTTCATATTTCTTAGACATTTACTATCTCCGTACTTGTTTATTTAGCTTGTTGTTAAAATTTAGGTCTGGATATTTACTTCCTGCAATTAAAGACCCTAATCATCGAATATATATTACAATCATTCGGAAAGGTATTATAACCCTAAATAAATCAAGGGTTTGTAGTTGCCTTGATTAGAGGGTCAATAATTAATATGAGTTCCCAATATTTTAAAGTGGCTGAATAACAAACAATTTAGCCAGTCTTCTTTTTGTATTCGCACAGATCGTAGATTGAACAATCTGAGCATTTAGGCGAACGTGCAATGCAAGTGTAACGACCATGCAGTATTAACCAATGGTGTGCATCACGTTTGAATTCCTCAGGAACCAATTTTAATAAGCGTTTTTCTACTTCCAGTACGGTTTTACCTGGAGCGATGCCGGTGCGGTTGGAAACACGATATATATGTGTATCTACCGCAATAGTAGGATGGCCAAATGCAGTATTTAAAACAACATTGGCAGTTTTTCGACCGACACCAGGTAACGCTTCCAATGCGGCACGGTCTTCAGGTACTTTGCCTTTGTGTTTATCAATTAGCAATTGACACGTCTTAATAATATTTTTTGCCTTAGTGTTATATAAACCGATCGTCTTAACGTAGCTTTTTAGTTTTGTTTCACCCAGTTTTAAAATTTTTTCTGGTGTGTTGGCAATCTTAAATAATAGTTTGGTAGCCTTATTAACACTTACATCGGTGGCTTGTGCTGACAAAATTACTGCAATCAGCAATTCAAACTCATTTTTAAAATTGAGTTCGGTAGTGGGATATGGGTTTTGTTCGCGTAAGCGAGTAAAAATTTCTGTACGCTTAGTTTTATTCACAATTCAGTATTAGTTAAGACTATTTTTTGTTGAAGTATTTTTAAGTGCTTGTAGTTTTTCTGCCAACTTTTGTTTGTTGGTAGATAAAAACGCAAGCTGGTTTTTCTTTTCTTCATCGAGGCGTTGTGTTCTTATTTGCATGCGTTGTTTACAATCGCTGGTAAAAGTTTTTTTGTTTGATTTAAATTGCAGCATATCGATTGCATAAGAGAATGTCGTGCTTAAAGGAATATTGCTGGGACATACTTTGTCACACTCGCCGCATACAGTGCAGTTGTTGAGAGAGTTATCTTTTGCCTGGTTAAGTTTTTTCTGGCTGATGAGAGTGTATAGATGTTCTGGGTCGATGTGGCTAGGGCAGACGGGTTGACACTTACCGCAGTGGGTGCATGCTGTATGTGAGTTGAATAAAGGTTCATCTGGAGAAAGCTCATCGATGGCAATATTGTGTTGCATACTAATGCAGTCTACCGGACAAGGTGCAATACATAATTTGCAACCCGTGCAGAAACTATCGACGACTGTATGTAGTTGTTTTGCTGCGCCGATAATAGCGTCAAATGGGCAAGCTTTAATACATAAAGTACAACCAATGCAGTGGTCTTCATTAATCACTGCTAGTGTTCGGCTATAAGAAGCTAACACTGTAGACATAGTGCAATTATTTCACACGCATGCCTGGCGTAGCGCCGCTATCAGGATGAATTACGAATAAGCCACTGTCTTCACCGCTGGCTGCAAGTACCATGCCTTCTGATAGGCCAAAGCGCATTTTGCGGGCAGCCAGGTTAGCTACCATCACAACTAATTTGCCCTCCAGATCTGTAGGGTCGTAAGCACTCTTAATACCAGCAAATACATTCTTTTGTAATCCGCCTGTGGGTTCGCCCAGGTCAAGTGTTAGTTGCAATAATTTGTCTGCCCCCTCGACATGTTCGGCTTTAGCGATGCGTGCAACGCGTAAGTCCAGTTTTGCAAAATCATCAAATGAAATTTCATCTGCAATCGGGTCGCTGGCTTTGGGGGCGGCTTGCTGTTTGCTTTCTTCCACCATAGTGTCTACCACCTCTTTTTCTATACGCGTAATAAGGGGTTTGAATTTATTGATTGTATGTCCTGAGGGTAAAGCTTGTGCGCTTGCAAGGTCACTCCAGGTAATTTTGCAATTTAGAAATGCTTCTGATTTTTCTGCAAGTTCAGGCATTACAGGTTTTAGATAACCTATTAGTAAACGAAACATGTTGAGGCCAAAACTACATACTTGATGAACTTCCTGCTTGTTTGCGTCATCTTTAATGCGTTCCCAAGGTTTATATTGGTCTATTATTTGATTGGCTGAGTCTGCAAGCGCCATAATGCTACGCATGGCTTCTGAATATTTGCGTGCCTCGTAGAGTTGTTTTATCTCAATATTTTTTCCACTTGCGATTTTAAATGTTTGTGTGCCTTCAGCAATAAATTGATCAGTGAGTTTGGCGGCAAACTTTTTATAAATAAATCCAGCACAGCGACTGGCGATATTGACCAATTTGCCAACCACGTCACTGTTAACACGTTGTTGAAAGTCGTCCAGATTTAAGTCGATATCCGACACGCCGTCATTTAACTTTGCCGCGAAATAGTAGCGTAGATATTCTGGCTTTAAATGATTTAAATAAGTGCGCGCCTTTATAAATGTGCCGCGTGACTTTGACATTTTTTGCCCGTTAACAGTTAAGAAACCGTGGCAGAAAACACTGGTGGGTGTACGCCACCCGGAGCCCATCAGGGTAGCGGGCCAGAACAAAGTATGAAAATAGGCGATGTCTTTACCTATAAAATGATATAACTCAGCATTACTGTCTGGCTTCCAATAGGAATCAAAATCAACGCCAGTTCGATCACAATAATTTTTAAAGCTAGCCATATAACCAATGGGTGCATCTAGCCAAACATAAAAGTATTTTCCGGGTGCATCTGGAATCTCAAATCCGAAATAAGGTGCATCGCGTGAAATATCCCAGTCTTGTAAACCATCAGCAAACCATTCAGATATTTTATTGGCTATCTCTGGTTGTAGACTACCTGACTGTGTCCATTCTTTTAATGCATCTTCAAGAGAGCTGAGTTTGAAGAAGTAATGCAGGTTTTCTTTTTGAATCGGTTGTGCGCCGCTTAAGGCCGAACGCGGATTAATTAAATCGGCAGGCGCATAAGTGGCTCCACAAGCTTCGCAGTTATCACCATATTGATCTTCAGTTTTGCATTTTGGGCAGGTGCCACGTACGAAGCGATCAGGCAAGAATACTTTTTCTTTCGGGTCAAATAAATCAGTTACGGTATTGGTACTGATATAGCCATTATCTTGCAGCGCTTTAAATATGCTGGTGGCGAAGAATTTATTTTCATCTGAATGAGTGCTGTGGAAATTATCAAATGCGATATGAAAGTCAGCAAAGTCTTCCTCATGCTCCTGTTTGGTTTTAGCAATCAATTCCTCAGGAGAAATCCCTTCTTGTTGTGCGCGTATCATAATCGGCGTGCCATGCGCATCATCAGCGCACACATAAATGCATTCGTGACCACACATTTTTTGAAAGCGTGTCCAAATGTCAGTCTGAATGTACTCTACGAGGTGGCCCAGATGAATCGAGCCATTCGCGTATGGCAATGCGCTAGTAACTAAAATTCTTCGATTATTCACGTGCTTACAGGACAAATTGCTAAATGAGCGCGTACCTTACCAGCTTCACAATAATGCGGCTAGGTGGAAGGGGTATTGGTCAAATATCTCAATCAGGAGCTAGGCAGCTGCACTTGGGAATGGTTAACTGCGTTTCCATAATAGTCAGTCACTTAATTTAGTTACGAAGAGGATTCACCCCATGGCGAGTGTCAGTGCACAGCAAGTTGAAGATACCCTTAAAACAGTCGAAGACCCAAACATCGGTAAGAATTTTGTTGCCTGTAAAGCAGTCAAAGACATTCAGGTCGAGGGCGATAAAGTCAGTATTCAAATAGAGCTGGGTTATCCAGCCATGAGTATGCGTGAACAAATGGCTACTTTGATTAATGATAAAGTCAGCCAGCTTGAAGGTGTCAAAGACGTCGACATTACTATTGGCTGGAAAATTCAGTCTCATTCAGTACAGAAAAGCCTTAAACCTTTAGAGAATATTAAAAACGTAATTGCCGTCGCGTCGGGCAAGGGTGGTGTTGGTAAGTCGACCACAGCTGTGAACTTGGCCCTGGCCTTATCTGCCGAAGGTGCAACGGTAGGTATATTGGATGCCGATATTTACGGTCCCAGTCAGCCGCGTATGTTGGGTGTGTCTGGCCAGCCCGAGTCTAGTGATGGCAAAAGCCTAGAACCTATGCAGGGCCACGGTATTCAAGCCATGTCGATTGGCTTCTTGATTGACGAGGAAACGCCTATGATTTGGCGTGGACCGATGGTGACTCAGGCACTAGAGCAGTTGCTTAACGACACGCGCTGGAGAGATCTGGATTACTTGGTAGTAGACTTGCCGCCTGGAACGGGTGATGTGCAGTTAACTCTGGCACAGAAAATACCAGTGAGCGGAGCCGTGATTGTTACCACGCCGCAAGACATTGCCTTATTAGATGCACGTAAAGGCCTAAAGATGTTTGAGAAGGTAGAGGTACCAGTGCTGGGTATTGTGGAAAACATGAGTGTGCATATTTGTAGTCAATGCGGGCATGAAGAGCCTATTTTTGGCACCGGTGGTGGTGAAAGAATGGCGCAAGAGAATGATGTTGAATTGCTAGGTAAGCTACCTCTGGATATGAGTATCCGTGAACAAGTGGATGGTGGTGAGCCAACAGTGATTTCTTCACCAGATAGCCGCGTAAGTGAAATTTATAAGGAGATTGCGCGCAAAACAGCTGCTAAACTTGCAGCTCAAAGCAAAGATTATGCTGCCAAGTTCCCTAAGATCGTTATTCAAAACACTTAATGACTAGTTATAGTTTTCCAATCAGTCGTATTATTCTGTTACTGCTGCCTGTATGGCTAGCAGCATGCTCAGGTCCGTTGTCTAAGCCACTGCTAGAGCCAAAAGTACAAGTTCGTGATTTAGAAATAACAGATGCAGCATTGGGGGGCATTGATGCAATTGTTACTCTTGATATTGATAATCCTAACGATGTGCGCTTGAGTGCCAGAGGGTTGAGCTATGAATTACTTGTTTCTGGTAACCAATTGGTAACGGGCCAAGATGATCAGTCAATTTCTGTGCCTGCTTATGGTAGCGAAACGATTGAATTGCCGGTGCGCCTTTCTTATTTTGGTTTAATAGAAACATTGCCTGAAGTGTTGAGAACAGGTAAGGCCGATTACACTGTAAAAGGGAATATCAAAACCTCAATCTTTAATCATGCGATTCCTTTTAGTAAAAAAGGTGATTTCAAACTACCCTTCGTCACACCACTCAACTAAGTAAAACTATGTCTATTAAATCTGATCGTTGGATTCGGCGCATGTCCGAACAGCAGCAAATGATTGAGCCTTTTGTTTCCGGCCAGGTAAAAAAAATTAATGATGAGAAAATAATTTCATACGGTACGTCCAGTTATGGCTATGATGTGCGATGTTCAACACACTTTAAAATTTTTACTAATATTAATTCTGCTGTAGTCGACCCCAAGGCATTTGCTTCAGAAAGTTTTGTTGATTTTGAAGGGGACGTTTGTATTATTCCTCCAAATTCTTTTGCGCTTGCAAGCACGGTAGAATATTTTCGAATTCCACGTTCAGTATTAACTGTGTGTCTGGGTAAATCGACTTATGCGCGCTGCGGGATTATTGTAAACGTTACTCCCTTGGAGCCAGAGTGGGAGGGTCATGTCACTTTAGAGTTCTCCAATACTACGCCTTTGCCTGCGAAAATATATGCTAACGAAGGTGTTGCGCAGATGCTGTTTTTCGAATCAGACGAACAATGCGAGACGTCATATAAAGATCGTGGTGGCAAATACCAGGGCCAAACAGGTGTGACGCTACCTAAAGCTTAATAGCGTCCGGTTGGATTCAGTCAACTAGTAACGTACCAATTTATTATATTTACCCATTTAGCTTGAGAATAGTATTTCTGCTTAATTAATCCCATTTAAATGAGATTGCAATTGTTTAATCAGTGGATTAGTTTATTCTTAAGCTAGGAACAAGGAATTAAAAATGAAAAAAATCAAGGCCTGTATATTTAATGCTTACGGCACGCTCTTAGATACTAATCTTCCATTCGACCAGTTTAAGGATCCATTGGGAGATAATGCTATGAATATATTTAAGCTTTGGAGGCAAAAAAGGTTGCAGTATTCTTCGCAGCTGAGCCTAATGAACCGTCATATCAGTTATGACAAAATAAGAAAGTATGCACTGGATTTTGCATGTGATGTTTATAACATCACAGATACTGCCTTAAAGGAACAGATTTTAAATTCTCACTCGGAACTAAAAAGCTTTCCAGATGCGTCAGGAGCGTTAGCAAGTTTAAAAGACAAGAAAATAGTCACTGCTGTTTTGTCCAATGGAACGCCTCATTCATTGTCCAGAGAAATGAAATCTGCAAACTTAGATGCTTCTGTTGGAAGAATTTTTTCTACCGAGCAAGTGCATGCGTTTAAGCCTTCTCCTGTAGTTTATGAATACGTTGAGCAGCAGCTAGGTTTCCCAGCAAGTAAGATTGCTTTTGTCTCTTCAAATTCATGGGATATTGTGGGTGCCGTTTCATATGGGTTTTATTCTGTTTGGCTCAATCGACATAACAGAACTTCTGAAAAGCTACCTTATGAAGCAGACTGCGAGATTAAAACCTTAGATGAATTGGATTCGATTTTAAGTAGCTAATCATTACGCCTGTACATAGGGACAAGTCTGTCAAAGAGGCTGTTAATTTTTGCATTTGATATACAGGCAGTTAAATACTTATATTCACTCTAACGTTTTATATCTTGAATCCAAATAGCTTTAGACATTTCCAGCATAGTGGAGCCCTTTTTTTGTACGCGCGGTAAAATAAAATCAGTGGCAGGTTCATAACCAAGCTGACTTTGTGGCATCTCCTGAATTTTTCCGTCAACTACATCGAAATCATAGGAACGAATTTTAGTACCGTCTGATTGGCGTGTAACACTAACTTCGTATTCGCCGTTAGCTATCTGCAAGTCTCTTAACATAAATAGCTCTGCATTAGCTTCTTTGCCTTTTTCGTGCGGATGATAAAGGCTGACATATTTCGGTTCAAAATGTCCGCCAGAAATATGGCCAGTAGTGCGTCTACTATGTGCGACTACTTCACCATTGCGTAATAAAGTAGTAAAGAATAAGTCGCCATTTTTTCCTGCGGGCAGATCTTTACCGCCTAGCCACATGGTTAGCTCAGGGAATGATTCGTCTTTATGGTCTCTTAATGTGATGTGCGCTCGAGTTCGCCAATAGCCATCAAAACGATATTTCTTCTCGGGGTCAAATGCGTCCTCTCCCGCCGAAGTCTGTTCTAGTCTCACTAAAAAGCGAGTAATAGGCTGATTGTCGGCTACGAATACAATAGTATAAAGGCCTGGCTTGGTTAGTTGCACATCGGCAGGCTTGACCGAACGTATTACTGCAAATACACCTTCTTTGTTGGCATAGTCTTCAAAAAACTTATGCTGTGAAATAATGTTGCCTTCAGCATCGAGTACCGCAACCATGCCATTGAATGGTGGCTCGGGAGCAAACGCTAAACGATAGTCACCAAAATTAATTAAGCCAGACTCATCAGCAAAGAAGCCATTCATAATGGTTTCAAAATCGATTGCAGGTGGGTATTGCGCAAAACTTGTATTAGCGATTAATAAACAAAAAATAAATGGCAAAGTTTTTAAAGTGTTGAATAATGTTTTCATTGAATGAGTCACCGTTTATTTGTCTGTGATTTCAAAGTAAAAGCCAAGTGGCCAAGCCGAGAAAAGCAAAGATACCCACTACATCAGTAATTGTAGTTAGCATCACGCCGCCTGCGAGCGCTGGATCAATGCCGTATTTTCTTAATGCAATAGGGATCAGTACACCTGCTAAACCCGCGCAAACCAAGTTTGCCAGCATGGCTAAGGCAATAATCCAGCCAAGCTGTAAATCGTTAAACCATAGAATCGCAATGATAGCTACAATTAATGACCATAACAGGCCATTAAGCACACCGACACCCAGTTCTTTTAGTAATAATATTTTGGAATTGCTTTTACCGATTTGCTTGAGTGCTAAGCCACGGATAACAAGTGTCAGGGTTTGACTGCCGGCAATGCCTCCCATGCTAGCGACTACCGGAATTAATACAGCCAAGACAATAATTCTTTCTAATGTATCCTGGAATAAACTAATTACCCAGGCCGCTAAAAAGGCCGTGAGCATATTGACACCTAACCATAACGCGCGTCGGCGGGTCGATTTGGTAATGGGAGCAAATAAGTCTTCTTCTTCATTCAATCCCGCCATACTCATTACCGAGTGTTCGGCTTCGTCACGAATCACGTCGACAACATCATCAATAGTAATGCGGCCAAGTAGCTTGTTGTTTTCATCGATCACTGGTGCTGAGATTAAATCTAAATGTTCAAAGGTTTTGGCAACTTCGTTGTCTTCGGTGGTGACTAAAATGGGTTCAACTGTTTCTTCCATGATGTCACCCACCAGCGTGGAGGGGTCATGAGTTAACACATCAGCAAGTGCCAGTGTACCTAAATAGTGTTCATAGCGGTCAACAACAAACAAACGGTCAGTATGCTGGGGTAACTGTTGGCGCATGCGTAAATATCTTTGCACTACGTCCAGGGTATTATCTCTGCGTACTGTCACAGTGTCGGTATTCATTAAACCGCCAGCACTGTCTTCATCAAATGACAGTACTGATCGCAAGCGTTGACGATCGCTGCTATCTAAATTGTTTAGCGCGGTTTCGGTAACCGCAGTTGGTAGATCAGCTAGCAAGTCGGCCAGGTCGTCCAGGTCTAAACCTTCCGTAGCAGAAATCAGCTGTTCTTTATTCATGACCTCAATCAGGCCACTACGTACTTCATCTCCAACGTGTAAAAGAATTTCACCGTCGTCATCATGATCCAACATGTTCCATATGAACATCCGCTGTGACTGGGGAAGTGATTCTAATAAGTGGGCTATTTCAGAAGGGTGGAATGCATTCAGGATACGAGCTGCACGCTGCATCTCACCCGAATCTAGGGCTTCAGAGATGACCTGAAGGTTATCGCGTGTAGCGTTGTCTGGCATGGAATGTCCTTTAATGCATGGGCAGCAAAATTAGAAAGCAAGTGTACCCGTTCATTAAGTGAAAGCAAAAAAGGATTTGTGGGTAGAAAGAAAACTAAACTGGATAAATTATACGCGTAGTAAAAATATATTGTCTGTCATATGGGTGAAACATTACATTTAAATCACTTGTCCCGACTATTCATTGAGTTGCTCTACCATGGCATGAATTTTATCTGGACGTGTTGAGGCGCTTAGAATTCGTTTGCACTGTGGCTCGAGTTTTTTTATTGAACTGGAATTAATAATTGATTTCACATCGAGCACAGTCGCGGGGTGGGCACTAAAGTCTCTTAAGCCCATACCTAATAGTAAGCGCGTGTAACGTGGGTCGCCAGCCATTTCGCCGCACATTGAAACCGGGATTTTTGCCTGCTTGCCGGCTTGAAGTGTTAGGTGGATCAGTCTCAATACTGCCGGGTGTAGTGGGTCATATAAGTAGTTGACTGACTCGTCGATACGATCAATGGCTAAAGTATATTGAATTAAATCATTTGTGCCGATGGATAAAAAGTCGAGTTGTTTAGCAAGGCGGCCAGCAACTAATGCGGCGGCTGGAACTTCAATCATGACGCCGACTGGAATGTCATTATCAAATTCTTTATCTTCTTCTTTTAGTTCGCGCTTGGCCTGATCCAAAATAGTAAGTGCAGTCATTAACTCTTCATGACTGGTAATCATGGGGAACATAATGCGTACTGGCCCAATTACCGATGCACGCAAGATGGCACGCAATTGCAACTTGAATAACTCGGTGTCTTTCAGTGACCTGCGTAAGCCACGCAATCCTAGTGCAGGATTTTGTACTAGCGGGCCTTTGTATTTTGGATCAAATTCTTTTTCTGCGCCCAGGTCTAGAGTTCTAATCGTGACAGGTTCTCCCTTGAGTGCACGTATCACTTTTTTATATGCATTAAGTTGCTCTGTCTCAGAAGCAGGTTCGTCACGATCAATGTATAAAAACTCGGTACGATATAAACCAACACCTTTTGCTCCACTTTGTTTTAGTGCTTTGACATCGTCCGTGAGTTCGATGTTGGCCTGCAAGTTAATTCTAATGTTGTCTTTAGTTTTGGCTTGAACGTCACGCAGTGATTCAAGTTTTCTGCGTTCTACTTTTTGTTCTTTTTGCTTGGACTTGTATTCTTTAACGGTTTTGTCGTCGACACCGGCAAGTACCATGCCTTCAGTGCCATCGATAATAACTTGTTCATTCTCTTTTAATAATTGCCTCGCGTCTTGCATACCGACAATGGCAGGAATGCCCAGGCTGCGGGCAATAATTGCAGTATGAGATAAGGGTCCGCCTAGTTCTGTGACAAAACCAGCTATATTCTGATGCTGTAGTACAACAGTATCCGCTGGAGTTAAATCATCGGCGACAATAATAGAACCACGTAGAGTTTGAATTTCCTTTTCGACTTCGTACTGTTGATCAAATAATACTTTTTGGATGAGGTTAATGACATGGTCAATATCATTTTGGCGGGTTTGCAGATACTCATCTTCCATTTGCTCAAATACGGCGACTAATTTGTCGCGTTGAAGTTTTAATGCCCATTCAGCATTACAATATACTTCTTTAATTATATCTATGGGTGCTTTAGATAGCATTGAGTCGTTCAGCATGAGCAAATGAGACTCAATGAATGATGCTATTTCTTTAGGTGCCTCGGCGGGGATTGAATCCTGGATTTTATGCAGTTGTTTTCCTGCTCTATCTACTGCTGATTTAAATCTTTTTACTTCTGCGCTGATTTCATCGGGATGGAGTGTGCGTTCATAAACTTCCAGTGAACTGCGTAATAATAGATGCACATTGCCGATGGCAATGCCTCTTGAAACACCTAATCCACTTATAATTAATGCCATATAAAATCGAGATTATTTTTTATTCGTCTTCACCAAAACGATCAAGTACCAGCTGCTTTATTTTGCTCATTGCGTTGTCAGCATCATTGCCATCGACAAAAATTTTTATGTCAGTACCTTTACTGGCAGCTAACATCATGACGCCCATAATGCTCTTACCATTGACGCGTTTGCCATCTTTTTCAATTTCAATTTCAGATTCAAATTCACTTGCAGTAGCAACGAATTTTGCCGCCGCGCGTGCATGCAAGCCTAATTTATTGCAAATTGTCACTTGGTCTTCAATCATAAGCATTTAGTTTCCTTCGCTACATGAGATGATGCCGTCATGCCCTCCTGATAAAGCCTTTTCCTTCATCTCACTTAAATTTAAATCAGGGTAGTTCAATACACGAATAAACATGGGTAAATTAACACCGGCAACGACGTTGACATCATGCTGTTGTTTGAAGCTATTTGCGATATTGCTTGGCGTAGCACCATACATATCTGTTAATACCAGCACGCCACTACCATCATTAATCGATGTTAGCATGGCCTGGGCTTTATCGTGTTGTTGGTCCGGATCGCATGAAGGGGAAACGGATAATGCGCGACATTTAAGTGGTAGTGTGCCGCCAAGCGTTGATTTGGCAGTACGTAAAAGTTCTTCGCCAATTTCTCCATGAGTAACGATGAGTATTCCTACGGGCATGTTGCTATTCGAACTCCCTGTGTCGAACGGTAATAGGTTGCTGCATGGTTTTGCCTAATTCAGAGGCTAGTTGGTTCACGCAATATACTGAGCGGTGGTGCCCGCCAGTACAACCAATCGAGATAGTTAAGTAACTTCTGTTTTCCTCTTCAAATAATGGAATCCATTTTTGCATAAACTCAATAATAGAAGTAATCATTCGATCAACTTCACTGTATGAGCCCAGATAATTCATTACCGCCGTATCCTTGCCAGTCAGATTACGTAAGTTTGGTTGCCAGTAAGGATTAGGCAGGCAGCGTACATCGAACATGAAGTCAGAGTCGTTGGGAATACCATGTTTAAAGCCAAATGACTGCAAAACAATAGTCAGGCCAGTTGATGATTTATTAATAACTACTTCATTAACTAAAGTGCGTAACTGGCGGACATTGGTCTTTGTAGTATCAATCGTCAGATCTGCGTGGTCGGCAATTTTGCTGAGTAATTCTTGTTCTAAGTGAATGGCTTTAATTAATGGTACGTCCTGATTGGTAAGAGGATGTTTGCGGCGAGTCTCGCTAAATCTCTTTATCAATGTGTTGATTTCAGCGCTGAAGAATAATACTTCGACTGGGACGTTATCACTTTTTAATTTTTGTACGATATCGATTAAATTATCAATACTTTCATTACCAGAGCGGGAATCAATGCCGATAGCAATTTTTTCATGGTATTGTTTTTCTTCTGCTAGGCATTGTTCAATAAATGTTGGTAATAAGTTAACCGGTAAATTATCAACACAATAAAAGTCGTCGTCTTCTAATGTGTTTAACGCAACGGATTTACCTGAACCGGATAGTCCAGTGATTATAAGAATCCTCATGATGATGCTTGTTCAATAGAATCTTGTTGCATGCGTATGAAATTATCCGCTGCATTGTAACCTTTAATCATCAGCAAATGATTGCGTACGGCTGCTTCAGTCATCACGGCCAGGTTTCTACCGGCAGCAACGGGAACACGGATTACGGGGATTTCCAGTCCAAGTACATTTTTAGTAAGCCTTGGTGTGGACAGTCTATCTTCAGATTTTGGTAATGAATGTGCTGCTGTAAGGTGAATGATTAAACGTAAATACTTGCTGAATTTAATGGCGCTGTCACCGTACATTTTGCGAATGTTGAGCACGCCTAAGCCTCTAACTTCGAGAAAATTTCTGAGTAGCGGTGGGCATGATCCAACAATAATGTCAGGTGCAATGCGCATAAATTCTGGTGCATCATCCGCGATTAAGCGATGCCCGCGCGTGACTAATTCTAAAGCAAGCTCACTTTTCCCAAGACCACTCTCACCAGTTAGCATTACACCAAGACTGCTTACTTCCATGAATACGCCATGCAATATGACTTTATCGGCCAGCGCACGTGATAAAAAGTAGCGCAAATGAGTGATTATTTCGGTGGATGATAAATTAGAACAAAATACTGGAGTTTTGTATTCATCAACAAATGGCTTTAATTCAAGCGGAGGCATTAGGCAGTCAGTAAAAAATATCGCAATGGTGTCTGAGCCAAATAAGCGTTGATATGCACGATGTCTCTCTTGTTCGTTAAGTGATTGTAGGTAGTTGAGCTCAACATTGCCTAGTACTTGCGCTTGGCTGGAATGAATTAGATTGAAATAACCAACTAAAGTGGCGGAGTCATCACTGAAACTGTGGTGAGAAAATGGTGAGTCGAGAAATGCTTCACCATACCAAATTGACAGCTCTAATTCGCTGCTTAGTGAATCAAGAATGGATTTTGGGGTGGTGTTTTCTGACATTTGACGCTAGCTCAATGGGGACAACGTGAAGTCTAAGCGTCCTAATAAATTACTGCCAGTGTTATGCGGCATGCTTATCAGATATTTCTGCAAATATATTCAGTATTTCTTTGGCGGTAGTACAGTTTCTAAGTTTGTTTCTATTGTCCTGGTCGGATAGGAATTCGGCGAGTAGGGCTAGAGTTTTAAGATGTTCGTCAGTTGCGTCCTCTGGGACTAACAAAGCGTAGAATAAAGAGACATGTTGCTGGTCAGGGGCATCGAAGTCTACCGCTTGATTGAGTTTAACAACTGCACAGCGAATTTCTTTCAAGTTGTCGATACGGCAATGTGGTATTGCGACGCCTTCACCCAAAGCTGTTGTACCTAAGCGTTCTCTAGCCTGTAAGCCGGCACTCACTTGAGTTGCCTGGATGTCTTCTAAATCTTTTGCGAGTAACTCTCCAAGCAACTCAAACACTCGTTTTTTGCTGCTAATTTCCTGTAATAGGCGTACGCGACTGGCGTCTAAATAACGAGTGAGTGAAACATTTTCCATGGTAAGTTCTATCCGGCATAAAGTGCACTATGCAAAGTTTCTGTGCGCGCCTTCCTGGTTATGGTGGTCCTTAATTTTTTCTTTATGCTTTACGATCTGACGATCTAATTTATCGATAAGGTTGTCAATGGCCACGTACATGTCATCAGCAGTTGCATTGGCAAAGATTTTATTTCTGCTGACTAACATCGAAGCTTCTGCTTGGTGACGAACTTTTTCTACGCTTAAAACAACGTGGGTATTAATTACATGGTCGAAGTGTCTTTCGAGACGCTTGAATTTTTCATTAACAAAATTTCTTATAGCGGGGGTTATATCAAGATGGTGACCAGTAAGTTCTATCTGCATTTATCCCTCCATGATTTAGTGAATTAATGTGTAGCTCTGAGTTTCTTTATAACCTCCTTCTTGCTGTAATTCCAGTTGCATTTTGAAGTCAGTTATGGCCGCTTTAGACAAGCGGTTTAATCCCTTTTGTAAGCTAATGATAGCGCAGCCAGGGTGGAGAATGTGTGGTCAATGTCGATTATTTTGACCAGCGTCATAAACGGTCGAATTTATAGAATCGGTAAAAAAATTTTATAAATTACAATTGCTTGCGTTCGTTAGAAGGAGGGATTGACATGGCCTCTCGGTATTTGGCTACCGTTCGGCGCGCTACGTTGATGCCTTTTTCGTCAAGCAGTTTGGCAATTTTGCTATCGCTAAGCGGTTTAGCATTATTTTCATCTTCGATGAGTTTTTTAATCATGGCACGTATGGCGGTAGCCGAACATACACCACCATCTGCAGTGCCTACATGGCTGGAGAAAAAGTATTTAAATTCATAAATACCACGCGGCGTGTGCATGAATTTATTAGTTGTTACTCGCGATACCGTAGACTCATGTAGTTCCAATTCTTCAGCAATATCCCTTAATACCAGTGGCTTCATTGCCTCGGGTCCATAATCAAGGAATTTCCTTTGATGTTCTACAATTGAAGTGGCTACGCGTAATAAGGTTTCATTCCGACTGTGTAGACTTTTGATGAACCAACGTGCTTCTTGCAATTGGGTTTTCATGTAGTTGTTATCGCTGCTATTGTCGGCGCGTTTTATCAGGTCAGCATAGGTTTCATTAATACGCAGTTTTGGTGCGCTGTCTATGTTCAGTTCCACGCGCCACTGATTAGCGCGTTTAACAACACTGACATCGGGTACAACATACT
>Ga0207422_1002560_pt1 | contig 23338 bp, 21 predicted proteins | sample MarCyaLeptolynsp_FD_187757 | JGI IMG/M metagenome (GOLD analysis project Ga0207422, IMG submission 187757) | Marine cyanobacterial communities from Panama - species 1 Leptolyngbya sp. (SPAdes) | ecosystem: Environmental > Aquatic > Marine > Unclassified | place: Panama: Panama City | collected... | reverse complement strand
CGATATTACTGCTTCTTCGGGTCTGGGAGCCGCTTTTAGCGGTACGGTGAGCATCAATCAACTCACCATCGACCCCAGCAATGGAGTCCTGGAGCTGTCCGCAGCGCTTGCTGATTCTGCCAATAAGATCGCGAGCGGTTGTGCGGCAGCGCGAGAGGGGAATAGTTTCACCGTCACCGGACGCGGAGGACTGCCAACCAATCCGAGCAATCCTTTAATCGGCGATCGCCTTTGGTCGGACTTCCGGGATCTCTCCGCCGCGCGAGGGGGCGAAAATTCAACGGTGGCTCAAACCCCTGTTCCAGAACAAATTGTGGAAGCGAATAGCTGGCGAATCAGCGATCGCGGCACCATCGAGTTAATCGCCACAACTGCTACTCCCAAAATGCCAACTCATTCCCTCAACTGCGACGGAACGCCTGCTCGCCTTTAATTTTCCTCGCTCTCTAGATTTCTCGATTGAATAGGACTTACACCAGGTCAGTTCTGCAGGGGCTAAGACGACTCGCGTAGCTTAAGCGCTTCAGGTGCGGTGATGCTCTCTCCTTGAAAGCCAAAGTGCCAGAGAGCGGCAGCCGCTTCCGCGCGAGTCGCGCTTTTTTTGGGTTGCAAGAGTTGAGTGTAGCCAAAAGCTCGCCGCACGTTCGCTTGTTCGCCATTCTGGAAATCGGCCAAGAGCGATCGCCAAACCTTAGGGTCGATCTTCGCCGCATCCTGAAACCCCCAAGTGTCTCGCACTGCCTCCAAAGAGGCTTTCGGCAGGGCTTGTCGCGCATCCAGGGGAACTTTCCACAGCAACAATACCTCCCGCGTCAGCGGCGCATCGGGACGAAAGAGAACCGCAGAAGCATCTCCGGTCAAAGGAGAAGGAACTAAACCGGCTTCCGCTAACCCTTGAATCGCGGCAAAATTTGGGTCAGTTGGCGGGATATCTTGAAATGCGGGTTGAGCGGCTTTCGGGATGGGACGAATTTGCTTGCTAGGAGTGTTGGCATAAAGCGCGTTATTCGTCGCCAGCAGCCAGCGGGCAAACTCGCTACGGGTCATCGCTTGGTTGGGGTTGAATGATTCGTTGTTGTTGGAAGCGCGATCGCCCCCAAACACGCCTAGCGCCGCCAAATCTTTGATGTGTTGGCGAACGGGTTCGGGAACGGGGTCGAGATCGGAAAACGAGATGTCAGAAGGCGTTGGTCGCGACGATGGGGTTTCCGCCGGGGAAGACGTTGACTGTTGCTCCCACTTGTACCAAATCTCAAATGCAGAGCCTTCCGTCCCATCCATTGGGGAGGGAAGCAGCAGCGTCACTTGCACGTCGTCCTGACGCACCACCATCCTGCGGGGGCGATCGCCATTCGTCACCGTTAGCGCTTCGACAGTCTCCCAATTCTTTTTGTCAAATTCTCGTTGATAAAAGGCCGCAATTTCTTCACTCGAATCTGGCGATCGCCAGCGAGTAATCTCGCCGCCAAAACTGAGTTTCAATTCTGTTTCTAACAGCGTTGCTTGGGGGTAGCGGGGAATGTCTGAGGGGAAATTATCCGGTAACTTCGCGGGTGAAGCGTTTGGCGTTGGCGAAGTTCCTGAAGTGGGAGATGAACTGGCGATTAATTCAGGATCGGGAGCAAACCAGCCTTCGATTGTCTCATTGTTCGTACAAGCAGCGAGCAAACCCAACAAACTTAAGCAACCGAGGAGGCGAATGACGGGATATTGACGAAAGAACACGAGGATTAGGCAACAGAACTCAATTCGATCTCTACGCTAGCGCAGATGAGTCTTGACCTGAAACTCAGATGAATGCAGAAAGCCTGGGAGGTCGATACACCCTAATAAATTCCCAGGTCTAAGCGCTAGCCTTTCCCTGTTGGCGCTTGCGCTGTCCTAACAGTGCCAGTCCTGCGAAACCCAGTCCCAAGAGTCCAAAGGGTTCGGGGACTTCTGTCGGATTTCCAGGGATGTTTAAGTTGCCGGCCAGTGCCACGCCATCATTGCCGCACTCTAAAAGGATATGGGCCATAAAGGGGGTGAGTCCGGGGAGTAAAACTCCCTTGAGTAAAGATTTGTCGATTTTGAAACCAAAGGTATGGGGGCCATCTGCGCCGAAATTCCCGAAATCGAGGCCAGCGGCTGCCAATTGAGTGCTATCGAGCAGATCCAGTCCGCCGAGGAAGTTGCCGGTATCAATGACGTTTTGAATTCGGGTATTTTGATGGGTGGGATTTGCTGCCACATCATCGCCATAGAGATAGGCGTAAGCATCTTCTTTCGAGGACAAATCGGTTCCCATCATGTCCGTACTGCCGTTCGGGTGATAGGTGTCGGCGTAGTCTTTGAGACTTTTGTGTCCGTCGTTGGTGGAGGTTACGCTTTTCGCCGTCACGTTGCTATATAACCCAACTTGAGGCGCGCCAGAATCATTGGTTCCAGCAAAGCGAATGCCGAACAAATTGCCTTCTGCTTGGGCAGTTTTGTAATCTTTACCGGAGAAGTTGAGGAAAAGATCGCCCCAACCGATATTGCCATCGGCCGCAGGGTCATGATCGACTCCAGTTAACGCTGTCCCGCCGGTGAGAGCGAAGAACAAACTATCGCCAGTTTCTTTGACGGCAAATCCGCCGATGTCGTAGTCAGAACCGCCGGAACCGTCATGAGCTGCATCAATCCCGTAGTTCCAGCCTTTATAAAGTTGACCGGCTTGTGCATCTTGCCCGGTCGCCGGTAACAGGCAAAGCGCGAGTGCCGCACCGCCTATCAATGTACCAACCTTTTGTTTAATCATTTTGCTAAACCTACAAATAGTTCTTGCTCTTCTCCTTTTGTAACAGGAATAGGGGCTTGGTAGGTAAAGCAAGCGTAAGAATTTGAGTTGACAAAGATGAAGATTGTGCAAATCTTTGAGCCGATCGCGCGCCTTTCTCTGGGTGAGATTACTGATGTTATATTTGTTACTTTTCACTTGCGAAGATTCGCGGTCGTGAAAGGACTGATGGGGTAAGAGCGGGTTGGCGATCGCGGCGGCTGTGGGAAACTGGAGAAAAGCTATCTATCCTTGTTTCCCTAACTGTTATGAGCGATCGCGATTTCCCTTCTCAACTCTCCGAAGAAACCGCCAGAGAACTCCTTCTGCAACTGCGCCGCAAGCAGGGGAATTGGGTGAATTGGGGCCAAGCTTGCCAGCAGCTCCAAAAAGCGGGTTATGGCGCGCCCCACATTTTTGAAGAAACGGGAATTGAAGGCAGCTACCAAAACTTAGTCATTGTTGGGGCGCAGGTGTTTGAGACCTTGGTTAAGGCTGGGGCCTCTGAGGAGTTGCAAGTCTATTATCAGGGGCCGCGCAGCGATGTGATGTACGAGTTTCGCATTCTCGCGCAGGAGCAGCGTTTGGCAGCGGCTCAGTTGGCGATGGAGAAGCGTCTAGACGTGGATGAGGCGCGGGAAGCAGCCAGAGCGATTAAAGCCTTTTCGCGCTTTCCTCAGCCACCGAAGGGCTTTACAGCTCACCCTGGAGATGCGGTTGCCTACCAGTGTTGGAAGCTCGCGCGGGCGAAGAAAGATTTGCAGGAGCGATCGCGCCTCATTGCCCAAGGATTAAAATTTGCCTATTCCCCCGCAGCGAGAGAAAGCTTGGAAAAGCTGTTGAGCGACTTTACCGTTGTCGCCGCCGAACGCGCCCCGATTTTGCCCCTCTATCGCCTGGAGGTGGAAGAGCAACTTCCCCGTCTCATTCCGGTGGTAGGGGAACTCCCCCTCTCGCCAGCCGATGTAGAAGCGGTAGCGAAGGTGGAGGAAATTGAGCCGTTTCGACTCGTTCGCTTTTCCGGAACGGGGTCTTATGTCCCGATCCCCGGCTGGCAAGTGGTTCTGAAAGCAGAAGATCCGGTCGCGATTTTGTGCGATCTGCAAAGTTTGCCCAACAATTCTGCCTTGCACGCCGAACAGGTAGTTGTGGTAGCCGACCGGCGATCGCGCGACTGGGACGCGAACAGTTACTTCCTCGTCGCGGCCGGGGATGAGGTTGAAGTGCAGTGGGAGGCCGAACGGCCAGAAGTCCCCATTCTCGGTCGGATCGTCTTGATTTTGCGCCCCAAGCGCATCCTCGACGAAAGCAATCTCACCGAACCGTGGCAAATGGATGATTAATCGATATTCTGAATTCCGCCTAGCCTCCCGCAGCGAAAGACAGCATAATCAAAGCCGAGAGCGCGAGTCCCGGAGTGAGAAGGACGATTAACATTACAAAGTCGTGAGCATTCATAAACCTTACCTGCAAGCATTCAATCTTTCAGCTTTTAAGGTAGCTTGCGATCGCTCGGATAATTTGAGAAAACAACAATTTATTCAAGTTTGGACTAGAGCGACTCTAATTCATCGAGCGAGGTATCTAGTTCCATACGCTGCTCGATCTGCCGCAAGAAGTAACCCGTCATCATCGCCGAAGCTAAAAGCTGGGCCATATTTTCTCGATCGGTCGAGATCTGAACGTTAAACTCTTCAGACGGAAACGTTCCCACTAATCCGCGAACATTCTGGGCAATAATTTGCTTGATGTCCGCACTCGCCGAACGAGCCACTCGTTCTAAAATTTCAGGGTTTTGCTGTTGAAGATACTGCAAGAGAAGATTGTCTTGCTCTTCTTCGGACGCAAAAATGAAAAGGTTGGGTTTAAATGCCATTAGAACTGTTAAGCGTGAAATTGACTTTCCCTTCTACTCTAAACGATAATTCGATTTCCCAGTCATCCGTCGTTGCTTGGCCCCGGATTGCCGACTGCAACTTTTCCAGTTTTTTGAGCGAGGATCTGGGAAAGTTCGTCAACTTCAAAGTACTGATAAAACTTATCTGTCACTTCTAGCCAGAATGAGCGTCCTTCAGCTTGACGGCGCTTGCGAATAAATCCGAGTTCGACCAGTTCCTGGACTTGTTGATAGGCGGTGCTTCCTCGCAGCTCGATCAACTCGGTTTGTACCATTGGACTTTTGAGGGCGATCGCAGCCAGCGTTCTCAAGGCCCCAACTCCCAGTTCCGCCGGGACGAGATTTTGCAAAATTTCTTGAAACGAAGCTCGCAACTGAAGGCTGTAGCCTGCAGGCGTTTCCACGACTTCTAAAGCGCTATCTCGACGAGCGTAATCGTCCATCAAGTCCAGCAGTGCATCTTGCGCTTGAGCGCGATCGCATCCCGCACAGTCCGCGATCGCCTCTAGGGAGAGGGGTTGCCCTTTCAAGTACAAAATTGCCTCAATTCGAGGAGCAAGGCGCAAGAGGGGGGAGTGAGGCATTGGGGAGTTGGGGAGTTGGGGAGTTGGAGAATTTGGGATGTTATTCATCCTTCATCCTTCTCTCTGGCTTCTGGTAAGCCAAAATCATATATTTAACCACTTGCAAGTGACTGACCGCAGCGATCGCTAAGGTTTGCGAAAATGCCGGCCACTGCGACCAATCAATCCCATTCCTCGACCCCGTTTTGAACAGAAAATCATAGGTGGGTAGAGTCTGTGTCGTAATGTCGCGTTCGAGGTGAGGCTGGAAGCCGACTTCTGCGGCCATCTCCTGATAGGCTTCTAGAGAAAATTTCACATTCGCCGCACCGTAAAAGCCAGAGCCAGAAATCGCTTCATTCAATTCGATGACGGGGACAAACCAAGCTTGCGGGACAAAATCCGAGAGCGCCAAATAGCCCCCTGGTTTTAGCACCCGCAGGGCTTCTTGGAAAAATTGTCGGCGATCGGGGAAGTGAAAAATACACTCAACCGCCAAAACGCGATCGAAAGAAGCGTCTGGAAACGGCAACTGACAGGCATCCCCTTCCACCCACAGAATTTGGTTGCGCGATCGCGGGGGAACCTTCTGCTTCGCTCGGTCTAACTGGCGCGAGTCAATATTTAAGCCCGTTAGACTCATGCCCGTCAAGTTCTCATTCAAACTAGCAATTGTGCCGCCAAACCCGCAACCCGCATCCAGCACCGCCTGACCCTCACCGACCATTGCGGCCTGGTAAACTTCTTGAGTCAGTCGTTCGGCAGCATCGCGAAAGTTTTCTGGCGAGTGGGTCGCTTGGGACGGATCGGGCCAGTAGCCCCAATGAACGTGCCGCCCAAAGGCGGTCTCGATAGCCGAGTCATCTTGTTCCAAGGCATTGAAAATCAAATCAAAATAGGGCAGATTGATGGTTGCGTCGCTCATACTTTCCCTTCATTGCTATCGTGCTTCAAGTCTATAGCAAAGCTTTCCGACAATTCCCAAACTCCCCACTCTTCCTTGTCTCCCGACTCCCTATACCCCACACGCCCACCGTCAGGTGCTGTAAACTTGCTAAAAGCCTTTTGACTTTTCTAACATTTTCAAGACCCACTTAACTTCACTAAATTACAAAAGCAAGCAATGTCCGCCTTCCAGGAAATACTAGAACTTTACAACTTTAGCTTTCGCGCAAAAATGCGGACATACCAACGCTGGTATGCAGGGACTCCCTATGAACATGTCGAACAATATATCCCTACGCAGGGCAACATTGTCGATTTAGGGTGTGGCTGGGGAATGTTTGCCAATCTGCTGGCTCTCAAATCCCCTCAAAGAAATGTTTATGGCATCGATCTCGACACTCGTAAAATAAGCTGGGCGAAAAAAACACTGACAGAAAACAGAAAAAATATTAATTTTTTAGCTCAAGATTTAAAAGACTTAGATTTACCTAGTGTCGAAGCTGTTGTCCTCTATGATGTTGCCCATCATTTGGAAGAAGAAACTCAAACAAAAGTGCTTCAAGAATGCTACAAAAAACTGTCTGTCGGAGGGTATTTAATCCTCAAAGAAAATGATGTCGTTCCTTTTTGGAAGCTGCAAGTTGCCAATTTTGTTGAGGCGATCGCTCTAGGTTTTAATATAACCGAGAGTGCCAAAGTTGTTTTTCGCAGTCGAGAAGATTGGAAGAAAAGGCTAACGTCAATCGGATTTACGGTTGTTAGCGACGAACACATTGAAACGCCTTATGGATTCTTTGTTCCACATTCGATCTTGATTTGTCAAAAATAAGTATTTTAAAATATTTTTGACAATCTTGACATTCCCAAAAACGATAAGCATTACCCACCAAATGAAACGCTACATCATCCAAAAACAGCTAATCTTCGTCACAATCGCTCATTTTTTGTTGATTTTGCCATTTTTCTCTCCATTTTTTCTAAATGGACAAAACATTTTTGGAAGTGGAGATAACACCTACGCATTCTTCCCTCATGTTTCTGTTAACCTCCAAAGCTTAAAGACAGGAGATTTGAACCTTTGGAATCCATATATTTTGTGTGGCATTGATTTTACATCCAGCACCCACAACTATATATTGTCGCCATTTAACTGGCTGCTAATGTTGTTTCCCGAAAAATATTTTTTTACAGCTTTTACAATTCGAGTTATTTGCGAACTGTGGCTAATTGGTGTATTTGGATTTTTGGTTTTTAACGTTTTCTTGAAAAGTCAAAAATGGGCATTTTTCGCTTCTGTAATCTATCAATTAGGCAGTTTAACTGTTCTTGGTATAACAGTATATCCTGCCACAACAACGCTCTTACTCTCCACAATTGCCGCTTACCTGTTAATTACCCTAGAACGAAGAAAACTCTATCTTTCATATTTATTCTTGACTGCTACGCTAACGGCATTTTTCTTGTCTAGTCAAATTGTCTATGTTGCCTACATGATGCTGAGTATTATTTTGTTATATGTCTATTGGAATGTTATTTCTAATATGACGATCGCAAAAATAATAAAACAAGGAGGAGTTTTTACCTTAGCAAGTCTCACAGCAGGACTCATTGGTTCCTTGAGAGTTTTACCATTTTATGAAGCTCTGAAGAATGGTGCTAGACTTTATAACGATATAGGAGACCTAGGCACAAAAAATTTAATGCCTTTTCACTACTTTCCTTTTATTCCAGAAACTTTAAGTTTGAATTTTTACTCATCGTTGCCTATTGCCGAATTGATCGAGCACGATCGCGCTCATATTCATGGAACACCGAGTTTTTATATCGGGGTCATTCCAATCTTACTAATTATCTGGTCTTTAATTGGGCTGAAAAAATGGCTTCCTCTAAAAATTCTTTCTACTTCTCTATTACTTATCTTTCTCTGGATAGCCAATGTTCAACCTTTGGCTTCCATTTTTACTATTATTTTGTATCCTTTTTTACATCCAGCAAGCCCGCTGTACTTGCTCCCGATGGGACTTGCTTTGGCGGCTGGTTATACTGGAAAATATCTTGAAGAGAATCCACGCCGTATCAGTCAAAACAGTATTCTTCTGATTCTTCTGATTTCTTTCACGATTTTTGTCGGTGCTAGTGGAATCTGGATCAGAATCTACCCATTTTTGCTAACTGAAATAAAAATCTATTTTCTTTTCTTTTCTTTGTCTTCAGTTTTTCTATTTTTATCTTTAAGCTCCAATCACTTTTTATCAAAAAAACAGAAATCAATAATAATTTTACTTGGAGCCAATCTTCTTTACCTGGTTTTAGCACCGTATTTAATTGTTTTTCATAAATTTGGAGTTGAAATACCGTTAGAAACAGAGTCGGTTTTCAAAATCAATGCTTCCTATCTAGGATTAACCATTGTTTCGTTGCTTTGCATTAACTTGAGTCTTTTGTTGAATAAATCTAAACTCAACTGGATACTGCGTTTATGTATCTTTGGAGTGCTTGGAACTTTGTCGATCGCATCTATAGCTATATTGATGGCTCCGGTCAGTGTTGTTGACCCGACGACGACACTGATGCAATCCTTAACACTCTTCATGATGGGATCGCTGCGGTTTATTTTAGGAGGTTTTCTATTTGTCATTATTCTCTTCTTTTTACGGAATAAAATTCTCGCTCCCAAATTTCTCTTTCCGCTCCTTTTAGTCGCTGTGCTTCTCGATCTATTACCTTTTGGTAAGAGCTACAGCCGTGTTATTGGAGAACCCTTCTTTGCTGAGGGGTTTTCAAATCCCACCCAGGAAGAAGTTCTAGCGAATATTGATATTCCTGTGGGGTATGACAATCTCGCGAGCCAGAATTCAAATTTGCTACGCAACCCTAAATTTCAAAAACGCAATGAGGATTCCATGATTCCAGCAGCATGGAAGTTCGCAAATGCAGGAAGCTCAAAACTCCTATATAGCAAAAACTCCGACCAGAATGTCGCTTCTCTCCTAGAGTTAAGTAATGACGACGAGTTAGTTTCTCATTTATACCAAGATATTGAAAACCCAGAACAATTCGCAGGCAAAGAATTGACATTAGGAGCGTGGATAAAATCTTCCAGCTCAAATTATGCAAAATTATTGCTCGCTGATGGTACCAATGCAAGTGCTTTCGTTGCTCACAGCGGTAGTGGTCAGTGGGAGTGGATAGAAACCCATTTTACAGTTCAAGATCCTCAATGGGTCAGAGCGCATATCTCCTTAACGGGTAAAGGTTCTGCGGAGATTCGTGAAGCGATCTTGACAGAAACGCCAAAAGATAAATTGTTTGCTCTCGACCTAGAGAACTATCGCCTTCAAAAACCTCATGTTGCGTTGGGTCTCTATAGCAATCCGATGGACACGAATATTCCCAGTTATTATGGTGTGAGGACTTATGGTGGGGTCAATTCTCAAATTACTAAACAATATTCGACCTTTGTTCGCAACTTTGACGATCGAGAGCAACAGTTGCAACATACAGTCAGCAATATTGTCGAGAACGATCGCTTTCTCGATTTAGTAGGGGTTCGCTACGAGCTTGACAACAATAATCAAATATCCCTTCGACCCAATGCTCTGGCTCGGTTTATGCTTTTTAGCAATTTTGAGGCGATCGATGACCCAGAACAAACCCTTACACGATTGAAGCAAGAAGAGTTTAATCCCAATCAGACTCTTTTACTGGCTAGGGATGTGAAGATGAATATTTCTCAAACGACTCAGTTAGCTCGTCCTGTCAAAGCGACTAAGCAGACAGCGAGTCGAATTGAGTTGGATGTTGATACTTCAGAACCCGCACTTCTATTTTTCGGAGACTCCTACGATCGCGGCTGGACTGTCAGCGTGAATGGTCAAGAGCAAGACGTTATCCCCGCTAACTATCAGTTTATGGCAACTGCTGTTTGGCCGGGGAAAAGTAAAGTGATTTTCCAATTTAAACCACCAACTTTTATGTTAGCGGTAAAGCTTGCCCAACTGGGACTTGTCTTATTGGGTGCGGTAACTTTAGCCTTTTGGGGCTATCCAAAACTCAAGAATTCCCAAAGAAAGAGTTAAAGTTGAGGATTCGCAATGCTTAAAACCTCTGCTGCAATCATCCTCCGATTTCAGAACGATTCAGCCTCATCGAGAACTTTTTAAAAGGTTGAGACGTTGAGAGATGGAGATTTGTTTGAATTGTTCGAGACTCAACCGCCAGCGAATAGCTGCTAACTCCTTCAGGAGCTTTAACGATCCCTTTGTGGGGCTAAAGCGGGTGTCTGCATCATTGCTCCAGAGTACGGGAAATTCTAAAATTCGATAATTTTCGGCCAAAGCTCGCAAAATAATTTCAATGTCGAACATAAAGCCATCGGTAAAAGCGGAAGCGTAGAGACTGCGAGCAACATTACCTCGATATAGTTTAAAACCGCACTGGGTATCGGAAATATACCCAGGAACGCCCATCATCGTATGAATTAGCCAACTGAAACCTTTAGAACCAATGCGACGATAGAGAGGTTGCTTTCGTCGGATGCTACCGCGCATTCTGCGGGAACCGTGGGCAATATCGCACATTCTGAGATTCAACATCGTCAGGCCGATGGTGGCAATATCATAAGGGACGCACAACCCAGCATCGGCAAACAGAACGTTCATCCCTTGAGAATGGGCTATTCCGTAGCGTAGCGCATGGCCTTTACCGCGATTGGTCGGGTAGGTCAGAACTTTGAGTGCGGGAATTTCGGGTTCTAGGGAACGCGCGATCGCGGCCGTATCGTCTGGGGAACCATCATCAACAAACAGAATTTCCCCCGTAAGGCCGTGTTTGTCCAGAAATTCCGCAGCAGCCCTAATATCTCGTTTAAGCTTGCGGGCCTCTTTGTAGGCAGGGATGACAATACTTAAGTCAATCTTAGATGTCACGATATTCTTTACTCCTCACACTCACATTCTGAATTGTATCCAAATTGAATGAATTATATAGCGAAAATTTGTTTCCCCCGAATATCGAGGCTGGTTTACACTTTTCAACAATCTGTGTCAGAATCGCATCGGGGTTATCCAGGTTTCTTCAAAATTTACCTATGTTGACCATCAAACTCTATGCCGATGGGGCCAATCTCGATGATATGTTGGCGGCCTATCAAGGCGGGATTGTGCGAGGTTTTACCACCAACCCGACGTTGATGCGGAAGGTGGGAATTACCAACTATGAAGCCTTTGCAAGGGAAGTTTTGCAACTGATTCCCGATCGCTCCATTTCGTTTGAAGTCTTCGCCGATGACTTTGAAACCATGTATCGCCAAGCTCGCCAGATCGACAGTTGGGGGGAAAATGTGTTTGTGAAAATCCCCATTACGAACACGGCGGGGGAGTCCTCCGTCCCCCTGATTAAGCGATTGGTGGGAGATGGCATTAAGCTCAATATCACGGCAATTTTGACCTTAGAACAGGTGCAAGCGGTCAATAGCGTGCTGTCTCCTCACGTCCCCGCGATCGTCTCGGTCTTCGCCGGTCGCATCGCCGACACCGGACGCGATCCGGTTCCCCTCATGGCGGCCGCCGCGCAAATGCTAAAAGCGGAGTCACAAGCAGAATTGTTGTGGGCCTCTCCGAGGGAAGTGTTGAATGTCTATCAGGCGCAAGAGTGCGGCTGCCACATTATTACTGCGACCAAAGACATTTTGAAAAAGCTCGATTTGCAAGGAAAAGATTTAACCGAGTTTTCTCGCGAAACCGTGCAAATGTTTTATGACGATGCTTGTAAAGCCGGATTCCAGATAGACTGCTAGTACTGTTTCAAGAACGTAAGATTGTGTCCAGAAACGGAAAAATTTTAATCACCGGAGTTGCCGGATTTATCGGCAGCAATCTCGCCGATCGCCTCTTAAAAGAAGGGTTTGAAGTTGTTGGGATCGACAACCTCGTCTACGGAGTCAAAGAACAAATTCCTGAGGGTGTAGACTTTCACCAACTCGATATCCGATCGCGCGATATTTATCCCCTATTTGAGGGAGTGGAGGCCGTCTATCACCTCGCGGCTAAAAATTGCATCTCCGACTGTCAAATCGATCCTTTGGAAACCAGCGACATCAACGTCACGGGAACGGTTAATGTTTTTGAAGCTTCTCGCCGAGGACAAGTGGGGAAGGTCATTTACGCCGAATCTTCGGCCCTGTACGAAGGGTCGCAGGTTTTGCCAACGCCAGAAAGCGAGGTGCATCCCCAGAGTTTTTATGCTGTGAGTAAGTTAGCAGGAATGGTTTTTGCGGAAGCGTATCAGCGATTTTTCGGGTTGCGAACGACTGCACTGCGTTACTTTTGCGTCTACGGTCCCCGACAAGACTATCGCCGTACAATTCCTCCGGTGATGAGTGCTTTTATTATCAATTTGTTGCAGGGGAAACAGCCTACCATTTATGGAACGGGGGAGAAGCGGCGAGATTTTATTTATGTGGATGATGTAAATGACTTTCACCTGCAATGTTTGGACGATCGGAGAACCGACGGACAAGTGTATAACTTGGGTAGCGGCCGGAATTATTCGGTGCGAGAAATTTACGAGGCGATCGCGCAATTGCTTAACACAAATATCGAACCAATCTATAAACCCGATCTTCCCGGAGAAGCACAAGAAAGTCTGGGAAATATTACCGCAGCCAAACAACTTGGTTGGTCGCCAAAAGTCTCTTTAGAAGAAGGGCTGCAAAACTCAATTGATTACATTAAAGCTTGCATTTTATCGGATGATGAATAAAACTTTCACAAAATTCCCCAAAACTCTACCAACGCTGAGTGCAGAACAGCAAAGCATTCGCGATGATTTCATGAACTATTGGCACCAAGTTCTGCCGCAACGCTATGGAATTATCGAGAAGTTTAATCACGGCTATCCCTTGCGGACTTTTTCGCCTAATGTTACTCGAACCCTCGACATTGGTGCAGGAAGAGGGGAACACCTACACTACGAAAACTTAGAAGCACAAGAATATACTGCTTTGGAACTGCGATCGGAAATGGCGGCTGTCATTCAAGAGCATTTCCCTCAAGCCAAAGTTGCAGTCGGAGACTGTCAGGAAAAAATTGATTGCGCCGACAACTATTTCGATCGTATTCTTGCCATTCATATTTTAGAACATCTGCCCAATCTGCCGAAAGCCTTAGACGAAATTAAACGAGTTTTAAAACCCGGAGGACTCTTCTCCGTCGTCATTCCCTGCGAAGGTGGACTTGCTTACAGTTTAGCCAGAAACATTTCTGCACGGCGAATTTTTGAACGTCGCTACCAACAAAAATATGACTGGTTTGTCGCCTGCGAGCATATTAACGTTCCCGACGAAATCATCCCCGAACTCACCGCTCGCTTCTCCGTCGCACACCGAGATTTCTTCCCCTTAAAAATACCCTCAATTAACCTAAACTTGTGCATCGGCTTAACTCTCATTAGCAATCTCTAAATTTCCCTCATTTCTCTCTCCCCTTTCTTTCTCCGTGTCCTCTGCGTCTCTGTAGTTCGTTTAAAGCAATATGAATATCCAAAACTTAGGCGTTTTAGTACTCGCTGCGGGAAAAAGCACGCGCATTCACCCTATCTCAAAAGGACGACCCAAACCCCTATTACCCATCCAAAATAAACCAATCCTAGAATACAACTTAAGCTGGTTAGCAAGGGAAAGAATTAAATCTTTATGGATTAACTTGCACTACAAACCTGAAGAAATTCCCGCTGCGATCGGCGACGGTTCTCAACTCGGCCTTGAGATTTCCTACTCCCGCGAACCTAAAATTTTAGGAACGGCAGGAGGTTATAAAAAACTCGAACCGCAGTGGACGGAAACCACTTTAGTTGTTTACGGAGACAGTTTAGTTCGCTTTGACCTCTCGAAATTTCTCGCCACACACCGCAACTCTAAAGCGATGACGACGATCGCGCTTTTTGACCGCAACACTCATCTTCATACCGCGATCGCGGGAGGACGAGTCATCATAGACGAACAGTCAAGAATCACCCAATTTCAAGAAACCCCAGAAGAAGAAACCCTCTCTTCTTCCCTCGTCAACGCCGCCGTTTATCTCCTCGAACCGCCAGTTTTAGACTTAATTCCCTCGCAAACCTTCTATGACTTTGCGCGCGATCTCTTCCCCCAAATGCTCGCATCAGGGTATCATCTCCAAGGACATCTTATCGATGGCTATTGCTTGGGATTAGATACGCCGGAAAGTTATGCCAAAGCAATGAATTTAATCGAGACAGGAAAGGTAAAACTTCAATGATTATTACGCGAACTCCCTTTCGGGTGACCCTCGGCGGTGGCGGGACGGATCTACCCTCATACTACGAAAAACATGGCGGCTTCATTTTCGCTATGGGGATTAACAAGTATATGTATGTGATGACGAATCCCCCGGCAATTGATAATATGATTCGCCTGCACTATACCCAAAGCGAAACTGTTTTTCACGTCTCGGAATTGCGCCACGAACTAGCGAGAGAGGCCTTGCGATATCACGGCATCGAACAGAAGATGGAAATCTCTTCTATTGCCGATCTGTCGGCAGGTACGGGGATGGGATCTTCGAGTTGCTATTTAATTGGATTGCTACTGGCTTTACATCACTACCGACGCGACTTTGTTTCCCTAAAAACCCTTGCAGAAGAAGCGTGCCATATTGAGTTAGAAATTTTGAAAAAAGGGATTGGCAAGCAAGATCAATATATGGCTTCCTTCGGTGGTTTAACGGTTTTAGAAATTGCCAAAAATGGAACCGTAGAAGTGAAACCCTTGCGGATGGGGAGTAGCGCGATCGCAGACTTCGTTGCCAACACTCACATCTACTACACTGGGTTCCGCCGAGATGCCGTCCAAGTTCTCACCGAACAGGATACGGCGATGAAGTCAGAGGCTTCACCCCAACGTCAAACAGTAGAAGAAAGCTTGCACAAAATTAAAGACTTGGGTTACCGAATTCTAGAAGCAATTCAAGCAGAAAATTTCGATGCGTGGGGGACAATGCTGCACGAACATTGGCAGTATAAAAAGCAAATGTCCAATAAAATTAGCCTAACGAAAGTGGATAAAATTTACGAAGAAGTTTGTCAAAATCATAATGTCCTTGGGGGCAAAATAATTGGTGCGGGAGGCGGTGGTTTTCTGATGCTATACTGCTCTAAAAATCACAAAAAATTAGAGCAGTTTATGTCCGAGCAGCAGATGCCACGACTTCACTATACAGTGGAGCCAGAAGGGTCAAAAGTGGTGGCAGATGTTTCCAGTAGCGAGGCGATGTTATTCCATGCCAACAGTATTGTTTAGAAAGTCAGCCTTCCGGCCAAGCTCATAATCTTTAATGCGAGAACTAAAGTTGAGTAAATAATATGGATAGGGAAACTCAATCTCAAATTGCAGTTGTTGGTTTGTGGCACCTTGGCTGCGTCATTACTGCAAGCTGGGCAAAACTTGGAAAAACAGTCATTGGGGTAGACTTCGATCGGGACAATATTCAGAATTTATCCCAAGGAAAGCCGCCAATTTACGAGCCTGAATTGCAAGAAACAATTCAAGCGAATTTAGATCGAGGCAATCTTTCTTTTTCGGAAGACTGCGCTCAGTTGAAAGATTGTTCCTTCGTTTTTATTGCCTATGATACTCCCGTGCGCGAGGATGATTCTTCCGATATTTCCCTACTCGTACAAACGATTGAAACAATTGGCAGCTATCTAGCAGACAATAGTATCGTCATCATCAGCGCTCAACTTCCGGTGGGAACGGCAAGGAAATTTCGCCAGCGACTGCAAGAATTTAACCCTACAGTTGAGTTGGTTTATTCTCCTGAAAATTTGCGCTTGGGAGAAGCAATTTACTGCTATCTCAATCCCGGACATGTTGTCATTGGTGCGGACGATGAAGTTGCAGGGAAAGCGGTTGCAAATCTGTTTTCACCGATGCAGGCGGATTGCTTATTCATGAATTTACCCAGTGCAGAAATGGCGAAACACGGCATTAACTCCTTTCTCGCTGCGTCTATTACATTAGCAAATCAATGGGCGGATTTGTGCAGTCAAGTTGGAGCAGATTTCAGTCAAGTTGCGGCGGCGATGAAGCGAGATCCTCGTATTGGCAAGCGAGCTTATTTGAGTCCGGGAATTGGCTTTTCTGGCGGTACAATTGGTCGAGATTTACAGGTTTTAGAAAGTACCAATCAGCAATTTGATAATATTTCTCCTATATTTGGGGAAATTTGGCGCTATAATCGGTCGCGAGTTGGTGTTGTTCGACGGGTTGCGCGGGAAGTCTTAGGCAGTTTGGAGGGGAAGGCGATCGCACTCCTGGGAATGACCTACAAACCCGGAACAAGTACCCTCCGACGCAGCCTCCCCCTTGAGGTAGCGACCGATTTAATTGCCCAAGGTGCAACGGTGAAAGCTTACGATCCGAAAGCAGATTGGAGCGAAGTGGAAGTTCCCAAAAAATTGCAGTCTTGTCCCGATGCAATTACTGCGGTAGAAGGAGCAAAGATGACCGTCGTGCTCACAGAGTGGCCGGAATTCAAAACATTAGATTTCCAAGCTGTTATCGCTGCAATGTCGGGAAATTTTTTGTTCGACACCAAGAGCTTTCTCCTTCCTCAGTTTGAGCAATTAGAGGCACTGGGCTTTAAGATTCTCAGTATCGGTCGCAGTTTTTCTGGTTAGTCCGTTTGATGCAAATTTCAAAAAATTTGAAAAAAAACACAGAGGCGCAGAGAAGGAGAGGATAGAAGAGAAGTTTCTAGGGGAAGAGAGGCACATTTGAAGTCAACAATTCTCTCCGAGATCCTTTCGACATAAATCCAACTAAGGGGAGAGAAGATAATCAACTGACCGCTAATCCATGACTCATTTTCGTCAATCATTTGCAATTGAATATGGTTAATTTATCGAATAAAAATATTCTGATTACGGGTGGCAGTTTGGGACTCGGTTACGCTGCGGCTGAAGCGTGTCTAAAAGCTGGCGGACGGGTCGTAATTTGTGCGAGGAATCAAGGCGATCTGGATGCGGCGATCGCTCGCCTTCAGCAACAAGGATATGAAAATGTTGCCAGTATTGCCGCTGATGTCACCCAACAAGATCGGGTAGAGGCCGCTTTGGATGCGGTTGAGTCTCGCTTCGGCCCCCTCAGTGCGGTCATTCACGCGGCTGGAATTTACGGCCCCATCGGCGCAATTACTCAGGTTGACCCAGAGGCGTGGTTTAATGCCATTCAGGTCAATCTCTTTGGCACGTTTCTGGTGGCCAGACAAAGCAGCTTGCGCTTGCAGCAACATGGCGGCGGTCGCATTGCCCTTTTTTCCGGCGGCGGGGCGGCGAGTCCGTTTCCCAACTACACGGGGTATGCTTGCGGTAAGGTTGGGGTGGTGCGCTTAACGGAAACGATCGCGCAGGAATTGGCCCCTCACAATATCGAAGTAAACTGTATTGCCCCCGGTTTTGTGGTGACGCGGCTGCACCAACAAACCCTGGAGGCAGGCGAGGGACTGGCAGGAAAGGCTTTTTTGCAAAAAACCAGGGAACAGATTGAAAAAGGCGGCGTGCCGGTGACGGTAGGGGCAAATGCGGCGGCGTTTCTGATTTCCGATGCGGCGAAAGGAATCTCCGGGAAATTTGTGGCGGCCCCTTACGACGGTTATGAGGACTGGCCGCAGCACCTGGATGAGTTGCAGGCGATGGATATTTTCACCCTGCGACGAATTTTACCCAAAGAACGGGGGATGGATTGGCAGTGATGAAGGTTGCAACGATTGGTTGCGGGTTAATTGGCAAGCGGCGATCGCGCGTCGCCGCCAGCCATCCCCAGTCCGAGTTGGTTCTTGTTGCCGATATTAACGAGAGTGCGGCGGCGGAGGTTGCGGCGGAGTGTGGCTGTCGCAGCGTTACCGACTGGCGAGAGGTTATTGCCGATCCGGAGGTTGAGGTGGCGAACATTGCCACCCACAACGGCCTGCTGGCGGAAATCGCGATCGCGGCCCTCGCGGCCGGGAAGCACGTCCTGGTGGAAAAGCCAATGGGTCGCAACCTCAGCGAAGCCTTGCAAATGGCCCGTGCGGCCCGCCAAGCGGGGAAAGTCCTCAAAATAGGCTTCAACCACCGCTATCACCCCGCGATCGCCAAAGCCTATCAACGCTATCAAGAGGGTCTCATTGGCGAGATAATTAACATCCGCACCCGCTACGGCCACGGCGGCCGTCCCGGCTACGAAAAGGAGTGGCGAGGCAACCCCGAACTCGCTGGCGGCGGCGAACTCACCGACCAAGGCGTGCATATTGCCGATTTGATCCATTGGTTTGCCGGACTCCCCACTGAAGCATTTGCCTACCTGCAAACCGCTGTCTGGCCCCTCGACCCTCTCGAAGATAACGGCTTTGGCCTGTTCCGTTTTAATAGCGGTGCGGTGGCCAGTTTCCACACCAGTTGGACGCAGTGGAAAAACCTATTTTCCTTTGAAGTTTACGGGAAACAGGGATCGCTAACCGTTGAGGGGTTGGGGCGTAGCTACGGAGTCGAACGCCTCACCATTGCCAAGCGCAAACCCGAAGGTGGCGTACCGGAGATGGAGGATTTTGTTTTTGAAGGAGAGGACTTGTCTTGGCAGCTAGAATGGCAAGATTTTGTCGAGGCCGTTGCGGAAGGGAAACCTTACCTCGGAACGCCAGAGGACGGCGTTGCGGCCATGCGAATGTTAGACAGCTTGTACCGTTCTGTGAAAGAAGGTGCGATCGCGCGCCTGTCTGCCTCTTAAAAGAGATAGCCGGAAAACAGAGAGATGGAAATGCCCAAAATCAGGCCGACGAGAACCTGGAACGGGGTATGTCCCAACAATTCCTTCAATCGCTCCTCGTTGACTTCCTTTCCTTCCTGGAACATCTCGTCGATAATTTGATTGAGGATCTTCGCCTGCTTGCCCACCGCCTGACGCACTCCCGCCGCATCGTACATGACAATTACGGCAAACAGACAGGCGATCGCAAACTCACTGCTTCCCCATCCCTTGGCTTGCCCGACTCCCGTCGCCAGCGCTGAAACGAGGGTTGAATGGGCGCTCGGCATTCCGCCGGTACTGACCAGATAGCGAATGCTGACCTTCCCGTGCTTAATCAACTCAACTACCAATTTGAGGGTCTGAGCGATTAAACAAGCAATCAGAGCAACCAGCAGTACCTGATTGTTGAGAATGTTGCCAAAGTCTTGCATGGTTGAGATTCTAAAATTTCAGCCGTCAACAATTGAACTGTGTCGTCTTAGTGTTTGCGAGCTGTAATAAAGCAAGCGAGAGCGCGAAGCGGCTCGGCTTTCTCACCGTAGACCGCCAGAGACGCGATCGCCGACTCAATCAAGCGATCGGCCTCCGCTCTGGAGCGTTCCAGCCCTAACAGGCTGGGGAATGTGGCTTTCTGAGACTGTAAATCTTTCCCCGCAGTCTTACCCAACTCTTCCTGCGTCGCCGTGATGTCTAAAATATCGTCCACAATCTGGAAAGCCAAGCCGATATTCTGGGCATAGTTGGATAATTTTTGTAACTCTTCCTCGCCGGCCCCCGCTAAGATTGCGCCAGACACCACGCAAGCTTCCAGTAAAGCACCTGTTTTATGAGTATGGATAAACTTGAGCGTTTCCAGGCAAATATCCGACTTGCCTTCTGATTCGAGGTCGATCGTCTGTCCGCCGACGAGTCCTGCAGCTCCCGCCGCACGCGCGAGACGCGCGATCGCGCTCACAACACGCTGCGGGGGAACCCCTTTTGTTTCGGCCGCAGCGTGTTCAAAAGCATACGCCAGCAAACCATCCCCAGCCAAAATGGCAATATCTTCGCCGTAAACCTTGTGGTTGGTTGGCTGGCCGCGACGATAGTCATCGTTGTCCATCGACGGCAAATCGTCGTGAATCAAAGACATCGTGTGGATCATCTCCAACGCACAAGCGGTAGGCATGGCCATCTCAATCGTTCCGCCCAACAGCTCGCAGGTTGCCAGACAAAGAATGGGGCGCAAGCGCTTCCCCCCAGCCAGCAGTGAATAGCGCATTGCCTCGTAAATTTTCTCCGGCGCGATCGGGGGAAGAGAGCGGTCTAGAGCCACTTCAACCAGAGCTTTCCGCTGTGCCAGATAAGCACCCAAATCAAAGAGCGAGGATTCCGCTTGTGGAGCAATGCGTTCGTCTGTGGACACCATGCCTTGAATTTCTTAACCAACCGTTTGTTTCAATTTTACAGGCATTGGGGAGACAGGTTCAGTTATCAGTCAACAGTCCTCAGCGCCTGACGGCGAGGGAATAGGGGATAGGGAATAGGGAATAGGGGCAAACCCACGCCGAAAAAGAACGGCAAAAACTCGTTTAATCCCCATCTTATAGAGAATTTGGGGAGTTGAGCGCGATTTTGAGTTTTGCCAAGAGTTATCAGTGACGGAGGTTTCAGAAAGTTCGCATCAGACGCGAATGGGTAAGGTGAAATAGAACGTCGAACCGCTTGTCTGTTCTGACTCGACCCAAATTTGACCGTTATGATACTCGACAATTTTTTGGCAAATTGCCAAGCCAATCCCCGTTCCCGAATACTCTTGGCGGTTGTGAAGGCGCTGGAAAATTTTAAAGATTCGCTCTCCATACTTGGATTCGATGCCAATGCCATTATCTTGTATCCAAAACAACCATCGACTTTCCCTGACTTCCGCACCGATCGCAATTTTGGGAATGGGTTCGCAGCAATATTTAATGGCATTATCAATCAGGTTCTGGAAGAGTTGAATGAGCTGAGCGCGATCGCCCACCACTTGCGGGAGAGGAGCGATCTTGAGCTGCGTCCCGGTTTCTCGCACCAAAAGTTGCAAATTGGCGATCGCGCTCTCAACCACTGCTTGGCAATCTATCAGCTCGAAAGGCTTTTCTGTCTGTCCGACGCGAGAATAGGCCAGCAAAGCGTCAATCAGTTTCTGCATTCGAGTTGCCCCATCCACCGCAAAGTCAATCATGGTGTCGGCCTCAGCGTCTAATTGACCGGAGTAGCGCTGTTTCAAAAGCTTGGTAAAACTCGTTACCATTCGCAGCGGTTCGCGCAGATCGTGAGAGGCAATATAAGCAAATTGTTCGAGTTCCTGGTTCGAGCGCCGCAACTCCTGATTCAATTGTTGCAGTTGGGCTTCGGCTTGCTGGCGTTCGGTAATGTCGCGGGCCACCCAAACCACCGAATCGTCAGATAAGGGGGAAATACTCGCAGCAAACCACCAGTCCTTGCCCTCAACGGTTAGGCAATAATCCAAATTAACAGCTTGCTTTGTTTTTACAACTTCTCGAATTGCCTCTAACCATTCGCGGTTCTCGGACTGCAAAAACTCTGCAATCGTTCGATCGACGAGAGCCACATTCGCCTCAGACGAGTAAATCAGATGCGTTGGCGCAATGTTAACGTGAGGAATGCGATCGCCTTGGAGCGAGATCGTCAAAACTAAATCGCTCATCGCCTCAAAAACAGCTCGCATTCTCCCTTCAGAAGTTCGCAGTTGCTGCTCCAAAAACTTGCGATCGCTGATGTCGCGCTGCACGACCAAAATATAAGGGTTCCGAACGCGATCGCTGCCCACCAAAGTACAGGAACAATCGGCAGTGAGAATCGTGCCGTCCTTGCGAACAAACTCTAATTCTTGCCGAGCATTTCCCCAATTCAACAGAGCCGCAAACATTTTTGTGCCGGTCGCCTGCAACGCGGGTTCCAGAAACTCTTCTAATCGACGGCCGTTCAGCTCCTTCGGAGGATAGCCTAAATTCTCAATTGCAGCGGGATTGACTTGTTGAATCGCACCCTCCAGATCGAGGACAGAGATAAGGTCGGGGGCCGCTTCAAAGAGAGAGCGGAATTGCTGTTCGCTTTCCTGCAAAGCCGCGGTTCGTTCTTCTACCTTGGCTTCGAGGTCTTGGTAGAGTTGTGCCAACTCCGCTTCCGCTTGCTGGCGTTGCAGGGTATTGGTTAAAAGTTCGCCAAAAATTTTCAGGAGTTGGATGCTGCTGTGGGACCAAACTTTTTCCTCGCGGAAGGACGCAAAGCCGACCCAACCGAGAATGCGATCGCGATCGCTCAGCGGTACGGCGATCAGAGACTTGAGTTTAAACCGCTGCCAATGCTCCCGATCGACGGCCGATGCTTTTGGCAATGTTGTCATGCAAGGAATGTGAATGGTTTCACCACGCAGGAGTTGTGCAGTAGACCAAGGGAAAGCTGCAACGGGAAGATGTTGTGCCTTTTCCCGCTGGGGTTCTAATCCTTGCACCATCCATTCATAGGTCATGTTAAAACTAGCGCGATCGTCTGAGAGCCGAAACAGATAGCTCGTATCCACTCCCGTAAACTCGCCAATCTCCTGCAAGGCTTGTTGAATTCCCTCAGAAATTTGTGCGGCCGCAAGGTTGATAAAACGGCTGGAAATGCCTGCAACCAGCCGATCGAATTCCAGTTGATCTTGGAGAGCGGTTTCTGCTTCCTGACGCTCCTCAATCTCTGCTGAGAGTTGTTGGTTCATTTCCTCTAGAGCCTGAGGATTGGGCAGTGCCAAGGCTTGCGGAATGACGGGAATTAATTCGAGGGCGGTATAGACGGAAATTAGGGCAGTTATCGCCTTGATTGCACCAGTCAGCCAGTAACTCGGATGCCACAGCGTCCAGACCGCCATCAGGTGAGTTGTTCCGCAGGTCAAAATAAATAAACTAAAAAGAAGAAAGATTTTTCTGAAGGGAATATTCTGTCGCTGGCGCACGAAGTACAGCAAAATTAACGGAATTGAGTAGTAGGCAAGAGCCGTGAGAATATCAGAGAGGAGATGCAACCCAACCAATCCAGGCTGCCACAGATAGCAATGTCCATGGGGGATATAGGATTGCGAAAAAAGCGGGCGATTCCAGATTTCTGGCATAGTTCTCCTTCGGCGTTGACCGTCAGGTTAGCGGAGCCATCGCGCGGTATGCGGATTTCTTGCTTTACGCCTAATGTGAATTAAAAAGAGGGCGATCGCGCGATTTCCGTACCGGAACGCTATGCGAACGCGAAGCGTAAGACATCAATCCCAAAACAACGACGCAGCAGCAAGCGCAGAGTATGACTCGCCA
>Ga0207422_1002556_pt1 | contig 23356 bp, 21 predicted proteins | sample MarCyaLeptolynsp_FD_187757 | JGI IMG/M metagenome (GOLD analysis project Ga0207422, IMG submission 187757) | Marine cyanobacterial communities from Panama - species 1 Leptolyngbya sp. (SPAdes) | ecosystem: Environmental > Aquatic > Marine > Unclassified | place: Panama: Panama City | collected... | reverse complement strand
CAAGCCTTTCGCGACGAAGCAGATGGCCAAAACGGCCAAATCCGAAGGACGGCAAAATGGCTTCACCTCGCAGCGTCAACGCGCTTGACCGGGCATAAAGCCCGCTCTTCACACGCTTCCTTGCGTGATTTCGCCATTTATGCCGCCAAATCGGCTTCATTTATAGGTCCGTACCCTAGGGTACGGACCTATAAATGAAGCCCTACCCTAGGCATACCCTCACGGAGGTTTGCAGAACCGTGATTCCCAATTGCGCCTGAGCTCTGAGAGCATTCCGGAGATCCCAGCTCCGGAGGCAGTCATGCGGTCTGCAGACCCCATCAAAGGCGTTTTCCTGGCCTTTGTCCTGATATTCACATCGGCGTCTATCGCAACGGCGGATCCTGACAAATGGCGCCGCGCGGGGTTTTCGACGGACTTTTCCATATCAACCGTTGATCTGGGGACGATCTTTTCGGGCGGTCCGCCCAAGGACGGTATTCCGTCGATCGACGAACCGACATTTCAATCGGCAAGCAGCATAGACTGGCTTCAGGACCCGGAACCGGTCATCGTTCTGAAACTGGACGGCGAGGTGAAAGCCTATCCGCTGCAAATTCTCATCTGGCACGAGATCGTCAATGACCGGATCGGCAGCAGGCCGGTTTCGGTAACCTACTGCCCCTTGTGCAACTCTTCCATTGTCTTTGATCGACGTCTCGATGGCGACATTCTCGACTTCGGAACGACCGGGCTTTTGAGGAATTCGGATCTGGTGATGTACGACCGCCAGAGCGAGACGTGGTGGCAGCAGTTCACCGGAGAAGGGATCGTTGGCACCCACGCGGGGCGCGAGCTGAAGATGATCCCGTCCAGAGTTGCCGCGTTCGAGACCTTTCGCAAAGACCACCCGGATGGGCAGGTCCTGGCGCGTCCTCCTTCGCCCAGACGCGACTACGGCTCCAATCCTTATGTCGGCTATGACAGCCGGTCGGCGCCTTATCCGCTTTACCAGGGTGATCTGCCCGACAACATCAATCCAATGGCACGCGTCGTCGTTGTGCGGGATGAAGATGAGACCTACGCTGCAACACTTGATCACGTCAGAACGTCAGGCAGCGTTGCCTTTGCCGACGCTGTTCATCTTCGCTGGACCGGTGAGCAGGCATCCATACTCGACAAAAGGGAAACGGAACGCGGCCGGCCGATCGGTTCCGTGGCGGCCGTCAGAATGGAAGCAAACGGGGAAACGCCACTTGTCCACGATGTCACCTTCGCGTTTGTAGTGCATGCCTTCCATCCAGAGGTACCAATTCTTGGGATCACTCAGCCGTAACGCTTGCGGAGCACCCTCGCCGCGCGCATGATCCGGCCATGAGGAACAAATGCGCCCCTAATTTCCTGCACCGGATAATCGTTCTGGCGGTGCTTGGGTCGACGGCACCTTCACAGGTTGCATTCGCCCAGCAGCCCGGGATCGATGCCCCGCCCTACGAACAGCAGCTCATGCGGTTGTCGGAAGTCTTCGGCGCGCTCCATTTTCTGCGGCCCTTATGCAAAGAAAACGATCAGCCGACCTGGCGCGACCGGATGGAAGATTTTTTGGATGCAGAAACGGTCGACGAAAACCGGCGGCGCAGATTTATCGAACGGTTTAACCAAGGATATCGTGGATTCTCAGTCGCTTACAGAGAGTGCACCGACGCAGCCCGTATCGCAATGGGACAGTATCTGAGCGAGGGCGAAACGATCATAAGCGACGTTACCAGCCGCTATGGCCGATAAATCCGGGCAAAAACGTCGAAACGTTACGAGTTGGTTAACCTTTTGAATCAAATTTGTGGGTGGCCGTTAAGTTTGCGTTCACGGTTGCTTATCAGCGCGGATCGCCGTGCTAGGATCAGATCATGAGATTCGGGAGAGGGACACGCGGGAGTTGTCTCCTCGGGTTCGGGACAGACCGGTAAGGGAACGAATGATAAACGACGATTATGCTGAAGCGGCCATGGAGGCCGAGTTCGCCGAAGACGAAGACATCAGACGTGCCGCTCTCGGCTTCATTTCAGATGCCTGGGCGGAAGCCATCGCCAATGGCGTTGATGCCGACGCGGTCGCACATGCCGCCATGTTCACCGCGCTTGCCGATCTCGTTGCAGCCTATGGCGAAGACGCCGTCGCCAAACTTGCCGAGGGACTGCCGGATCGCATTCTTCAAGGTGATTACACGGTGAACCGGGTCCTTCAGTAGACCCGCCGTCCAAAACGATACATGAAGGCCGGATTATCCGGCCTTTTTGATTCCCGGTTCAAGACCGCCAGAAACCTGCAGCGTGGCTAAACCCGTTGAGCATAAGGTCCAGATAAATCAAGCCGCCAAAGACCATCAGGGCAACACCGGCAATGTGATTGACGCGGTCGAGCCAGCGATCGTCGATCCTGGCCTTGAAATGCGACACCACGGCAGAAACGAAAACCCACCAGGTCGTCGCCCCGGCGGACACGCCCGCAACCATCATCAGCGCTCCGAAATGGTCACCGTGCGGCGGACGATAGTTTCCGAGCACGCCGAAGATGAACGCAAACACGAGAATTGTGCCCGGGTTGGTGATTGCGATGAAAAAGGCTGCCGTTGCATCGCCTAAATAGCTGTATTCCCGGCTGTTGCCGTCCTTGTCGAGATGCGGATGCGTTTTCCAGATCTTGATACCGAAGATGATCAGCAGCGCACCGCCGACAACTTCGATCAGTCTGAATTGGCCATCAATGAAATTTGTCACCGCCGAAACGCCGAATATCGCTGCAATTGCGAAAATCGTATCCGCGACCACTGCACCCAAGCCGACAAAGACGCCGTGGCTGAAGCCGCTTCTGACGGCGTGCTGGATGGCCATGACGTTGACCGGACCAACTGGCGCTGTCGTCAGAATGCCAATAAAAAATCCGATCAGAACGTATTCCAACACTGTCACAGCCGGTCCTTTGTTTTAGACCTTGGATTTTTTATGAAAGCCTCTTCCCGCCCGAAATTGGTCTCGCGGGCCAATCACAAGGACGGAAAATACGCTCAAGCTGTTTGAACTCTCGCACGAATTGTTTAAGGAATGTCCCATAAGGGCGATGGGGCGGCAAATCGCAATTACGGGAGTTCGCCATGGGACGGACAAAAACGGCGGCGGTTCTGGTTTTCTGTCTCTTTCCGGCAGTCGGCCTGGCCAAGAACGTCACGACGGAAACCATCCCGATTGGTCCAGAGCCGACCCAGCAATCTGCGCCGATACCGGACGATCAACTGTCTGTTCCGCAAAGCAGTGATGAGCCGGCAACACCGGCTGGCAACAAGGCTGCCGCCCCTGCCGACCTTGCTGCACCCCAGGTTCTCTACAATACCTCCGTTTTGCCGAAGCCCGTGGCGCGCATGCACGCGCAACTTCGTGAAGCTGCCCTTCTGGGCGACATGAAGCGGATGCGCATGGTGCTTGAGAGCAACGAGCTGCCGCCGACACTTTCCTTCGGCGAGATCGATGATCCGATCGACTTTCTGAAACAGAGTTCAGGCGACGGCGAGGGTTTCGAGATCCTGGCCATACTGGCGGACACGCTGGACGCAGGCTTCCTGCATGTCGATGTCGGGACGCCGCAAGAGATGTATGTGTGGCCGTATTTTGCCCGCTATCCGCTTCAAGACCTGACGCCGGACCAGAAGGTCGAAATGTACCGGATCATTACCGCGGGCGACTATGCCGAGATGGAAGAATTCGGTGCCTGGACGTTTTATCGTGTCGGCATCGGTCCCGATGGAACCCTGCATTACTTTGTGGCAGGCGACTGATCCGATTTCGCCGTAAGGCAGTTCGCGCGCGCGGTTCCGATCAAAGCGAAAATGCGGTAAAATTCTCAGGCAGGGCACAGATCAGCCAACGTTCACTCACCATGAAGGGAGATGGAACAAATGGGCAAAAAGATCACGTCTGCCATGTTCGCCATGGCCCTTGCCGGCGCAACGACAACAGGTAACAGCTCTCCCGCTCAGGCCAGCTCGCTCATGACTGCTTGCTCGCCGGATATCGCCTCCCTTTGCAAGGGCGTGCGGGAGGGGCGCGGACGCATTTCCGCCTGCCTTTTTGCGCACGGCAACAGAATCTCGCCGGCATGCAAACCGGAAGTCACGAAAGTTGCAAAAAGAATGGCCTTTGAACCCAAGGTCCCAGCAGGCGCGCGCAGCGGGACCGTCCGGGTTGATGAAGCCAAACTGAAACAGGTCTGCGCATCGGATATCAGGACCCATTGCAGGAGCGTTACGCCTGGCAAGGGGCGTTTACTGGCCTGTATTTATGCATGGTCAAACAACGTCAGCACGACGTGCCGAAGCGAGGCCCGCGCAATGATTGAGGACATGCGCTGACCCGGCTTTTTCGGCGAGAACCGCCTGTTGGCGACCGTCTTGTGACAGCCGCCAGCGGCTCGGATATGCTTTCGGTGTTTATAGACGTCAGGATCTGGTGGGCGCACGATCATCGCCCGATGACTGTCGGGAGGCATCTATGGAGCTTTTGATGCTGTGCGCCGGCGCTGCGATGAAATCGTGGAACGGCCCGGACATCGACCGGCCCTTACGGAACAAGGGAAAGCGTCAGGCGCAGAAAATCGGCACCTGGATGGCGGGGAACGGCCTCAAGCCGGACGTGACAATTACCACCAGTGCGCTGCGCGCGCAGGTGACTGCCGAAAAGGCCCTTAAGGCTGCAGGCTGGACGGCACGCAACATCACACAGTCGGCGGAACTTTCCGACGGGCATCTTCCCGAACTGCCAAAAGAAGGCAGGCCCCTTCTGGTCGGACTTGCCGGGCAACTCCGGGAAGTCTTGCGGAAAAAGGGGCTTGATGCGGATCCCGGACCTGGCACTTTCCTTTGGCTTTCGCAAGAAAATGGCGACACACGTCTTGTCAAACGTGTCGACCCGAAAGATCTGCCTGACCTCTTTCCTTATCCCACCCCCAACGGTTCCGATCAGCGAGAGCGGCCAGCGTATTACTACACTCAGTCTTCTGTCGTGCCTTTTCGCCGGACAGTTGGTGGCACTGAAATTCTCATCGTCGGGTCGAGCGGCGGCAGCCGCTGGGTCGTTCCCAAGGGAATTGTCGAACCGGGGCTCAGTCCTGCCGCATCGGCCATGAATGAAGCACTGGAGGAAGCAGGCGTTAAGGGGACTGTCGGCACCGCGCCCCTTGGGACCTATGCATATGAGAAGTGGGGCGCGACCTGCGAAGTAACGGTTTATTCGATGGAAGTCACCGAAATCCTCCCCGATGACGCCTGGGAGGAAAAGCACCGGACCCGGAGATGGGTCTCGCCGGAGGACGCTGCCTCGCTCCTTCATCAAACGGCTCTCAAGGCTCTGGTGACCCGGGTTTAAGGCGGTCGATTACCATTACCGCAGGACGGACCGTTTCGATTGATGTGCTCCGTCAGCAAGTCGATAAAGCGCCGAACACGCGGTTCGAGCAGCCGTTTGTGCGGATAAAGTGCGATGATCGGGACAGAGCCGCACTCGACCAGCGGCAAGACCTGCTCAAGTCGGCCCGCTGCAAGGTCTTCTTCAACGACGAGCCGGGGCAGCACGGCGATTCCCAATCCAGCAAGAGCAGCCTCACGCAGCGCTTCGGCGCTGTCGAGCTTCAAACGCGCATGACCCTGCAGGCGGATCCAGGGGCCGCCTTCGTCCCTAATGCGCCATCCCTGATTTTTGCCTTGGTCGGCAAACAGAAGAAGATCAAATGCGTCCAGTTGTTCAGCACGCAAAGGACGTCCGCCGCCTTCAAAATAGGCCGGCGCAGCGCAAAGCACCGGCACGTCGGTCAGCAGCGTTCTTGAAATAAAACCTTGACCGGGTGATGTGACACCGACCCTGATTGCAAGATCGAACCCTTTCTCGATCATGTTGTCCACGCGGTCTGAAAACCCGATTTCAACCCGCATTTGCGGCCACTTTTCCAGAAAACGCCGGACGACGGGCAACAGAATGCGGCGACCGACAGCATCTGGCGCGGTGATGCGCAAAGTCCCGCGCGGAATTCCCGCGTCGGCAGCAAGGCTCAGATCCGCTTCCTCGATCGCGGCGCGGATTGCTTGACCGTGCTCATAAAGCTTCCGGCCTTCTTCTGTCATTTCCAACGCGCGTGTTGTCCGGTTCAAAAGGCGGGCACCATAGGCGTCCTCAAGCCTGGCAACCGCCTTACCGGCGGTTGAGCGGGAAAGCCCGAACGCTCTCCCCCCGTCCACGAAACTTCCAGTGTCGACGACGGAAAGAAACACAAGAATGTCATTCACCTTCGAACCGAGCATGCAGCCTCTTTGCAGAAATTTGATCGCCACTGAGGCGAATACAGTTCGGCAAATGATAGCGCTACAGGTGACGTAAATCTGCCATTTTGAAAGGATGATTATGTCAGCCCCGATCTTGCGTCTTAATCCGAACAGCCTGCCCGACGCCGGGAAAGTCGGATATTCCCAGATTTCCGTTGCCGAAGCCGGCCGTTTGGCCTTTGTGTCAGGCCAGGTCGCCTGGAGGGCCGATGGCGGAGACGTCCCGGCATCGCTTGTTGAGCAAACAGAGATTGTCATTGAAAACCTGCGACATGCACTGACAGAAATCGGCAGCACGCCTGAGGACATTGTTCACATGCGCATCTACGTGACCGACCTGACGCCGCAGTCGCAGGAAGCGGTAATGCCGCTCATTCTGGACTTTCTGGCAGGCGCGCTGCCGAGCCTGACCGGTATCGGCGTTGCCGCACTGGCCGCGCCGGACTTGAAGATTGAAGTTGAGATGGTGGTTCAGGCTTCGGCCTGACCCGCAAAATCGCGATTGCAAAAGACCGCCGATTCCAGATCTAAGCGGGTCGGCAAGGTCATGCTGCCGCCCTCAAAAGGATTCGCCTATTTTTTAGCCTGTACATTTAGTCACCATTACTTCTCCTATAGAGAATTACTTTTTCAAGTTTAATTTTCCAAACCTAAGTATTTTGCTTTCCTTGACACTGAAATATCGATTTTATCTTATCATTACATCAATTTAACTTCAGACTTCGCGAAAATCACTTATCTATCAGACATCTCACGGGGACAGACGGGAGCTAGTCGAGCGTTGGTAGAAAGTGACGTCATAAATTTGGGTCAGCAAAGCGGCCTTTTGGAAGAGACACTGCAGTCAGGCTTGCCCTGGCCGAAGGCCTATTCGTGCCTGCTTGCACAAGTTGAGCAGAGGCTGGGTGCCGAGGGAACGATGTGCCTGAGCCGCGAACTGCGTGGCGGCAAATCCGGTGCACAGGTTCTGGTTGCCGATGTCCACAGCTCCGATTACACGGGTCAGGCTATATTGAAGCTCGACAAGGCCTGGGACCCGGTGCACGGCGGACGCCCGGAACCGGAACTGTTGACGAAGGCCATCGAGAGCTCACCGGAGTTTGCAGGACAGCATCTTCCAAGATTGCTCTATTCTTTCCATGACAGAGATCAGTTCGGCATTTTGCTGACGATCGCCGGCCGTGGTCTGGAGTATGCCGATCCCTGGCCCGATGTCCCGTTCGAAAAGCAACTGCCCGTTATCCGGCATCTGTCAAAAGATTTGCTGGCGGAGTGGAACAAGAACTACAGGCTCAGTGACGGCATTCATATGCCGCAGGATCTGCTTTCGTCCTGGCTTGGATACAGGTTGGTCACCGGCTCGGGAGGACGTATTCACACCTTCTTGTCGAAGGAGTGCGGTCTGGACTTTCATGATCCGAGCTTCACCTTCGAGGGGCAGTGGTTTCCAAACCCACTGGCTTTCGCGGAGGGCGTTGTCGATCTGCACGACCGGCTGCATATCCGTGCTGTCAAAGGCCATAGCCATGGTGATTTACACGGTATGAACCTGCTGGTCGGACAGGAAGACCCGGCGAACCCGGACTACTTCCTCATAGATCTTGCAGACTACGACTCGGACCAGTTTCTGTTCTTCGATCACGCTTATTTCGAACTCTCGCATCTGCTGATGTCCAGAAAAGACCGGGACGCTGCGTATTGGGAGGGACTGTTCGAAAACTTGAGCCACCGCAACAGGCACAAGACAGCACGCGGGCTACAGGCCGACGACCTGGGCCTTATGGAGATCGTGAGCACCCTTCGAAGCGGCATCAAGGACTGGATCGAAACATACGAACCGGATCGGCTTTCTTTCATGGAAAGCCAGTGTCTTCTTGCAAGGGTCGCTGCAGGGCTCAACTTTGCGCACAAGAACATCGACCCGCGCATGCGGCGGATCGCCTTTCTTTACGCTGCCTTGAGCCTGAAAGACTATCTTCAGCTCAACAGGGTCGATTGGCCAAAGCACGGCCCGTCCTTCTCGATAGGCTGCGCAGAAGCACCAGAGCGAACTGCAAGCCCGGCACTGCTCCCTGATAGGCGGCAGGCCACCTCACGCTCCAATACATCTGGCCGCGACATCACGGCAGCACGCGCTTTACCCGTCTCCGCGTCAAAGGCGCTTTCGAAGCAGGATCACAATCGCCACTCGTTCTTCGACGAGTTGCGGCGGCGCAATGTCGTCAAGGTCGCGGCGGGCTACATTGTTGTTGCGTGGCTCTGTCTTCAAGTTGCCCTCGTTCTGCAATCAACCCTGAAGCTTCCCGAGTGGACAGACAGTCTGGTTGCGACGCTTCTCGCGCTTGGCTTCCCGATTGCCTGCGTGCTCGCCTGGGCTTACGAGCTGAGCCCGACCGGTCTCCAGAGAACGACCGAACTCGGACAGCAGGCGCCACCATCAAAGTCGGAAACCGCGCTCAACTACCTTCTCGGCATCGGCGTCGTGCTTATCCTGACGATCTCCGTTGCCAACCCGATTTACGGCCGTTTTCTGCCGAGCCTGAACGAGCCCGTGATTGGCGACGATCACAAGTCTATCGCCGTCCTGCCGTTCAAGAACCTGAGCCGGATGGATGAGTCCGACAACTTCAGCGATGGCCTGACGGTCGAGCTCATGAGCACCCTGGCTCGAACCGGTCAGTTTCGTGTGCCCGGCCTGAGTTCATCGTTCAGTTTCAAGGACAAGAACGAAGATCTGCGCGTCATCGGAAAGGAGCTGGGTGTCGATTACATTCTTGAAGGAAGCGTCCGTCACGTCGACGGTGACTTCAGGATCGAAGCGCAGCTTGTCGAGGCAGACGACGGGTTTCTGATCTGGTCGGACGTGTTCGACGAGTCGCAGGAAGACCTGTTTCAGATTCAGGAGAAAATTGCCCTGCAAGTCGGTGAAGCGCTGAACACACCATTGCAGATAACAGCAGATGCGCTCATGGAAATACGCACGTCCAACGCGAGGGCCTACGAGCTATTCCTGCAAGGGTTGGGCCTCTACCAGCAACGCGGTGCGGCTTTGCAGGAAGCAGCCGACCTTTTGAACGAAGCCGTCGGTCTTGATCCGGATTTTGCGGCCGGCTGGGCAGCGCTCTCGCTCGTCTACAATGTTTACCCGAACTACATTGTCTCGGACGACGACGGCAGGGTCGATACAGCATTCATGTTGTCCCGGTCGCAGGAGTTTGCGTTGAGGGCAAATCTCATCAATCCGGAACTCCCGCTGGTTCAGTATGCAATGGCCAACACGTTCCGCAGAAACCGCCAGTGGTCTGAAGCTGAAGACATGTATCGTGCTGCCCTCGATCAGGTGCCCGATGCATATGACGTGCTGGAGGACTACGCGGAGTTATTGTCGATGCTCGGCCGCCATGAGCAGGCGATTGCGATGGCCGAACACACCACACAAGCAGATCCGTTCAACAGCGTCTTTCAATTCCGGGAGCTGGAAGCCAAGTGGGCGGCAGACCCGAGCGCTAGCAATGCCAAGAAGCTGATAGCGTTTTTCGAAGAAAAGAGCCCGCAACGCGAACCGATTGCACGGCCCATGATCGGCTACATGGTAAAGACAGGCCAAACCGATGAATTGAGGGCGCTCATCGCCGCCTGCAACGACTGCGACCCGGTCTGGAAGACCAGAGTCATGGAAATGATCAATTCCATTGGCAAAGACGCGCCCGAGGATATCTTCGAGGAATACAAGAACGACAACTTCATGGGATACACGCTGCTTAATGCGATAGGTGGACCGGATCTTGCGCTCAAGGCCTATCTCCACTACGCGCTCGCGCTGCGCCGCTCCGCTGTCTCCTATTCTGTTCCATGGACCGTCATCGACAGTGTCGGGTCAGAAGAGCAGTTCAAATTCCTCGTCGAGCAAACCGGCATTCTAGACTACTGGCGTGAGCGGGGCTGGCCCGACCGGTGCCGACCGCTTGAAGGAGACGATTTTGAATGCAGCTAGGGTACGGAGTGAGGGCCGATGCGCATCAGAGCGCTAGTGTCCTGGGTGAGTTTATGTCTTTCGCAGCTCGGCATAGTCAGTGTAGCCGCGGTAAAGATGCTGGAAGTCAAGTTCCGCTCCGGTCTGTCCGGCGAGACGGACAAGCTCCGCTTCAAGCTCGACCCGTGGGGTCACATGGAATGACTTCAGCCAGGCAAAGAGCATTCTTTTAAACCATCCGGGCAGGTTCCCCTGCTGGCCAAAATCGACCACGTGAATACGCCCTCCGTCCTTGAGCCGGAGAGCACCGGCAGAGAGCGCCTCGCGCCAGATCGGGATCATCGAGAGCGTATAGGAGTAGAATACCCGGTCGAAGGCAGGGACGCCGTGGCCGCTTGTGGCCTCCGGATTTGCGGCATCTCCCTCGATCAGGGAAATGCGCTCGGTGAGACCAGCCTTCGAAATATTCTTTTCCGCCGTATCCAGCATGTGACGGGAGATATCGAGGCCGAAAAAGCGGGCGTCGGGATATTTTTTCGCGGCTGCGATCAGGTTTCTGCCGGTGCCGCAACCCAACTCCAGCACCGCACCGCCAACCGGCGGCTGGAGTTCGGCAATCAGATGGTCGCGCCCGAGCAGGTAGTATTTTCGCGTGAGATCGTAAAAGTGACGCTGGTGGCGATAGACGGCGTCCATGAGCCGGGCAGTTTCGACAGCTTCGCTCATCCTTAAATCCAAGCCGTTGTTCAGCCGTTGAACACGTAAAGATGGAAGCCGCCATAAATGGACGACCGGTCCTGACGGCCAAGCTCCAGACTTTCCGCTTCCTCGTACGTCCAGCGATCCAGGATCTCGTCCGCAACACGGCCCGGCAGGAGCGTCGGCTCGGCTGCCGTGCGGAAAATGACCCTGGCACCGGGACGAGCCGTCCTGGTGATTTCAGACCAGAGCGCATTGAGCTGGTGATCGGTCATCCAGTCCTGCGCATCGAGGAGCACATAGGCATCCAGACTGTCATCGGCGGTGGATTGGAGATGCTCGGTGAAGTTCCGGTTCAGCACCCGCACCCGTCCGGCACGTTCGCGAATATCGTCAAAATGCGCACGTTTCAGATAGGGTGGGAGCGGGCCGGACTCGCCCGTTGTTTCTCCGGCTTGCGGCGCATATCCTCTGCCGAATGCTTGCCAGGCAAAATAGTTGTCCTTCATGGAAAAGTCACAGGCCAGCTTTTCCAGGCGGTCGCGCAAAACCGCGGACATGTTGCCATCCGCATTTGCAGACACGAGAGCATCGTATTGTGCGGGCGGGATACCGAGACCATAGAGAGACATTTTCTTGGACGTTGCCCAGCGCACCAGTCGTTTGTCGAACAACGGCGCCAGGGCGGTGTCGAAAAACGTGCGCTGCTCCTCAAGGGACTTGGTCTTCACCATGTATTTCGGATCGATCCCGTAGAGGCGCGCGACGAGGTGACCAAGCCCGATGCAATAGCCAAGCAGGCCGTGATGATAAAGGTCGCGCGAAAAGAGAGTGATGCGCTTGCGGCCCCAATTGGCAACGTCCCGCCCCTCCCAGTAAGCCACGGTTTCCGGGTCGAGATTGTCTTTCAAGAAGCGATGATAGGCCGCCACATTGGCTTTTTCGTCAGCCTCGCCAAAGAACCGGTAGAACACTTCGTAGTTCGGAAAGTGCTTGGCGGCGGCCAGTTTCAAACGTCCAAGTGCAACATGCGCCCGGTTCAGGTCCACCGCGGTGATCTCGGCAGGATTGGCCGTGAGGTAGGACATCACGTTGCAGCCGCCGGAGGCAATCGTAATCATCCGGGATTGCGGCGTCAGGCGCAGTGCCTTCATGTCGACATCCGGGTCTTCCCAGATCTGGGGATAGACAAGACCCTTGAAAGCGAAGGTGAAGAGGCGCTCCAGAATTCCTTCACGGGAAGTCGCGTCCGAACGGTGCACCGCATTTCTGAGCCGTTTCTTCGAAGCTTCAAGCGTGCTGTGCGCCATTCTTTCCTCCCGAGTCACCCGCGCGAATAAGTTGCCTTCCGATACGTGACCGGTACGACAATTTGGTGACGTTCGGGAAAAAATCTGCACTTATCCGGATAACAAAAACCCCCGCAAACGCGGGGGCTCCTGCTTCTTTGAGACTGTGTGTACAGATCAGCGCGTGATCACGACAAAGTCTGTACCCAATCCGGTGTTGCGCTTGAAACCGCGATCCGTGATCGTCAGCGACGTTCCCGGGGTCAGCATCTTGGACAGCTCCCTGACCACCTTTTCGGGAATCTCGATCCGGTCAAGCAGGTCGTTGGACGATCCGCCCCTGTCGCCTTCTGCGGACACTGCGATCCAGTCGACGGAGTTGTCGCCCGGCTCGAAGTCGAGCGCCGTGTAGACATGGGTGCCGATCGCCTCGTCCACATTCCTGATCGAAACAGGAGCAGCATAGATGTCGCGGAATTTACGGCGAACCCGCAGCATCGCGTTTTGCGGTTTCTCGTAACCGGCTTCGGCATAAATGCGAGCAACAAGCGCGTCGGTAATGCTTCCGGTCACCGGAAGGTCGGCCCCTTCCTGGTAAAGCCGGATCGCGGCGCGCGTCTTGCGGCCGACAACCCCGTCAACCGGACCGGCATTATAGCCCATCTGGTTGAGCAGCCGCTGCAGCACCCTGTTCTTGCTCGGCGGTTTCTGCGGCGTGATGATCATACGAAGCGGGCGATCAAAATGCGGATTTTCCGGCCGTGTTTCCGGCAGGGAGGCCTGCAAAGCCGTCGGCTGGAACGCGCCGCGCAAGATGGGGTTCGCTTCAAGGGCCTTCTCGGACAGGCTCGCAATTTCCGTTGCCGGCGCATAAGGCTGCGGCAGCACGTCGTGCTGAACCGAACGCGGGTCAGCCGGGTCACGGGTTACGACCACATGCATGCCGCGCTCCGTCATGGAATAGAGCGACTTGGCGAAGGGTCGCGGCAGACGGATGCAGCCATGAGAGGCTGGATACCCCGGCAGCTTGCCGACATGGAGCGCGATACCCGACCAGGTCAGGCGCTGCATGAACGGCATCGGCGCATTGTCATAAAGATTGGAGAAGTGTTTGCGGCGCTTTTCCAGGATCGAGAAGACCCCGGTCGGCGTGCTGTGTCCGCGCTTTCCAGATGAGATGGGCGCAACCTCAATCAGGTCGAGACCCCTATAGACCTTGATCTTCTGCTCATTCAAGGAAACGAGCATGTGAAGCGGCGGCTCGTCAGCCGGTTCGGCCTCGGCCCCAGGCGCAACATCCCGCGCAGCAGCAGACGAAATGGCCGTTACGGACAAGAGTGCGACCGCAAGAAGGCGGTTAAATCCGCCGGTACGCATGACTGAAAACTTCTTTGACAACATCCCTGAGCTCCCCAACGCAAAACCCATAAAGCTCGACGAAAACTCTAGCTAAAACCTTTTTAGATCGGGTTAGGAAACACGGTTACCCATTGGTTTCCCTTGCCCATCCGCAAATTTACTCAATCACCTTAGCCAGCTTCAGGCTGTTATTCACATCACAAAATGTTCGGATGGTTATCAGCCGTGAGGACGATCAGGCACGAAAGGACAAAAAATCTTGCTAGCTCGGTCTACCGCGATCAACGACACACCGAGCTCCAACCTCATCCTGAGGAAGGCCAAAGGCCTGTCTCGAAGGATGAGGTGTCAGGGTAGCTGGCCAAACCGTGCGAGACGCCTTACCGCCTGATGCCATCCTGAAAGACGACGGCTTCTCCGGTTGACGGCGTTGTCAGTTCGCCGTCCCACATGACCCGCGTGCCCCGGACCATTGTGCCGACCGGCCAGCCGGTGACCTCCTTGCCATCATAAGGTGTCCAGCCGCATTTGGAGGCGATCCACTCGTTGCGGATGGTTTCCGTCCGCTTCAGATCGACGATGGTGAAATCCGCGTCGTAGCCAACCGCGATCCGACCTTTGCGCGCGGTCTGGAAAAGACGCGCCGGTCCGGCGCTGGTCATGTCGACAAACCGTGCAAGGCTCAGGCGCCCGTTGTGAACGTGGTCCAGCATCACCGGAACCAGTGTCTGCACACCGGTCATGCCCGATGGGGAGGCCGGATACGGCTTCTGTTTTTCCTCCAGCAGATGCGGCGCGTGATCGGAACCGAATATGTCCAAAATGCCTTGTTTAAGGCCCCACCAGAGACGTTGCGAATGACGGGGTTCGCGCACCGGTGGGTTCATCTGCACAAGGGTTCCGAGCCGATTGTAGGCTTCGTCCGTCAAGGTCAGATGGTGAGGGGTCACCTCGATAGAGGCAACATCCTTGTGATCGATCAGGTAATCGACTTCTTCTGCGGTCGACAGATGCAAAATGTGGATCTTTGCACCGGTTTCCCGCGCGATAGCGACCAGCCTCCGGGTACACTGTAGCGCCGCAATCTCGTCGCGCCAGATCGGGTGCGAGCTCGGATCGCCTTCCACACGTTCGCCCTGACGCTCGCGCAGCCGGAATTCGTCCTCAGAGTGAAACGCTGCGCGGCGACGCGTTGCTGACAGAATATCGCGGACACCGTCGTCGTCCTCCACCAGGAGATCTCCCGTCGACGAGCCCATGAAAACCTTGATGCCGGCAGCCGCCGGCAGGCGCTCCAGTTCAGGAATGTCCTTTACGTTCTCGCGCGTGCCACCCACCCAGAACGCGAAATCGCTGTGCATCCGGTGATGACCGCGCCTGACCTTGTCCGCAAGAACCTCTTCGGACGTGGTCAGGGGATTTGTGTTGGGCATTTCGAAGACGGTCGTGACGCCGCCCATGACCGCAGCGCGGGAACCGGATTCCAGATCCTCCTTGTGCTCCAGCCCCGGCTCGCGGAAATGCACCTGCGTGTCCATCACGCCCGGCAAGACGTGAAGCCCGGTGCAATCGATCACCTCGCCCGCCTGTGATGCGTCGAAGGTGCCGATCCCCGCAATCCGGCCATCACGAACCGCCACATCGCGCGTCCCCTCGCCGTCCTGATTGACCACCGTTCCGCCTTTCAGGATCAGGTCATAGGTCTCGCTCATAGGGCATCCTCTCGCAATGTCTTCATCTGGGCTCGTCTTTCATCGGGCTTATACGCGTCCGCTTTCAAAAGAACCAGATGGCGAATACGAATTCCCGGCCTTGTCGTGCTCAGTCAAAACACTTATTTCGCCGGTACGTACAAACCCACCCGTTTGATTGAGGAAACTGTCTTGCCGGCCGCAAAAATAGCTCACCTTACCGATCGCGCGCTGATCCGGGTCGCCGGTGACGATGCGCACACCTTCCTGCAGAACCTCGTGACGGCAGATATTGACGAGGCCGACAGCAACGGTGCGGTCCTATCTGCTCTGTTGACGCCCCAGGGCAAGATCCTGTTCGACTTTCTGATGTACGGCAGCGACGGCGGATATCTGCTCGACACGCCCGCCGAAACGGCAGCCGATCTCCTGAAGCGGCTGACCTTTTACCGTCTGCGGGCAAAGGTCGATCTCGAGCTGCTTGGCGAGGAAACCGGCGTGTTCGCTGTCTGGGGCGGCGACATTGACGCAGCCGGCGCCTTGGTCAACGTGCCCGATCCGCGGCTTGCGGCACTTGGCAGACGCGTTGTCGCGCCATTGAGTGCATTTCAAAATGACAACGAACCCGGCAGCCTTGAAGACTATGACAGCCACCGTATCGTCCTGGGTGTGCCGGAAGGCCTGAAGGATTTCGACTATTCCGACATCTTCCCGCATGATGCGGACCTCGATCAGCTCGGTGGCGTCTCCTTCAGCAAAGGCTGTTATGTCGGACAGGAAGTGGTTTCCAGGGTTCACCACAGGGGAACGTCCCGGAAAAGGTTTGTGCAGGTGGCGAGCGGCTCTTCCTTGCCCGCGAGGGGGACACCGATCCTCGCAGGCGGCAAGTCTGTCGGCGAACTTGGATCTTCTGCTGCAGAAAACGGCCGGCATGCCGGATTAGCACTGGTTCGTCTTGACAAGGTTGCCCAAGCCAAGGACAACGGCAGCCCTCTTTTATGCGGCGACGTTGAGATCCAGGTAAGTCTGCCTGAGTGGGCATCGTTTTCCTGGCCGGAAACCAGCGCCGCGGACTGAAACCGCAAAAGTGCTCCTGGACCCATGCCTTCTGCCCGTTCCGACACCCCTCCCCGCGCCTGGCAGCGCATGCTATCCGGCAGGCGGCTCAATCTGCTTGACCCGTCTCCACTCGATGTCGAGATTTCGGACATCGCCCACGGGCTTGCTCGGGTGGCCCGCTGGAACGGTCAAACCAATGGCGACCACGCGTTTTCGGTGGCAGAGCACTCGCTTGTCGTCGAAGACATCGCCCTGAAACTGAATCCGGATCTGTCGCCACAGTGGCGTCAGGCGGTGCTGCTGCACGATGCGCCGGAATATGTCATCGGCGACATGATTTCACCCTTCAAGGCAGTGATCGGCGAAGCCTACAAGGCTGTCGAGGCGCGTCTGCAGGCGGCAATACATGTTCGCTTCGGTCTGCCGGCCGAGATTCCCCAGATGGTGAAGAAACTTGCAAAGCGCGCTGACATCATCTGCGCCTATTTCGAGGCCGTCGAACTTGCCGGGTTTGACGAGGCAGAAGCGGCAAAGATCTTCGGTCGGCCGCGCGGCTTTCCGGCGGCGCGCGGCGGCAAATTGCACTATGGTCTTGAGCCGCTTCCCGTGGCCCTGGCTCAGGAAAAATTCCTGCAACGTTTCCATGAGATTGAAAACCTGCGCGAAGCTGGGAACAAACCCAAAAGCAAGCGCGCAAATGCGTGACGTTCAGGACGAATGACCCTACCTTACAGGCAGAAACGAATAACCTGGTTCTGCCATGCTGCACGTATGCTCCCTTTCGAAACTCAATGAGACAGTTGCCGCAACCGGCGCGAAGTCCGTCGTAACCCTGATCAACGCGGAAATGGACGTTCCGACACCGGCAGGCGTTGCACCGGACCGGCATCTTTTTCTTGCCTTCAACGACATCGTGGAGCAGGTGGCCGGATTGACCCCTCCCAACGAACGTCACGTTGCGGAGTTTCTGGATTTCGTCAGGGCATGGGACCGAACCGATCCGCTTGTCATTCACTGCTGGGCCGGGATCAGCCGCTCCACCGCCGGAGCTTATGTCGCCGCTTGCGCGCTCAGCCCGGAAGCTGACGAATACCGGTTGGCGGAAAGGCTGCGCGAAAGCTCTCCTTCCGCGACCCCAAACGCGCGCATCGTCGCCATGGCAGACAAACTGCTTGGACGCGACGGCCGCATGATCGACGCCATCCGGGGCATTGGCCGCGGTGCCAACGCGTTCGAAGGAACGCCCTTTGTCATGCCGATTGACTGACAGAGGCTTCTTGAGGAGCATTCATGCCGCACGGGCACGCCAGTATCGAAATCGGATTGAACGCGGTGATCGTGTCCGTCGCCGCCGGCATGCCGCAGATCGTTCATGTCAACGATGTTGAGGAAACGGATCTGGACAGCCTGCCATTCGGACCGTTCGACCCGATCCATCACCGGACATTCGATATCGGTCTCAGAAACTGGGTGGAGAACCAGACGGCCCTCAGTCTGGGATACGTGGAACAGCTTTATACGTTCGGTGACCGTGGCCGCCACAGGGTGACCGGAGACGAAGGCCCGCACGTGGTCTCTGTCGGTTACCTCGCGCTGACGCGCCAGACTGCGGATTCAGAAGATATGCTTGCGCGGCATGATTCCGCATGGCGTTCCTGGTACGATTATTTTCCGTGGGAGGACTGGCGCAGTGGGCGGCCGTCTCTTCTTGACCGGGACATTCTGCCGGCATTGAAGACCTGGGCCGAGGCGCCACCACTGGCCGGTGAACCGCCCAAACCGCTCGGCCGCCAGGAGCGCATCCGTCTTGCTTTCGGAACAGACGCGGCAAACTGGGATGAAGAACGCGCCCTGGAACGCTACGAACTGCTTTACGAAGCGGGACTTGTTCCCGAGGCCCGCCGCGATGGCCGTCCGGCGGCCCTGGCGAGGCAGAGCCTGCCCTTTCTCGGCGTGACGATGCGGTTCGATCACCGCCGTGTTCTTGCGACCGCCATCTCGCGCCTTCGCGGCAAACTGAAATACAGGCCCGTGATCTTCGAGCTGATGCCAGAAGTCTTCACCCTCACCGAACTTCAAACCTCGGTGGAGGCGATTTCTGGCCGTCATTTGCATAAGCAGAATTTTCGGCGGCTCGTCGAAAACGCAGATCTTGTCGAGCCGACCGGTGCAACCTCGACGGCCACCGGCGGACGTCCGGCTGCGCTATTCCGGTTCCGGCACCAGCTCATGAGCGAGCGTCCCGCACCGGGTCTGCGTGTCGGTGGGCGTTAGGGTTCGGACCCCAGGGTAAGAGCCCAGGTGAAATCCACACGCAAGATTAGCAGTTCTGACAGTAAACCACCTGTGATCGGCGTCTAACACTTTGTTGTATTAACCATAATTCACGCCGTTTCAGAAAAAAATTGGCGAATACCGGTCAATTCCCATCCTATTAACGGTCTTTCAAGGTTAAGCGGACATTCTCAATTGCGGCGCAGCTGTTTACGCAGCGTTAGCGCTATTCGTCCGGCGTCCCGGGACGGTGTGCAACGAGTTGGAGTTGGCTGCGTATGTTTGGCCCAGGTCCCCGCAACAAGAAGCGGTTTTCTTCTAGAGTGACTCAAGAATACGGCCCGGTCCGTGCTCGCATGCGCCGGTTCAAAACTGTGTTGGCAGCGAGCCCCCTGCTCTTTTTCGGTCTGGGCGGATCCGTCGGCCAACAGGACATCTTTGCGCTGATCAACGCGCAGCAGGAACAGTCACCGCGCTGGATGATGGCGCTTGAACCTGCGAACTTCACCTCCAGGATTGCACCGAAACTTGAGCTCGGCACCCCGCCGGTTCCGGACTATACCAACACACCTGTCGTGACGCTGACCTCTGCCGAGAAGGGCTTCAAGGCAAAGCCGCTCTACGACCTTGAAGAGGTTGTCGTAAGCGTTCGCCCGACCGAAATTCCCGAAACGATCGAAACAAACCAGGGCTCGAAGGGCGACCGGAAGATCACGGTAGCGCCGGACAGGCAGATGGTCGACATGGCCGCTGGCAACGTCTACGCCATGTCGAGCCTGATCTCGAACGAGAAGAAGCACGAAGATCTGCCGCGCGTTGCCTTCGTCAAGCCCCAGCCGCTCGACTCCAAGGAAACCAGCCGCCTCGCCGAAGCCGGCAAGGACGGGCTGCTTGAAGGCGGACCGCTGGATCTTCAGAAGGTCATGATGGCGCGCAACGCTGCTGCTGCCAGTTTCTCCCTGGTGTCCGCCTACGCGCCCGACAGCGTCAAGGAAACCAAGGAGCCCTTCGACGCTTTGTTCGGCGCTGCCAAATATGAGCAGGAGCTGCCGCCGCCGGAAGACCCGGACAATCCGCACTGGTGGGCGCAAAAACCGCTTCCGCTTTCCGTCGGCACAAAGAAAGAGCAGCGGTGCCTCGCCGAAGCCATTTATTTCGAGGCCCGCGGCGAAAGCGAAGAAGGCCAGGTTGCCGTTGCCCAGGTCGTGCTGAACCGGGTCAAGAACCCGTCCTATCCGAATTCCATTTGCGGCGTTGTCTACCAGAACAAGCACAAGCGGAACCGCTGTCAGTTCTCTTTCGCCTGCGACGGCATCAAGGACCGGATCTCCAGCAAGGGTGCCTGGAGAACGGCTCAGCGGCTGACCAAGGAAGTTCTGGACGGCAAGCAATATTTGAAGATGGTCGATGCCTCGACCCACTATCATGCGACCTACGTCAATCCGCGTTGGGCGAAATCGATGGCCAAGCGCGGCCAGATCGGGTTGCACATCTTCTACAAGACCTACGCGGGCGGCTGGTAAGACATCTTCAGTCGCTTGACCTGAAGACGTTGGTGACGACGTAAGTTGCCAGCAACACCAGGTGGAAACCGAACAAGGCCACGACTTGCAGCGTGGTGAGTTGCGAAAACTCCAGCAGTTCGCTGAGCACATGGATCGACGAGATGATTATGATCGTCGAGACGATCCTGTGTTTCATCCGCCGGTAGGCTCTTTCGCTTTCCTGGATATATCCTTCCCCATGCGCCGAAGATTTCAGCCGGAGCGTATTATAGGTGTTGTTGGCCACCATGATCAGCAGGTTGGCGATAAACACCATGTCCAGCAGGTTCAGGATCAAGAGGATGGTCTTCTTGCGATCCAGAAACTCATAGGTGCGGATTGCGTCGTAGATATCGACGAAAAACGTGATCAGGAACAGGACCATGCCGATGGATAATCCGATCAGCATGGGGATCTGGGCCAATCGGGTCAGCCGATGCGCCAGATCGAAGTCTCTTGAAGGTTCAGCAGCCGGTTTCTGCTCGCTCATAATTTCGCTCGTTTAAAGGTTCCCGGACCAGACGCTAGGACAAATAACGATCAGACGGAATTACTTAAGTCAATCCGTGTCGCTTTCGCATATTCTGGCTGAATTCATTATTATGGTTTTCTGCGGCGGCAAATCGGACCTTCAAATTGAGCGCAACATCCGCGCCCATTTCAGTGAAATCTTCAGCGAAAAACCGGACGGCCATAAGTCTGTCGTGTCAGTTCTTCCGGATCCGTCCGCAGAGCTCCCGGTCCTGGGCCGGGCTCAGACCATGCGCGGCCCGATAGCGCTTTGAGAAATGCGAACCGCTCGAAAATCCGCAGGCAATGCCGATATCGATTATGCGCATTGAGGTTCGGCGCACCATCTGACGTGCAATATCGAGGCGGATCTTGCTGTAGTATTCGAGTGGTGCGCAGTTCAGGTATTTGTGAAAATCGCGCTGGAGCTGACGCGGGCTGACACCCATCCGACTGCCGATTTCCTGAAGTGACAGGGGTTCGCTGACATGTTCCGTCATCAGATCGATACAACCGCGCAGCTTTTTCGGCACCATTTCGAGATCGTCGCGCAAGAGCGTGTGTTGCCGCTCATCGCCTGAGCGCATGTCGTGATGAAGTGCAATGTCCGCCACATCGCTCGCAACGGCACTGCCATGTACTTCGGCGATGAACCCGACCATCAGATCGATCGCAGCAGTGCCACCCGCGCATGTCAGAAACCGTCCATCGGCCTGAATAAGATTGTCGACCAGATGGGCTCTTGGAAACAGTTCCCTGAAAAGGTCGGCATATTCCCAATGGATCGTGCAGGCGCGGCCATCAAGCAATCCAAGATCCGCCAGAACATAGGCGCCGGTGCAAATACCGGCGACACCGTCAACGCGCTTTGCCAGCTGACGGATCAGTGCCTTTTGCTTCGGGGTCAACCGGACGCGTTCCACATCGTCGCTGCTGCAAACGGCCAACAGGTCTGCGTGCGCAATTTGGTCAAGCGCGCAATCGGCCCGCATCACGCTGCCATTGCTGGCAATCGCATCGAGCCCGTCAACGGTGCAGCATCTGTAGTTGAAGGAGTTGTGCTTCAGCACCTTGTTGGCAATTCGAAGCGGCTCGATCGCGGACGCGAAGGAAATCAGGGAAAAATTCTCTAAAAGAAGGAAGCAGACGTCCACGGTCTCTGTGTCAGATCGGCTCACGCTCCCATTTCTACCCGGCGCTCCGGTGCTGTCTTGTCGAGTGTCCTTGAGCGTTGCGATACCGTATTGCCTCCCCGTCCCTATGGCCCCCGTCCTCCGCCATAGCGTTAGCCGAAGACACAATTTGCTCATTATACACACTGACTTACTCCGGCGGACAAGTCGAGGGAAGGACGCGTTTTTGCGCATTCGGATGACCGCGCGAGACTGTTTGGCCGAGAAGGTGAAACAGCGCGCAGACACCTGACGCTTTACCTGCCGGGACCCGATCCGGGACCTGCGTACCTCCTCGCTATGTGGCCCCGGCTCAAAGCCGTGGAGGCAACGAGGGGGCAGTGACCTGCGCCCCATCCCGGTGTCATCCCCGGCTCGACCGGGGATCCAATCCACCTTGCAACAAGCGTCCTGTTCGGTTCATTGGGTTCGCATGCGCCGAACTCACACAAAGCGACTCTGCAAACGAGTAGATCCCCGATCAAGTCGGGGATGACACCGGGTGTGTTTGGCTCGCGCGCTCAACAAACCGCCAGTGCCGTCCCGGATCTGTTCCGGGATCTGCACCGTTCTTGTGTTTGACCCTGGCTCAAAGCCGGGGAAGCATGGGATTTGCCGGTGGCGGCGCAAGGGGATGACATGCGCCCCATTCTGCGTGTCACCCCGGACGCAGCAGAGCGGAGATCCGGGGCCTACTCGTTTGCAGAGAGAATGTTGTGATCCGTGGTAACGCCGCAGCAGACGCAGACCCTTCGGCAAGTTGGCCGGCGAGTGGGCCCCGGCTCAAGGCCGGGGTGACGGTGTGTGTTTGGCTCGCGCGCTCAACAAACCGCCAGTGCCGTCCCGGACCTGATCCGGGATCTGCGCGCGTCTTACCTATGTGGCCCCGGCTCAAGGCCGGAGCGGTAACGACGGGCAGTGACCTGCGTTCCATCCCGGTGTCATCCCCGGCTCGACCGGGGATCCAATCCACCTTGCAACAAGCGTCCTGTTCGGTTCATTGGGGTCGCGTGCGCCGAACTCACACAAAGCGACTCTGCAAACGAGTAGATCCCCGATCAAGTCGGGGATGACGCTGGATGTGTTTGGCTCGCGCACTCAACAAACGCCTAGCGCCGTCCCGGACTTGATCCGGGACCTGCACCTTTCTTGCGTTTGCCCCCGGCTCAAGGCCGGGGAGGCATGGGATTTGCGGGCGGCGGCGTGAGAGACATGACATGCGCCCCATTCTGCTTGTCACCCCGGACGCAGCGTAGCGGAGATCCGGGGCCTACTCGTTGGCAGAGAGAATGTTGTGATCTGTAGCAGCGCCGCAGCAGACGCAGACCCTTCGGCAAGTTGACCGGCGAGTGGGCCCCGGCACAAGGCCGGGGTGACGGTGTGTGTGTTTGGCTCGCGCGCTCAACAAGCCGCCAGTGCCGTCCCGGACCTGATCCGGGATCT
>Ga0207422_1002555_pt1 | contig 23363 bp, 30 predicted proteins | sample MarCyaLeptolynsp_FD_187757 | JGI IMG/M metagenome (GOLD analysis project Ga0207422, IMG submission 187757) | Marine cyanobacterial communities from Panama - species 1 Leptolyngbya sp. (SPAdes) | ecosystem: Environmental > Aquatic > Marine > Unclassified | place: Panama: Panama City | collected... | reverse complement strand
GCGTGCGCGATGCCGAACACGTCATTGGCGGCGCCATCTTCGCGACCGATCTCGACACCACGCACCCGCTCGGCTTTGGCTTTGCCAATCGCGATCTGCCGGTCCACCGCAATGTCAGCTTCACGCTTGATCGCCCGGACGACAATCCCTTCGCGGTCCCGGTCCAATACAAGAATGATCCGCTGCTGACCGGCTATGCGTCAGAGAAGCGCCAGCAGGAAATCGGCGGTACGCCCTCGGTCATCGCGCAGCGCGAGGGCCGTGGCGCGGTGATCCTGATGGCCGACAATCCGGTCTTCCGCGGCACCTATCCCGGGACCGAGAAATTGCTGATGAACGCGATCTTCTTTGCCGGCCTGATCGATCGCCCGCGCGGCGAATATGAAGCGGGGGGACACGTCCACGATTAGGGGGAGGTCCTGGTGAGACAGCCTACCGATCTTGAGAAATCGGTCGCTCGATTCCTCGTTGGTCATTTCCCCCAGCATGTGGGGATGCACAGATATGGCGATGATTTCGGCAACGATCTGTATGTTGCGGATATTGAAGGCGCGCCCGAAAGAGACTTCGTTACCTATTCGACGATTGGATTGTCCGAGTACGAGCACTTTGCGGGTGATGTCCCGGTCAGGATTGAACTGATCGGAATGTGTCCTGTCGGCGTCGAAAACTATGGGAATGTCGTCGCTTCATGCGCGTTTCACAGCATTACCAACGGCAATTCAATCACATACGGCTCCTGCATCCAGGGCATTGTCGACGACTACAATATCTCCGCAAGCTTATCGCATGTGACATTCGTCCACCCATTCAAATGGGATGATCTCGCGAGAGTTCACATTGCGGACCACGACATTCTGTGGCTCATGGCGCTGCCAATCAGCTCGAAAGAGGCTCAGTATTTGTCGGAATACGGAATTGATGCGCTCGAACGAAAGCTGGAAGATGCGAAGGCTGATATCACCGACTTCGAAAGGCCATCGGTAGTCGAGCAGTAGCGGCGGCTGTAAGCACATCTTCACCGCAATCTTAGGAAACTTCAGTTGATTCCAGAAACCTACAGCGTCGCAATGGCAGATTCGACATTCTTAGTATTCGAGTGCGATGAAGAGGAAAGGCTAAGTGCCCTTTTTGGTTCATTGCCCGAGGGAAGCTTTACACCAATCGGCAAAAACACCGCTATGATCTATGACGGTTCTATCGCTCTCGATACGATCAGAGATTCCTTGGGTGAACTCTTCGAGGATGAAATCGTCCACTTTGTGAACTGCGAAGGCGGAAGTCTAAGGCACAGAATGCTCATTCGCCCGCGCGTGGAAGGTGGAATACGATTACGGTGACATTGCACCAATTTTAGCCCCATCCAACCTCAATCCCACGCCTTCCGGGCCCAAACGCGCCGTAGGATGCCCGTGTGCATATGTCCTGTGCGCGCAATCGCGCCGCCCGGGCATGACCAGCCAAAACACCAGACATGCCTCTGAGCGGCTTCTATTGGGCCGCAAGGGGCGGCGCGGCCGGCTCAATTGCCCTGGCGCAATCGGGCCAGCAGCGCGCGGGCCTCGGCGTCGCTGCGCATCGCCTCGGCCGTGCGATCGACAATGCTGAGGAAATCGGGCGAATTGGCGACCTGTTCGCCCAGCTCTTCGGTCAGCAGCGCGCGGACAAAGCCGCGCACGAAATCCTCATCCGACAGGCCTTCGATCGCATTGAGCGCTTCGACCATGCCGCGGCTGCTGAGCGCGCCGGCATCCTGCGTGTCGCCGCGCAGCTTGGCCGTCGGGTCGCTGCGTTCGCGCTTGGCCATGCGCTGCAATTGCGCGCGGACCAGCGCGAGGACCTGCTCGGAATTGCTGATCCGGGTCATAGAGCGGCCTCAGAGGGGTTGCGGCGGCGGATGGGGGGTAAGGTCAATTGATCGTCCGATTGTTGCCGAAACGGCCCAGGAGCAGCGCTGTGGCCGATGTTTCGTCGCCAGGCTCGCCATCCGAGGCGGAGGGCGCGGAGGGATCGTCCATCTTGGCGCGCAATTCGCGCATCAGCAGCTGGATATCGCCGTTGAGCGGGGCGTTTTCCTGGTTGAGCGCGATGCCGCGTTCGAAGGTCGCCAGAGCGTCGCTGAATTCGTCGCGGATGACATGCGTCATGCCTTCGACGAAGACGCGCAGATAATGGTCTTCGGGTGCGCGCAGCAAGGGGGCCCAGGTCGACAAAGCGCGATCGGCTTCGCCGCTGGTGAGTTCGAAAAAGCCAAGCTGGTAGCGGGCGATGGCAAAGTCGGGCGCGAGCTCCACTGCGCGGGTGAGCGCGGCATAGGCAGGCGAGTGTTCGGACCGGCCGGCGAGCACCGATCCGCGCATGAAATGCAGCCGCGCATCATCGGGATAGGTGGCAAGCACGGCATCGATCGCGGCGAGATCATCCTGATCGGGGGCTTCGAGCTGCGCGACCAGCTGCGCGATCTCGGCTTCGGACGCCAGGGCATTTGCGGTGGAATTGGACATGTGGGCCTCTTTGCTAACGAAAACGGGCGAGTGATTTGCGCAATCGCGCGAGCGCCTTGGCGTGGATTTGCGAGATACGGCCGCTGCTCAGACCTAGCAAGGCAGCGATCTCGACGAAGCGGACACCGCGGCGATAATGGTAATCGATCACCAGCCGCTCCTGATCGGGCAGGCTGGCGAGCTTGGAATCGAGCTCTTCGGACAATTGCCGCCAGGCGGCGCTGTCATAGGCGGAGGGATCATCGCTCGCGACCTTCTCCACCTCGGCCTGCGAGGCGTCTTCGAGCATGAAACCCAGCGCCATCCCCACCACCAGCTCGCGCAGCGCCTCCATCGGATCGTTATCGCCATGGCTGCGCGCCTGGCGTTTGAGCGAGGCCATGCGATCGCGCTCAGCGCGTTTGCGGGCGTTGAAGGCGGCGTTGGCTTCGGTCGCCTTGGGCAGCGCGTTCTGGATCGCGCCGCGGATGCGGCGGCGGGCGAAACCAGGGAAGGGGATGCCGCGGCTGGGATCATACCGTTCGATCGATGCCAGCAGCGCTTCGAAGGCGAGCTGTTCGCAATCGGCCAGTTCGAGCCCGAAGCGCTTGACCTTGGTTGCTTCGCCGCGGGCAATGGCGCGGGCAAAGCGTTCGAACCGGTCGAACAAGACCGCGCGATTGTCAGGGGTGGGCGCGGCTTTGAACCGGCGCCACTCGGCGGCTTCGACGCGCGCATCATCGACCAGCAGGCGCAGCCCCTGGGTGGCGGCGCGCGCGCTCATCCAAAGCTGCCCAGCAATCCCTGCAAGACGAGGCTCCAGCCATCGATGAGGACGAACATCAGAACCTTGATCGGCAAGGATATGGTTTGCGGGGGGACCATCATCATGCCCAGCGACAACAGGATCGACGCGACCACGAGATCGATCAGCAGGAAGGGCAGCATGATGACGAAGCCGATGGTGAAGGCGACCCGCAGCTCGTTCATGATGAAGGCGGGAACCAGTTTGAGCAGTTCGACCTCTTCGGCGCTGTCAGGGAGCGGGGTTTGCGAGATCGAATAGACCAGCTCGATATCGCTCTCACGCGTGTGGAGCAGCATGAACTCTTTGATCGGTTCAGCGGCGCCATCCATCGCCTGTTCGGTGGTCGCGCTGCCATCAAGGAAGGGGGTGAGGCCGTCATCCTGCACCCGCTCGAATGTGGGCGCCATCAGGAACGCGCTCATGAACAGGGCAAGGCTGATGAGCACGATATTGGGCGGGGTTTGCGGCATGCCAAAGGCGTGGCGGACCATCGCCAGCACGATGATGATGCGGATGAAGCTGGTGGTGCAGATGACCAGCGCGGGAATCACGCTGAGCAGCGCCAGAAGCAGCGCAGTGCGGGTGACCTCGGTCTCGCCATTGGTGCTGGGCGCGATTGCGGGTGCGGCGGCGTCGATCAACGCGGGCAGGCCGGTCGCCGCGGCGGGGCTGGCCCAGGTAAGACATGCCAGGCACGCGAGCAGAGCAAGGCCGGGGAGCACGCGGATCATGGCTGAGAATCCGGCTGCGCGTCATCATCATAGCGATCGATCTCGGTCACGCTCTGCTGCGACACGTGGAGCACGTAATGGGTTGATCCTCTCGACAGCACCACGAACTGACTGTTCTGGCCGAGCGGGAGGCGCTGCGTGATCGCGATTTTGCCTTGCTCCCCTGTGGAGAGGCCCGAGGGCAGGGCTTGTTTGGCGAGCCGATCGGGCAGGAAGGGCAAGCCATATCGCAGCCGGACAAAGCCGATCGCCAGCATTGCCAGCAGCAGGCAGAAAATCAGCACCAGCGCGATCCGCAGCCACGGAATATCGGGCGCTGAACCGCTCGCCAGCGCGACGCCTTCAGCGGCGGCGGAGTGGATAGAGAGCATGCTCATAACCCCGGCCTCGCGCTCAGCCGATCTGAGTCAGGCGGATGGCGAAGCGGCCATCGACGGTGACGATCTCGCCGCGGGCAATGGTCTTGCCGTTGACTCTCACATCGACCGGGTCTGCCGGGCTGCGATCGAGCGCGATCACTTCGCCCTTGGTCAGCTGCGAGAGCTCGCCAATCGAGATCGTGCCGGTGCCAAGCAGAGCTTCGCATTCGACGGTGACGTGATCGACCAGCTCGATCGGATCCTTGTCGGTGGGCGCGGTGTCGCGCTCTGTGTCCTGGTCTTGGGTCATGATTGTCCTTGGAAGGTGAGCGAGCACGATCCGTCGTGCTCTTGGATGTGGAAGATGTGCGAGCTCGGCTGGTCTTCGATCAGCAGCTCGACTTCGGGCGATGGTTCGCGATCGAGCAGCAGCAAGTCACCCTGTTCGAGGCCGGCCAGATCCTTGAGTGAGATACTTGCCGTGCCCAACCGTGCGGCGATGGCGACATTGGTCCCGGCAATGGCGGTGTCGCGGTGGTCGAGCGGCGATAGCGGCCCGCCGGGTTCGAACGTGCGGGCGACCATCGCGACCAGCTGCGGCAGAGCGCATTCGATCACGATCTGGGCGTTGCCGACCTGGCCGATCAGCAGCGAGAAAACCGGCAGGATCGGGACGCTTGCCGAGCGTGTGTCGGGCAGCGTGCGCGGCGCAGCCTTGCCGACCAGCTCTTCAACACGAGCGGCGAGATCGTCGAGCGCGCGATCGCTCAAGGCGCGCATCAGGTCGCGGTCGCGCGCGGTGAGATTGTCCGCGCTGTCATGGCCCAGGATCGCCAGCGCAAGCGCAATCGGGAGATCCTTCGCGCCCGATATCTCGAGATCCTTGGCGCTGCGCAGCGGCTGCCACGTGCCAGGCTCAAACTCGCTTTGCTGGTCCCAGCTGCCAAGCACGTGCCAGGCATCGCCAGCGAACCATGCGCTGGTCCATTCGCGCACCAGACGGGCCATCGGCGCCGCCGCCTCACGCGATGTCAGGCATGAATAGGGAAGCCACGGCGTCGCCACGATCAGCCTTGCCCCCTGATGCCGAACAATTGCTGGATCATGTCGTTGGAAACCGAGATGATCTGGCTGCTGGCCTGGTAGCCGCGCTGGATCAGGATCAGGTCACCAAACTGATTGCCCAAGTCGACATTCGAGGCTTCGAGGCGCTGTGACAACACTGTGCCCACGCGCGAATCCGCGGCGGAAAGGTATTGCAGCTGGCCGAAACCGTTGAATTCAAACAGGGCATTGCCGCGCTGTTCAAGCGCCTGCGGATCGCGGAAGTCGGCGAGCGCAATCGCGCCCAGTTCGAGCGTCTCCTCATTGGTGTAGGTGATCTCGAACTGCCCTTCGGCGTTGACGCGCAAGGTCGCCAGCGAACCGGTCGCGTGGCCGCTGATCTCGTTCGCGCGCAGCGACGAGACGGTGCCGGAGGAGAACGATGTGACGCCTTGCGAGAAATCGAGCACCACGTTCAAGCCATTGTCTTCGTCGACAAATTGCAGCTCGGCCGTTTCGGCGGACGCCGCGCCGCCTGCGAAACTCAGCAGCTCGCTGCCAATCTCGGTCCCGTCCGCGCTGGTGACGGTAACGGTCCAATTGTCAAAGTCGATTTCGGAGCGGGTGAAGGCGACGTTCCAGACATATTCCTCGCCGTCCTCGCCATAGATCGACAGGTTGGGGATGTTGTATTCGGTCGCTGTCGAAGAGAGGTTGTCAGCGAAGGTGATGCGATCGGTTGCTTCGGGGGCATCGGTTCGCACAGCGTCGATATTGAGCGCTGTCGGGCTGTTTTGGTCGTCGAGAACGCCCAAGCGATAATCGGTGCCCTGCAGGACGATGAAGCCTTCATCATCGACGACAAAGCTGCCGGTCCGCGCGTAAAGGGTCTGCTCGCCATCGATGAGCACGAAAAAGCCATTGCCATCGATCGAAAGGTCAAGGTCGCGACCGGTCTCGCGCAGCTCGCCCTGGTCAAAATTGATCGCCAGCTCGCTGATCGAGACGCCGTAGCCATTGCCCCCTTGGTCATTGCCGAATTCGAGCCCGCCTTCGCTGCCCAATCCGAAGACATTCTGGAACGTTACATCGCTGGCTTTGAATCCAACCGTGTTGAGATTGCTGACATTGTTGCTGACTGCCTTCAGCCCTTCTGAATAGGCACCCAGACCCGACAGGCCGATATAGATTGAGCCGAACATTATGGGGTCTCCCTTATTTGCGTGACATTGCCCAACGGCAGGCCACTGATTGTCTGTCCCTGATCGGTGAGGATCGTCAGGGACGGAGTTCCGCTGGTGAAACTGATGGCCGTCACCGTGCCGGTGAGGAGCGAGGATCCCGCGCTAATATCGACCGTGCGGCCAAGCAGGGTCGCGGCCTGGCTGCTCGATTGCGCGTTGACCAACAATTCAAGATTGTCGTTGGTGGTCTGCGCCTGCTGGATCTGTGAGAATTGCGCGAGCTGCGACACGAACTCGAAATTGTCCATCGGCTCGAGCGGGTCCTGATAGGTCAGCTGAGTCAGGACGATCTGGAGCAGGCTCTCGAAGCTGAGGCCGAACTGGTCGGTCGCATTGGCCGGATCGACCGCCGGAGTGGTCGGCTGGATCGGCACTTGCTGTTCGGGGTTTACGGGATCGACGGCCTGCATCTCACACCTCCCTTTCCGGTTGGATCAGCTCGATCGGGCGCTGCGGCAAACTCAGCTCGGCGAGCGCCGCGCGGACGTGCGAGAGGATTTGCTGGGCGATGCCATCGCTCAGTTCTTCCGAACGGATGATCAGGCGATAATCCTTATGGGTCGCGACAAATTGGGCGGCGAGGGGCGTCGTCGCTTGAAAGTGGGACAGCGAGTGGATCGGGCTCGGGCGAGCGGTCTGATTGGCTTTGGCCGCCTCAGCAATGATCGCGGCTGACCGTGCAATTGGGGTGGATACGTGCGTTGTTTGCTGCACAGGTCGTGAGAGGCTCGCTGGCGCAGATGTGGCGGCTGGCCGAGCGCTGCCAGTGTTACCCACTTTACCGTTGGTGCTTGGGCGAGCCAAAGGTGGCGTTTGCACATGAAGGAACGCTCGCGACCACAATTCATGGCTGCCTGGTTCGACCGGAGCGCCACTCTGGAGTGCCGGTTGTGGCGACGCGCTGTTGGCGGAACCTGTCTGGGCGGAATCAATCGCAGGCGTCGGCGGGTTTGGCATCGCCGACTGAGCGGTTGGTCCGACGATGCCTCTCGCTTGAAACGCCACAGCGTTTGAACCGATTTGGGGATCGCTCAGCGCCCGCCGATCAGAAACCGCCAGATCGGTCGTCCATGCGCGCTCCGCAGCTTTATCCGCGAGATCGGTGGGTAGGGCTTCTTGCTCAGCTGATGACTCGTGCCCGTGACCTTCTTCCGCCTCCTCCAATTGTGCAGCGAAGTCGCGATCGGTCGGCTTCCCAGCTCGCTCCTGTTCGGGCTCGATGCGATCAAGCTGCGGCGGCAGATAGCCCGCTTGCGCGGGCTTTTGTACAGGCACAGATGTCATGGAAATGGCCTCCGGCTGGCGACGGCACGCCGTGCCATATGCTCGTATTGTTGCTTGGTCTCTGACCGACGCTCAGACTGGCGTCGTCCCTGCTTCTCCAGGTCACGGAGCGCATCGGATTGCAGCTCGGCACGCTGCAGTTCCGCCTGCGCGTGCTCCTGCGCGGCTTCGGCCTCGCCAAGCTGATCGAGTTTCCGCTCCAGCTCTTGATCGAGCTGGTTGATCCGCGCGCCAAGCAGGCTGAGCTGGTGCAGGGCAATCGTCTCGCCTCGCGACAGGCGCGTCAGTTCGCGATCGGCTCTTTCGAGAGCGGCGAATGCTCGCTTGCGGTCGCGCTTGGCGTCTTTGAGCGCCTCTGCCGCCTTCGCGCTTTGCTGCCGTTTGCGTTGTTCTCGCAGCGCCTGAAGCGCGAGCAACTGCTTGATTGTTTCAGGCGAGGTCATGCGATGCCCCCGCTGGTGACACAGCGTCTCAAACGGCGATCAAGATCGTCCAGCTCGATCGGCTCCGGAGACGTCTGCTGGACGAACTCCGACATCCGCTTTTGCAGCTTGAGCGCCACGTCCAATTCCGGATCAGCGCCCGATTGATAGAGTCCGGTTGAGACCATCGCGCGCGATTCATCCAGCAAGCTGCTAAGGCCTCGAAAGCGCCGCGCCGCATCGCCGGTGGCTTGATCGAGCAATTGATCGGCCACGCGGCTCACCGAAGCGGGCACATCGATGGCGGGAAAGTGGCCGCGCTCAGACAGCTTGCGTGAGAGCACGATGTGGCCATCCAGGATCGACTTCATCAGCTCGACTATTGGATCGTCGACGTCATCGGTCTCGCTAAGGACCGTGAAGATCGCACTGATCGATCCTCTGCCTTTCACCGCGCCACAGCGCTCGACCAGCTCGGGCAGAGCGGTGAACACGTTGGGCGTGTAGGATCGCAAGGCTGGCGGTAGCCCTGCAGCCAGACCAAGCTCGCGATAGGCCATCGCCAGCCGGGTGGCGGAATCGACCAACAAGGTGACGTGCTGGCCTTGATCGCGCCAATACTCGCACAGGGAGATCGCTTGCTTGATTGCTCGCACCCTTGCGGATGGGCTTTCATCAGCTGTTGCTGCGACCAGTACGAATTCGGGGCAGTCCTGCTCCTGCTTGAGCCGATTCCAAAATCTGTCGACTTCGCGTCCGCGCTCGCCAATCAAACACAGCACGGTCTTGTCGCTCTGGAGGCTGCTGAGCAGCTGTTCGATCAGCGTCGTCTTGCCAGCGCCGCTTGCGGCAAAGATTCCAGTGCGCTGCCCTTTGGCGAGCGGGACGAGTGCATCGATCGCCCGGATGCCCGTCTGCAGGCGCTGGTCCAGGACGGTCTTCTCGATCGCTGCGCCCAATTGACGCGCTTTGGCGACGCGAGCTGCAATCGGTGGCCCGCCATCGATTGGCTTGCCAAAAGCGTTGATCGCTCTGCCCTGAAAAGCATCGCCGACTTTATGGCGATTGCTGTGCTGGGCCAGCATTACGCGGTCGCCGGGCCGGATGTGGTCGAGCCCTTCGAAGGGGATCAGATCAATTTGTGCGCGGCTGATCGCTACCACCTCCGCACGTGCTGGTTTTGCGGCTGTTCCGATCGTGCAAATATCGCCGACGCGGCAGTGCGGACCGCTGGCGGCGAGCGAGCCCTGTCCGATGCTCAGCACCTCGCCAAAGAACTGGCCAAACTCGGCATTGTCGATCGTGTCCAACAGCTCTTCGGCGCGCATCATGGCTGCACCTCAGTCTGCGCCGCGCGCGCCTCATCCAGCACGGCATCAGCCTTTGCCAGCTGCGTCGGCAGCGATGCATCGAATTTGCCCAGTTGAAGATCGAACAGGCACGATCCGGGAGGGAGTGCCGGATCGCGGATGATCTCCGTTTTCCCGATGGCATTGGTCAGAGCATCAAGGTCCGCAGCCTCGGCAAATTGCTCCTCGGAAACGCTCACGCGCAGTATTGTCGCGCTGGCCAATTCTGCCGACCAATGTCTTGCGGTTGAGACCAAGGCTTCGTTCGCAAAGTCTTGATTGCCAAAAATCTTGCGCAGCACCGCGCGAGCAATGTCGATGGCAATGTTGAGTTGGGAATCGAACCGGTTGGCCAGCACTTCGTGCGCCTTGGCAATCGCGTCAGCCAATTGCTCGATCTGCTGCTGCGCAAGATCATTTGCGGATTCGATCCCTTTGGCCTTGCCGGCTTCATACGACGCCGTTTTTTGCTGTTCTGACGCTGCCACCGCTTCGGCCAGGGCGGTTTCCAGCTCGGCAATCTGGCGCTCCAGATCAGCGTGAGTTTGCATGCCCTCGTTTGCCAACGGGTCGAGGCCATTGGGCTCCTGGCCATCATCAGCTTGGCTTGGTTGGGGCTCTGCCAGCGGTCCCTGATCGGACGGCTGGTAGGCGCCAAACTCAAACGGCTTCACGTCGCATCCGATGGAATTTGATGTCTTGAGGAGGCTCATGAAGATCGCCCCCTGCGGTCTTCAAGCAAATCCGACAGGCGGTCGAAAACGCCGAGCCAGCCTGAGCGAATGGCGGGCGGATGTTCACCGATCAGCAACTCATGCTGTTGCCACAACGTCTCGGTCGCAAGCTCGGTTAGAGCGTTTGTTCGGGCATTCTTGGCGGCTTCCACACGCGATGCCAGCCATGGCGAATAGCCAAGGAATTGGCGCTCAATTCGGCGCTGTCGCTCGCGCTCTGCCGCTTCGCGTTCGGCCGTCTCATCAATCGCCAGAGTTAGCGCGTGGCGCTCTTCGTCTGACAGGCGCGCCAGGACGGCCTGCCGGTCCTTGCGTCCCAGCGCCGCCAGCTTGCGATAGATGCGATCAGTCGGGGTCTCGCGGTCAGACATGGCGGACCGGTTCTTTGTCGAGCTGGGATTCGCGCAGCAGATCGGCGAAGCTCTCGGTCTCGGCATTTGACAGGCGCCGCCTTGGCCAGACCGCAAGCAGAAGGATGGCCAGCAAGATCAGTGGAATCAGCGTCCAGCGATCAAATGCGAACTGCTCGGTCCAAGCGCCCGTCGCTCTTGGCGCAGCTGGGGAGGGTGGAAGCTGGCGCTCAGGCTGAGCGCTTGGTGCACTGCTCGCAACATTCTGCGCGGGATCGACGAGCGCACCAGAGGCAAAGTCGAGCATGTCCCCGCGATCCGGCGAGAAATTGACCGACGACGCGAGCGCGAGCGCGATCAGATCGCGTTCTTCCTTGCCGAGGGTTTGGGGCGTTCGGACCAAAATTCGCAGGGCGCGGTTGGCTGCGCCCAGAACCGACGCTTCGCTTTGTGCCTCGGCGGCTCCATCAGCTGCGGCTTCGCCTTCGATGTCTTTCGAGAAAGCCGAGACCTGCACCTGGAACGGCTGCTGCGGGAGGGTTGTGCTGATCGCTTCCTGTGCCCGCAATTGCAGCAGCTGCTCGATCGCGTCCCGTTCGGTCACTGCGCTCTCAGCGGTCAAAATGTCTGGATCGGCACTGACAAGGCCACCCGTGTCATCAAGCACGACCACATTCGCCGTTGTCAGGGCCGGGACAGACGAAGCGACCAATTGCTGGATGCCCGCAACTCGCGGCGCCGACAGACGAGCCGCGGGGCGCATCTCAACCGTGACAGCCGCCGTTACAGTCTGCTGGTCGGATCGGAACAGGCTGCGCTCGGGGATAGCCAAATGGACGCGAGCGAATTCGACCCCATCCATCATCATGATCGTCCGCGCGAGCTCACCCTGGGTGGCGCGCTGGAGATTGATCTTCTGGGCGAACTCGGTCAGCCCAAGCTCATTCTCGTTGAACAGTTCAAATCCGGTTGTGCCACCCATGGCGATGTTTGCGCCGGCGACAGCGACCCGAGCATCGGCGGCCTGGCTTTTGGGCACCAGGATGTCATGGCCATTGTTCTCGAGCCGGTAGGATATGCCCTGATTGTCCAGCTCGGCGACGATTTGCGATGCATCTGCTTCGCGAATGTTCTGATAGGCCGGGATATATTCGGTCCGTAGGACAAAGAACCACAGAGCAGTTAGCGCCGCGACGAGGACGACAAAGAGTATGGCAAAAAGGCGGATTTGGCGAGGCTCAAAGGGCATGTCTTATGGGCTCGATCACAGCTGCATGTTCATGATTTCACGGTAGCTTTCGGTCAGGCCGCGACGGATTTGGGTCGCGAGCTCGACCGCCAGCCGGGCTTCCTCGAGCGCAATCGTGACTTGGTGGATCGGTGTGCTTTCATCGACGACAAACTGCGTCACCATCCGATCAGCTTCGGCAACTTTGCCATCAAGCGTTGCAACCGCGTCAGCCAGGTAGTTGCCGAAGGATGCGTCTGTGGCGGCGTGACTTTCAGCAGCATCGGCATTCGCAGTCTGCTGAGGCAGTTGGGTGACCGTGATCTGCAGCGGCGGCTGGGTCAGGCCGGCTTCCCCGATCGGCGCGATGGCTCCAATCTCGCTCATGACTGGCGACCCACTTGCAGCGCGGCCGAGTACATCCGCTGGGCGGAGGACAAGGCGACCAGATTGGCCTCATAGGCTCGCTGAGTTTTGATCATCAGCGACATTTCTTCGGCCTGGCTTATTGCCGGATAGCTGACATAGCCGTTGGCATCGGCATGCGGGTGATTGGGGTTGTAGACAGAGCGCGTGCCGGCATTGGTCTGCGTGATCTGGTAGACCATCACGCCGCCATCTGCTTGGCCGCTGCTTTGAGCCTGGCCATCTTCCACCAATGTATCAAAGTCCGCCACAGGCCCAGATACCAGCCTCTGAGGCTCATAAGCGCTGCCATCCGCCGTCCGGGTGGTGTTGATATTGGCAATGTTGGCGGCGATCACCTGCAAACGCTGCCATTCGACGTTGAGCCCTGACCGGCTGATTTCGATCGCGTCCATCCTATTGCCCTCCGCGAATGGCGGTGCGGGCAATCTGCATCTGCCGCCCGAGCAAGTCGGAAAGCGCCGAATATCGCATGGCCGTGGCGGCGGATTCCTGCATTTCAAGATCAAGCCTGATCTCGCTGCCAGGCCGCTGATCAGCTCCGTCCTGGATCTGAAAGACCAGTGCCTCAACGGCGGCCGGACCTTGTGTTGCCGCCTCTCGAAGAGCTGCTTCGAACTCCACCGTCTGGATCGCAAAGGACTCCGAATTTGAGTTCGCGATGTTTTGAGCGATCGCGGTCTGGCGAAGTGCCAAGGCGTCGAGCGCCTTGGCGGCGAGTGCTTGCGAAATTTCCGACACGAAGTGTGCTCCCTTTGATCTACTGGACAACAATCTCGGCATGCAGTGCGCCTGCTGCCTTGATTGCCTGGAGGATGGAGATGATGCGGCGGGTGTCGACGCGCGCCTGGGCGAGGCCTTGAACAAGTGAGCCGACATTGGTGTCTGCGAACGTCGCGACGGTGTCGTTCTGGCCTTCCTCGACTTCGAGATCGGTGTTCGTAACCACCAGGCTCGACACATCGTTCGCAAAGCCGGAAATGAAGCTTGGCTGGCTTGCCACGCTTTCGCTTTCGACAGTGATCTTGATATCGCCTTGGCTGATGACGACGCTCGAGATCTGGACATTGGCGCCAGCCACGATCGTGCCCGTCCGTTCGTTGATGACGATCTTGGCTGCGCGGTCCGGACGGATCAGAAGGCCTTCGATCCGCGCCATGAAGCGTGAAAGGGCAGGGCGCGATCCCGAATAATAAATCGAGACCTCATCGGCGTTCTTCACATAGGCGATGGGGCTGCCCTGAGACGTATTGATCGCATTGGCGATCCGCTCTGCCGTGGTGAAACTCGGTTCGGCCAGCAAGAACGAAATTTGCCCATCATCGCTCAGAATGTTGGCTTCAACCGGATATTCGATCGTCGCTCCGCCTGGCAGGAGTGCGGTCGTCGGGAAGTTGCGCTGCTTGCGTTCAAGCTCAGCCTCGAAGGCATATCCGCCGACGGTCAACGGGCCTTGGGCCAAGGCGTAGGGTTGTTGATCCGGCCCCAGCAGAGGGGTCATGAGCAGGGTGCCACCGGCCAGTGACCGCGCATCCCCGATCGACGAGACGACCGCGTCGACGCGATCGCCGGGATTGGCCGAGGCTGGCAATGTTGCTGTGACGATAACCACCGCGACATTGCGGCTGTTGATCTGAGAATCCGCCACTGTGGTGCCTAAGCGCGAGAGGACATTGCGCAGGGCCTGGCGCGTGACTTCGCTGCGTCTTGTGTCGCCGGTGCCAGGCAGGCCGGTGACAAGGCCGTATCCGATCAGCGCGTTCTCGCGCCAGCCATCGAACCGTCCAAGCCCCTTCAAGGCAACGTCCTGCGCGGCAGCGGACTGAGCCGAAACCAGGAACGCCAAAGACGCAACGAGAATAAAAATGCGCGCCATCATCCGATCCCCAAAAAGCTGAAAATGCGATTGAGTAGGCCGGGCTTCGCGCTTCGCGAGACGTAGCCTTCGCCCTCGTAATTGATCTCTGCATTGGCGAGCCTGCTGGAGATCACGGTGTTGTCTGCGGAGATGTCGATCGGTCGGACGCGCCCCTTGATCTCGATCGTGCGACGTTCATCATTGACGAACAGGAACTGCGTCCCTTCGATCAGAAAGTCTCCATTGGGAAACACGTCGACAATCGACGCGGCCATGCTGGCAACGAACCGGTCCGAACGCTCGGTCTCACCGCCGCCGCGATAATTTCCGCCCAGGCCAAAGCTCAGGGATTCGTTGACGCCACCGGCCGAGAAACCACCGTCGAGAGAGGTGTTCTTGCCGGTCCGCGTCTCGACCTGATTGGTCGTGCTCGCGCTCTCAAAGATCAGCACGGTTACGATGTCACCGATCATCTGAGCCTTGTTGTCGCTGGCCATATTGGCCCAGCTTTCGCGCGAATAGAGCTGTTCTGCGCTTGCAGGGGCTGCCGAGGCTCCCAGCGCGAGCGCCACAAAGAAAGTGCTTGCCTTCATTGCGCCTCCTCCTGAGTCTGCAGCCTGTTGGTTGGTACAACGAAGACCGCGGAATCCTGGGTTCTCACGAAGACGCGACCGTCTGGGTCGCCATGCTGCATCGTCGTCACTGTGCGTTCGATCGCGACCCCATCACCGCCGGTCACCAGAATCGCTTGCTGACCACGCGCAATCCCGCGGTCTGTCGTGGGTTGAACTGTCCCGAGGAATGCGCCCGCTTCGATGGGTGCTCGAGCGACGGGACGTTCGCTCAATCGATCGAAGCCGAGACCTGGGTCGATCACATCGGCAGAGCACTCCACAGGCGTGACCACGGAATGGGAAATGGCGGTTCCAGCCGGGATGGCTTTGGCGGCAGCGAAGCAAAATCCGTCATGCGCCGTTTCGCCGTTCACCGTTAGACGGACCTGTCCTTCAAAGCTGAGTTCAAAGCTCGCATGCGGAATGCGGTTGCGAATGAGCCGCCGCGCGGTGGCTTCGTCGAACTCAACCTCCAACTGTCCCTCGGGAATGCGCCCAATCACGCGGTCGCCTCCCGTCGCAACATTGGCCAAATGTTCGATCCGGATGTCACGCCCCGGCAATTCGACGATTGCAGGGGTTTGCGACATCAGTGCGAGCGTCACTGCGCTGGTGATGGGGAGTAGGATCACGGCGCAACCTATCGCTTGAGATTGTTGGTGATCGAGGCGATCTGATCGGCCGTCTGCAGGACTTGCGCGCTGGCAGCATAAGCACGCTGCAGCACAAGCATGTCCACCATTGCGGAGGCCATTTCGACGTTAGAGAGCTCGATCATTCCCTGCTGGATGATGCCCATACCGTCTTCGCCGGCGGTTCCATCGAGCAGCCTGCCGCCGTCGACCAGGCGGTATTGGCCTGCGCCGACTTCCGAGAGCTCGGCTTCCGAGCCAGGTTTGACCAGCGAAATCTGACCGAGATCCACATTGTCACCATCGGCGAGGATTGCCGTCACCGCGCCAGCATTGGCGATGATCAAACTGGTTGCATCGTCGGGCACCGCTATCAGGCTACGCAGGGTGCCAGCCCCCTCTGCCGCCAGATAGCCATCGCGATCGACTGCAAGCCGTCCTCCGCGCCACAGCAGGCTCTCGCCATCGGGACCAAGCAGCTCGAAATAGCCATTGCCATCGATCGCCACATCCAGCGCAGCGCCGGTCGCCTGGAGTTCGCCCTGGTCGGACAGCATCTGGTGGCTGGTCGCGCGGATCCCTCCGCCCTGCACATTGGCCTCGCGGGCCAGTCGTTCGGTTTCGGTGGTGGAGGGCGGATTGGCTGTGACAACCGACGAGAAATGAACTTCCGAACGCTTGAACCCTGGTGTGTTCACATTGGCTACGTTGTTGGCATGCGTCTCAAGGGCCTGTTGCTGCGCGCGCAGGGCGACGGCGCCCACTTCAAATGCTCCGTTCATGATCCACTCCGGCTAAAGGTTGTGACAGCTTGGTCCATTAATTGATCGTAGGCTCGGATGAGCTGCGCCCCGGCTTCGATCTGGCGTTGCGCTTTCATCAGCTCGACCATCTCGTCAGACAGTGTGACGTTGGATCGTTCGAGCATCTTCTGGTGAACCTCGCTGGCATCTGACTGCGCGAGATCGCCTAATTGGTCAGCATCGATCGCGTCATTGGCACCGTCATCCGACCGCTCAAACACGCCAATCGCGCCGATCGGGACGCCATCGTCCAGGACTGTGCCATCGCTCAGAATTTCGATCGCGAAATTGGTCGTGGTGAGATCACCGCCCGAAGCGCGTTGCAAAATCCGACCCTGGGCATCGATCAAGGCACCATCTGCGCTGATCCCGAATTGGCCGCCGCGTGTGAGATGGAATTGATCGCCGGCACGAACCGCAAAATAGGCATCACCATTGATAGCCAAATCCAGTGGCGCATCGGTGGCGATCAAGGCGCCCTGCTCCGTATGCGCTGCTGAGTTGACCGCGGGCCGCGCTAGGTGTTTCTCCCAACTTGCCTCGTCTGCCGTTGCCTCGGAAAAGGGGATTTGAGCCTTGAAGCCCGGTGTGTCGGCATTGACCACATTCTGTGATGCGATCTCTACTCTTCGCTCACCTCCGCGCAGCGCGGCAGTGGCCAAATCCAACAGACTCATATTCCGACCCTGAACTCAAAAAACTCTCTTGATGAGAAAGAGAAGGGTGATTTCGGTCAAGGATCCAGAAATCGAATTCTTCGATTATCAAAGCAAAAAACTGGGACTAGACCAGATGAAAATTCTTGGTCTCTGATCGAAATCGTCAGAAAGCTACGGATTCGCAAATAGAGAATTTTTTCGATCAGAAAGGAGTCGGAAATTTAAGCACACGGGTAAGTATAGCTGTCGACAAGTCTGTGAAAGAATCAGGTTGAGGCCCGAAATGCTACAGAATTGTTACAGAAATCACGATTATGACAAAAATATGACAAATTTGCTGGACTGGCACTGGTTTGAGGAAGGATTGGCGTCGATGTGAACGTTAAATACGACCCAACTATGGTCAATATTCGAATTTCTATTCTTTTAATCAAGAAATGACTCTTGACAGAGTCTTTGAACTAAATTTGGAGTCGTAGGACTAATTACTGAAAACATATTCAATATTGATGTTTTCAACTGACAATCAACCAATTTTCCACTGAGTTATTCTAGTTGTGGCAGGCAGAGCGATTGTCCGGGCGCAATCGGAATTCCGATAATTGGAACGGAATTTCGGACGAGAAGGCGCTTCGAATGAATGCTGGCTACGCACTCGATTTGCTGACGGGAATGCTCTGGGCAGCCGCTCTTGTGGCTGGCCCGGTCATGCTCGCGACGCTCATTGTCGGATTGTCGATTTCCATCTTTCAGGTGGCGACGCAGGTCCAGGAAATCACACTCTCCTACGTGCCGAAGATCATCACGGCTGGCGTTATGCTGATCATCCTCGGGCCATGGATGGTTGCTCAACTGACCGAGTTTGCGACCGATCTGTACCGTATCATCCCTGAGCTTGGCCGATAGCGCGTCATAGCCACTGTGGATCAGTTCGCCTCTTCACTCATGGTCGTTTTGATGGCGGCCTTGCGCCTCGGCCCAGCGTTGCTGTTTGCGCCGCCATTCACGCTGATGCGCGTCCCCGTTCTTGTCCGGGTCGCCTTAGCCATCACGCTCGCGATCTGGGTCGTCGATGCGAATCCCTCAGTTGCAACCCATGGCCCGGCGCCCTCCCAGTTCTTGCCAGTGATGCTGGGCGAATTGCTGATCGGGATTGCCATTGCGCTGGGCTTGCAGCTGACATTTGCTGCGATCTTCTGGGCTGGCCGGGCGATTGACATTCAAGCGGGCTTTGGCCTCGCCATGTTGGCGGATCCGACCACCAACGCGCAGATCCCGCTGGCCGGCACCGTGCTAGCTTACGCCACCGCGATCGTGTTCCTCACTACGGGGGGTCATTACGATCTCATTGCCCTGTGGGCGTCGTCATTCGAGCTTCTCCCGGTGGGATTTGGCGCAGTTGAGTTGAACATTTCTGCCGTCGGTGAGTTTATGTCTGCGCTGTTCCTTCTGGCAATGGGCATTGTCGGCGTATGCGTGCTCGTCATCTTTCTTGCGGACATGGTGATTGCCTTTTTGAGCCGCACCTTGCCGCAGATGAACGTCCTGCTGTTGGGATTTCAGGCCAAAGCGATCCTTATGCTGGTGACCTTGCCGCTCGCGATCGCGCTGTCCGCTGGCCTATTCCTGCGCGCAGTGCGTCTTGGCGTGACCGGTCAGCTCGAATTCTGGAGCGCGGTTCCATGAGCGGTGAGAGCGAAGAGCAGAACAAGACCGAGGACGCCACGCCATTCAAGCTGAGGAAGGCGCGCGAAAAAGGCAGCGTCGCTCGCGGAACAGATCTCGGCTTCGCTGGCAGCCTAATTGCCCTGGCCATAGGCGCGACCTTTGCCGGTCAGCAATTTGTGCTCGGCCTGGCTGAAATCATGCGGTTGAGCTTTACCTCTGGCGCTGGCGTCCACGCCGCGGGCGGAAACGTTCTGGTCCTCATCGCCTCGATATACTGGCACGTCTTTCAGCCTCTGATCGTCTTTGGTGTGATCATCGCCATCGCCTTGATCACGCTCGAATTGCTGCAATTGCGCGGTCTGATCTTCACCACTCACCCGCTCAAGCCAGACTTCAAGCGGCTCAACCCAGCAAAGGGGATCAAGCGCCTTTTCAGCATGCGAATGCTCAAGGAAGCGCTCAAGAACATCGTCAAATTCGCAGCATATTGCCTGGTGACAGGCTTTGTGGGCTACGCCGCATTAGAGAACTGGGGGGCAAAGCTTACGGACGCCAACTGGCTCGTGCTTGCGATGGAGCAAAGCGGGATGCGGCTGGTGTTCGCCTTTATCGCCTTGGCGCTCGTCTTCGCGGTGATCGACCAAATCATCGTCCGCGGCGAATTCAGCAAGCAGATGCGCATGAGCAAGCGCGAAGTCACGCGCGAGCACAAGGAACGCGAGGGCGAGCCGCGGCTGAAACAAAAGCGCAAGGATTTGCACCAGCAAATGCGCAAGCAGTCGGAGCAGCTCGGCAAGGTCCCTGGAGCGGATCTCGTCGTCGTCAATCCAGAACATTTCGCGGTTGCGCTTAGCTATGACCAGAATCGGCACCGTGCGCCCGTCGTGCGAGCCAAAGGGCGCAATCATTCGGCACTTTTGATGAAGCGTAAAGCCTATTTGAACGCGGTTCCGGTGATCGCCGACCCGCCCCTGGCGAGGCGGCTCTTTGCAGAGTGCCCGGCAGATAGCGAAATCCGCTCAGAACATTTTCACGACGTCGCCAAACACTATCGCCACCTCAGGGCGCGAGCGAGTTCCCAAGCCCAAATTGTCGAGAGCAGCGGATGACCGGAAAGATACTTCAGGGCAATAAGGACCTGGTGCTGGTGGTCGGGACGCTGGCGATCATGGTGATCCTATTTTCGCCCATTCCGCCGGCGCTGCTCGATTTCGCGATCATCGTGAATTTCGGCTTCGGTTTCACAATCCTTCTGATGACTTTCTACGTCGCGAAGCCGGTGGAATTCTCCACATTCCCGTCGATCTTGCTGGTCGCCACGCTGTTTCGCCTGTCGCTCAATGTAGCGGCGACCCGACTGATCCTGACAGGAGCAGACGCGGGTGAAGTGATTGAATCGATCGGCTCTTACGCCGTGCAAGGCAATTTCATCATTGGCTTGGTCGTGTTCGTGATCCTGGTCGTGGTTCAGTATGTCGTGGTCACCAGCGGTGCACAGCGCGTTTCCGAGGTGGCGGCGCGATTCACGCTGGATTCGATGCCGGGACAACAGATGAGCATCGACGCTGACCTCAATCTCGGCCTCATCACTCAGGACGAGGCAAAGCAACGTCGCGAGGAGCTGGAGAAGCAGGCAAACTTCTACGGTGCGATGGATGGGGCTAGCAAGTTTGTGAAGGGCGATGCGATTGCCGGTGTGATCATCATCCTGATCGACATTATCGCTGGCTTGATCGTCGGCGTCGCGCAAATGGGGATGACATGGGGCGAGGCGCTCCAGCGCTTTACGCTGCTCACGATCGGCGACGGAATTGCGACCCAGCTGCCAGCGCTTATCATCGCCGTCGCCACCGGCATTATCGTGACGCGATCAGCGGCCGATCGGCAATTGAGCACCGAAGTGTTTCGCCAATTGGCGTCGGTTCCTCGCATCCCGCTGATCGTAGCTGCCATCTTGACGGTGATGCTGTTGCTGCCGGGTATGCCGAAGTGGCCGATTGCCATCGTCGGCGCGGGTGCTGTCTTTGCATGGTTCCGAATTCGGCGTCTTGCCGATCCGGACGACCTTGCTGCCGAAGAGGAAGGCGATGTCGACCAGGGCACCTCCGCACGGAGCGCTGGATCGATTACCCTCCGTCTGGGTGAGGATCTGATGTCGGCCTGGGAAAGCAGTCAGGCGCTTGTCCTCGACCGGATTGCGAAGCAGCGAGAGTCGATTGAACGCAGATTCGGGTTTTCGCATCCCAATGTTCAGGTTGTTGCGGATGACGATTTGGGCGCGCTCGAATACGCCATCTCAATTTTCAATGATCGCTATGGCGGCGGCACGATCCATCCTGATCGACTCTTGGCCTTGAAGCAGAATGATAGTGCGAAACCGCTCGACGGCATTGCTGGAAAGGATCCGGCTTTTGGCCTGGATGGCGTCTGGATCGAGCCGGGCAAGGCAGACCGGGCACGCAACACAGGATACAGCGTTGTTGAGCCGGAAGTGGTTGTCACCGCTCATTTGGGCGAGATTGTGAAATCGGAAATCGCGACATTGCTGACGCGTGCGGCCACCGTCGAGCTGCTCGAAGGCGTGCGAGTCAATCAGCCGGGATTGATTGAAGAGCTGATTCCAAACATCCTGACCGCGTCCGACGTGCAGCGTGTTTTGCAAAACCTGCTTAACGAGCGCGTGTCGATTTCCAATATGGACATGATCGTAGAGACGCTGGTGGATATCGGGCGGCACGAAAAGGATACGGCACGCTTGAGCGAGAAATTGCGAGAATATCTGGCGGTTTCGATATGTGGCAGCTTGCGTGGGCAGCACTCAGATCTTTCAGTGATGAGTCTTGATCCAAGGATTGAAAATCGAATTCTGTCGCAGCTTGGCGAAGGGCAATCAGACAATCTGATTTCGTCTGATCCGCGGCTTGCTGAGCAATTGCTAAGCTCGCTTGCGCCTATGGTCGAAAAGATGCTTCGTCAGGGTCGCAATCCGGTTCTGCTTTGCGCGGGACCAATCCGGCGCGCAATGGTCCGGCTGGCGCAGCGCAGCATGCCGCACCTGTCCGTCATTTCAGTCGACGAGGTGCCCTTGCGGGTCTCACTCAGCAGCTTTGCCGTGATCCGCTTGCCAGAAATTGACGCTATGGCAGACGCCTAGGGAGTAAGGAGCACAGAATGGCGAGCACGCCACAAGACGAATTTCGGTCCCTCATGGGCTTTCTTGAGAGCGATCCAGCGAACGCTGCGCTGCTTGAAGATGCGGCCAATGCTGCCGTGCAAGCGGGTGAACTCGAGACTGCCAAGATGCTATTCGAGCGGCTTCACGACGTCGCGCCATTGAACGGCGAGAGAGCCAATGCAGCGGGGTTGGCAGCGATGCGCAGTGGATACCAAGCTATAGCGCAGACTTGGTTCGGGCTCGTTTTGGAGGATGCGCCAGACGATAGCGGTGTGCGGTTCAACCTAGCCTGGAGCCATGCTCTCGACGGTGACTTCGCAGCGGCAGCCGACTTTCTCGATGCGAAGGTCATCGCCGAACTGCCGCAGGCGGCCATGCTCGACCTTCAGATCGCCCATCATCTCGGAGATTTTGAAGCTGCTGGCCGCAAAATGGACCGCTATCTTGAGCAATTTCCTGATTACGCGCCTCTCAACGCAGCCGCTTCGGTGCTGGCAATGGATATCGACCGGCCGGATTTGGCGCGCGAGGCGGCGATCAAGGCCGGGGATCACCCTGATGCGCTGACGACACTCGCGGCTCTTAGTCTGGGCGAAAACAATCTGTCTGAAGCTGAGGAAATGCTCGCCAAAGCGAGAGCAATCCGCGCGGATCAGCCGCGTGCAGAGATCGGCCAGGGCATGCTTATGCTGGCCAAAGGAGATCCAGAGGGCGCAACGGCCTTGCTCGATCGAGGAGCAGAGCTCTTCGGTGATCATTTGGGATCCTGGGTTGCCGCAGGGTGGGCGCATTTGATGGCAGGCGATCGCCAGCCTGCCAGAAAGCGCTTTGAAACCGCTTGCCAGATCGATGGGACTTTTGGTGAAGCGCAGGGATCGCTCGCGGTGATCGAATTCCTGGACGGCAATGTCGATGAGGCCCGCAAGATGGCGAAAGTCGCGACACGGCTCGATCCAGCAAGCTTCTCCGCAGCGCTCACCAATGTGTTGATCGCGCAATCTGATGGTAAGCCTGAATTGGCTGAGCGCATTCTTAGCAAGGCATTCAAACAGCCGATTTTGCCAGACGGGACCAACCTGCTTCAAGCGCTCGCGCGCTCGGTTTCGAGCAAATAATATTGCAAGATCTTGCAATATTCTGATCGCGCGGGCGGCGCGACGGAGCGAATGATGGCGTTCTGATCAGCATCCAGGCGGAGCAGATGCGGCCGACCTAGCCATTTAGTGAGCGCAACTAACGCAACCGGAATCGACCAATTCCTGAGAGTATCCTGCATCGGCCAGGCAAAAACCCCTAAGCCACGCAACTTGCGCCGTTTTTTGGCTTTGAATAGAGATTCCGCTCGCCCGCCAAAATCGTTTCTAATGATACTATAGTTAGGCTGTTAACTTTAGACTTGAATCTGTAATAACATGCCGATAGCGTAATGAATGTGGGGAACTCAACATATAGTGCTGCTGGACTGTGCTTAGATCGTTTTGGAAACGATATG
>Ga0207422_1002554_pt1 | contig 23365 bp, 17 predicted proteins | sample MarCyaLeptolynsp_FD_187757 | JGI IMG/M metagenome (GOLD analysis project Ga0207422, IMG submission 187757) | Marine cyanobacterial communities from Panama - species 1 Leptolyngbya sp. (SPAdes) | ecosystem: Environmental > Aquatic > Marine > Unclassified | place: Panama: Panama City | collected... | reverse complement strand
CTGTCGACGATCGTCGACGTCCACGTCTCGGGATCACGCGCACTGAAGTCGTCGCTCCAGCCGCCGTACATCGAGACGCCGTCGAGCATCACGATGACCGCATCGTTGGCGACGTCGGCCTCGTAGGTGCCGCCGGCGACACGAATGCTCTCGATCTCGGCGTTCATCGCCGCCTGATCGAGTGCCCACTGGATCGTCCGCATGGGCTCGTCCGGGGTGCCGGGGTTGCTGTCTTGGCCCAGCTCGCTCACGTGCAGGGCAGTCGAAGGGTCTCCGGGCGTGTCGTCATCGTCGTCGTCATCGTCATCACCGGTCGAGTCGTCGTCATCGTCATCGTCATCACCGGTCGAGTCGTCGTCATCGTCGTTGCCGCCGGTCGTGTCCTCCGCTTCGTCATCGTCGTCATCATCGCCGGTCGTGTCGTCACCGTCGTCATCGTCGTCGTCGTCGTCGTCACCGACGCTCGTCTCCGACCCGCCGTCCGAGCCGCCCCCGCCCGCATCGCCACCGTCGCCCGTACCGCCACAGCCCACGAGCGTCAGGGCACAGAACAAGGTCGTTCGCCGCAAAGCCATCGACGCCCAAAGAGCACGCGTCGTGCCAGGCGAATTCCGCAGTGCTTGCGACCGTGGCCTTCCCGATCCGGGAAGCCCTCCGCTTCCCGATCCGGGATTTCCGGGCCGATCAGCGTCACTCGCCGATCACGATCGGTAGGTACGCGGGGGTCGGAGCCGCCCCCTCCGGAAGCTCGATGTGCAACCGCTCGACCGTGTCTCGAACGCAGGCGGCGGCCTCTTCAGGCATGTCGTCGACCAGCACGACGACGTTGTCGAGACTGCCGTCCGCGGACACGTCGAAGTGCAACGTGGCCGCGCCCTGGCTCGTGCATTGTCCCAGCTGCGGAAAGACCGTTTGGACCGCGGCGACGATGGCGTCGTCGTAGACCGGCCTTTTCACGGTCTGCAACCTGTCCGACACCAGCTCGAGCAGTGGGTCCGGCTCATCGAGCTCGTCCGGCCACGTCACGAGGGCGACCGGGTGCTCGTCATCGGCGAGCCTCTTGACCCACGCCTGGGCCTTGATCGGCGACCCGCCCATGATCCCGCCCCCGTTGTTGATCCGGCCGCGCGGTCCGAAGCGCAGCTCGACGGCATACAGCTCGCCGCCGAACATCTCACCCTCCGGCGGCGGGCCCTGCAGCATTCCGTAGATCACCGGCATGTGAGCGGCAAGCTCGTTGGAAAACGGTGCCAGCCCGTCGCCCCCACACGCGAAGCTGCCCTCGATGGTGGTGCCGTCTGCCTCGAGCACCACGGGCTCACCACCCCCCTTGCTCCCCGGCGCGTGGACGAACAGGCAAACCGCCAGCGATCCTCCGCGCAGTTCATCGACCAGCCCGTCGATCCCCATCGACGCATCGACCGTCACCACCCGAGGGTCCTCTGGCGGCAAGACGCTCACGGGATCGCTGTCGTCCACCGGCGCGATCGTCGAAGACGGCGTGGGGCCGCACGCCGCAAACACGGTCATCCCAAGCGCAGTCCAGGCTCGGCTCATCACGACACCAACCTACGCAGCCCGAGTGGCCGTGGGCAACGAGTGGATCCCCCTGCGGGGGCCTATAGCCGGATGCGTCGCCAGCCCTTGCCGCGGAACTTGATCCCCATGACCAGTCCGAGCAGGTTGGCGTAGAGCGTGGCGGCGATCCAGGCGCCTTCCATGCCGTAGCCGAGTACGGGACCGAGCAGCCAGGCACCAGGGACCAAGATCCCGAAGTGCAGGCACATCTCGGCGACCGCGACGAACGTGTTGGCACCCGCGCCAAACAGCGCCTGCGCCAGGATGAGGCCGACCGCCATCAGCGGCAGCGCCGTCGTGGTGATGCGCAGCGAGGTCGCGGCCGCAGCCGGAACCGCGGGGTCGTTGGGCGCCAGCAGCCCGATAATCTGCTCGGGGATCGCCATGAACAGCGCACCCAGCACCAGCATGCCCAGCACGCCCACGCGTGCCGACTCCCAGCCGTAGCGGGCGGCCAGGTTCGGCTTGTCCGCGCCGAGGCTCTGGCTCACGCACGTCGCGGTAGCCGTGCCGAACGCGATCATCGGCATGAAGCACAACGCCGTCGTGTCCATGATCGCCTTCGTCGCGGCGGAGTAGGTGTTGGTCCCCTCCATCGCATCGATGTCGCCGACGAAGCGCATGAACAGCGCGAACCCGGTCATCAGAATGACCGTGGCGGAGCCCGACGGGATCTGCAGCTTGACGATGTTGATGATGACCGACGGGTCGAAGTTCCTGAACCGGTAGAAGATGTACTTGACCCGGTGCGACTTGCGGAGGCTGACGAACACCATGATCGCCAGACCGAGGTAGGTCGAGATCACCGATGCGATCCCGGCGCCGGCCAGCGCCATGCGGGGCACCCCGAGCGAGTCGTTCCCGAAGATCAGGAAGTAGTTCAGGACGATGTTGAAGAGGTTCATCGCCAGCGCGGCCCACAGGTGCACGTACGTGCGGCCGATGCCGTCGAAGAACGCCTTGTACGAGAACGTGATCACCATGCCCGCGACACCGAGCATGCGCAGCTGCGTGTACTCGATGCCGAGCGCCTGCTGCTCTTCACTCGCGGTGGCGAGCCAGCCGATGCCGGGCTCGGAAACCCAGTAGCCGAAGGCCGAGCCGAAGATGCCCGCGATCACCGAGAACATCAGCGAGTTGAAGAGCACCTGGCCGGCACCCTTGTAGTCGCTCTCGGCGTAGCGCCGTCCCGTGATCGCCTGCGTGCCCTGACCGACCGCGGCGAAGAAGCCGCCGACCGCCCAAAAGAACGGCATTCCCAGCCCGAGTGCCGCCTGCGACGCCGACGCCTCTGGTCCGTCGAGCCGACCGACCATCAGCGTGTCCGCGTAGTTCACGAAGAACTGGGTGATCATCGCCAGCATCACCCAGGAGCCGAGCGAGAGGACCTTGCGGACGAGCGGCAGCTCGAGCCCGAACTTGAAGACCTTCGGCGGATCGTCGCTGAAGTTGGTCAGTTCGTCGGACAGAGTGCGGCTCCCTCATTGGCCGGCGTACACCGACGGCGAGCCTGGTCGGATTACCCCAGGCCCCTCTACGCGGCAAGGCGCGGGACGCCTGCGGCGCTTGCGCTGACTCTCACTTGGCCCGGGCTTCGGCGCGCTTTTCGAGCCCCTCCCGGAGCTGGGCCTCGAGATGCCCCATGCACTCGGGCTCGTAGCCGAAATATGACGCCTGAATGACGCCCCGGTGGTCCACCACGAACGAGAACGGAAACTGGGTGCTCTCGTACTTGCCCGCGTATTCCTCCCCCGCGATCGCGACCTTGGCGGCGATCTTCTTGGAGGCGAGGGTGTCCTTGACGGCATCGGCGTCTTCATCGGTGGCAATCGCGAGCAGCGTCATGCCGTGCTTGCGATACCGGCGGTACAGCTGGGCGAACTTGGGCAGCTCCTTGAGGCACGGCTTGCACCACGTGCCCCAGAAGTTCACGAGCACAACTCGCCCGCGAAACGAACCGTTGCTGTACGTCTTGCCTTCCTCGACCCGCGGAAGCTTGAAGGACTTGAGCTTCTGGCCGACGCCAGGGTCTTTGCCACACTTCTTGTCGACCTTGCCGTGGATCGGCTTGGGAAGCTCGAGCGTGGCGGTCTTGGTGGGCGTGTCCTCAGGGGGCTGTTCGGGCGGGTCCGCTGGCGGCTCGGTACCTCCGTCGTCTGACACCGCAGGGGGGTCGCTCGTCGCATCGCCGCCATCGGCCGGAGGATCGGCCGGAGGATCGGCCACCGCGACGTGGTCGGCGGCGTTCACCGGCGCGGCATCGTCGCCTTCGTCCCCCGGCTCGGATTCGCTCCCGGCGCCGGCGCCCACGGTCTCGGCCTCGTCGCTTGCGTCCGGCGGCGGCGTGGTGCCCCCGCCCTTGTCACAGGACAGCGAGAGCAAGACGACTGCGAGCGCCAGGCGTTTCATCCGGCACACCGTAGCAGCGCTCAGCCGTTCGTGTCCTCGTCGAGCGCCGTCCCGAGGATCTGCCACGCCTCGCGCAGGATGGTCTCGCCGGCGCCGTAGGGGAGCAGCAGGCGCACGGTCTTGCCGCCGCAGATGGTCGTGAGCATCCCGTTCTTTTGCAGCAGGGGCCCGAGGGCTGCAGCAGGGGTGTCGCCCTCGCCGTTGATCTCGATGCCGATCATGGAGCCGAGACCGCGTACCTCTTTGACACGCGAGTGTGGATTGTCGGACGCGATCTTCTGGAGTGTGGGCAGCTGCGCGCCCGCGGACTCCATGAGCTTCTCCTCGTCCATGATGCGCAGGGTCGCCACGCCGGCCGCGGACGCGAACGGATTGCCGCCGAAGGTCGACCCGTGGCTGCCGCGGCTCATGTTCTCCGCGATCTCGGCCGAGGACACGCACGCGCTGACGGGCAAACCACCGCCCAGCGCCTTGGCGTACCAGATGACGTCCGGCGCCAGCTTGGGATCGTCGCCGACGATGGTGGTCCACGCCGAGAAGTCACCCGTGCGGCCGGCCCCACTCTGAATCTCGTCGGCGGCCAGCAGCGCGCCGTGCTCGTTGCACAGCTCGCGCAGGCCCACGAGGAACTCCTTGGTCGCCGGGTAGATGCCGGCCTCGCCCTGGATCGGCTCGAACCAGATTGCGGCCACGCGGCCCTGGTAGCGCTGCAGCGTCTCCTTGACCGAGTCGAGCTCGTTGAAGTGCGCCCGCGCGACGTTCATGTGGGCGAAGCGATCCTGTGACTCCTCGAGGCAGGACACGTACGGGTCGCGGTACTTGGGATTGGCGGTCAGTGCGATCGAGCCGAGCGTGCGCCCGTGAAACGCCCGCTCCATCGAGATGATGACGTCGCGCCCGGGCCGGGCCCGCAGCACCTGCTTGATCGCCGCTTCGTTGACCTCGGTGCCGGTGTTGCCGATGAAGACGCGACCGTCCTCGATCGGGGAGCGGTCGGTGACCTGTTCGGCGAGCTCGAGCAGCGGCTCGGTCCAGAAGCTTCCCGCCGACACCGTGAGCTTGGCGAGCTGCTCGGACATCGCAGCGACGAACTTCGGATGACCGTGGCCGAGCGGGTTGCATCCGATGCCACCGATCGCGTCGAGATAGACGTTGCCGTCCGCGTCGCGCACGTAACACGACCCACTGTCGGCATTGGCCTTGTCGCGGACGCCTTCGCGGAGGATGGTCTTGCGCAGCGGATACGTGGGCCAGCGAAGGTCGGTCGACATCGACCGGAACGCTACCGCAGCGCGTTGAGGCTCACCAGCGGAACGTCAGGCCATCGGCGCGAACCTGCACGCGCGCGTTGGCACCGGACGGCTTCTTCTTGGTGAAGGCAAAGACACCGAGCACGACGCTGGTCACGCCGAGCGCTGCGGTGACGCCGATCATGACGTTGGTCGCGAGGACGTAGCGATCCTTGAGCCGCTCGTGGCGCTGCGGATAAAAGGAGTCACTCTCGTCGTCGAACTGGCCCTGCTCCATGCACTGCGTCGAGTTGAGGCCGCCGCAGTGCTCGATGTTGAAGCGGCGCTGGTGATACCGCGCCAGCCCCCCGACGGTGCCGAGCACTCCGCCGGAGACCGCGGTCAAGCCAATGCTGGTCCAGAACGCGCCCTTGAGAATCCGTTTGCGCCGCTGCTGTTGCTCGAGCGACTGCCCGTCGTCACCGCCGTCGTCGATGCCGCCATCAGGATCGACCACGCGCGCCTTCTCCCACGGCGGCACGAACACATTGAACGTCTCCCCCGCCTCCACGGTGACGTCATAGCTTCGCCGCTGCTCCTCGTTGGGCCCGCTGAGCTCGACGATGAACGAGCCAGGCAGCACGAGCAGCGGAAACTGATCGAGCGGCACCGACTCGTCGGCGACCTTCACGTCGCGCAACACGACATCTCTCGCCAATTGGAGCTTGAGCTCCCCGACGAGCTGACGCAGGCGGTTGGACTTCTTGATCACCGCCTTGCGCTGGTCCGGCTCGGCACACGGATACGTCGCGGGCGTCTCCTTGCCGCCGGGGCAGTTGTCGAGCGCGATGTACTCGCGAGCCTTCTTGAGCGCTTTGATCGGCTCGTTCGCCGACTCGTACGCGCCGACGATCTTGAACAAGGTGTCGCCGAACTCGATGCTGGCGTGCGAGCGCTCGAACTCGGCGGCTGCCTCCGTGTAGCGCCCCTCCGACATCAGCGCCTTGCCCTCGGCGAATCGCTTCTCCGCTTCCTCGACCTTGGCCGCAAACCTCAGTTGCTCAGGCGTCGGGCCGGGGTCGGCAGCAGGCTCCTCGGGCGACTCGGGTTTTTCGTCGCCGTCGGCGGGAGGCTCGGCCACGACAGCCTCGTCGGTCGTGGGCACCACCGGTGGCCCCGCGCTCGCGGTTGCTGCGACGAGTTGCACGGCAACCGCCAGTGCGATGCCTGGTGCGTGGCGCATCAGTTCGGCTTGTGCGGGGTGTCCAGCAACCCTGCGAAGTCGGGATCGCCGTCGTCACCCTTGTCGTCTTTGGTGTCGGGCGGGGGCGCCTCGGCCACGGGACCCGGCGTCTTGGCCTTCTTCTTCTTCGGGATGACCTTTTTGGGTTTCTTGCCGTCGTCGGCAGCGACGTCGGACGCGAGCTTGTACTCGGGAAAGTTCTTGGTCTGCGTGGGGACGTGCCGCAGCACTTTCTTGCGGTACCCGTCTTTGACGATCTCGATCAGCAGCGACTCGTTGCTCTTGGGCACCGTGACCGTGAGCGGCGTGACGTCCGGATGCTCGATCCCCTCGATGATCACCTTGGCGCCCTGGGGGACCGTGTTGAAGGTCCACTTGATCGACGGCACCGACTCCTCGACCTTCCGCGGCGGCGCGGTCATCGGCGTGGCTTCGGCGGTTTTGTTCTCGCGGGGGTTCTGCAGCTCGCCGACGTTGCTCAGGCTCGGCTCGCTGGGCGCCGCGGCCACGGGCTCCTCGCGATCGCGGCCCGTCCAGCCGACCACGGCAGTACCGATCGCCGCACCGACCAGCGGCAAGATCAGCCACAGCGTCCACTGACGTGCGGGTGCACCCGCGAGCGCCGTCGCCGTGCCGGTGCTCGCCCGGCCGTCGCCCGAGTCACTCGCGGCGCGCCCGGGCGTGTGTCCGCGCGGTGGCGACAACAACGCGGTGGCATCGGCCCCATTGGCCGCCACGGACTCCGACATCATCGAAGCCGACGAGCCCCGAGGCTCCCCGCTGTCGCGGCGACGCACTGCCGCACGGATGTACTCGACCCGCGCGGAGAAGTGCTTGTGCATCACCTTCGAGAGCTCGGCGCGCGGATCGACGTCCACTTCGATGTCGCGCTGAAGTCCCCGAATGTCGCGGAGCATCTGCTGCGCGCTCTGGTAACGATCCTTGGCGTCGCGCGCGAGCGCCTTGCGAAGCACGTCCTCGAGACCCTCGGGCAGGTCGGGACGCAACTCGGCCAGCGAAGGCACCCTGCACTTGGAGACCAGCTCGAGCGTCTCCGACTCGGTCGGCGCTTCGAACAGCCGCTCGTTGGTGCACAGCTCCCAGATCACGGCACCGAGCGCGAACAGATCGGAGCGCTGGTCGAGCGGGCGCCCCTTGGCCTGCTCCGGGCTCATGTACGAAAGCTTGCCGCGCAGCTGACCGGTGAGCGTGTTGCTGCGCTTGCCGGCCGCCTTCATGATCCCGAAGTCCACCACCTTGGTGTGGCCGTCCATGCCGACCAACAGGTTGTGGGGCGACACGTCGCGGTGCACGAGGCCGTACGGTTCGCCATCGCGATCGGCGAGCTCGTGCGCGCAGGCAAGACCTTCGGCTGCGTCGGCGGCAATCTGCAGCACCGCCGACAACGGCAACCGTTGCTCGTGCTTGCGAAGCTGACGAACGAGTGACGCGAGGGTGTCGCCCTCGACATACTCCATCACCATGTAGAAGACGCCGTCGTCTTCGTCGGCGTCGAGGATCTGCACGAGGTGCGGATGGTGCAGTCGCGCCGCGATGCGAGCCTCGTCGAGAAACATCTCGACGAACTCGGGCTCGTTGGCAAGGTGTGGGTGAATCACCTTCACCGCCACGAGCTTTTCGAAACCAGCGCGACCCGTGGCGCGGCCGAGAAACACGGTGGCCATGCCTCCGTGACCGAGCCGATGCACGAGCTCGTACCGACCGATCACATGATCGGTCCCGATCAGGTTCAGGACCTGAGCGGACTCGCCTTTGGTCTTCGACTCGTGGTCGACGACCTTGGTTTCGGGTTCGGCTTCCATCGGCGTGTGGGCAAGCAGCGGAATACCGCGGGACGTAGGCTTCGGACCATCACAACATACGCGAACGCGGCGACACAATCACGGTGCATACCTGCATGGAGAGCCGCGTAGAGCATGTTCTGGAGCCGTCCGTGGGTGGAGCCGACGCCTTGGCCCTCGATGGATCGGGTATGTCGGTTTGGTCTGGGTCTGGTTGCGTCGTGAGGGTCGTGAACGCGACAAGCCCACGAACGCATGGCGGGGGAGCTTGGGCTTTGTCGGGATTGGTCTCGAACCGAGGTCGGACCTGCCGCCGCGCACAACGCGAGTTGCGTGAGTGCTGCGGCTGCGTGCCCCCCGCGTTTTCGCGCTTCCGAGGGGCGGTCTCGCGCCCATTCGGCCCCCGAACCGGTACGTGTGCAAGATCGCCGCCACGCTGGGAGATCTCCTCGGAGAGATCCCGGGATCTCCTCCTACATGGAAAAATATCTGTGATCCACCAACACCAGGGTTGGGGTATCCACAAGCTTGTCCCCATCGACTGAATCCGAGGAAACGGGTGCGATTTAGATCAGTTAGGATCGGTTATCCACAGGATGTTGTGGCTGCGGCAACGGCGCAGCACAAGATGTTGTGGAACGGGGCTTGCGTGCTGCACCGGCATGGTCTACGGGTGGTGGGTACCCCACACGGGAGGCACCACCCCAAAATGGCGAAGCGACAAACCCGGCGCAGCATCTCGGTCAAAGGCATCACCTACCAGCGCCTCAAGAATTTCTGTGAAGACCAGGGTGTCAGCGTTAGCGGCTACCTGGAGCAAATCATCGCGGACAAGTTGGACGCTCAGAACGTCCCTGTCCCCGAGAAGGTCGAGCCACGTCCCGAGACCGCGGTCAAGCAGCCCGAGTCTGAAGGGCCCTCGATCGTTTCTCAGCACTTCACCTTCTAGGTTCGCCTAGACGAGTTTGGCGCCGGGCCCGCGCGGGGTGCGCGAATCGCCCGGCGATGCCGACCTCTTGGTCGCCCCGACTCGAGTCCCTGTTCGCCCCCTCGGACCTTGGTCCGAGATGCCGGGCTGGAACGTGGGATCCGAGTCGGCCGACGCGAGACTAACGAGGTCGGCCCCGTTCGAGCAGACGGGGCTACGTAACCGAGTCCTCCCTCGGTTGACCAAGTCCGTCTCTCTTGTCGACCGACGTCGACAGCGATCTCTCCTGGGAGCTGTCGGCGTCGGTTGTTTCCTTCCCGGGGGGTAGGGGGCAAAACCGGAGGCTGCTACGGTCGCCCTCCCGTGTCGTACGTCGTCTTCGCGCGAAAGTACCGGCCGCTCCGCTTCGCGGACATGGTTGGGCAGGAACACATCGCGCGCACGCTCGGCAACGCGATCGCCCAAGACCGAGTCCACCACGCGTACCTCTTCGCCGGCGCGCGCGGCTTGGGCAAGACGACAACCGCACGAATCTTCGCGAAGGGTCTCGTCTGCGAGAAGGGCCCGACCGCCGAGCCGTGCAACGAGTGCCGTGAGTGTGTCGCGGTCAACGAGGGCCACTCGGTCGACGTCGTCGAGATTGACGGAGCGAGCAACAACTCCGTCGACAACGTCCGCAACCTTCGCGAGCAGGTGCACTACCTGCCGCAGACGGCACGGCGGAAGGTCTACATCATCGACGAGGTTCACATGCTGTCGACGCAGGCGTTCAACGCTCTGCTCAAGACGCTGGAGGAGCCTCCCGAGCACGTCAACTTCGTGTTCGCCACGACCGAGCCGCAGAAGGTGCTCGCGACGATCCTGTCGCGCGTCAATCGGCTCGACTTCCACCGCGTCTCGGTGGAGCAGCTCGTCGCGCACCTGCAGAGCATTCTCGACCGCGAAGAAAAGGCGGTGGAGCCCGGCGGTCTGAGGATCGTCGCCCGAGCCGCCGGCGGCAGCGTTCGAGACTCGCTGACCCTGCTCGACCAGGTCGTCGCGTTCGCCGACGATCCCCGCAAAGTCACCGAAGCCGAAGTCCGCGGACTGCTCGGGCGCGCCGATCAGGCCGCGGTGGCCGAGCTGGTCGACGCGATCATCGACCGCAATCCAGCCGAGCTGATGAAGCGCTTCGACGCGCTGATCACCTCGGGCCACGACGTCACGGTGTTGAGCATGCAGGTGCTCGAGCACCTGCGGAACCTGACGGTGCTGTCGGTCTGCCAAACCCGAGAGGTGTTGCCGGACGCGACGGATGCCGAGATCGACGCGATGAACGGCCAGATCAAGCGGGCCGACGGCGCGTGGCTCGGGCAGCTGTTCGATCGATTCTCGCGGGTGGTCGACCGCCTGCAGACCTCGCGCGTGCAGCGAATGCTCGTCGAGATGGGGCTGCTCGACCTCGCATCCTCCGAACCCGTGGTGCCGCTCGGCGACCTCGTGGATCGCCTGCAGGCGCTCGGGGGTCGAGGAGGAGGCGGCGGCGGTGGCTCGACGTCGGGCCGTGCGCCGGGAGGCCGGGGCGGCCCTGCGCCGAGTGGCGGCAGCCGGACCCGGCGCGCAGACGGTGGCGATGCGACGCCGGCGACCTTCAGCGCCTCACTCGAGGCACCAGCCCCTGCTCCTCCGACTGCGCCTGCTTCCGTGACGCCGGCTCCCGCTGCTCCGGCCCCGGCTCCCACCGCTCCCGCGGCTCCCGCTCCGTCCGCGGCGACACCGGTTGCGCCTGCTCCTGTCCCGTCCGCTCCGGCTGCGCCCGCCCCCCAAGCCCCGGTCGCATCGTCGCCACCTCAGACCCCGCCTGCCCCGGCTCCGGCATCGCAGCCTCCGATCCCGACCGCACCGGCGCCTGAACCCGCGACCCCGGCCGCACCGCAGTCGCAGTTCGCCGCCGAGCTGTGGAGAATGAGCGCCGGGCTGGTCAGCAGCGGCGAAGAGGAGGCGCCCTCGACCCCTGCTGCCGCGCCCCAACCCGCTGCGCAACCTCCTGCACCAGCCCCGGCTCCACCACCGCCACCTCGGCCGACTCCCGCCAACGGCCACTCGGTGAGCGAAGCTTCGGGCATCGAGGCGGCATCGCTGGCAAGCGCCGGCCCCTGCCCGGCACCGCCCCCCGCCGACGGACTGATCCCGTTCGAAGAGCTCGAACCGTTCCAGGCTTGGGAGCTGCTGCTCGATCGCATCCGGCCCGTCGACGAGTTTCAGTGCGCCGTGCTCGAGCAATGCGGCCTCACCCATTTGGGCGGCGGGACGATCAAGCTTTCGGCATCGCGCGGCTCGTTCGCGCACATGGAGATGAGCAAACACCCGGAGCGCCGTGCCCAGCTCGAGCAGGCCACGCGCGATCATTTCGGGGCGCCGTTCCAGGTCGAGCTCGTCGAGGGCGAGGCTTGCCTGCCCGAAAACCCGAGCATGATCCTCGTCGCGCAACGCCGGCGGGAGGAGCACCGCGCCGCGATCGAGTCCGAGGCTCAGACGCATCCGGTGCTGCAGAGTCTCGTCAGCACGTTCTCGGGCCAGCTCACGCGCATCAAGCCGCTGTCGGAGCCCTGAGCCGTCCGGGCCTGCTACGCTTCCGATCCCATGAGCGAGTTCGATCTCGGTTCACTGATGCGCCAGGCGCAGCAGATGCAGGAGCAGATGGCCTCGATGCAGTCGCAGCTCGAGGACGTCATCGTCGAGGGCTCGTCCGGCGCGGGCATGGTCAAGGTGAAGGCCACCGGCACACAGAAGATCACGGCGATCGAGATCGACGAGTCGGTGATGTCGGAGGACCGCGAGATGCTGCAGGACCTCATCACCGCCGCGGTCAATAACGCCCTCGACAAATCCCGGCAGACCGCACAGGAAAAGCTCGGGTCGATGATGCCGGCTGGGATGAACCTGCCCGGCATGCCAGGCCTGTGACCGAACCCGGACGCGACCCCCTGGAGCGGCTGGCACGACTGCTGGCTCGCCTGCCGGGAATTGGCGAAAAGTCTGCTTTGCGGCTCGCGTTGTCGCTCGTGCGGGCGGACGCGGAGTATCTGGGCGCCCTGTCGGAGGCCATCGGTGACGTGCAGCAGAAACTGCGGATGTGTGCAGTCTGCTGCGACTTCTCGCCCGAAGAGGTGTGCCCCCGCTGCCGCGATGCCCGACGCGACAAGTCCCTGATCTGCGTCGTAGCGCAGCCGCAGGACCGGATGGCGCTGGAGCGCTCAGGGGTCTACCGCGGCCTTTACCACGTGCTGCACGGGGTCCTCGATCCGCTGGGCGGGATCGGCCCGGCCGACCTTCGGATCGACGCCCTGCTCAAACGCCTCGAACGCAAAGATGATGACGATGGGGCGGCGGTCGAGGAGGTCATCGTTGCGACCAGCCCCAACGTGGAAGGCGACGCGACCGCGTTGTACTTGTCTCGCCTGCTCGCACCCCTGGGCATCAAGGTCTCGCGGATCGCCTCTGGGGTCGCGGTCGGTGGCGAGCTGGAATACGCCGACGTGACGACGCTGCATCGTGCCCTGGAGGATCGTCGCCGGCTGTGATAGCCCGGCGTTCGGCGTCCGAGTGCTCGCGGACTGTCCCAAAAACCGCCCAGATGGGCCCGTAGACTTGCTTGGGGGAGTCTGCTAGGTTCGGGCACGCTTTCGGGCCCGGCCCCTCGCGCCACGACTCCGAGGAGACCTCACAGTTGTCATCTCTCAGCTCTCAGATCGTGATGTACGAGGACGAAGTCCGACGGATTCAGGCCGTCTCGGACCGCCTCCACCAGGACTCGCGCTCGCGAGCCATCCTCGTCGTCGACAAAAACGGTCAGCTGATCGCTGCGGCCGGGGCCGCCAACGAGCTGGACACCACCTCTCTCAGCTCACTGGTCGCCGGTAACGTCGCGGCCACCGGCGGTATCGCCAAGCTGATCGAAGAGGAAGAGTTCACCGGCCAGTTCCACGAGGGCAAGGGCATCAGCGTCCACATGACCATCGTGGGCCGCCGGGTGATTCTCGTCGTCCTCTTCGACAAGAACACCACGCACGGCCTGGTCCGACTCCGCGTCAAGAAGGCAACCACGGAGCTCGAGAAGATTCTCGAGGACGTGACCAAGAAGGCCAAGACTCCTCAAGTCAACGTGTTCGCCGAGATCACCGACGCGGACATCGACAACCTCTTCAACGACTGAGTCCCGGTTTTTCCTCCGCAGAGGACTCAGGCGTTACCTTCGTCGATCCACGGTGTCCTTCATCAACTACAGCTCGCGCGAGATCAACTGCAAGCTGGTCTATTACGGTCCCGGCCTGTGCGGGAAGACGACCAACCTGCAGTACATCTACAACAAGACCAAGCCCGACGCGAAGGGCAAGATGATCTCGCTCGCGACCGAGACAGAGCGAACGCTCTTCTTCGATTTCCTTCCGTTGTCGCTTGGTGAGATCCGAGGCTTTCGCACTCGCTTCCACCTGTACACGGTGCCCGGTCAGGTCTTCTACGACGCAAGCCGGAAGCTGATCCTCAAGGGTGTCGACGGCGTGTGCTTCGTGGCCGACTCGCAGATGGAGCGCATGGAGGCCAACATCGAGAGCCTCGAGAACCTGCGCGAGAATCTGGCCGAGCAGGGCTACGATCTCGACAAGCTTCCGTACACGGTCCAGTACAACAAACGAGATCTCCCGAGCGCCGTGCCGGTCGAGGAGCTCTCCGAGGTGCTCAACCCGACGCGCGTGCCCGAGTTCGAGGCCGTGGCAACGACGGGCACCGGTGTCTTCGACACGCTCAAGGCGCTCGCGAAGCAGGTCCTGACCGAGCTTCGCAAGGGCGGCTGAGTCGGACAAACCATCGAATCCGGCGTGCGTGTTGCGTGCGTCGGGGTGGGTGCACCTGCGGGCGTGGGCGTGCTAGGCATCCACTCAGAGGCGAACCAACGAAGTTTCGGGGCGTTTTCGTGCACCGTGCGCGGAAGCACATGGTTATGATCCGGACTCGGGGGTGGGGACGATGAGCACTGCGCGAAGTCAGGCGGTACCGCTTGCTGCGAACGACGCTCCGCAACGGCGAGCACGACGTTCGTCGGTGACGGTGCAGCGTCTGCAGATCGAGGTACCCGATCCAAAGCAGCTTCCGTCGAACTCGGGTCGCTTCATGGCGACGGAGTTGGTCGACAACGAAGCGTGCCGTCCTGGGCCGGTTGGCCGGTGGCTCGTCCTCTCTCTGATCCTCGCAGGTGCAGCGGCGGTCATCGTCTACGCCGCCCTGCATCTGTAGCGAAGCTCGTCAGTCTTTCTTGGGCTTCGCGGGCGGCTCGACGTCGTCGAGGAAGTCGCCCCAGCCATCGTCGTCGGATCCCGACGCGACCTTGGGCGGTGCGATCTTCGGCGCCGCGACCTTGGGCGGTGCTTTGGCAGCGACGCTGGGGGCTGCCGGCGCGGCGGGCTTGGCACCGAGAGATGGTGCCTTCGGCTTCGTGATGCCGCCGGGCTTGGGCGCCGCCGGTTTCGGAAACGAAAGCTTGGAACCGCTGCCCGAGCCGACCTTGGGAAGCGGTGGCGCCTTGAAGAGCGGCTTGGCTCCGGCCGGCCTGCTGCCGGCTGGCTTGCTGCCGAACAGGGAGTTGAGCTTGGGCGGGGCCGGTGTCGCGGCTGCTTTGTCGGCCGCTGCTTTGTCGGCGGCGGCTTTGTCAGCCGCTGCTTTGTCGGCCGCTGCTTTGTCGGCCGCTGCTTTGTCGGCCGCTGCTTTGTCGGCTGCTGCTTTGTCGGCTGCTGCTTTGTCGGCGGCGGCTTTGTCGGCGGCGGCTTTGTCGGCCGCTGCTTTGTCGGCCGCTGCTTTGTCGGCCGCTGCTTTGTCGGCCGCTGCTTTGTCGGCCGCGGCTTGCTCGGCCGCTGCCTGGTCAGCCGCGGCTTTGTCGGCCGCAGCCTTCTCCGCCGCTGCTTTGTCGGCCGCTGCCTTGTCGGCCGCTGCTCGCTCGGCCGCTGCTTGCTCGGCTGCGGCCTTGTCAGCTGCGGCCTTGTCAGCTGCGGCCTTGTCAGCTGCGGCCTTGTCCGCTGCGGCCTTGTCAGCTGCGGCCTTGTCAGCTGCTGCCTTGTCAGCTGCCTTCTCCGCTGCTGCCTTCTCCGCGTCGTCCTCGACAACAGCATCGTCCGCCGCGTCCTGAGGCACGGCTTCGTGCTTGCCCGACGCCTGGGCGCGACCGGCTTTTCGCTTCTCGCGGCGTTCCTTCCGCTTGTCCTTCTTCTTGCCGCGGCCTTTCTTTCGACCGCCCTTGCCCGCGTCCGAGGTCGACTGCGTCCGCTTGCCCTTTCGACCCGCCCCCCCGATTCCCTTCTTCGCGTCCTTGAGAGCGGGACGCAGCGCCTTGCGAGCCTTCTTGATCAGGTCCTGTGCCACGACATCGGAATCGACATCGTCCGCTGCCTCGGCGCGATCGAGCAGCTTGCCCGCTTCGTCGAGCCTGTCGTCCCGGGTGCGCACGATCGCCAGCGCGGCGTCTGCCTGCGGATGCTCGCCGAGCGACTCCGCCGCGCGTTCGATCTCGTCCTTCGCCGTCTTCGCCCGACCCGACTCCCCGAGCAAGATCGTCCCGTAGTCGAGATGATCGCGCGGCGTCATCTTGTCGCCACTCGCCAGCTCGGCGAGGAGCTTGCGGGCCTCCGCCCGGTCGCCCGACATCACGAACCCGCGGGCCTGGCCGCTGAGGAGCGCCGGATGCTTCGGCTCACCACACAGCCGTCCACACTCGGACAGAGCCCGCGCCCCCGCTCGGCCATCGCCCGCCAGCAGATGGAGGCGTGCCTTCTGAAGAGCAACCCATCCGTGTGGCGCAAAGAGCGCAACGATCCGCCGCTCCTCCAGGCCACCGAGCAGCGTCGCCGCATTGCTCTTGGTGGCCGCCGCGACCTCCGCCTCGATCACGCCGAGGCGCTGATCGGCGAACCAAGGCAGGCCCAGGCCCGCTGCAAGGGCACCGGCGATCATGATCACCTTCACCCCGATCCACGGCAGCGCCAGCCCCAGCAGCGCAAACATGGCGAACCCGAACCAGCGCACCATGTTGCCGCGGGTCGGTCGGCCACTACGCCCCCAGACCTCCTTGGGAAGGTCGACCTCCAGCAACAGATCCTTGGCATTCGCCACAGCCATCGCGGGATACCCACTTCCGTGGGCGCCCGCAAGCGCACAGGCCCCCAAAACAAGCCCTCTCCCGCCCCCCCGATCGTACGGGATGCCCTTTTTACCCGCCCCCCCGATGCCCTTTGCTGGACAATGCTTACGCTCCGCGCAAGGGTTCACTCGTGGCGGCCCCTGCCGACCTTCCCCATTTCCTCCAGCGCCGGGAGCTCCTGGCCTACGAGCAACGCGTCGCTCGCTCCGCGTACGCGTACGGCGTCGATATTCGGCGCGCGGCCTGGATTCACGGCTCTCGCATCGGCGACCCGCTGTTCCGGGGCATCGACCGCCGCTGGAACGCGACCACGAGGGCGCTTCAGGACGTGCTGTTGCCCCCCAAGGAGCAGCCTCCGCAGGAGATCCTCGAGGAGATTGCAGGCCTCATCCGCCTGCTTCGCGCGCCGCTGCCGTCGCTGCGAGTGTTGCGACCCGATGCCAAAGAGCGTTGGCCGCTCGCGACGCCGCTGGGCACCACCCAGGGCGGCGTCCACTGGCTCGTCCTCGACTTGCCGCGGCTCATGGAGTGCACGCAGCTCGAGCGCACGTACGTGCTCGGCTGGGCGCTCGGTCACCTGCAGTGCGACCACGGCCCCTTGTTCACCGGGCACCTGATGGCCAACCGAGCCCAGCGCTCGCTCGGGCCGGTCGGGTTCATTCTGCGTCCTTGGGCCCGGATCGCGACGTTCTCGGCGGATCGCGCGGCAATGATCGCCGTCGGCAACCTCGAGCGAGCGCTCGAAGGCATGCCGCTCACCGAAGCCAAAGATGTTCCCTGGTTTCCGAAGACCGCGGGGCTCGACGCCCGACGCCGCGCCCTCGAGGACTTCGCCCGCTCGGGCGTGATGGCTCGACTCGAGGTGCTCAGCTCGGTCGGGCGCGCCGAATGGAGCCTGGGTGCTCCGCGGCCCGCCGCCTCCGGAGCGATCACCGAACGCCTCTCGCATGTGTTTGGCGCGGCGGCGCGCTTGGGCACGAACGCCGCGTGGTTCTTGCGCGGCGGCACGGATCCCACCGCGAACCGCGACCAGCGCAAGCCCAACCCCGACCAGGACGCGGCGCCGGAGACGGACGCCAGAGCGGACGAAAGCGACGACGCCAAGCCCGCCGACGCAAAGGTCGAGGCGCCGCCCGAGCCGCCCACCGATCCACTCGAGCTCGACCCGGCGCTCAAGGAACGCCTCGACCGCGCCCTCGAAGACACCTGGTCGCTCGCCCGCTGCGACCAGACCCTCACGCGAAGGCTGGGACTGCTGTGACCGTCGAGACGATCGAGACCACCGACGCCGCGCCGCCGATGAAGGATCGCCTCCTCGCGGTCGCCGATCGCCTGTCCGAGATTGCCGGTCAGCTCGGCATCGAAGGGCTGGGCGACACCATCATCGCGGACGCCCACCGACGACTCGAGGAAAATCGCGTGCGCGCGGTGGTGCTCGGCGAGATCAAGCAGGGCAAGAGCACGCTCATCAACGCGATTCTCGGCTACAGCGCCCTGCCGACCGGCGTCACCCCCACCACGGGTGCGATCGTCGGCGTGCGCGTGGGGTCCGATCCCGGGCGCTGGCTCGTATCGCCCGAGGGTGAGCGGCAGGAGGTCGACGAGGAGAAGTTCCGCGAGCTCGCGACCGGCAAGATCAAACCGGACGACGCCTCCACGATCGAGCTCGTCATTCCAGAGGGCGAGCTGCCCGAGTCGCTCGAGGTCATCGACACACCCGGGATGAACGACATGGCGCGAGTTCGCGGCGCGATCAGCCGCGGCGAGCTCCCCCGCGCCGACGTTCTCATCCTCGTCCTCGATGCGACCCAGCTCCTCAATCGCGCCGAGATGGCTTTCCTGCGCGATGCGGTGGCCGCCGTCGGCGGTCTCGAAGATTCGGGCGCCAAGCTTGCCCTGGTGATCAACCGCATCGACCTGGTCTCCGAAGAGGACCGACCGAAGCTCGTCGAGTACCTGCAGACGGAGATCACGGCGGTCGCTCCTGCCGAGGCCGTGGCAAAGATCGCGATCTTTCAGACCAACGCACGCGGTGCCCTGGCCGACGGCAAGAGCGAGGCGTTCGGGGTCCAGGAAGTCGTACGCCTGCGCCAGTTCCTTCTGGCGTCCGGGGCTCGTTCGGACGAAGTGCTGCCTGCTCGCGCCCGTTCGAGCCTGATGCGTCACACCGCGCTGCTGAGCCATAACGCCGCCATCGCTTCGCGCGCGGTCACGCTCGAGCGCGAGATTCTTCGCCGCGAGATCCGAACGATCGAGCGTGATCTCGTCGACAACGACAGCGACCTCGTCCTGGTTCGCAACCGCATCGAAGAAGATCGCAAGACCCTCGTCTCCGCGTCACGCGAACGGATCGCCGAGTTCCGCGTCGAGATCGAAAAGGCGACCAACGAAAAGATCCGCACCGCCAACCACCGCGAGCTGTCCACGCTGCTGCCGGGGGCTCTGCACGATTCGTTCCTCGCGTTTGCACACGACGAGTCGCAGAAGATTCGCGAGGCGCTGGACGAAATGACGCGCGCCGCGATCCGTACGCACGGCGAACAGGCGCGACGGCGGCTGTTCCTCGCCACCATGCGGCTCGGCTTTCGTGGTCCCACGATCTACCTCGACCCGCCGTCGATGGCCCTCGAGGCCGGGCTCGTCGCGATCGGCCTGGCCGGAACCGCCGTGATGTACTTCGGCAGCACCGTTGCCGGCTTGGCGATGACGATCGCCGGCCCGCTTGCGACCGTCTTCCTGCGCGAGAAGTCGCTCCGAACGGCCCGCGCGCGAGCCGACAAAGAGCTCGCGCCGGCACTCGACACCGCCACCGAGGCACTCCGCGAGAATGTGGAGGCGGTCATCGACAAGCACTGCGCTGCACTCGACGAGCACCTCGTGCTCGCCAACGTCGCGCTCGGCAAGCAGCTGCAGGGAGTCCTCGAGCACGCGCGCGCTCAGCTGGGCGAAGACGACGCGGCGCTCGCCGAGAAGCGCAGCGACGCTCGGGACCGCTACCACACGCTGGAGCGCGAGCTCGCGGCCATCCGCACTACCCTCGACCGCATGACGGGGTAAAGTCCCCGCCATGCCGCCGGGCGACGACGAGCAAGAGCCTTCCAGCTCCGATGACCGCTCCGAGGGCGGTTCGGAACGCCCAAGTTCCTCGCGCCGCTTCTCCGTTGGCGATGCACTCGGCGGTTGGGTCCGGCGAGTCGGAGCACTGGTCTCCGAGGTCACCGGCTCCCCTCCGGTCCCCGATCAGCTCAAGCCGATCCTGATGACCGGACGCGAGGAGCGTCTCGGTGGCGACATCGCCGGCGCGACCGAACGGCTGCGGCGAAACCTGCAGTCGCACGCCGACGAGCCGCATTCTCGACTTGCGCTGGCACTCACGCTCGTGCACGACCTGATCCTCGGCGGCCGCCCGCTCAAGGAGCTCGGCGAAGCGATCGAAGCACTCGACGGCGGGCCCCTCGGTGACGAGCCCGTCGACATGCTGCGCGGCGCCCTGCTGCTCTACCAGGGCAAACCCGAGCCCGCGCTCGACCACCTGCGTCGCGCCGCGCGGGGAACGGGCTCGATCGCCAAAGAGGACGTCCCCGAGGTTCAGTTCCTGACGTCGCTGCTTGCCGGGCTCACCCAACTCGCTCGGGGCGAAGAAGATCGGGCACTGCGCGAGCTGTACAAGGCCAAGGCGCGCCTACCCGACGCCTTGGTGCCGCACCTGCGCGAGGTCTTGATCTTGCGGGGGGTCGAGCTCTTGCTTTCAGCGGACGAGATTGCCGACGCCGAGCTGTGGCTGCTCGACGCGCTGCGGCACGACGAAAACGACCGTCGCACCCGCGAGGCGATGGCGCGCGTGCTCGGAGCCAAGGGCGACCGACTCGGCTCGCACACCATGCTCGAGAAGCTCGAGGGCGACCCCGCCCTGGACCCGACTCGGCTCTACGTCGGGCTCACCGTCGGGCTGCCCAAGGACGAGCCCGACTCGATCGGCGAGCTCGCGATGCGCTTGGTCCAGGCGTCGCCCAACGACGCCATGACGCGACGGCTTTGGGCCCTTGCCGCCGTTGCGGAAAAAACCGGGGAGGATGGCTCGGTCGAGCTCGAAGACGGCATGCAGACCAGCGTGCTCGATGCCCTGCTCGCGGCGGCCGAGGTCGCGCCCAAGGCAACACGCGATCGCTACCTACAGGAGACCGCCCACGTCGCGCTGCGCCTCGCGTGCCTGCACCCTCCGATGGTCGACGTGATTGTCGAGCGCCTGTCTCGCGACGACGCCTCCGCGCCGGAGGAGCTGCGAATCGTACGTGCACGTCACCGCATCGCGACCGGCGACGCGGAGATGACGGAGGACTTCATCACCGGCACGCCGCCCCGCTTTCGTGCGGACCCGGGCGTCGGCGGAACCGCAGGTCCCGATCCGCTGAGCCCCGTCCGTGACCCCGATCGGCGCGATGCGGTGCTCGCGAGCCAGCGCTCCCTGGCCACCGCCGAGCTCTGCATTCATCGCGGTCAGACCGACCTCGCGCAGGACCTGCTCGTCGACTCGCTGATCGAGTTTCCTGGGCAACGTCGCGCCCGCCGATTGCTCGCCGAGCTGACCCACACCGGCGAGACCAAGCGCCTCGAGGACCTGCTCGCCACCGCAACGACGCTTCTGGCCGCGGTGCCCAACCGCGTGCTCGGGGTCTCGTTGACCGAGGTCGAGACCGCAATGCATCAGGTCGTCGCCGCGCGCGAGCGCCTCGTTCGCCCGCTGACAATCGCGATCATGGGCGAGTTTTCGGCGGGCAAGAGCACGTTCGTCAATGCGCTGCTCGGCGAGGCGGTGGCCCCGATGGGCGTGCTGCCGACGACCTCCACGATCAACGTGTTCCGACGTGGAGTCAGCGGTGGCGCTCGCGTGCACTACCGCGACGGACGGATCTCCACGCTCGAGGCCGAGGACGTGCAGAAGTTTCTCCACGGCCTCGACTCCTCCGACGCGTCGACAATCCGGCACGTCGAGATCGAGCGCACCGGCTCGCGGATGGGCGACGCCCGGGTCGTCGACACGCCCGGTCTCAACGCACTCGATGCGTTCCACGAGGAGGTCGCCCGCGAGTTTCTCGACGAAGCGGACGCGGTGGTCTGGCTGTTCTCGGCGACACGCAGCGGCGCTGCCACCGAGGTCGGCATGCTGGCCAGCCTACGCGCGGGTGGTCGTCAGGTGCTCGGCGTGCTCAACAAGGTCGACACGCTCGACGAGGCCGAACGCAAAGAGCTCGCGGACTACCTTCGCGATCAGCTCGGCGAAGTCCTCGTCGAGGTCGTTCCGCTGTGTGCTCGCGACGCGCTCGAACACCGCACCGAGGGAGGAAAGGGCGACGACCCATTTCTCGGGGTGGAGAAGGCGCTCGAGCGGCACTTTCTCGAGAAGGCGCGCGAGCTCAAGCGAACGCTCACCGTGCGTCGCTTTGGAGAGGCTCTCGATGCCGCTCGCATTGCCACGCTCAATGCGGTCACCGAGCTCGAAGGACGTGCGGACCAGGCGCTGGCGGACGTTCGCGGCGACCGGACCGACCCCCATCGCGTGCTGGCGGAGTTCGGCAAGGCGGTGCAGGAGGCCGTCCTCGGGGTGGACGACCTGCTCACGCGCGAGGGCATGGGCCTGGGCGTGCTCGTTCCCGGTAAGGGGCGGGCGCGTGGAGATCTCGATCCGCAGGACCAGCAATACTTCGAGACATGCGTCCGCGACGGACTGCTCGAAGCACTGCGTCGAACGCTGCGCGGCACGGGTCGCAACGATCCCGTGGCCGCCGAGGTACTCGATCAATCGTTCGCGCCGTGGGTGCAGGGCAACATCGAAGGCCTGCTGCGTGCTGGCTTCATCGACCGCGTGCTCGAGGACCAGGGCAAGAAGATCGCCGAAGGCGAAGCCGCGATGCGGGCCGCGTTTCGCGAAGCGCTTGCGCCCACGGCCGAATCTTGGGCCGCGCACGCCCGACTGCTGGCCCGCGAGGTTTCCAAGGCACGCGCGCGACAAGATCGAGCTGCGAGCAGTGCCCCGAGAGCCGAGGCCCTGCGCCTTCGCTCGACCGTCGTGACCGCCGTCGACACCCTGCGCGGCGCGTTGGAGAGCGTCGAGTGAGCCTGACCTGGGGCGTGGACGAAGCCGGGCGTGGACCGATCCTCGGTCCGATGGCGATCGGGGTTGTCGCAGTCGATCGTGCGGCCACGCGGCGGCTCAACACGCTGGGCGTGGCCGACAGCAAGTCGTTCGGCAGCACCGCGGATGGCCGCGCGCGACGGGCCGAGCTGGCCGCGAAGATCATGGAGGTCGTCGTCAAAGCGCGCGTACGACTCGTGCAGGTCGAGGAGATCGACCACTACACGTTCCGCGGGCAGCTCAATGCACTCGAGCGCCGCGTCGTGCTCGAACTGCTCGCCTCGCTGGAGGCAGATCGTCAGCATCGTGTCTTTGCCGACGGCGCTCGGATGTTCTCGCCCTTGCTCGCGCACTACCCCCGGCTCAAGGCGGTGGACAACGGGGAGTCGGCACACGTTTCCGTCGCAGCCGCGTCGATTCTCGCCAAACACGAGCGCGATCGAGCCTTTTCCATCATCGCCCAGCGCTACGAGCCCGAGTTCGGCGAGATGAGGGGCGGCGGCTACCTCAACAAGGCGACCAACAAGTTCCTCGACGCGTACCGTGAGCGCTACGGCGGCTTGCCGCCCGAAGCCCGCAAGAGCTGGGGCGCCGACAAACGCGACGCGAACCTCTCGCTGTTCTGATTGGGCTCAGGGCGCGAACGGGTCGAACATCGACTGGTCGGCGCTGTTGACCTTGGCCTTGGGCGAAGGCTTGCGCGGCGCTGACTTCTTGGCCTTGCGCCGCTTCTTCTCCGTCGGCTTGTACGTACCCGAAGGGTTGCGCTCCGCCTGGATGTACTTGTCGACACCGGCGTCTTGGCCCCGGGCGCGCTCGAAAGCATCCGTCGCCCCGGCGTCATCGCCCGCGAGCTCCTGACACAGGCCGAGCCC
>Ga0207422_1002545_pt1 | contig 23435 bp, 24 predicted proteins | sample MarCyaLeptolynsp_FD_187757 | JGI IMG/M metagenome (GOLD analysis project Ga0207422, IMG submission 187757) | Marine cyanobacterial communities from Panama - species 1 Leptolyngbya sp. (SPAdes) | ecosystem: Environmental > Aquatic > Marine > Unclassified | place: Panama: Panama City | collected... | reverse complement strand
ACCACACTTAATTTTGATGGATATACGAATGCCAGTAATGGACGGCTATGAAGCTACTAAAATTATCAAAGCCAGAGAGAGGAAGGAAGGGAGATGGGGGGACACGGAGACGCGGAGATGGGGAGATGGGGGAGACATTCCCAATTCCCAATTCCCAAATACCATCATTATTGCCCTAACTGCCAATGCTTTTGAAGAACAGCAGATTAATATTTTAGCAGCAGGTTGTGATGACTTAATTCCCAAGCCATTTCAAGAGGAATTCCTACTGGAAGCGATCGCTAAACATTTAGGGGTGCGTTATCTTTATGAAAAACCCACAGTTGCCAAACAAGAATCTTCACCAACAGCAACTCCCCTGGCTCAACCTTTAATTTTTTACTTATCCCAAATGCCTTCTGAGTGGGTAGCTAAACTCCAAGAAGCAGCAATTTTAGGATTTGATGACAAGATTTGCCAGTTAATTGCAGAAATACCAGAAACTTGTACGCTTCTGCGTCAACATTTGATGAATTGGTGTCATGACTATCGTTTTGACAAAATTATCGATTTAATTCAAAAAATTTAGTCCTTTGTCAAGTGTCATTTGTCCTTAGTTTTCCCCATCTCCTCATCTCCCCATTCACCACACTCATCTACAAGGGAGTAGATCAAACCTTCTATAGAAGAAGTAGAATAGTGAACGATACCTAATCTGGTGCTGGAGGGGGAAATACATTGGATGAGCTAAGAACAGCTTTAGATTTAGCCACAGAAGAAGAATTACAACAGCTGACGGTAATTCTGTTCCGCCGTAAGTTTAATCCCTTAGATTACCTGCACAGCAATGACTTGATCGAAATCCAAAGCCAAAGCCGTGAAGCTTGGTTGGATGCTCTAGAGGAGAGATTTCGCTTTTTGGCAGCAGATGGAATGACGGTACTCAAGGGTAGAACTAGAGAAATTACCTACCGACAAACACTAATTCAGGTTTGTCGTTACCTGAAAATACCCTACTCTCAACAGCTGACAACTACCGATATAGAAGCCGAGATATTCCTCCATTTGATCGGTAAAGCCTGGAAAAAATTACCTGCCTCAGAACAGCACTCTTTGACATTACAAGTGCAGCGATCGCTTGCTAAGTCGAATTTTTCTGAATCATTGCCTGTACAGCTTCAGCATAACCCAGTGGAGATGCTACTCAAAGGTGGTAGCGCTTTAGCTGTTAGTTCGCTTCTCAAACCAATACTGCTGCAAAAAATAGCCTATCAGTTTGCTGTTCATTTTGCTAAATATCAAGTTGCCAAACAAACCATCGCGCGAGGTGGTGCAGCAGCAGCGGCACAGTTTCAGAACTACTTGGCACTACAAACAGCAAGACAGGGAATGGCGCTGAATGCGGCTCGTTATGCTGCTACCCGGACAGTATTTGCCTGTGTTGGCTCCATACTCTGGGGCTACTTCTTAGTTGATTTAGGTTGGCGTGCGATCGCAACTAATTATGGTCGTATTATCCCCACAATTTTTGCCCTAGCACAAATTCGTCTTACTCGTGCTGATTGCTGGGAACCAGTTTGAATTGTTGAATTGTTAAATTGTTAATTGAGTATTTTCCAAGCTAAGGGACAACGCTCTGATACTCAGCACCCTGAACCCCACTTGCAAAGGGCTTGGGAATTGCTTCAGATGGGATTTTTCATCTTTCCCTTGTTTCCCATTTTGGCAGCAATAGCACTATTTTTGGCATTAGTCGATATTTGGCGGCAAGAGTACCGTACAATTATTCGTCGTCCTCTCAATTGGGGATTAGCAATCCTCAGCCTCTGGCTAATTATTACTTCTTGCTTTGCCTTGCATCCAATTGAAGCTTTCCTGGGTTTGGCAAATTTGCCCCCCTTCTTCCTCGGATTTGCTACATATAACGTCTTAATTCAGACACCTGGGCAACTGCGGCGTTTAGCCTGGATTCTAGTTATCCCTTCGGTGGTAGTAGTAATTCTTGGTTTAGGGCAAATATTCCTGGGTTGGGCTCATCCAGAGCGGTTGCCAGCTTTGTTTGGTTGGGTACTAGAAGCCAATGGCAATCCCCCTGGTCGTATGGCTTCGGTATTTATCTACGCTAATATCTTAGCAGCTTATCTCCAAATGGTGTTGATTCTGGGGTTAGGGTTGTGGATAGAGAGGTTTCAAGCTTGGCGAGTACGTTCGAGTAAGTCTCCCGACTGGGTACTATGGTTTTTAACAGTATTAGTTATTGGTAATGCGATCGCTCTTTTACTAACTAGTTCTCGCAATGCTTGGGGAATTGCAGTTATTGCTTGTTTGGCTTTTGCCTTGTACCTGGGTTGGCATTGGCTGGTAGTTAGTGTAGCCACAGCAGTAGGTAGTATTCTCTGGGCATCATTTGGTTCTGAATTTCTAGGGCGTCAATGGTTGCGTCAGATTATCCCAGCTTACTTTTGGGCGCGACTTTCAGACCAGTTGCATCCAGATCGACCTGTAGCTCTACTCCGAACCACTCAATGGCAGTTTACCTTATCCATGACTCAAGAGCGTCCCTGGCTTGGTTGGGGATTACGTAATTTTACACCCTTGTACGAAGCAAAAATGGGTATTTGGCTCGGTCATCCCCACAATCTACTACTGATGTTAACTGCAGAAACTGGCATCCCAGCAACTTTACTCTTGTATGGTTTAGTTGGCTCGATTATGGTTCGGGGAGTACAGTTATTGAGAGCTTGGTCAACTTCAGCTAGTGATCAAGGATATCAAGATAAGTTAATACTCTTCACCTATCTGCTGGCTTTTGGCTGTTGTACGCTCTTCAACTTAGTAGATGTAACCTTATTTGATTTGCGAGTTAATTCCTTAAATTGGCTACTATTATCAGCAATTTGTGGGGTAGTTGAGCGAAACAGTCAAGGATGAAAACCCCAGAATGTCAGGTCTGTAGATACTTAAATGTTCAGTGGTATTGTTAAATATCTGTAAAGTATTGTTAATATATGATAAATAGGACCCCACAAAAAATCTTGACCTTAAACAATGTCCCGTCCCTTACCGCAAGTCATTCTACTAGTTGATGGCTACAACATTATTGGAGCTTGGCTTGGTCTGAAAAAGACCCGCGATCGCTACGGACTGGCGACGGCTCGTCAAGAATTAATCGAGATTTTAATCAATTACAGTGCCTTTGAGGGCTATCAATCCCAGTTGATTTTTGATTCTCAATATCAGAACAGTTGTAGTGACTGTGAAGCTGTAACCAACCATTTATCAGTTTGCTATACAGAATTTGGACAGACAGCAGACACTCACATCGAAAAATTTTGTGCCTCCTATAGAAGCAACCACTGTCAGCCAAGAGGGCGATTGATCGTCGCTACTTCAGATCGAGCTCAGCAACAGACGGTACTTGGCTATGGAGCCGAATGGATGTCATCTCAACACTTGGCGAGGGAGGTTGAATCTACCATTCATCGCACTCGCTGCAAACAGCGACCCCAAAAGCCGGCTCGGGGTCGCTTTTTATTCAATTCTCTTGATGCCAAGGCTCAACAGCGTTTGGCTCAATTGCGTAAAGGTATAAAATGAATTTGCCAAAATAGTTGACAGAGCGTTTAAGATTCGCTATTCTTACAAAGGTGTAAAAAACAAGCCCCCATCGTCTAGAGGCCTAGGACACCTCCCTTTCACGGAGGCGACAGGGATTCGAATTCCCTTGGGGGTATTTAATTACAAAAAGCGACGGAAAAGCAAAAATGCTTGACTAAAAATATTGGTTGGTCTCGAAGAGTTAGATCGGATTTGAACTGTCCATAAATATCAGCTGTTTCCTCATCCACGAAATAGATGCCACTGAACTTAATCTTACTGGAGTTTAGTTAGAAGTGCGAAACATCAAAGTGCGATCGCACAGATTTGAAATAAAATGACACCAACCTAGTACTGCTGTGCGGAATTAAGAATTAAGAATTTTGTTACGTAGTTTGCTTCGGCTTGATAATTTGAAGCAAACCCTTGACTATATTCCAATTCAAACAGATACCATGTTGTTGGCTGCTGAACTATGGACCTAAGCAAGACAAGTAGGAGTGCCTACTGCGGACAAAAAAGCGCTAGATGGGGATGTGATTCTGTGTGCTCAAGCTCGTCTTCTGTGTGATGAGACAACAAAGGTAATTGTTGCAACAACGAACGTATCGCATCTGTCCCAGTTCATCACAGCCTTGGATTGGCAATTAATTGAGTAAGCTTAATAGTTTCCTAAAAATAAATTCTTCCACAAGGTGGAGAGAAAAACTTCCACAGACCTAATCAGAGAGGATGTGTATTCATTGATTAGGTAAGATTTTTAACAATTCTACCGCCCAAAGTATAAAATAGCAGGATGAAAATATATATTACAAAATAGATCATTTCTGTCACTACCATTAGGTCGATTAAAAGGACATTCTGCGTGCTGTATGATTCCATTTCCTGAAAAAGTAGCGTATCGATATCTCCCGCTATCATGAATTCTATGGTTTACGAATCCACTTGTTTCTGCAAAATGACTAAAATTGCAGATATCACCATTAGAAGTGCGGGGAGGATTTACCAATTGATTTACGTATACAATTTTTGAAAAATCACTCGCATAAACAGTGCTTCCAGACCCAGGAGCTTCTGCAAGACTCACTCTACCATAAACCTCAATATATTTAGTTCCAACCCTTCTCAAGTTAGCAATAACATGTATATCTATAGTACCTCCCAAACCGTAATTACCTGTCCCTTGATGATGTAATGGTTTTACTCTAATAGCATAAATAGGACTACCTCGTGGTATTGGATGACCTAATTCAACTGAAATAACAGAACACTTACTATCAGCAGAGACAGGCTTCACATTATGGAATCCTAATATCGATAATCCGCTAACCAAAGTACTAAGACCTAATATAAAGATTTTTCGGTAATTAATCGACATTGTTAATCTATAGTTAACTGTTTTTTAGAGGTTGTTGATGCGTTGATTAGGTTAATTTTTAAATAACTTTATCGATTGAAGTACAAAACAGCAGGTTGAAAATATACATCACAATATAATTCTCTTCTATCAGAACCAAGTGGATTATAAAGACACCTTGCATAATTTATTATTCCAGTGCCATCAAAATTAGCAATTCTATTTTTTGGTGACTTAGGAACTGTAGCTCTGACATACCCTGAAGTCTGAGCGAATTGGCTAAACAGCCCTCACCTGATTTTGAGATCGACTATGATCACGATGCAGTAGAGCGGATTATAGAATTAACTAATGGTCAGCCTTATTTGGCACAGCTCATTTGTCGCGAGTTAGTAACCAACTTTAACCGACAATTCTTTGAAGAAGGAAGAGAACGAGAAAAACGCTTTACTGTTGAGGATGTTGAGGAAATTATTAACGCTCCAGATTTTTACTCTGATGGCAATGCCTACTTTACAGGTATCTGGATGCAAGCGGAAAATAGTCTACCAGCTCGACAACAGGAAATTCTACGCAAGCTTTGCAGTGAAGAGCTATCCCAGGAGCAACTAGCAGAGAAAACTAATTTCAGTCTTTCGGAAGTGGGAAAAGCGCTTGAAATTTTGCTGGAGCATGATGTGATTCGGGAACGGAATGGCTGTTATGGCTATACCGTCGAACTGATGCGGCGCTGGGTAGAAGCCCTAAGGTGAGGATGAAGCATAGGCATCACCGATGGGAATTAATATCCCCCAAATCTTCACCAAATCGTCTGAATCCCTGGGAAAATTCCCCCAAATTTCTTGTACTCATATCGGCAATCGCCTCACCCGGAATGCTTGATCACTGACAGAAATAATTGCTCCTGCCTCCAAATCCTCTGTACATTGACTAACAACCTCGCTTAAACGTTGGTTAATCATCTCATAACTTTCATTACCCAATCTAAATAAAATAACGCTGGGTAAGGTTTCCCCACTTACTGCCAACAAATAACCAAAATCTAAATCAACTGTCAATAAAATTCTCCCTTCATCACGAGATTTGACCAGAATTTCATCATCGGCTAATTGTTCCAAACCCTCTTCAACTAGATGAACTGCATCATAACCAGCAGCCTTGAGCCAATTAACAGTGCGTGGCGAGATACCCATATCCGCTAAAAATTTCATCCTGCTTTCTCACCGACGATGGGAAAAACCTGCTCTCGCGCCAACCATGCAGCATACAGCAAGGACTGTTGAATATCTTCTGCTTCTAAATAAGGATAATCTTCGATAATTTCCTCTACTGTTTTACCATTTGCCACTAAATTTAAAACTAACGAAACCGGAACGCGCATTCCCCGAATACAAGCTTGTCCAGCCATCATGCGCGGATTAAATGTAATTCTGTCTAAACCTAACATCAACTAATCCTCTAATCGGTCTCCATTGATAAAAAATTTGCCGTTGAGTTGGCATCTGAACGTATCTCTCCTATGGGGCTCTTCTTATTTTATCTTTTCATCAAAGAGCGATCGCAGAGAGCTCAGACAAATTTGATCGCTTATCGCCGTAGGGGCGCACCGACGTGCGCCCTCAACTTAAATCTATAATCGATTTGTTGAGAATCAACAAGCATTGTCCATTCTTAATAAGTAATTGAACTTTATCCTTGAATCATTAGAGTCAAATCTGTCACAATAAATTAAGTAGATCTTCCCCTTGATGCCGTTATGCCCCAAACACACATCAGATTTGATTGGGCCATTAAAAAATTACTAAGAAACAAAGCTAATTATGTAGTTTTGGCAGGCTTCCTCAGTGAGTTATTGGGCAAACAAATCAAGATACAATCCATACTCGAAAGTGAAGGCAATCAACAAGCAGAGGATGACAAGCTCAATCGAGTCGATATTCTGGCAGAAAATGACCAAGGTGAATTGATTCTCATTGAAGTGCAAAACAATACAGAGCAAGATTATTTTCATCGAATGCTCTACGGCACAGCGAAATTAATAACTGACTTCCTGGAAAAAGCAGAGCCTTACGGTAAAGTTAAAAAAGTCTATTCAGTAAATATAGTCTACTTTTCTCTGGGACAGGGAGATGATTATATTTACCAAGGAAAACTAGATTTTCATGGTCTGCACTTCAAAGACTCTTTAAAGCCATCAATCAACCAGAAGAAGCTGTTTAATATCAAAAAAGTATCCGATATTTTTCCCGAATATTATGTGATTAAAGTCAACAACTTTAACGATGTGGCGAAGGATACCTTAGACGAATGGATATATTTTCTAAAAAAGAGCCAAATAAAAGAGGAATTTACAGCTCAAGGCTTAGCGGAAGCGAAGGCAAATTTACTAGTAGATAGCTTGAGTGAAGAAGAAAGAGCAAACTACCTCAGATATATGGAGAATAGGCGCTATGAAGTCAGCATAATCGAAGGTTCGCGCTCAGAGGGAAGATTGGAGGGTATAGAGCAAGGTATTAAGGAGGGCATGGAGAAAGGTATCAAAGAGGGCATGGAGAAAGGTATTAAGGAGGGCATGGAGCAAGGTATCAAGGAGGGTATGGAGCAAGGTAAACAGCAGGAAAAGGTTAACATAGCCAGAACATTCAAACTCAAAGGAATAGATATTGAGACAATTGTAGAAGCAACAGGACTCACTAGAACAGAGATTGAGGAACTCTAGTACCGCTGCGCGGAATTAAGAATTAAGAATTAAGAATGCTTATAGAGGAAGGGTTCTATTGATCAAGCGATCATTAATCATCTCATAACTTTTATTACCCAATCTAAATAAAATGCGGATTAAATGTAATTCTGTCTAAACCTAACATCAACTAATTCTCCTATCTAACCAATGCTGAGTGATCCCTACTGCCGTACCATTAATCAATAACAACAACACCAATAGCACTAAAGCAGAGGCATAAGCATTAGCATTACCTCCTGCCACATTCATCGACAAATCGAAAATATGAATAGAAAGCGATCGCCCAGAGTCTAGCAAAGATTCTGGCATCCGGTCTACATAGCCACTGGTAAAGATTAGTGCCGCTGTCTCCGCAATTGCCCGCCCAATACCTAACACTAATCCCACCACTAGTCCCGGTGCTGCTGCTGGTAAGAGCAACTGCCAAAGGGTGGTAGTGCGGGAGTAACCAAGAGCTGCTGCTCCTAAGCGATAATCAGCAGGAACAGCGCGGAATCCTTCCTCTGCTGAACGAATCAGGATGGGTAATACCATACAAGCCAAGGTTAAACCCCCGGACAAAATAGAAAAGCCTAATCCCAAAGTTTTGGAGAAAAAGGCATTGCCAAACAGTCCAAAAACAATTGATGGCACTCCCGCCAACACATCTAAGCTACGACGTACTAAACGCCCGAAAAGACTTTCAGTATCAGTAAATTCAGCTAGTAAAATAGCAGTACCCACTCCCAGGGGCAGAGAAACAGCCATACACACCCCTAAAATAAGGACAGTGGAAACGAGAATTGAACCAATACCCCCCTCACGTCCAGCATTTCTCGGCTCACTGGTGAGAAACTCCCAGTTAATTTGTCCTGCACCATGCCAGACAATATCACTTAAAATCCAGAGGAAGATGGCAGTGATGGAAATTGCGATTGTCCAAATAATAATAGTAGGGAATTGTTGTTTGTTGTTTGGGAATCGGGAATTGGGAATTGAGAATTGGGAATTGGGGATTGTTCCCCTTGTCTTCCTTGTCTCCTCTTCTCCCTCAGCTTCTCCAGCTCTCTTTTCTCCGCGTCTCCGTGTCTCCGCGTCTCCGCGTCTCCCTTTCCTCTTACTCATAAATCCGCCCTTCACTAATTACTTCAGCTGCGGCGACTAGTAAGACAATTATTGTCATTAGCAATAAGCCACTAACGAATAGTGCTGAGCGATGATTACCTGTGGCGTAAGCCATCTCTAGGGCAATATTCGCGGTAAGTGTTCGCATTGGCTCAAATAGACTTTTTGGTGTCTGCACCACATTGCCGCAAACCATGAGAACTGCCATAGTTTCACCAATGGCTCTTCCTGTTCCCAAAATCAAGCCAGTAAATAATCCAGACTTGGCGGCGGGGAAAACTACACCCCTTACTGTTCCCCAACGGGAAAGTCCTAGTGCAGCTGCACCTTGGAGGTATTCGGAGGGGACTTTAGCAAAGCTGGCGTCTGCTGTAAGGGCGATGGTTGGTAAGATCATCAGAGCCAGGATAGCAATGCCTGCGAGTAAACTGGTTCCCGGTGGCTGAAGACTACCAATCAGGGGTACTAGCACCACCAAACCCCAAAATCCGTAGACAACGGAAGGAATACCTGCCAGCAATTCAATTAGCCGTCGGTAAAATCCAGCAATTGGTTGAGGAGCGTAATATTGACAAAAGACGGCAGAGAGAATTCCTAGGGGTGCGGCTACCAGTACGGCACCAACCGTTGCGAATAGAGTCCCCCAAAGCATGGGGATAAAGTTGTAAAGCTCCTCCACTGGATGCCAGGAAGCATCCTGAAAGAAGCGCAATAATCCCACTTGCCTCAGTACTGGCAATGCTTCTTTAATCAGAAAAACAGTAATCAGAACTACGATAATACCTGCTATCGCAGCAAAGCCTCGCAGAGTCCAAATGAGGATCTTGTCATTCCGAGAGTGGGACAAAGTTTTGCTCTTGAACAATGTCTTGTACCTCTGGCGATCGCGCAAATTCGATAAACTGTTGATCTAGTCCTTCTGGCTGGTTCTTGGTGACTAAAGTGAGGGAACGAGAGAGGGGAAATGTACCATTCTGCACATTCTCTGTTGTTGCTGCTACGCCACCAACTGGCACTAACTTAATCGGAACTCCTTCGTTAGTGCTATATTCTGCTGTGCCAATTGACACATAACCAATGGCATTGGCATTACCTGCCACTGTTTTAATCCCCTGCTCATTGTCTCCAATTACTACAGCTGCCTTAATTTCACTATTTTCCAGCTCGAAGTACTTGAGAAACAATTCTAAGGTAGAACGTCCTTCCGCTTTGTTGACTACGTTAATCGGTGCATCCTTACCTCCCACTTCCTGCCAGTTGTCAATCTTGCCTTGGTAAATGTCAACTATTTCTTCATCCTTGAGGGACTTTACAGGATTATCTTGATGAAGAATAATACCAATACCGTCACGAGCGATCGCAAAACCTTGAAGATCTTTTTCTTCCTCCTTCAAATCGCGAGAAATCATTCCAATATCAGCCACTTCTTGGCGAGCATCAGCAATGCCGCGTGAGGAACCACCGGTTTGCACATCCACTCGCACCTCAGAATGCTCCGATTCAAAGCGTTTACCAATTTCCGCAGCTAAAGGTGCCACTGTACTAGAGCCAGTTAACACTAACTTGCCCTGCAAAGTATCAGTTGATGTTGTTGCTGCTTTCGGGGGTTTACCACAGGATTGTAGCCAAAAGCAAGCGGCTAAACCCAGAGAAATAGTTGCTATAGTTCGTTTTTTGTTTGTCATTTGTCATTTGTCATTTGTCATTTGTTGTTTGTTGTTTGTTGTTTGAGAATTGGGAATCGGGAATTAGGAATATTTCCCTTGTCTTCCTTGTCTCCCTTGTCTCCCCCATCTCCCTAATCAAAACAGAGGAGGCAACAGCCCAAATCAATTGCTCTACCACCGTTCCTCTGCTGAATATTAGGAGCACAACAATAAAGCACTGCCTTACCATCTCGCGTCGCTTTGACAAAACCCTCTTCCCGTAGAACCTTAAGATGATGGGAGAGCAGACTCTGCTCTATACGTAAAACTGCATTCAATTCCCCAACATGTTTTGGTCCTTCCATGAGGATTTCTAGGACACTTAGACGAGTAGTATCCGCCAAAACTTTCAGCTTACGGACACAGATAGCTTGAGAAGAAGTGCTGTTCGAGTTCATGGTTCACAGTTGGCATGGATTGAATTGCCATTGATATGAACTTGAATTCATATCTTTATGACAAAAAACTTTAATCTTCTCAAATCAAAGCACCACCACAACTCGAACCACAACCCGCTGTGCAACCGTAGCAATAGGAAGCTGTACGAATCTCGTCAATTACATCTAAACTTCCTGCTTCTAGCAGCTTACTAACGGTTAAAGTTTCCCCGATACGAGATTTAGCTGCCACATTTTCCATCTGGTTAAAGTCACAATCGTAGACATTACCCAGGTAGTCAATTGAAAGCTCATCCCGGCACATTAAATGCTCCACCGTACTAGCATTGAAGTTATGCTCCAAAAACTCCACATAGGGAGCATAAAGCTTAGTGCGTTGCAAATGAAACTTGGTGCGTCCAACGGGCAGATTGGTAATCGTAAATAATTGGTTGAAGTAGATATCAAAATGTTCTTTGAGAAACATTTTATAATCCTGCTCCAACTTAACTTGATTGGGAGCCAAAGAAAAATTTTCACTCAGCGGTAGTGGAGGATTATACACCAAATCAAGAATTAACTTGGGGTCTTGACCATAACCCAAGCGATTGAGCCATTGAATGGCCCGAATTGAGCGATCATAGACTCCATTGCCCCGCATTTTATTCACATTGTCTTCCAGATAGCAGGGTAAGGAGGCAACTACCCGTATTTGATGCTGGGCAAAATATTTCGGTAAGTCCTCAAACCCAGGCTCAAAATAAATCGTCAAATTTGAGCGAACAATTACCTCCTTATTAGTTTTCCTCGCTGCCTCTACCAAAGGCTTAAAACCATAGTTCATCTCCGGAGCACCACCGGTTAAATCAACTATTTTAATTTGAGGAAACCGATAAATTAGTTCAAGGAGCTGGTTACAAATTTCTGGAGTAAGTTCTTCGGTTCGTTTCGGACCAGCTTCCACATGGCAATGACTACAAGCCAGATTACAGCGCTTCCCCAAATTAACTTGTAAAAGCGTGATAGGCTTTTTAGTTAAAGGAGCTTGCAGTTTTTTACGAAAAGGTGTGACTGGTGAGACTAGTGTCTGAATCATTATTTGATTACCTTTGTCGGGTTAGTTGTGAGTAATTGACAATTGTTAATTGACAATTGAACACTGTTAACAACAACCGCCACCTGTGTAATACCAGGTAGAATCGGTAATTAAAATTTCTCCTGGTTTAGAGATTGCCAACTTCGCTGCGGTTTTATCACATACTGCTGCAGGTATACCACGCTGGAGAATATGCCCAGCATTGTCATCAAAGTACTCTTTCGTACCCATATAAATACCCGTCTTGCCAGTAAAAATGCAAGGACCATCTTCCGCGATTGGTACTTTGAAAGAAACAGAATCTAAACTTTCCAATAGCAGAGGCTCATCTAAATTGTAATTATGGCAATCTAGCAGTCGGTAAGGACGCCGTGCTCGGATTTCTATCTGACCAAAGCCAACATCTACTAAATGTTGGGTATACTCTTCATAGGTAAGAGCACCAGAAAGGCACATTGCCCTTAACCGTTCATCTTCCTGTAAATGGTTAGGAATCGGACAAGTCGCAATGGGGTCACTCATCAGCAGCCTGCCTCCAAACTTTAACACCCGGTAAGCTTCTTGGAGAGCTTTATGTAAGTCAGCGGGTTCAAAGATATTAAAAAGGCAATTCTGAGCAACTACATCCACAGAAGCATCTGGTATCGGTAGATTAAAAGCATCTCCTTCTCGAATGTCTACAAAACTGGCGTCAAACCAAGGATTGTCTTGAGCCGCAATTTCCAAGTTACGAGCAGCAGCTTCCCGCATTTCCTTAACTGGATCAACAGCAATAACACCGCCTGGGTGCCGAGAAAAATAAGCAAATTGTAAAGCTTCTAAGCCACCACCGACACCGACATACAGCACAGTCGGCTGATTACTCAGTTCTGCTGGATGGACGGTAGTGCCGCAGCCGTAGTTCATTTCCTGCATCTGGAGAGGAATCTTCAACTCTGGCAGCTGCAAGGGACTGCTTTGGACACAACACAAACCAACTTCCGGTGTTTGGGCTACTTCGGCATAAAATTCGGCTGTTGTTTCAAGATAGGTCATCTCAATCCTTTACTTAGTAAATGGTACAGACTAGAAGGGAAATACTGGCAACTTGAATCAGTAAATTCTACTGTCGAGTTTTGATGCAAGACAGAGAATATCTGATGCTGAATTGGATTGTACGTTTTTCATTGGTCATTTGTCATTGGTCATTGATCATTGGTAAGAATTTGACAAATGTTTAGGTTTGCTGACATAGTTCGCTTTAGAAAGTGTCTTCTTACTTAATTAGTCATTGAGTAAGCTAAATGCGTAAGTCCTAACCTAGAAAGTTATTAAAGTGTTGCTCAATGAGTTTTCCCTGAGAATAGGCTTTGTCCGTACTGAAAGTTCTGCTTGTTGTTTGGGAATTGGGAATATTTCCCCATCTGCATGTTTTGCCACAATCTCACTGCTCTGCTCGGATTAAGCAATTCTGCTCATTTATCCTGAGTATCTACGCATTATTACGTAGTAAACTACTGCAAAGTTATACAATAATACTTGGATAAGGCACGATTATTTCTCCCTTATCTCCCCTGTTACCCTGCTCTGGGGCTTACTCTACTTAGGGAAAGTTTACTTTGTTTATCTCAACAGAAATGAAATTGGTACATCATTATCTTAATCTTAACAATTTGTAATCTAAAATAGATGATATATATCAAGAAATTGTTCTGTTGACAACAGAAAGGAGGTGAAGTGTATGAATAGAGCCCTTAAGGAGTACGACCTCATGGTGATTGATTTAACAGAAGATGTGTTTGTTAATACTTCGCTCCCTAGTGTAAACCACGCAGCGCTAAGGTCTGGATTTGTAGGATATCCCATCAATCCCCGTTGGAATGTCACTAAGTATCAGGCTTGGAGAACTGGGCGTCAGTTGCGAGAGGCACTAGCACGAGGGGAAATGATGGTACGTTCGACTGATTCAATGCTGGTGCCAGTTACTGCTCAACAGAAAAGCAAGGAAAATTTACCAACTACCAAAAGTTTCCCTTTCCCTGTCTGGGCAAAACAGGTACTAAATTATAGTCACACAGCCTAAAGATGATCTCAAGTCTCCAATCGGGCGGTTATATGTTTCTCTAATCAGAGTCAAAACCGCCCACACTCTTGAATTTTCTATAATATCTATAAGTAAAACCTTAAGATACATAATAAAAACTTTCCCACGTCAGTCCTAACTATGGCTATTCGAGTTCACATGATATGAGCGGCTTAAAAAGCGATCTGCTGATTTAAGCGACGAAAATCTTTGCTAACCGCTTCAGAATCTAATCTGAAAATAGACACGGAGACGCGGAGACGCGGAGACGCGGGGACGCGGAGACAAAGAAATTTTCATCCTACTCCTGCGGAGAACGCTGCGCGAACGTTGTGAGGTGAAAGTTCATGGGAGTCTGACTCCTGGCTCCTGGCTCCTGACTTTCAGCAAGCCCTAAATATGCAAACTGGCATAGTTGTCAATAAAAGCCGGTTTACCATCCCTGGTAAGAGCACTAAAAGACTGAAAGTAGCGACGCACAGTTGGGGGAAAATCTGGGTAGTCAAGCAAGGCATCACCAGCCGCAATAGTAGCCCAGAAGTACCGCAGACTAGGGGCTAGTTTGTCTGCTTCTGCTCTTGGTAAGTATAAAGGGGGACCAGTTAATAATTTAACCATAAAAGGATAAGAGCGATCGCCCATCCACTCACGGGATATCTGTGGTAAATTTTCCCAGCCAGGTACTGATTCAATTCGATAAGACTCAATCTGCAAAGTTCTTTGTCCCTGCTCATCGGTTCGCAGTTGCAGTATGCGGTAGGGGTGAGGATAGCTAACTAGGGAACCTGTGGTAATCTCGTAGATACCTTCGTACTTGGCGACATCCTGAGCATGCAAGTGACCTGTAAAAATTAGATTAACCCCAGCTGCCTTGAGAATATTGAGCAGTACTGGAGCATTGGCTAACATATACCGCTTTCCTAGGGGATGGGTAGCTTGACCTGGTAGATGTTCAATAACATTGTGATGCAGCATTACCAATACTAACTTATCGTGGGTCTGAGTCAGTACCTGCTTAAGCCAGACTAATTGCTGCTCATCCAAACATCCTAACTGTTGATTCGAGGAGTCAAACTGGTTGGAATTGAGAGCAATTAGCTGTAATCCTGGTAATAGTTCACAGGTGTAGTACAGCTGCTGTGGATTAGCATAGCCAAATTGTCGGTAGTAATAAGGAAAGTCTTTTAGTCCGATGGAACACTCATCTGGCAGCAGAGTCGGAACGTCGTGATTTCCTGGTACAACGTAAACAGGAAAAGGCAGCTGACTTAACCGTTGTTGCAACCAGGTATGATTATCTGGCTCACCATGCTGAGTTAAGTCTCCTGGTAGCAAAAGGAAATCTAGCTGTTGCTGCTGTAAATACTCCAAAGTTAGCTCTAATAAGGGAATACTAGCTTCTATCAGATGCAACCGTGTCGAAGTATTTAAAACAGTGTGGGGCAATCCAATATGCGGATCGCTAATCACAGCGAAGCGAAAATTGAGGCTCATGGTACAAATTATACCTTGAATGGGAGAAACAATTCTCTTCCCTGTTGCCTATTGCCTTGTTTCTGAAGAGCCTGCACGGAAACCTGTTAACCTGTAATCGACAACCGTTTATTCATTGATTGAGCTTGTGGCATACCGAAATCCTGTTCCCACTGTTGATATCATCGTTGAATTACTAGACCGTCCCCATCGACCAATTGTTTTGATTGAACGTCAAAATCCTCCCCTCGGCTGGGCAATTCCTGGTGGTTTTGTGGATTACGGAGAGTCAGTGGAAACGGCAGCTGTGCGGGAAGCTAAAGAGGAGATTAGCTTATCCGTTAATTTGATAGAGCAGTTTCAGACATATTCAGAACCCAACCGTGATCCACGGCAACACACCATCAGTGTGGTATTTTTGGCAACAGCAACAGGAGAACCTAAAGCTGCTGATGATGCCAAAAATCTCGGAATTTTTCACCCTTGGGATGTCCCAGCTAACCTCTGCTTTGACCATGAAAGGATTCTGCGGGATTACTGGCATTATCGGTATTATGGGATACGTCCTCACTTGTTTTGATACTCCCTGCTCTAGAAGGATACTGCTAGGGAACTTAACATTGGGACATATTGGCGACAATACAATGGAAACGCTATATCAAATTACGTCTGATGTGGATTACCTTAAATCCTTGTTTGGTCAAGGGAACAGGGAATAGGGAACAGGGAACAGAAGGAAAATTTAACCAAAAATCAAGGGTTGCAGCTTCTAATTTACATTAAACGTAAATTATCAAATAGCATCGAAATTCCTTTCTCCTGTTCTAATTCTGATTATCTGCTCCACAGGAGTGATAAAAATTTTCCCATCTCCAATTTTACCAGTGCGAGCAGCGGCGATTACTTTTTCTACCACCAGCTCAACATCCTCCTCTTTAACGATAATTTCGACCTTGAGTTTTTGCAAAAATTCAACGGTGTACTCGGCACCACGATAGCGTTCAGTCTTACCTTTTTGCCTGCCAAATCCTCGGACTTCAGAAACTGTCATCCCAACGATATCAGCCTTGACTAAGGCATTTTTTAGTGGATCTAGTTTGATTGGTCGGATGATTGCTTCTACCTTTTTCAAATTCCTCACTCCTCAAAAAATATAAGCATGACATAAAATCTGTAAATTTAGCTACAGATTTTTGTTTTTGTAGAGAAATCATAACATCTTAACCAGTTGGGTTAGTTAAATTATGACAAGAAGTTCATTAAGGTTGGACTAATGCCAAATTGCTCTGAAGAAACAATGGAACAAGCAACAGGGAGCAGAGAGCAGGGAGTAGGGAGTAGGAAAGAGGAAAACAAATTGTTTCTTTAACCTGGATTTGAGATGAATACGCTTTGTACTCAAGGGATTGAGAGCCGGAGACTTTACAATTAAAAATTAACCATTAACCATTGATTAGAGTGAATTCAGAAGACCAAGAAAAATTCCGTCTTGATTACCAAGCAGGGAAAGCAGCATTTGAAGTTGGTAAGTATCGCATTTCGGTGCAGCGCCTTGAGGCAGCAACTACTTTGGTAAATCCCAATTCTCGCTTAGGGGGAGAGGTACAGATTTGGTTGGTAACAGCTTATGAAGCTAATGGACAAACACAAGAAGCGATCGCACTTTGTCGGCGCTTGACTAAACATCCTGATTCAGAAACTCGCAAACAAAGCAAAAACTTACTCTATATTCTGGAAGCTCCTCAGTTGCAGCGACGGGCAGAATGGATGACGCAAATCCCAGATTTAGCAGGATTAGCAGATAGCGAGCCTCAAGAGCGTCGTGGTAGTGGTAATTTAGCGATCCCTAACCGTAATTCTCAGGCACGATGGGAGCCAGAACCAATTGATCCCTCTGAGATCAACACCAAAGATAATCAATTTATTTGGGTAGCTCTGTTAGCGATCGCTGTGACGATAATTGGCTTGATTGGATTTGGCTCCTGATAAGCTTGTACGCATTCACCTTGCATGTTTCCACAGACAGGAAAGATGCCTGTTCCACAAGAAGCTGATGATTGAATTTGGTCTGCCCTCTGCCCTGGAGCCTTATCTTATCACTCTCCTTTGTAAAGAATTGTAACTATTGTTCATAACCTCTGATTGAACCCGTGTATCTAGCAATGGAGGTGAAATTTATGCTGGAATTATTATTTTTGCTTAGCTACCTTGTTGGCTTTGTAGTTATGCTAGAGGCTTTGTTTGATGAAAAGCTGGAATAATACTAAATCTGAATATGACTACGCCTAACGATGCACGGCAATATGCACCAGCAACAGGACGCAACCGTGAGCCGATCCTAGAGGTGCTACAAAAAGTTCTACCCCTAAATTGTACGATCTTGGAAATAGCTAGTGGTACTGGTGAGCATGGGGTCTTTTTTGCTCCCCGTTTGGGTAACCATAAATGGTTGCCCTCAGAAGCAAATCCCCTATTACTTGCCAGTATTGAGGCTTGGCGTATCTACCAACCGGCTGATAACCTTTATCCACCTCTTGAGTTAGATGTTTGTGACTCAGTTTGGTCCTTGGAAACTAGGGTGTCTCAAGATTGGTTACAGGGTTTGGATTTGAATACCTTTCCCCTTGCTGCGATGGTGAATATCAATATGATTCATATTGCACCCTGGTCAGCTTGTTTGGGACTGATGGCAGGAGCTAATCGTATCCTACCATCTGGAGGAATTCTCTATTTGTATGGACCATTTAAACGAAACGGACAGCATACTGCACCTAGTAATGAAGCTTTTGATGCAACTTTGCATAGTCAAAATCCAGAGTGGGGAGTGCGAGATCTTGATGATGTAGTGGAAGCGGCTCGAGAACAAACTCTAAGTTTGTTAGCAACTCATCAGATGCCAGCAAACAATCTTTCAGTAGTGTTTCAACGTCAGTGAATTAAACATCTGGAGAAATTAAGTTTTCATCTAAACAGGATAAGGGTTTCAGATTCTTTTTCCCAGATGTCCATTCGCAATTGTCGCAGGGGATAGAGGATTCTACAAGGCTAGCAGCTTAGCAATCTCACTCCCCAAGTTTCTCGTTATTATTGAGGCAGTTGAAAATCCAGATAATGCAAGTAATGCTCCTAGGATTAATAATCCCACGTACCTTAAGCTGTGGGAGTATTAATGCTCTGATTTACTCGCAAGAATCATTTGGTTTTTCATCTTGAGGTGGCTTTTGACGCCAAGGAACTGAATCACAATAAGTTTTCTCCAATTCCATTCTTTGCTCCATCTGACGCAAAAAATAACCAGTCATCATCGCTGAAGCCAGTAATCCGGCTAAATTTTCCCGGTTAGTACAAATTTGTACGTTGAAGTTTTCTGAAGGAAGCATCCCTACCATACTCAAAACGTTCTGAGAAATAATTTGTTGAATCTCAGGACTGGCAGATTTAGCAACCCGCGACAATACATCAGGAGATTGATTTTTGAGATATTTCAAAAGCTGGTTGAGTGTCTCATCATCAGATTGGGAGCCGAAGGAGTTAGGGTTAAATGCCATTAGGGATCCAAGTGTTGACCGACTTAGCTCTACTGTGACATACTTCCCCACTTAACCGATTAGGTAAGTGTGGATTTCTCAGCGACTCCCGGCAACCCGTCGGACATTAACTGAGCTTTACTAACGACACGGGATGCCCCACCGCACCGGAATAATATAAAAAGTGTTTCTTTTCTAGTGTAACTGCTGGAATTTTACCTATCCACTTAGAAGACAAATATTCTAAACACATTCTATTACAATTTCAAGGGTGAGGTCTGAAGCTGACACGGCAAGCTCATTACTTAAAAACCTGAATCAATGGAATTATTCAGCAAGCGTTAAGTACCATTCGGTTTCAAAAGATTTTCATCCATTCGTTGTGAGCTCCCGCTCATGGAAGCCTGACTTATCAGAAATTTTCTGTAAGCTGTCTCTGTTAAAATGTAAATTGTGATACTAGTTGCTTTAAACAATATTCATATTCCCCGGAGCATCTAGCTAAGAACGCTCCACGGGTGCAACTGAACCCGTTATGCCAAAAAGAGACATTGAAACCCTCTCCCCATCTCCCTATCCTCCCATCTCCCCATCAGCCTCAATCGGCAAAGAGAGATGTTGCTCAACTTAGAACCCTTGAGTACAAAAGCTACCTCACAGGGAAAGTTACAGGTGGTTAGGCAGGAGCAAACTCTAATCAACCACAGGTTTCCTGCCACCATTGATGCTAGTCTAATCACAGTTTACGAGCTGGCCTGGTGCTAGCTAAGCTCAGTAATTCAGGTAGGGCAACAGCAAAATTTTAAGAGACATTGTTAAGGAGAGTAACTGCTTTGTGATCCAACGCTTAAAACAGGACTTAAAGAATGATCTAATTGCAGGTCTTTTGGTAGTAATTCCTCTAGCCACCACGATTTGGCTGGTGTTTACTATCGCTAGCTGGGCGATCGATTTTCTAACTCGCATTCCCAAGCAAATTAACCCCTACAATAACCTCCATCCCATCTTAGTCAATCTACTGAATTTAGTAGTGGGACTTACTGTACCAGTGCTATTTATTCTGTTGATTGGCTTAATGGCACGCAATATCGCAGGAAGGTGGTTGCTGGATTTAGGAGAGAAAGTGTTGCAAGCAATTCCCTTTGCAGGACCAGTCTACAAAACCCTCAAACAACTCCTAGAAACAGTTTTAAGAGATTCTAAGGATAAATTTCGTCGTGTGGTTTTGGTAGAATATCCTCGCCGAGGTTTGTGGTCGATCGCTTTTGTAACTGGTAGCACCAGCAGCGAAATTCAAACTCATATGAATTGCCCCATGGTGAGTATTGTTATCCCGACAAGTCCCAACCCTACAACTGGTTGGTATGCCGTTGTTCCGGAAGAGGATGTCATTAATCTTTCTATCTCTATAGAAGATGCTTTTAAAATTATTATTTCTGGAGGAATTGTTGACCCGACTGATTCCTCAATCGCTCTACCAAAATCAAAGCCTCAAGACAATAAAAAACTGGAGCAACCCTTACCTGAGATCAAGCAGCAGCAAAAAGAATTGGAGCAACCCCTACCTGAAATCAGACAGCAGCAAATTATACCACTAGAAGAAAGCTGATAGTCTTTGATTGTGGCTTATCTAGAGCTACACACTAAGCTGTGTAATGGTTGTTTCGATCAACAACTAATAACTTAACCAGTAAATATGCAACCACGCAGAATTGCCCGCGAACTGACTCTGTTGAGTCTCTCTCAGATGCCTAAGGGGCTCGAACGCCTTGATACACAGCAGCTGAATAATCTGGTTTTGGCAGCAGTCCGTACCTTAACCGAGGAAATTCAAGAGACTTTAGAGACGGCAGCGGCGGAACTAAAACGGGGAAATGATCGCCTTTTGAGCAGTGAAACCCGTACTACGGAAATGCTTAGTGCCAAGGCAATGGTGAGCGATGCTATGGAGTTGACACAGAAAGCTATTAATCGACTGGGAACCGCTCTAGAAATTCCAGAAGTGATTCAACTGTCTAACCAACTTGAAGTCCGCTCCTATACTATAGATATTCTTAAAACCATCAGTCGCAGGCGTTTGGAAATTGATGCAATTTTGAACCAAGCGCTCCAAGACTGGCAACTGGAACGCCTGGCTCGAATTGACAGGGATATCTTGCGCATTGCGGTAGCAGAAATGTCCTTTTTAGGAACACCAGAGCGGGTGGCAATTAATGAAGCTGTGGAGCTTGCCAAGCGCTACAGTGATGATGAAGGACACCGATTTATCAATGGTGTGTTACGCCGCGTCACAGATCATTTCAAGACTCAAGCTCCCCTCTCATAGAGAAGCTGACAGAAATGTAGAATGTAGAATTAAGAATGTAGAAAAAATGGCAATCCAAGCAAAACATATGTTAACTGATGCCTGTAGTCAAGTGAAAGTGTAATGGTTTTTAATTGGTTCCGCCGACAGTTTGGTTCCAAAGAAGGGACTTCTCAGAAGAGTCAGCCTGAAGATCAAAGTCAAGTTGAACAGGAAGAAAAGACTCCAGCAGAAACTGCTGAATCTGAGCCAACCCAAGAGTCTACCGCAACTGTTGATAATGATGACCTGAGCTGGATAAAAGCTGCTTACAAAAATATTCAGCAGCAAAAACTATCCTCACAAGTAACAACACCAGCAGCGACAGAATCTTCTGAGACTACATCAACACAGGAGTCAACAGCAGCGGAAACAGAGGTTACTACTACCCAAGCAGTAGTAGTAACTGACACAGAGGAGGTGGAAGATACCGTTGTCTCTGTACCAGAACCAGAAGTCCCGGCAGTTACCTCCCAGGAAGAGGCTCCAGAATTAACAGCTACAGCTAGCTCAGATGAGAGCATACCCGAAGAACATCTGGCTAAGACTAAGCTTGATGCTCAACAAACAACTGAGACTACCCAACCAACTACAACAGAAACAGAATCAACTCCCGCTGCTCCTGTACCAATCTGGGCGCGTCAATCAGCAGAGCGGCAGGCACGACTGGAACGCCTCCAAGCAACCGCCATTGAAACCCCAGAGCCGGAATCTGTAGAGACAGCAGCACAACAAGAGGCGGCAGAAGAGCCTGATATTGCCTTTGATGAAGAATTTATATGGTCATCTCAAATATTAGCAGCTCAGGGGCGGAGTCCAGAAGAAGTCTCAGTTGAAGAAATTAGCTGGCTCAAGCAATTGCGCCAGGGACTAAGCAAAACTCGCCTGAGTTTAGTTAACCAACTCAAGGCAGTTGTTGGTCAAGGTCCGTTGAATCAAGATGCCATCATGGAGATTGAAGCACTGCTGTTGCAGGCTGATGTTGGTGTGGAAGCAACGGATTATGTCATCGATACCCTGCAAGCTAAAATGCGAGAGGAAGCGCTACCTCCAGAAGAAGCGATCGCTTATTTGAAAAAAATCCTGCGAGATTTACTGGAGAGTCCCTACTCCAAATCCTATAATCCCACCTTTGCACCGGAAAAAGATAGTTTCAATATCTGGCTAATGACTGGTGTCAATGGAGCTGGTAAAACCACTACTGTCGGTAAACTAGCTCATCTAGCTAAAAAATCAGGCTACAGCTGCTTAATTGCCGCCGCTGATACCTTCCGAGCTGCAGCAGTAGAACAGGTGCAAATTTGGGGAGAACGCAGTGGTACAGAGGTGATTGCCAACCCAGGCAAGAATACTGATCCGGCGGCAGTGGTATTTGATGCAATTACCGCAGCCAAAGCACGAAACGCTGAACTACTTTTGGTAGATACCGCAGGGCGGTTGCAAAACAAGAAAAACTTGATGGAGGAACTAGCAAAAATTCGACGCATTGTGGACAAAAAAGCCTCTGATGCTCAAGTAGAATCCCTGTTGGTTTTGGATGCAACCCTCGGTCAAAATGGTTTACGTCAGGCACAAGTCTTCTCAGAAGCAGCAAAACTCAGCGGTGTTGTCTTGACAAAAATTGATGGCAGTGCTAAAGGAGGCGTTGCCCTGGCAGTAGTGCAACAGCTAGGTTTGCCAATTCGGTTTATTGGTGCAGGGGAGGGAATTGAAGACTTGCGTCCCTTCTCTAGCTACGAGTTTGTGGAAGCTTTGCTCAGTGGTTAAAGCTTTTGAGAAGCAGGAGTCAGGACTCACCGTTCGCTCATTTGAAAAGTTAGCTGCTCGATTTATCGAGCAAAAAGCTTTCTGTACAAGGCTTTCAGAAATTTGAAAGGGGGGACAGGGAAAATTCTATCCTGATTGGACTACCAACGAAGTTATCAGGGGTTGAAGGATCTTATCCCTTTTCTGTCACTTTCCGGTTATAGTAAGTAGAGAAAGAAAAAAAAGAAACTCTACAAGGTAGGCACAGCAATGGATGTAGAGCTACAAGTGCTCAAACACTTAGCCAGAGCACCTCAGCCAACA
>Ga0207422_1002543_pt1 | contig 23443 bp, 19 predicted proteins | sample MarCyaLeptolynsp_FD_187757 | JGI IMG/M metagenome (GOLD analysis project Ga0207422, IMG submission 187757) | Marine cyanobacterial communities from Panama - species 1 Leptolyngbya sp. (SPAdes) | ecosystem: Environmental > Aquatic > Marine > Unclassified | place: Panama: Panama City | collected... | reverse complement strand
CTTGATCCTGATCCATTATGACACCCTATTTATATTTTATTCATAATGTATCATGGTAATCGTCGGCGGGGGGTTTTCCGGCATTGGCGCCGCCTATCAGTTTCACAAAAAATATGGTGACAGTAAAAAATGCCTAATCCTTGAAAATCACCCCATTTTTGGCGGCGAGGCAAAACAGAATGAATTCGATGTAGATGGGTACCGGCTTTATGGCCCACAGGGGTCCAATGGATTTTTACCTCCCAGCGGTAATAACACCCTGTCAGACGAGGTTTTCCGCGCCGTCGGCATGCCTTTGGAATATAGCTTTGCTGATAGCTCCACAAGCAAAGTCAAAGCACCTCTAGACAGCTATGACACCATGTTTTGGGGGGAAAGGAAATTCGATACTGGCTATTTTTTTGGAGGTAATACGGACAAAAACTGGGTGGTCAATCCATGGACAGACAATCTCGCCCGCACCCCCTGGCCTGCTAATTTCAAAACCGACCTAGCCAGAGCCTATGATGAAAGTAAAAAATATTATCAGGGCGATGATTTTGGACCTTGGCTGGACAGCATGTCTTACAAAGATTATCTGGAAAAGGAAATGGGTCTTGGCCCCAAAGTCACAGAATTTGTCGATCCACTAGTAGCAATTGGGGATTTTGGCCTCAGTTCTGATGTGATTTCAGCCTATGCAGCCCATTTGTTATATTTGCCAGGGACAACAGCTTATGGCAGAGCCGACAATGATTTTGATCTGAACAATTTGCCCAGCATTTACAGCTTTCCGGGTGGCAATACGGGTTATTTCAGGCATATTGTTAAGCATCTGATCCCTGCTGGCATCAAAGGAGGTAACTCTTTTGAAGAAATTCTCAATAATGAAGTGAACTTTGCTGCATTGGACAGGCCCGAGAACCCATTCAGTATACGGCTTAATGCCACAGCCATCGATGTAAGTCATGCAGGTTCTCCAGACAATGCCGAATATGTGAATGTCACTTATCACCAAAACGGCGGTAAGATCAAACGTCTGAAAGCCAAGACTGTCGTAATGTCCATTGGTGGCTGGGTAGCCCGTAATATTGTCAGTGACATTCCTGAGCACATCACTGACGCCTACGATACGTTTCATCATGGACCGGTATTGGTTGTAAATGTGGCTTTACGCAACTGGAAATTCCTAGATAAACTGGGCATTTCTTCGGCCCGTTGGTTTGAAGGATTTGGCACATTCTGTTCCATTCGGCGTCCTATGGAAGTGGGCAATTCAACACAACCCTTTGATCCGGATAAGCCCACAGTGCTGACCTTTTATGTGCCGTTTAATTTCCCCGGCGAAGATATCTGGACACAAGGGTCTCTTGGTCGAAACGAATTACTATCCAAATCTTATGCTCAGTATGAACAGGAAATTCTGACACAAATGAACCTGATGTTTTCAGCTGCAGGCTTCGATGCAAAACGTGATGTAGCCGGCATCGTTCTCAACCGTTGGGGGCATGCTTATGTTTCACCACAGCCTGGTTTTTACTTTGGTAAAAATGGTGCACCAGCACCCAAGGAAGTGGTCAAAAAAGGTTTCGGTCGTATTCAATTCGGTCATTCAGAATTAGGCGCACGGATGAACTATCGTAACGCCATCACCGAAGGCGGGCGTGCCGCTGATCAAGCGATGAGCTTATTGTAATCATGCTGCGCGCTATATTTATTGATTCATTAGGCAGTACAAACTAATCTGAAAATGCTGATCTGGGTATGAGCTGATTGCACCTTCCGGGGCATTTATTATGCCGAAAAGATACAAGTTAAGTCGGATATTATCGTCACCATCATTTATTAAACAGACTTCTGAATAAAAGCATCATGGCGCCAGGGTTTTCACCTATTCGCCTTACTGCATAAGGCCACCAATCTTTACCAAAAGGAAGATAAAGCCGAATTGTTTCACCTTTCAAAGCAAGATTCCTGGCAACGTCATCCCTTGCACCATAAAGCATCTCAAATTCATAGCTTCCCTGTTTCCAATTGTTTTCACGGGCTTTTTGAACAGCATAGTCATGTAAGAGATGATCATGCGTCGCAATGATTGGATAAAACCCAGTTTCCCTCGCTCGTTCACTGAACATAAGATTAATTAATTTCTTATAATTCTCTTTAATCTCTTCTGTTCGAACATATGCAATCTCAGACCCCGCAGGGAAAGCACCTTTCACAAGTCTTACCTTTGCCCCGTCATCTATCAGTTTTTGCATATCGTTGAACGTTTTCCGCAAATATGCCTGAAGAGTTATCGCCACATGATATTTTTGTTTTTTCAAATGATCATAAAGAGCGATTGTCGCTTCATTAACAGAAAAGTCTTCCATATCAAGCATCACACAATGCAGCCCAGGATGATGAACGGCATCAGTGAGTATTTTCGCGATTTCATTAACATTCTGTGCACCCTGCTCCCATGATAGCTGACTGCCGACCTGTGTCGGATCGATCGAAATATGAATATCCAGATTATTTTGGGCAAGAAGCGGTATAATAGATCGCTTTGCATTTAGATTTTCTTTTACAAGTTCCTCGGTATCAACATATTCGCCAAGATAAAATAGAGATGTACTAATCCCCTGATTTTTAAGTCCAAGAGCGCATTCCACAGCCTCTTCGGCTGTTTTACCCCCGACATAGCGTGCAGCTAACGTGGTGGTGGAACGATTGGATTGCATTATCCGTTTACATATTTTTGATGTGGCGAGTAAAACCATGATGGTTTGCCAGAATCTTCTGATCATTGTAAGTTACCCTTAGAATTAGTTTTGACATAAGGATACTGTTGATCCTGAACGATGTATTGAATGATATTTCACCATATTATGGATCATGAGATGAAACCCACTTTCTTTCGCCATCAAAGCCTCCCTTATCTTGAAAGCCGCTACACAGACAATAGTTCAGCTTGTTACGGTATGCACAGTCATCCAACCGTTTCTATTGGTTTGATTGTGTCCGGACATTCAATCGTAGATGTCAATGAACAGCAATATCGGCTTAAAGCAGACGATATTGTGATGTTTAATGCTGAACAACCTCATGCATGTAATCCTGTAAAAGACACTAAATGGAGTTATCACATGCTCTATTTTGAGAAAAACTGGTGGCGCGAGGTGATTGCCTGTGTTTCGCCTGATCAAACTTATGAAACTTTTCAGTACCCTATTTTGAACCATAAAAAACTATGTACTGATCTATGCAACATTAACGGCCGACTTTTGGACGTAAAAGACCCAAATGACTATGTAGAAATCGAGCTGGATTTATTAATGTGGATCAATAGATTTATTTCCTGCCTTGATCCTGCAAAACCCTCTCAAGATGCAAAGATTCCTGATTGGATTTTTACACTGCAAAACTATCTCGTAAATCACGCAAACAGGCCTGTAAAGCTTGAAGAGCTCTGCAGGATTTCCCAAACCTCTAAGACACAACTGATCAGAAGATTTAAACAATATTGTGGTTTGACACCATATGCCTATCTGCAAAACTACAGAATTAATCAGGCCAGAAAATTATTAGTAGAAGGAGAGACTATTTCTGATGTTGCCTATCAATTAGGCTTTGCCGATCAAAGCCATTTACACAGGCTATTTAAACGTTTTGTAGCATGTACACCAAAAGACTATCAACGCTCTCTTTCCTGAAGATATAGAAGTATCAGATTATTTTAAAAAGTATGCTTTCGAAGCTTTTGATGCATAATCGTTAGCTGATCGAGCTACAAATAAATTAAGGCCCGGATAGAGATATTAGAGGCTCTCGGGAATCAGTTATTGAAAAGACTCTGATGATCACAAGTCGGAAAAAGTTTCCCCAAGTTAGATATAACATCAAATCGCCATAGACTTGACTTCCAAGAACTCTTCAATGCCATGCAGTCCCCATTCACGACCATTGCCAAATTGCGTGAAGTCACTAAAAGGCATTCTCAAGTCCACAATTGAAAAAATTTATACGTTCATCATTTCTCTCGTTTTATGTGATCTGCCGCACACAAAGCTCATCATAATTTAATTGTTTTATTATCAATGTTTAATCTATTTAACCATCTCGAATTTTTACACATATTTTTTGTACTATTCCGTTCCATTATAGTCAAAATTATGCTTAATATTGAGACTATTGACACACTTTTTTCAGGGAAAATATTATGTCCAACTCTTCGAATTTACTAGCCCATGAGTTAGTTGCTAAAAATGGCACTCCCGCAGTATTTATGCATGCATTGTTAGGCAACCGCAGCTTTATGCAAGACATGGCCGTTTTCTGGCAAGAAAACTATGGTTCCTCTTTAACAGTTGACCTGCATGGTCATGGTGAAAGCCCAATGCCGTCAGATGCCATTTCCATCAACAGTTCTGCCGCAGAAGTGATAAAATTGATGGAACATACTGGTCAGCAAAAATCTGTTCTGATTGGTCATAGTATGGGGGGATTGGTGGCCCTTGAAATCGCGGCACAAAATCCCGATAACGTTGCTGGTGTTATTTTATTGGACCCCGCACCAATTGTTTTTGATGCGGCCACACGTGAAGGCTGGACTGGATTACTGGGCATGCTGCAATCTGATGGTTTTGAACAAGCAAAAACAATGCTCATCGACAGCCAATCTGGCACGCATGATAATGCTGAAGCGGTTGCAGCACGTCGTGAGATGATGGAACAAATTTCTTCGGAGGCCCTTTGCCAGTCATTTGCCAGCATGTTGAATTGGGACGGCGCATCTGCCCTGTCAAAAATCACCGCCCCCGTTCTGGGCATATGGGGGAACAGAAATAATGAACCAGACATATTGCTAGACCATAAAGCTGATGCCCTAACCGGGCAAGTGATTGCTTCTGGTCACTATATTCATCTGGAAGCTAAAGAACAGGTAGAAGCGATGATCAAACGTATTATGGCCGTTTGGGGTATCTAGGAAAGAACCAAGAGCCATGAAAAAGATCTTTCATGGCTTTTAAAATTCAATTTATTTGGTAAGTGCTTCCGTCACTTTTTTTGTATCCGCCATAACATTGGCCAAATAAGCATCGGCACCTTTTGTGGTATCCTGAACAATTTTTGCCACCTGTGCTTTTGCATCTGTGCCGGATGGTTTTGGAATAGACATCCTGCTGTAAGCATCAAGCTCATAGCGCACACCACCCTCAATAGGGACCAAACGATAATGGGCATTGACCTTCAATGCACCAAAAGCAGCTGGCAGATAATCGGCAAAGATTGAAAATCTATAATTTTCCGGATCCATTTCGGTCACATAAGCATTACGTTCATCCACAACCTGACCATCTTTTTTCTGGATCATATGATAACCACCCAAAAAAGCGGCAGGATCATCATCAAGTGGTGTCAGCACAAAACCCTGTTCGACAAAACCTTTGCCTTCGGCCAACTGTTCTTTGACATGTCGCCAGACGATTTCAGGCTTCTGATAAATATCAATTTGGGCATGGTTTACAAAAGTGACGCGGATCGTCTGATCAGAAGTTTCGCCAGCATAAGATAATGGGACAAAAACCATCAGCATCAGACAAAAAGACGTTAGCCTTAAAAAATATTTTTTCATTTTAGCTTATTCTCCAGCCGCAACACTATTAAACCATTTGGAGGCAATGGCATGATTTTTCCCGTCTTTTCTCATTGCCCCAACCAAAAAACCTTCCAGAGGTGGCGCGCCTAGAATATGGGACACAGGCAATACCGCGTCTCGATAATCCTTGATATTCAGACCCATTGCACGGGCTTCCTGCAATATCTTTTCATCAAAATAATTTTTGTTGATTACATCACCACCATCTGATGGTTTACCAAACAGCGCACCTGCTGTATCGGCCAAATGGAAAGCCCCTGTATTCTGTGCTTTTTCCATATCCATCCCAAAGGCCAGAATATTATACAGCACGCAAATGGATTTATTAATCAAACCCATACCAATGGCACTGGTCGCGGTAAAAGGCTGACCATCCTTGAAACTGATGATTGGCGGCAATGGCGCTGGCAAACGATTGCCCGCACCGGCGACGGCCAAAGCCCCTTGTTGAAATGCAGCAGAATCCGGAACAGAGAAACCATCAACAAAAATACCGGTTTCGCCCCAATGAATGGTATTGATGCTATGGGTTAAGGCGGCAATATTACCTTCCTTATCAATACAGACAATACAGTCCGAATGATTGGTTCCTGATGCAGGTGTTGATATCGGTACGTAACGACCATTATCTACGGCCTGCCAATAAAGTTCGAGATTTCTCTCGGATTTTATATCCTGGGGGTCGAAATCATCACCGAAGATTTCTTTGGATTGCGCCGGTGACATCAGCCCCATTGTCAGTCCTTGAACCACATCCCCATACCGCAATGCCTGGGAAAAGCGTTTCAGGGCTTTGGCATTTTCAGTATAATGCCCCAGTTTATGGGTTCCATCAATCTGCAGTAACTTCAAAACCGCCAATATCATATCTGCGCCATTAATGGGCGCATCTGCACCGTAAAAGTCATACCCATAAGCACTGACTTTTTGCGGCTCATTTACACCGGTACGATAACTGAGCATATCTTCCATGGTGATGGTGCCACCATCGCGTTGCACTGCTTTGACAAATTTTTCCGCCCAGGCTCCTTTATACAAATACTCGGCACCTAGCTTACCAACATCTCTGAGCGTTTTCGCCAGCGCTTTTTGTTTGAATATTTCGCCGGTTTTATAAAGGTTACCATTTTCCTTAAAGAATATTTCTTTGGTTTCCGGCAAACGGGAAAGAACATCCTTACGATATTCCATCGCCCCGGCAACTTCACTGTTTAATTCAATGCCATTTTCAGCAAAATAAGCCGCTGGTTCGACAATGGCACTCATGGGCATTTTGCCAAAACGATTGATTGTTTCCTCGACACCAGCAAAGAACCCCGGCACCATTGCCGTACGGCCACTGTGTTTACCACTGCCAAAGCCAGGGATAGACATGGGATCTGTTTCGCCTTTGGGAATTTGGTAGGTGGCGTCAATTGAATATGTTTTTTTGCTTTTGGCATCGTAATAAACCATACCCCAGATACCCGCAAAACTGACATATCCGCCTGCGGCAAAAACAATTTGAACCATCGCGGCGGCGGCGGCGGCATCTGCGGCGGTTCCCCCTGCACGCAAAATATCTGCCCCACAATAAGAGGCGATACCATTTGTGGAACAGGAAATAATGCCGCCGTCACTGGAAACCATATCGTGAAATTCGCTAAATTTCAGATTCTCCGCCAAACGGACTTTCATTTCCTCCGCCGACCAATTAGCGGGTGAAATCATATTTTGCAGATCACCACTTGCACCAGATATTTTTTTACTGCCTGCGCGGGCGCCATTAGGCAAAAAACTCGCTGCAACCAGACCCGAAGTACCAGCCAAATATTGACGGCGTGACATTTCAAATTCTTTAGACATTTTATCCTCCATATATCCTTTGTATTAAGATCGTCCAGTTATTAGGGATACTCAATCCTGTATTATCCCTCAGGCTGAGCAAAAAACTTTGCCAACGATCGTCCAGTTATTGTCAATTTTTTGCATGGCAAAAAAATCTGTGAAAAACTGTCCATGATAATCTTTAACATCTACCCGGACAGCTGCAGAAACATTGATAATATCCAGCACCTTAATATCTGCGGTCATGTTGCTGTCACGACCAGGGAGATTGGCATCACAGAAATCTGCAAGATCAGCAATTTTGCCGACCCATACGTCGCCACCAAATGCGCCATGAATAATGGCATCTGGCAAGAAAACACCTTCCATCAGGCTGCTGTTTGCATTGTTGAAAGCATCGATATATTTCTGGCAAATATCGATAATGCTTTGTTCTTCTGATCTATTTTCACTCATAAGTATACTTCCCATATATATCTAGATAGATTTCAAAACCTGGCGTGCTGCTCTTTGGCCTTCTGCATATGCACCGGCAAATGCCTGCAGACCGCGTAATTCGGAATGGGCAAAATAAATATGACCATATCCTTCGCGAATAATATCGCTATTGGATTTTCCGCCTGAAAGTGGGTGGAAAAAGCCCGGTTCCGGCACCACATAGGCATGCCCCCAACGGTTCAACGTAATACCAGCGATATCCCGGGCCGGATCGAAACCACCACGGTTAAACAACTGCACCATCTGTTTGCGAATTTTCAGTTCAATATCCCGGTAAGGTGTGCCGAACAATTCCCACCTTAAACTGGTTGCTTCGTCTTCCAACGGAACGGAAGTATCCGTCAAAGGCGCATAAAAGGTCAGAACAATCGGCTTATCCGGATCAAATGGGGCCTGATAATTGCCCACTTTCATGGGTTGGCGGATGTTACAGGTAAAGCCAAACTCACCACCATGATACACAGCAGCCGTAATGCCCATTTTTTCCATAAAGCGCCAGTTTTTCAGCGCTACATTTGCCACGATAAACGGCGCATATTTAAAACCGCTTAGGGCTTGATGAATATCTTCCGGTACATCGCCCAGAATATTTCGGCTAACCCATGATCCTGAACTGACAATCACGGTTTTGCTGATGACGGCATGTAAGGCACCATCCTTTTCATAAATCACCCGGACTTTCTTGCCATTGCTGCCTTTGAGATGCCTGACATCCACCACAGTTGCTGCAGTACGCATGCGGAAAGCATTATTTTTTTGATCCAGCACGTCATGGTTCAGGTCATTGCCCACCATATCGCCCGGATTTTTCAGATCCTTGATTAATCCCGGCCAGATGTGATTGGCAAAATACCGATAAGGATAACTATTGCCGCCGGGAAAACAGGCTACATTAAAACCCGTGATTAATCCTGTCAGGGATTTCATCGCAGGATTTGCCAGATCCTCCGGAGTCCTCTCGCTGCTTAAAGCCGCACCAGGCATTTCCGCAAGTTTTGTTGCCACATAAGCCGAACAAGACCTTGAACCCAGGCCCACAGCACTGGCGACTAGAGGATCTGCAAATTTAACAACTTCTGGTGAGAGTTTGTGTTCTTTTATCAGAAGGTCTTTATAACTCATCTGGTCCAGCCATTGCTCTAAGCCTTCCTTAGGCCGATCCAGCGACAAACCCCATTGCCATTTTTCCAGATCCTTGCGAGTTTGTTCGGAAAAGCCCAATCCTTCCATGCCTTGCATCCAGGGATTCAACACAGGTGCCGGGTTTGGGTTTTCTTTGGTGGGACCAGCATAATGCGCCAGACTTTCCGATATACTTCCCAACCATAAATACATATAGTTTGATACATCAAATTCGAGTTTCTTGTCCGTTCCCTGAACGGTCTCTAATTCATAGTTTAATGGCATCCCAATGTCTTTATACTCATCAAACAATAAGTCATCGCCCAAAGCTTTCTGACCAGAAAAACTGGGCAAGATCATTAGGTTGGACCCTTGTGGTCCATATATGGTATGGCCACCTACCTGAAATTGGTTGAGTTTGGCTTCCCCGCCAAAAATACGGTGATTTTCCAGTATCAAACCTTTGATTTTGCCTTTGGTTTCTTTATTCAGAAAATAAGTCGCACCTAAGGATGATGCACCACCACCGACCATCACCACATCATAATGGTCTTCTGATACAGGAATTTGATCATAAGCTGTATCTTCATAGACCCCGTCACGGATGCGGTGTGCCCTAGACAAAACATCCCAGGTATTGCCATTGGAAACCCTGTAATCACCTGTGCCCGCAGGACCATCAAAAATCAAAGCTTCACGAGGATCAATATGTTCAAGGTCCGGCTTATAACCGCCCGCTAACAACTGCCCGGGTGTCAGGCCAGACAACAATAATCCGCCAGCACCTGCCAATGCCCCACCTAAATAATCACGTCGGGTGATATCCAACCCGCCACCCATTTTTTTCAGCTCGTCTGACATATCACTTCCTATCATTTTATGCTTATTTAATTATGATTATTTATCACATTTGTCAATAAATACGATAAATAATCACTTTTTAATTGTGGTAGATAAATCGCAGTGGCAGTATGATGATCAAAGAACGCTAATGAGGGAGTATCAATTGCGCAGCAAAAATGATGTGCTCACCCGGCCGAATAAGCTGGCTTATAAAATTCCAAAGCAAAAACGCAGCCAGAAAAGATTTCATCTGATCCTGAAAATTGCGGAGAGAATAGCCCTGAAAGACGGCTTCAAATCTTTAGGTTTAAATCAGCTGGCCAAAGAAGCTGCTATTCCTGTAGGCTCTGTCTATCAGTATTTCCCCACCAAAGAAGCACTGATTTGCTGTATGTTTGAAATGCGACTAAAAAAATTCAATAAAATGGCTGTCGATTTTTTTACCCCTGTCCAAACTAAATCAGATTTCAAACAAGTATTCCGTAAGATGATGGCAGAAATATATCATAAAGGAACTGATGACAAATTGATGACCGAAATATGGGCCAATATGCAAATTGACCCTGCATTAAGGCAAATACACCGTGAAGACTTTGTCCTTTACCAAAATCTCTATTATGAGACCTTACTGCGTATTGGTACAACATTGGACAAGGAAAAATTATACCTTCGCTGTGCCTGCATAAATGAAATGACAGATGCCCTGATCCGCCAGGCCTTTATCGCAGGCGATCAAAAAAGCCGCGATGTATACTTTGAATCTGTCGAAATTTCTCTGGAAGCTTTTAAATTATCTTAAATACAGCGATTGTTAATGGGCAATAGCAGTCTTCATTGCAGCTCTATCTTCAGCATACTCACTTTGAATATTCGCCATTTCCTGATCAATCGCGGTTTTATCCCACCACTGGCCACGAAACATGAGACCATTAATTTTTTTCGCATTGGCAATATCTTCTAGGGGATTGGCGTCCAGAAGCATAAAATCAGCCGATGCTCCTTTAACAATGGTTCCAAATTCTCCTTCCGTCTCAAAATAACGTGCAACTTCTGATGTTGCTGCAGTTAGAGCTTGATAAGGTGTTAGCCCGGCTTCAACAAAGAGGGCCAATTCTTGATGAACATTATAGCCTGATGACATTGTATCGGTACCAATCAAGAGAGAAACCCCTTCATCACTTAAGGTTTTTACCAGACCCAATCTGGTAGAGCGGGTTCCCGAAAGACCACTACGGGTACGGGGCTGAAATATTTCAAATAAATATTCAAAAAATGCCAATGCCACAGGTGACATATATTGACGTGCTTCATGATCTATATCAGCATAGCGATCATAGTCAGTTTGCACACCTTCGACCACAATTAATGTCGGATCAACCCAAACCGGGTATTTGGCAGTGATTTTCGCCAAAGCCTTTATTTTTTCTGGCGTACAATAAGCCCAACCCTGGTAAACATCAGCCATCGTCGGCTGAAGACCGGCGTCAGGCCCAGCACATGCCACGTCATAACCAGATAGGTGTTCTATGGAACGCATACCTTTTTTATGAGCATACTCGAAATCAACCGGCATTGGCAAATGCCCGACAACAGGAATATCGACTTCTTTTGCTGCATCCATAATGGCATCAAACACCTCAGGCGATAAGGTCGAATAAATCTTAACCATGTCGTACCCATCCCTGGCGGTTTGACGGACGAAATCTGCCGCCACCTCTGGCGAGGAAAACGCAGTGGTCGCAGGATGCAACTTAGGGTCACCATCCATTGGCACATAAGAGGTATATAATCTGGGGCCTATTTTTTTATTGGCATTGATAGCAGCGCGCGCCTCCAAATTAAGCGGTCCACCTGCTACATCGCGAATGGTCATCACTCCAAACATTAAGTATTGTCGTAATTGCTGACTTTGTATTCGCTTTGCACTTTTTATTTGTTCCGGGCTAGCCTCATTACTCAACGCCCCCATGCCATCCACATGGGCATGCATATCGGCTAGTCCAGGCAGGATATATTGTCCGACAGCGTTAATAACCTTTGCACTTTCAGGAATGCATTTTTCAGCATCAGGACAAATGTCAGCAATTTTACCCTCTTTCACGACCACTGTGTAATTTTCGAGAATGGCTTCTTTCGTCATGGGAACGATATTGGCATGCTGAAAAGCATAACTCATTGCAGAATTATCCTCATCTGCGCTTGCTGCAACCGTCAGACAGACCGAAATAATGGCTGCGGATATCTTTTGAGAGTACATAATTTTGCCTTCTTTTGTTTTTTATCCTGCGACTTTAACAATCCATTCAAATAATTCCTGATTATCTGGTGCCGGTAATTTTTCCGGATGCCACTGGACTGCTAATATATTATTATGAATGTTGGACTGAATGGCCTCAACGATACCATCCGGCGCCCATGCTACGGCCTTAAACCCTTCAGCCACATCTTTTACGGCTTGGTGGTGTGTACTGTTAATCCTTCGCGGACTGGTGCCTAACGCATCAGCCAGAATACTATCTGGCGCTATTTCCACCTCATGTCGTACCGCTAAAATTTCACTCAAGATTTCAGGGCGTTTGCCATGCACGTCCTTCACTTCATCAGCCAACATATGTTGATGTAATGACCCACCAAAGGCAATATTAACGATCTGAGACCCCCGACAAATCCCCAGGACGGGTTTCCTTGCTTTTGCAGCAGCTTGAACCAAAGACATTTCACAACGGTCCGCTTCTGGATTGGGTTGCAGCGTAACACCCTCATCCTCCGCCCCATAAGAAGCTGGATCTATATCGTCACCACCACTGACGATCAATCCATCTAGACGGGAGATCATATCATCTGCATCTTCTGGCATAACATGAGGTACCAAAACAGGCAGTCCACCCGCTTTGCGCACACGATCAATATAAGGCACATCCAGGATATACAGATCCATGTCCGTTTCTAAGATATGAATTGTCTGGCGCCAGGCCGTGATACCAATAACTGGTTTTGTCATTTTATCTTTACCCTTACACAACTTCAAAATAACGATTTAATTCCCAAGCCGTGACTTCACCACCATCTTCAATGCCTGTCATCGCCTCTTGATAGTTCTGTAATTCCACCTTACGGCCTTGAGCATAAAATCGCACAAAATCTTCACCCAGATACTCGTTTGCCATTTCACTTTGTTCAAATAATTCAATAGCTTCCTCTATATTCATCGGGACCTTTTCCAGATCAGGGTTACTGTAGGCATCGCCTTCTGTCGGCGCGATATCAATATCATTTTCCAACCCATACAGCCCGCCAGCAATACAGGCTGCAATCTGTATGTAAGGATTTACATCTGCACCGGCTGTACGTTGTTCCACACGTGTCAGTTTCTCTGTCTCTGTAATGGTTCTGTTGGTCAAAGATTTATTATCTCCTCCCCAGGAAACAGTCATGCCATTAGAATAATAAGGCACAAACCGCCGATAGCTGTTGATACAAGGCGCATACATCAGGGTCAGTTCGCGTAATGACTTCGTCATACCGGATACAAATTTCTTCATGACATCAGAGCGTGGATCATCCTGGTTTCCGCTATGGAAAGCATTACGCCCGTCTTTCCATAAAGAAAAATTCAAATGGCTGCCATTTCCGAAGCCCATCACAGATGTTTTGGGAATAAAACTGGCAAACAATCCCTTAGTGGCTGCAATTTCCTTCACCGCATGTTTGAATAAGAAACCTTCATCTGCTGCGGTAAGCGCATCCTTGGGGGATATATTCATTTCAACCTGGCCCGGTCCAGCCTCAACCCCCCAGGCTTCGACAGTCAAACCAAATCCTTCTATATAATTACGGAAATCGGTAATGATTTCGTCCTGATAACCTAAAGTGGTCAAGCAGTACGCACTTAGTGCAGACCACAATGGTTTCAAATCCTGAAAATTCTTTTCGCGGGCCGTGACGTTGGTTTCATCATATAGGATGAATTCCATCTCTGTTGTCGTAAAGGTCTCAAACCCATAATCGGCAAGGCGCTTGATCAAACGCTTTAAAGTCTGACGCGGAAAATACTCAACAGTACCCATGCCATTCACATGTTCAAAATCACAAATAACCAGACCAGTTTTATCCTGCCAAGGGACCAGACGCATCGTCGCCGAGTCGATAATGGCACGGGTATCGGTATATCCTTCGGACCATGAAGGCCACCAGCGATCATCACCCTCAGGCGGCAGATAAGGAAAGCTGCCCATATCCAGCATATGCATCAAATTTGATATACGCATTGGTGAACTGTCGCTTTCCAGAATACGTCTTGCAGGAATCTTTTTACCTCTGGGGATACCATTCATATCTGAGGCAACAACAGAAATAGCCTCCAGATCATGATCCTTGATAAAATGCCGCAATGGTTCCAACATAACAGCATTATTATTCTGCGACCCTGACATTATCTTGCTCTCCGAATATTGGTGAATTTTGGCTAATTTTAACGTCAGACCAGGTTTAATTCGTAAAATGGAGGTAAAATTTACGTAAAACCTTCTCTGCTCAGCCTGCTGAACAACTCAGAAAACTAAATCTTTCGATATTTTACGTAAATTTTACCTCGATTTTACGATCCATAGCCCTTCCAACATTATGATTGCTCCATGAAATTGCTCGTTTCTCGTTACGGGAAAAGAATAATCAGGAATTAAAAAATGGATTTCAGAAAATTTGTTGATCAGGTTTTTGGCGTCGAAGCCGGTGAGAAGGTTTTGATAATCGTGGATGAGCCTACAGCTGATCATCCTTCGAACCCGGATTGGGACGCACGACATATCATGGCCGAAAACTGGCGGGCACGTTTTGAAACAATTGCCGGAGATATTGGCTTTCAGATCATGCCAGTCATGAAATTTTCTGCCATTAACCATGATAACGGTCAATTTCCGGAACATGGCAAAGTAAACGGTCAACAGGTCGTTATGCGCGATTATATGGATCAAGCTAATCTTGTCATTGCCCTGACGGAAATTTCTGTGACCGCCGAGTTGATGCAAATAGCCCGATATCGTCCAGGTGCCAGAACCTTCCGGGCAGCGAGTGCACCATTAGCACGCGCTGATATGGAAGATACCTGTTATGATATTGATTATGAGCATCTGAAACAAAACTGCGGCATTATTGCAGGGCATATAGAAAAATCTGAAGCCGCAGAAGTTATCTTTTCTACCGGACATAAATGTTATTTTGACCTGCGCCACCGCAGTCCTGGCAATGATAATGGTTATCTTAAAAGAGATAAAATAGGTCCGCCGATGATAAACCTACCAAGTGGCGAAGTTTTCATCGTGCCGTATGAAGGCGAAATTGAAGGCGACCCTTCTCTCACAAAAGGTGATATTCCAATCAAAGGGCCTGATGGTTCGATCGCCATTTTGCACATTGAGCAAAACAAAGTTCAGGATATTTCCGGCGATGCACCCGCCAAAGCCTATTTTCAGGAAATGTTAGATGTAGATCCGACCCGCCGTAACATCGGCGAATTGGCCTTTGGCTGTAATGAAAGCGCACGTTTATCCGGACTGTTTATCGAAGATGAAAAAGCCGGACTACATCTGGGACTTGGCCGCAGCGACTTTCTGGGGGGTACAATTGGTCCAGAAAATTTCGTCTCTGCAGACACCGTTTTACATATGGATACACCTTATGCCAAAGGCTGCGCTGTCAGTGCCGTCGAAGCATATCTGATCGATAAAAATGGCAACAGAGTAAAAGTCATTGAAGGAGGAGATTATATATTATGGTAGATGAAAGCATTAAGTGCCCGATGACCAGAAATTGGGACCCCTATGATCCTGAGTTTCGGGAAAACCCTTTCCCAACCTATAAAGAATTTCGTCAAAAATGTCCCGTTGGACATGCAGAAACCTATGATGGTTTCTGGGCCGTTTCACGTTATGAAGATGTGTTTAATGTCGCACGTGACAGCGAAAACTATACATCACGTCAGGGAATTTCCTTGGTTCCATTGCCAACTGATGGCCGAGCATTACCTATGGAGTCTGATCCGCCGGAACATCACGCACTACGCATGATTTTAATGGGCGAATTTACCCCTAATGCTGTCGCCGCCCGAGAGGGAATGGTCCGCAAAACTGCTCAGAGCCTGATAGAATCATTCTGTGAAAAGGGTGAAGCAGATTTATCGGAAGATTATTCTAAATTACTTCCAACAGCCATTGTTTGTGCTTTGTTGGGTATTAAAGAACTTGATCCTAAGTTCCAGACCTGGGCCGAAGAGATCATTTATGATCCTAATGACGAAGAAAGAGTAAGAGCAGCCTCACAGGCGATTTACGACTTCTTCAAAGAAATGCTCCCGAAACAAAAGAAAAATCCCGGCGATGATTTTATGGGCATCCTGATCAAAGCTGAAGTGGACGGCAAGCCACTGGATGACCAGATGATCCTGGATTTTTGCTGGTTCCTGCTGATTGCAGGTCTGGACAATACAGCTTTCACCATCCGTAACCTGTTTTTACAAATGGATCAAAATGCATGGCTGAAGGAAGAATTGATCAACCATCCAGAGAAAATCCCTGATGCCATCGAAGAGACATTACGGCTTTATTCCCCGGTCTGGGGCATTACCCGGACTGTTGCTAAAGATGTCGAGCTAAATGGTGAAAAAATCCCAGAAGGTGACAGGGTCTTAATGTTATTTGCTTCTGCAGATCGTGATGAAGAAGAATTCCCAGAACCCGACAAATTTATCCTGGGACGTTCTCCTAATCGACATATGGCATTTGGTATGGGACGTCACAGATGTCTGGGTGCCCATCTAGCCCGGTTGGAAATCCGCGTAGCCGTCGAAGAAATCCTTAAACATCTGCCAGATTACAAAGTTACAGAAGAAGTAGGCTGGAACGAAATGGGGCCTCTGCCCGTAAGCTTTGAACCACGCACACTTGATTTTGGAGATAACTCATGAAAATAAAAGTTGATCGAGATCTCTGTCAGGGACATGGGCGATGTGTGATTGTTGCGCCAGAATTGTTTGCCTTTGCTGACGGAGAAGACCAGGCGCATGTGTTCACAGAAAATGTTCCCGCAGAATCAGAAGCTCTTGCAGAAAGAGCTGCACGGGCCTGCCCTGAACGCGCTGTGATAATCACAAAATAATATCTTTCTGGCTTTTTCCATCATTTTTACCCCGTCATCGACGAAACTTTTGTTCTCAAGGGTGACTCCGATCTATCCAGATCGACTGGGTTGCTGATTAGAAAACAGCCCCAAAGGAACCAACGTAATGAAAACACCAGAGGTCACTTCCTTTTTTGACGAAACCACAAATACTTTCAGTTATGTTGTTTCAGATCCTGAAACCGGACACTGTGCGGTGATTGACTCAGTGTTAAATTACGATCCGGATGCCGCTCGTATTTCTCAGGGTTCCGCCGATGAGATTATAGAATTTATCCAGACCAACAGGCTAAATCTTAAATGGATATTGGACACACATGTACATGCGGACCATTTGACAGCCAGTGATTATATTCAACAGAAACTTGGTGGGAAAACGGCCGTTGGCAGCCATATTGTAAAAGTTCAGGAATTATTCGGTGATCTCTTTAATCTAAAACCGGATTTTTTAGCCAACGGTCATCAATTTGATGTCTTATTGGATGATCAAGCCGGTTTCGAATTAGGTCAACTGCGCGGAACAGTTCTGCATACGCCGGGGCATACACCGGCTTGTGTCACTTACCAGATCGGAGACGCACTCTTCGTCGGAGATACAGTATTTATGCCGGATTTTGGAACGGCGCGCTGTGATTTTCCGGGGGGTGATGCACAACAACTTTTTCAGTCTATTCAAAAGATTTTCACCCTGCCGGATCCAACCCGCATGTTTTTATGTCACGATTACAAAGCACCTGGTCGCGATCACTATCAGAATGAAACCACTGTAGGCGAGCAAAAGATACACAACATTCATGTTAATCAAAATATCAATGAAGCAGAATTTGTGAATATGCGCCGTGAACGCGATTCAAAACTATCCGTTCCAAAATTATTATTGCCATCCGTCCAGATCAATATTCAAGCAGGCAAATTACCTCCCAAAGAAGATAACGGCAATCAGTACATCAAATTACCGATCAACATTTTTTAAGAACAATCATAGACAGCGTTCAGGAGAGGCTTATGAAACATGATATTGTAATTGTCGGGGGTGGTGCCGCGGGTATTGGGACTGCCGCCAGTCTACTGAAACGACAAAAAAACCTTGATATTTTGATTATTGAGCCGGCTGAACAGCATTATTACCAGCCGGGATGGACGATGGTTGGGGGTGGCATTTTTAACCCGTCCCAGACTGTTCGCGAAATGGCAAAGGTGATGCCTGCTGGCGTTACCTGGAAAAAAGATGCTGTTGCGACCTTTGAACCTGAACAGAATGCTGTAACTTTAATTTCCGGTGACAGAGTATCCTACGACATGTTGGTGGTAGCACCGGGTCTGAAACTGGACTGGGAAGCGGTCAGTGGTCTTAAGGAAAGCCTTGGACAGTATGGCATAACCTCAAATTATCGGTACGACCTGGCCCCATATACATGGAAACTGGTTCAGGAATTAACATCCGGAATAGCTTTGTTCACACAACCGACCATGCCAATAAAATGCGCAGGTGCACCGCAAAAGGCCATGTATCTATCCTGTGATCATTGGTACAAAAACGGTGTTATTAACGATATTAAAGTAGAATACCATAACGCCATGGGTGCATTATTTGGCGTGGCAGACTATGTACCTGCACTGATGGAATATATTGAAAAATATAACGCCGAGCTTTGTTTTTTTGAAATGCTGGTTGGCGTAGATGGTTCAAACAAAACAGCGGTTTTTGAAAAGACTACAGACTCAGGAACAGAGCGTATTGAAAAACAGTTTGATATGTTGCATGTGTGCCCACCACAAACAGCTCCTGACTTTATTCGAGAAAGCCCCCTGGCGGCAGCAGACGGCTGGGTGGATGTGGACCCTTTCACCATGCGTCATGTTAGGTTTGATAACATCTACAGCCTTGGGGATGTGGCATCGACAGCCAATGCAAAAACTGCTGCGGCAGTCAGAAAACAAGCTCCGCTGGTTGCCGCCAATATGCTACAACAAATGGCGGGCCAGGAGCCTGATCATAAGTATGATGGATATGGTTCCTGCCCCTTGACAGTGGAACGCGGCAAGATTGTCTTGGCCGAATTTGGCTATGACGGAAAACTGCTGCCGACCTTTCCAAAATGGTTTATTGACGGTCTACGGCCAACCAAAATGGCCTGGGCATTAAAAGAGAGCATTTTACCCGGCGTATATTGGAATGGTCTGCTGAAAGGCAATGAGTGGCTAGCTAAACCTAAACTTTAAGAGCTCAAAAACGCTTCTGCCTTATCCCGAAAGAAAGCGGCATTCTGAGACAAAGCAACCTCCATGGCCTTTTCGGCATATGAGATTGCTTTATCAGAACCGATCGCCCTGTAACAGCGGGCCATGGTCAAATAAATTTCCGCCAGGAAAAACCGGTTTGACGTCTGTTCTTCTGTTTCGATAATTGCTTCCAATATGGCCAAAGCTTGGTCAGTCTGGTTAGCCTGTAACAAAATTTGAGCCATCAAGGTCGAAAAATAACCCCTACCCCAGGTGGCATTGAGTTGCTCCCATGAGAGCAGCTTTTCTTTGATTGTTTTGACAGATGCTTGCCAGTTATCTGGTGATGCATCCGCCCATGCGACAAATATTTCTGCCATTATATGATAAAGGGGAAAATTATGTTGCTGACAAATACGAACTGCCTGTTTTGCAAATTTTGCTGTTTCAGCTTGGTTATCGTCTATTTGATAAAGCATTGCTCCAAATACATTGGATATTGCCTGGCTGTAGGGGTGATTGACCTGTAACGCCCAGTCAATAGCCTGTCGCGAAATGGCTTTGGCCTCTGTCCCATTCCCCAGAATATATTCAGCCACGGCATAAATAGATTGGCCAATTGATTTGGGGTCTAAACCATAAAACCTCATATGTTCCATAGTCATGTTTGGATCATACATTTTGATAGATATATGAAATTGCTTTTGAGATTCCTTAAATTCCCCCATCCAGCATAACGACATAGCAATACTGTTGTAAGCTTCCGCGAGTAGCAACCGATTATCATAGCTTTCGGCGAGATCTTTTAATTCCTGACCATATAATAAAGCCTGATCCATATCAGCCATAATCATTGAATTGGCAGCAAGTCCCCATAGTGCCGAGCCCAGCTGATTAATATTATTAGTTTTTTCGGCTATGGATTTGGTGTGAAGATAAGATTTCTTTGCTTCAGGTGCCGCCCAGCCCTGTAATGTGCTCAAGATCGTTCCTGCCAAACGCATAAGAGACGTATCCCTTTCTTCCAGAACTTTGAGATCAGGAATTTGATGCACAATCATTAAAGCTTGTGAAATCAGTAAATTGGCTTCTTGATAAGCACCAATGGCAATGGCATTTTCTGCAGCCCTTTGATAATAATCTGTTGCCTGGTCGAAATCATAACCTTTTTCAAAATGGCTCGCCAAGAGCGGGGCAATTTGGTCTTCTTGTTGTGAGTATTTTTCTTCGAGGCCGTTGGCTATTTTCAGATGGGATATCGTTCTCTGACTTAAGGTCATCAGATCGGAGAGAACTTCCGGATAAAAACTATGCCGAAAACTGTAAATGATTGAAGATTGTTTATTTGGCCACACCTTATACCCTTGATCTTCGATAAATAACCTTTTTTTGACCAATACGGTTAATTGTCTTTCCACATATTCAGAACTCATCTCTAAACAATTTGCGACAAGTGTCGATGGAAATTCCAATCCCAGCAGACTCGCAAAAACGAGAATTCTTTTGCAATCTTCGTCTAACCCTGACACCTGCTGGAGTATAAGTGTTTTTAAGGTCTCAGGTACTTCTTCCAGATGGTTTTCCATATCGGAAATGAATTGCAAAGGGTTATCCATCAAATCATTGGAAGCCTTAGATATAAGATGACTGATTACATTCGAAAGGAATAAGGGTTGACCTTTCGTCCGATCATAAATTTTCTGAGCCAGTCTTTCGGGATTCGGCAAAGTGCAGTAAAAGTTGGACACTGCGTAGGTAACATATTCCAGTACTTCAATTTCGCTCAAAAAATCTAACGTTAGTTCCGTTGCTTTTTGATGCAGCAATAATTCATTACGTAAGATGGTAAGGTGATTATCAACAGCATACTGATCCAACGGCCGGTAAATTGCGATGATGTGAAGTTGGGCATCTTCTTGACGGTTAACCAAATAAGAGAGCAGATCCAATGTAGAAATATCCGACCAGTGTAGATCATCCAACACAATGACAAGCGGTGTCTCCTTTGCCAGCTGGGTAAAGAAGTTTGTCATTTCCCGAATGAGCTTTCCAGGGGTCGGTTCAGCATTTCCATTAGGTACAATATCAGGAAAAAACTCTGGAAAAAATGCACACCATGATGGTGCAGAAAACTGTAATTGTCTCTGGAATTTTTGGCTATCGTCACCTCTTAACAATCTGCCAAGTAATACGATGATTGGCAAAAACGCTTCACTTTCCCCAAAATACGCGATGCATTCCCCCTTGCACACAAGCAAGTCTTTTTTACGGGTAATGTAATGCAAGAAATTATCAACCAGAGCAGATTTACCAATCCCGGATTCACCCTTGATCAAAGTCACCTGACGTCGACCAGTCAAAGACATTTCCAAATATTCTTCCAAGCGCTTCACTTCCGCCTGGCGGCCAACAAAACTCCCGGAAGATTTAACCAAGGATGAATGTCGTGTTTCACTCATGAGTGTCGTGTCGCTCAACTCAACCTCAACCTGGAAACGGTAACCACGTCCATGTAATGTCTGAATATGTTTGATATTATTGCTTTTATCATCAAGCGTTTTGCGCAACTCGCTGATACAAACCTTGATGGCAGCCTCTTGGACAAAACGGTCTTCCCAAACCTGATCCAAAATTTGGTCTTTGCTCACAACCTGACCAGCATTTTGCACAAGGACGGTCAGAACGCTAAAACTCTTGTGCCGTAATGGTATCTCATCACCATTTTTGGTCAGAATCGCATTTTCAATATCCATTGCATATGGACCAAAACGAATATCTGGTGATGATGATATTTTCATACCCTTCCTCTAAAATACACCTTTTTGTATTTCCTTTTTTATAAGCTTCCCAATACTAAATTACATGATATTGCCTAAATTTTACCAGTAATTTACCTTCCTAATTTTAGTCAGGAACGGCTTTAGTTAAGATTTATTCAATAAAAAAGGGGGCAAAGCCCCCTTTAAGAAACTCTTTTATTAAGTGGAAATTACATATTGAATTTCAGATTAACACCAAAGGTTCTTGGACGGGCCCGTGATGTGAAGGATGCGCCCACTGACGCGGCTTCAGGATTCACTGGGAACAAAGAACCACGCTCATCCGTGATGTTATTAGCAAATAAATACAGACCATAATTCTCTCTTTCAAAACCAACACGCCCATTAAGGAAAGTATTAGCTTCCCCTGCACCATTAGATATTGGATCAGGACGTGAAGAATTATGCTGGACTTCCAAAAAGACAAAACCATTAGCATCCAGGTTGGGAATATCAAAGTTATATGTCGCTGTAGCGGAAATTGAGAACTCCGGAACGAGATAAATCGGATCACCTGTGACCACCTGAGCAATGGCGGCAACGCCATTTACATCAATAAATGGTGAAACATCGGTATATTCAGAATTATTCCAGTTACCAGATGTGCCGATGACCAGCCCGTCTATTGGCAGCCATTCCAAAGCCCAGTCAATACCATAAGCTTCGGCGCTTGAACCATTAAAGGCAAACGCAATACCTACGCCAGGCTCAGCACCAAAGATTTGAATATCACTCCAGTCGTTATAATAGAATGCAATATCATAACGAAATTTGTCATCAGACAGACTGCCTTTGGTACCCACTTCATAACTCCAGAGGCTTTCTTCCTGAACGTCAAGCGCCGGGAAGAAACCACCCAATGCAATATTCAAAGCCACAACACCACCAGGTTGAATGATACCACTGCGGAAACCACGAGCCACATTGGCATAAATCAACATGTCTTCTGTGGGACGGAAGGTAACATTGAATTTGGGTTGCACTGTATTAAAATTGGCTTCCCTGAATTGATCTACACCAACAAGTCCCAAAAAGCCTGTCGACAATGAAGTATCTCTTTCAAAATCCGTACGATCATCATCGAAATATCTTAGCCCCGCTGTCAGATCTAATTTCCCATCCATCAAGCTTAAAGTAGCCTCACCAAATATCGCAATGGACTCGGATGTTACTTCTTCATCCACTACGCCCGGAAGGCCAGGTGCAGGCGCAAAAAGGAAACTGGTAGTATTGTCATTATAAAAAGCCCCGATCAGCCATTGGAACATACCATCATGTGTGGAGTTTAGACGAATTTCCTGAGAGAAGTTTTCCA
>Ga0207422_1002541_pt1 | contig 23452 bp, 16 predicted proteins | sample MarCyaLeptolynsp_FD_187757 | JGI IMG/M metagenome (GOLD analysis project Ga0207422, IMG submission 187757) | Marine cyanobacterial communities from Panama - species 1 Leptolyngbya sp. (SPAdes) | ecosystem: Environmental > Aquatic > Marine > Unclassified | place: Panama: Panama City | collected... | reverse complement strand
GCATTGGCGCAAATCCGCCCGTCCCGGAGGGCTTGTCTGCGCCGGGCGCCCGCCGGCGAAGCGTCCTTGCCCGATGCGCGGCATCGCGCTGCGGTCGTTTCACCGCCGGATCGCCACAGCGCAAACAAGCAGAATGCAGCTGATGTATCGATCGATGCTCTAGTCTTTCGTAGCCGCAAGCTTCTCTGCGAGTTCCTCGACACCGCTGACGGTCACATCCGGCTTGGTGCCGAGTGGGTAGAGAACCCGTCCGGGACGGGTGACAAAGACGGTCTGCATACCGGTGGCTGCACCGCCCATCAAATCCCAATGGTGGGCGGCAAAGAGCATGGCGTCCTCCGGCGCCACCCTCATCTCGGCCATGGCCCATTTGTAGACCTCCAGGTCAGGCTTGTACTTTTTGATCTCGCCGATGCTGAGGTAGCGATCGAAGTACTTCTCCAGGCCGGCGTGGCGCATCTGCTCGCTGACCCCTGCCTCCGAAGAGTTCGTCAGGGTGACGAGGATAAAACCCATCTCCTTAAGCTTCTTCAAGCCCGGCTCCACGTCGTGGTGCGGCGGCAGCGTGCGAATGGGTCCTCGGATGGCAGCCCGCGCCTCATCTTGCGTCAAAGGTAGCTTGTTCTCGGCCGCCACCATCTCCAGCGCGGCGGCACCGATGTCGGCAAACTCGCTGTAGTTTCCAGTCAAGGTGTCGACCATAGAGTACTGCAGCATGGTCGCGAACCACAGCGGGACCAGGTCAGTGCGCCCGTCCAGCGCCTTGCCGGCGGAAGCAGAGATGGCCTGCAGATCCAGCAAGGTCTCGATGACGTCGAAGAAGATCACCTTCGGAGGGTGAATCGCGTCCTTCGGCTGCTGGTCGGCAGCCAGCGAACCGCAGGACAAGAGCAACAAGGCACCGAGCACGACGCCAGTCAGCAAACGCCTGGGTTCCACCTTATGAGTTTTACTTGCTGTCGTTATGGTCACGGCTCCGTTCCCCTTGCTTTGCGGTTACCCTCTGGAACCCGCAACAGCCGTTGCAGATCCAGTCGATCGGTCCGTTCCGCGCAAGCCCGCGCGAAGGGTCCGTCCAAGACTGCCAGCACCGACATCGGCAGCAGGTACCAAGTGGCGACATGACCCAATACCGGAAGCTCAAGCAATCCGCCGATGATCACCAGAACGAACGCGTTCGGATAGGTCATTGCGCTGAAATAGTCGACCGCGAAGAGCCCGCGCCACCCGATCGCCGCCATCGTGACGAGCTTCACCAACAGCGCAAGCGAAGTCGCCGTCAGGCCTGCCGTCAGCGCCGAACTTAGATCGATATTGAGCATCGCCAGCACGATGTAGACAGCCAGCAGGAGCACCGCGAGATGACCGTTGCGACTGCCGAACTTGGCAGTGCGAATGGGCCAGCGCGCCCGCAGGGCCAGGATCAACCCATAGGGCAGGAAGACGCTAGCGGCAAAAACCAGAAAGCAAATCGCAACGAATGCCGGCACCTCGCTGAATGCGCCGCTGCCCAGCAGAAGACCGAGGGGCAGGATGCTGACAAGCGAAGAGATCACGACGGTCGCCAATGCCGGAAGAATGAGACCGCCGGCACATCGGCTTGCGGTAACGGCTAGCACGCCGGCCGGCGCTGCCAGAAAGGCCAGGCAGGTCAAAGCCAAGGGCGAGGAGAGCAACCCTGCCACGGAGACGATCACCAGGCCCACGACTGGCACCAAAACAAAGCGACAAACGTTCGCCAGCAAGATATCCCGCCGGGCAAGGTAATGTCCGACCTCTTCAATCTCCACCGTGGTAAAGCCGATGGCCGTAGCCGCGGCCAGAAGCGCAATCAGGATGTAGGGCGAGACAGCCACCTCCAGACCCGAAATGTGCAGCAGGAAACCGAGGATGACCGCCATAACAAATACGATGTGATAGTTGACGGTTATCATGTCGTAGAGCTGATTGCGCCACTTCACCTCTTGCGACAGATAGCTATGAAGCGTGTCGGCTGGGAGAAACTGAGAGTTCGGCAGACGCAGGTCATAGGCGCCCGTCAGTGGCAACCCCAAGATCAATCGTGCCAGAAACTCGATGACATACTTGTGCGACACCACCAGAACGCGTCTGCCCTTGCGGAGCTCCGGCAACAAGGTGTTGTGGTAGAAGTCCTCTACCCGCCGACGAAACAGCGCAATCTCCTCGCCAGCCTCCATGGTGGGGCTGTCGCTGTTCATCGCCCTTTCGTACTCCGGCACGCCGAAGCGCCGCTGCAGGACGGCTTTGTTCTGCAGCGTATAGCTACCGAAATCCCGCTCGGCCAGCTTCGGCTCTATTGTGACAAGGGGCTTTGGCTCCATTTTTGCGCACACCATCTCGGCCGTCTGGCGTGCCCGTCTTAGATCGGAGACGAAGACAAGGTCAAAGCTGCCGCAATGCCAGGTAAGCCCGGCCTTCTGTGCCTGAGCCAGACCCAGGCGGTTGAGCGGCACATCACAGATGCCGGCAATTCGATGGACCGTGTTGCAGGTGCTTTCGCCATGCCGCAACAGATAGAGATTGCTCGATATCGTCGGCGAAAGACTTTCCTGCACCATCAGCCGGGCCCCGCCATCAGCCTGGCCCCGCCGCGGCCGGCTCTCTCGTGCTGGCAATGTCGAGCCCGAGGCGTCGCCGCAGCTCAAGCGGCGTCACCGATACGTCGGTCATACGGCGCAGGGCTTCGTTCGTCAGCGCGGCGCGCACGAGACCCTCTCTCTCTTCCAAGGGCAATGGCGATTGCGACAGCGCTTGGCACATCTCCCGCTCCAGCGGCTCAAGTTCCGATTGGATGACAGACTTGTCGGCGCGCCGGCGCGCCGAAAGCCAATGAACTTTCACGCCAGCCGCCTTGTCGAAGAGCGCGGTAAAATCATCACGCGCGCTGACCGGAACCATCTCTTGCAGCTGCGCCCGCGGATCGCTGCCGGCATCATCCGGTGCGTCGCTTGTCTTACGTTCAAGGATCGACACAATTCTCAAAGCCGTTGCGATGGAGTGATTTTTTAGGGTCGCAATGTTGAAGGCAAAAGCACCAAGCCGCCCGTTGCGTGCTATCTCGTCGCCTTCTCTCGGCAGACCCACCGCGTGAAGCCTTTCGGAGGCCGTGCCGCTGGTGGACACCAGCGCGCCAAAGGGGTCGACCTCGACTCCGCGGCCGGTGGCTCTATGAGGCACAGCAAGCTCCTGCCGGTCGATAAGGTTGCGCCACAGGGGATTCTTCACCTGAGAATAATCGCTTTCCCTGTTGAGATTGGCGATTACCAAATCTGCATCGAGCAGGTGTGCTCCTTGTTCGTCGCTGTAGCCAATCGTTAGTCCACCGACATCGTTCACGACGATGTCGTCGATATGCGCGGTGATCATTGTCAGGTTCAAATCAGCCATGGCCTCGATCGCGTAGGGCATGGCGCCGACCCTCAAGTTCGAGATCAAGGTGTTGTAGTCTTGGAGCAATTGCTTGACCTTGTTGGGCGGGACCATCTTGACCAGCTCAACCACGTAAGGCTCCCAAGCCTTGAGGATGCGTTCGGAGTAGACGCTCTGCTGGACATCCGGATGCTCCTTGGCCAGCCAATCGCAGAGGTACTCCCACTCCTCCTGCACATCCCGGATCAGCACGTCCTGCCCACGATAGCCCTTGTCCAAGAAGGGGGGCCTGCGCACCTTGATGACCGCATGGCGGTGATCGGAAGGGTAGGCCTGCAAGGCGACGCCATGGCGCGAGAACATGTAGACCGAACCGCGGTGGCCCAGATCCTTGCTGAGTGCCAAGGCGGCATCGTAACCGCTGAGCGCAACGCCGATGATTGCCACGGTATCGTCCCGACGCACCTGCCGCATGCGGGCGTAGCCGTCTTGCGAGTACTGAAGACGGACGAAGGAGCTGTGCCGATGACAGTGCTGCGTAAAGGGTAAGCGACGAAACTCATTGCCCGTCGCAATGACCACTTGGCGCGCATAGATCTTGCGGTCCAGCACCTCACCGGTGCCCTCCTGAACATGCACGTGCGCTATGACGTGATCGCCCTCTGGCGAGGGAACCAGATCCCAGACCTCCCCAACTTCTTCACGATAGATCGTGCCCTCGGGCGCTTCCCTCAAGGCCTGCTCGAGTCGATCCGCCAGATAGTCGGCATAGATGGCGCGCGGCGCCGGGCCGGAGACAGTAAAGCTGGTCTCTGCCCAGTGGGAAGGCCACGCGCGCCTGTCGGCCTCGCCGTTGACCCAGTTTAGAAAGTCGTCGACGTCTTCTCGGAAGATCGACAGGCGGCCAGCCTGGATATTGTAGATGTTGTGCCAGGTCGTCCCCGGTCCGCCGTAGGCCAGCCCCCCATTGCCACGCTGGGGAAAGCGCTCGACGGCGACAATTGAGAGGGGCTTGGATGCAAACTGCATCAACCTGATCGCAGTAGACGTCGAGGCGGCACCGGTACCGACAATCAACACGTCAAAGCGGTTCTTGATCATTCCTCCGCCCCTACACCCGACCATAAGGCAAACAAATACATTCACAAGGGCCGAAGGCTCTCCCGCCCCGACCCAATCTCAGGATTCCTCCATTCTCACGACACCGGCCAGACCTTAGCGTGCTGTTGGTGAAGTGCCAACAACGCGTCAGCTCACGGGCAGGGGGATCGCATTTGAGAAAGATCTTGCATTGGTTCGGATGGATGGATTCTACGAGATGGCGCCAAGAGTGTGGAGGCAGGCGCCATGGACGAGATTGCCGAGGTGTTCCGGGATCTGCCAGGTTTTGGACGACCCGCGGACAGGGAATGCCAAGCGGCATTCGCTGCATGAGATTGTGGTTATTGGCCTTTGCACGGTGCTGTGCGGCAGGGAGAGCTGCGCCGGCATGGCGCTGTCCGGCCGCTCGAAGCGGGCAAGCGCGCAGGATGGGACAACGATTTCCTCGCTGGCTTGCTTTCACAGTTCACCAGAACTCAAATGCGATAGCCCTGCCGTCCAATCCCAGCAAAGTCGACACAGCGACTTGTTGGTCGTAAAGTTGTTGCTTTACGGCCTGCTGCAGCGGGTTTGAAAAGCGCCGCTTTCCTGCCGTCGAACAAAAAAATATGCAAACAGCTGGCGGAATCGGCCCAAAGTGGACTTCCGACCATTTCAAGCCTTTCAACTCCGAATCCAAAAAAGGACATCAATTGAGATCGGATTGAACAAGGTAGTGGAGTTGGATTGCCCACGGTTTGGTGGACACCTTTCATCTTATGAAAGAGAGTGCTTTTTGTGCTGAGAACGAGGGCTCCCTACCCAGCGGAATTCAGGGAGAGAACATCGCACTTGCGAAATCGCGGCGTAGTGTTGAGAGCCTTGCATTGTGCCGATCCACAGCCGCCAAGGCATCACGGTGAAAAAAAGACGCTGACGGCCTGCGAGCGCGACCGCCCGGACGTCGCCCGGCGGCGAGCCCAGTGGCGCAAATACCAAGGCCGCATCCATCCCGCCCGACTGGTCTTTATCGATGAAACATGGGCGAGGACGGACATGACGCGATCCCATGGCTGGGCACCGCGCGGCGCGCGGCTGATCGCAAAGGTCCCGCATGGCAGATGGAAGACAACAACCTTCCTGGCTGCCCTGCGCCATGACCGTATCGACGCGCCCTGCCTGTTCGACGGACCGATCAATGGTGAACGGTTCCTCGCCTATGTCGAACAAGCTCTCGTTCCAACGCTCAAGCCCGGCGACGTGGTCATCCTCGACAATCTGGGCTCACACAAAGGCAAAGCCGTGCGCCAGGCTATCCGAAACGCCGGCGCACACCTGATCTTCCTGCCCAAATACTCCCCCGACCTAAACCCAATCGAGCAGGTCTTCGCCAAGCTCAAGACATTGCTGCGCAAGAAGGCCGCGCGAACCGTCGATGCGATCTGTGACGCAATCGGCGAACTGCTTGATAGCTTCACACCGCAAGAATGCGCAAACTACATCGAAAACGCAGGATATGCGTCAAACTAAAAACAGAACGCTTTAGGGGTCATCTCCCAGAGCGGCACATAGCCTCGAGCACATTTGGCGCAAAGCGGAAATGTCGAGCTTCGACGAGCAAGCATCCTTGATGAGGAGATCGTCCGATAGATAACGATGGTACTTCTCGAAGCGCAGATTGGTCGCTGCGGAGAAAAGATCAAGTTCTTCCCCATCCGCAATTCGTTTCAGCACTGTGTGCAGCGAAGCCTCTTCGTCTGGCGCCTGAACAAAGAGAAAACCGTTATGTTGCTCGACGCGGAAGTCAAAGGCGCGGAGCGCCAGGGACAGAGTGTTTGTCTTGACCGTTCCAGTCCGGGTCGCCACGGCGAAGGTACCCTCACCGAGTTCGACAATCGGCGTGGTCTGAAATCCCATAACCCTGAAGTTCACCCGTGCTTCCTCTAGAAGCTCGAGCGCCACCGAATCCATGTAAACGGGGCGTTTGTCTCCTTCGAACAGGCTGAACATTCTCTCGATCACCCGGTCATGAATATCGCCCGGATCACCGCCAAAGATCGGGGGAGTTCCGCCCTCAGCCGGTGCGACGCTGATAACTTTGGCTTGATCATCGACCTCCCGAACCAGCCATCTCCGGCCTGAAAAGATGACCATCATTCCAGGAGACAAAATGTTGTCGACCGGGATCGCCCCAAGCTCGCGGCCGTTGGCGACAAGGCGATATTCCTCAGGTGTCTCGAACACGGCAAAGAAGCGGTAGTTCTCGACGATCTTCTCTCCCACCCGGCCAAGCAGGAGCAAACCGCTTTCCATCTGTTCTATGAGTTCAACATCGGGAGCGCCGAGGGAGCGCAGAACGCGGACAAAGTCCGAAACGCGAATCTGTCGAAAAGCCCCCTTGAGGCAAAGCGTGTTGTAAATGGTATCGGCTGATGCTCCGCCCCTCTGTGCGATGACGGACAGGATCTGGTGGGCCAATGTCGAAAGATGCAGCGCTTGAGGTTTTGGCGGCTCGCACCACCCCTCAAGAAGCAATTCTATCATCGCGACAGATCTGATGAGACCGAGTCGTAATCGGTCGACGAAGCTTGGATTCGACGAAAGCCGAACCTCCACATCGTACTGCCTCAAAACAGCAGGTTGCCCCGCTCGACGGCCCGAGCGCCCAAGACGCTGGCGGAGTGATGCGACGCTAAATGGCGCGCCGATTTGCGCGACACAGGCGACATCGCCTATGTCGATGCCAAGCTCCAAAGTCGACGTGCATACCGCCGTGGTGGGCTTGGCGGCGTCTTTCAGACGCTTCTCAACAAAGTCCCGATGTTCACCGGATAGACTTGCATGATGAGCATAGAATTCCTGCGGCATGTGCGCGTCTTCGCAGAGCCTCCGGAGCCGGTCAGCATAGACCTCCACAGATCCGCGAGCGCCTGCAAACACAAGATTGTCGCTGCCGCGCAGGGTCTCAAACAGGTGGGTTGCAACCCGTTGTTCTGCAGACGTCTCACGATCGCCCTCGCCGTCAGAGATGTAGCCGCGCAGTTGCAACCTGAGTTCCGCCTCCCCTCCTTCCGTTTCGATCAAACGGACCTCGTCAGCGGCATCGAAGCGCAGGTAGGATCGCGCCAACGCCATATCTCCGAGGGTCGCCGACAAGCCGATCCGACGTATCGGCCGTTTAACCGCAAGCTCCATGCGCGATAGCAAAGAGCGCATCTGCACGCCCCGTTCACTGTGAAGCATGCTGTGCAGTTCATCGATCACGACCGCTCTGGTCGCCCCGAACAACCGGGAGATCGCAGCCCCCTTTCGAACGAAAAGGGCTTCCAGGGATTCCGGGGTAATCAACAAGATACCGCGTGGCGCCTTGAGGGCCCGGGCCTTGGTCGACTGCTGGACATCGCCGTGCCACGGAACCACGGGCAGGTCCGTATCAAGACATATGTCCTCAAGACGCTCCGCCTGATCGGTGATCAGCGCTTTGAGCGGCCCGATATAAAGAAGATCAAATCCGGCGGATGGCTCCTGCTCGTCCAGCACTTGCGAGATAAGCGGAAAAAAAACGGCTTCTGTTTTTCCTCCCGCAGTGGAAGCCGCGATGATGAGATCGGCCCCGGACCCCATAACGTCATGGATCGCACGGACCTGAATATCGCGCAGTTCCTGCCACCCTTGTTGGCGGATCCATTTCTGGACCGGCCGGGCAAGTTTATCGAATGCGCCAGCCACAAGACCCGCTCAAAGCTTGAAGCTCGCCAGTTCGCTGTCGGGTTCGTGCTGCGCGCCTGTTGCCTCGTCGACATCGCTCAGGTCCTCGCCACGATCCGCTTCAACGGCGATAGTCTCGATGAGATCGGTCCACGCGGTACCGGGGTTCTGCTCAAGAATGGCAAGCAGATTGACAAACGCGGTCACGGTATTGCGGGGTGTTCTGAAATAGGCCTCGCCGATGCGATTGGAACAATGCGCCATAAAGGCCTCAAGGGCGCTGTCCGGCAAGGCGTTGTCGCTGCCTTGCATCACCGTTCGTATGTTTGACAAAAGGACAAACAGATCTTCCGGCGTCAGGTTCGCCAGCCGTACGACCGGACCGGACAAGTCGACCAATCCATCGCGGGCGAATGCGTTTTCAGCAAGCCGCGATTGGAGCGCCTCGTAGCTGTACAGGCCGCGCCGGGTGTTCATCAGAAACTCCGGCGTGCCACCCATCAGGAATCCGAGATTTGCGGCGCTCCCCTGAAGCACATCGTTCAATATGCGGAGAATTTGCTCGTAGTTCGCATTTCGCGCCTGCGAGGACGTCAGTTTGTACAGGTTCACCAATTCATCCAGGCCGACCAGCAACCCCTTGTAACCCGCCTCGACGACAAACACCGACATGAGCTTCAGATGATCGTAGACACCCGCGTCATCGATGATGGTGCGCACACCCAGCGCCTTGCGCGCATCGGTCCTGGTCGCGAACTCCCCGCGCAGCCAGCGCAGGGCAGCCGACTTGAGGTCGTCATCCCCGGTTTCATGGGCTTCCCAGTAACGCCGTATTACTTCGGCGAACTCAAACCCGCCGGTCAGCTCTTCGAAGTGACCGAGCCGTTCGCGGATCACCGTGCCGGTCACCACATCCCGCTCTTCGGCATCACGGTGTGCCTGTGAAACGAAACGCTCCACGACACTGGCAAGGGCACCGCCATCAGGCTTGGTGCGGGTCGACAGGTTGCGCGCCATTTCCGCGTAGAGGCCGCGTGCCTGCCCGCCGGTGGCATAGATGCGCCGATCCGGCGCCAGGTCCGCGAACATCACCACTAGGCCCTTTTCCAGCGCAACAAGCCTGATCAGGTTCATGAAGAACGTTTTGCCAGATCCATATTCGCCGATGATGAAACGGATGGCCGAACCGCCATCGGCGATGCGATCCATGTCGCGAACCAGTTCCTCGATTTCGCGAACGCGCCCGACCTGGATGTGACGCAGTCCGAGTTTCGGAACGACTCCGGCCCGCAAGGCCTGGACGATGGCGTCTCGTTCACGTGGCTTCAATCTGGACATGGCGTCCCCCCTTATCGATATCCGTCTTTAACAACGCGGCAACATCCTCAGCGAGTTCGTACCCGTCATACTCATCAAGAAGAGCCTCCTCGTAGGCCTCGAATGCCCACTCGTTCACGGCTTCAAGAGCTCCGGCGGCGAGGAGTTTGTGTTGGCTGCACAACTGATGGAACGCGTCTTCTGTCCAATGCGCCTGCTGGATCAGATCGTGGACAAGTGCGCTGTGTTTGCGGTCAAGGCCGCTGAGCGCTGCAGGCGCTGCGCCTTCACTCAGATTTCCGGATTCGTCTGCTTCGGAGAAGATATCGCCGAGAACCGACGACACGCGTTCCGTATCGGATCGGATTGCGGCGATCCGCGCCACATCGAGCCGCGGGGTGGCCGGGCTTTTCGTCTCGGGAATGGCCTCGCCAGGCACCGTCGGCTGCGCCATTCGAACCGTTCTCGGACCGTCCTCAACCTCGCCAGCGTGCAGATCGGAATAGGCCAAAGTCGGATCGAGACCGAGAGATTTGTAGATCTTTTCGATACCCGCGACTTCGTCCGAGCTAACCGTGCCGTCGGCATGCGCGGCAGAGACCAACGCTGCACGGACATCGGCATGTTTTTCTGGATCAAGGTCCTTCAATTTGCGCCGCAAAAGGCTCAGATCCGGCGGCACGGCGAGGAACCAATCGAGATTCGCCCGAAGCCGCCGTCTTTCGACATCGCTTAGCCCATCCGCCGAAGCGATGCGGTCCAATAAGGACTGCCGTTCCGGATCCGCGATATGCCCGTCCGCGTGGGCAACGAAGGATCCAAGAGCAAGCTCGATCAATACGGTACGATACGTCTCCGAGACCGTTTCAAGCGTCTCGACCGGCTCTCCAAGATCAAAGAGCACAACGGGTTCCAACGACTTGGGCGAGCGCAACCCAAACCTGGGATCGGGCGCTAGGCCGATGCCAAGACGCGCTAGGGCGTCGCTGGCATCTGTGAGTTGTCGCTTGCCGATCTTCTCCGGCCGCTGCCCTTCGAGGCGTTCGATGACATCCGCCGAGGGTATAACTCCGCCCGCTCTCACGATCGCGGATGCCCAGGACCTGAGCTCTTCGATCTCCTCGGACCGAAACAGCGGCCATAGATCAAACGGCAACAACGCATGGGCTTCGACGCTTCCGTGTGCTTGCGCATTTCGTCCAAGGAACCGGCTGTACTTATCAAGTTCGTCCGTGACTGCGTCGGCAATCTCCTGAGCAATCCTGATCGGTTTACGCAGTCCCGAAACATCCGGAAGCGGTTTGCCGCTGATATCGGGCATCAACGTGCCATCGAATTCGTTCGACGCGGCCTGGTAGCGAAACGTAAGTGTCTTTTTGGGCTTGTTCACCTTCAGGCCATCTGGGAATTTCGCGCCAAAGCGCAGTCTGAACAGTGCCCGAAACTCCTCCGGACACCGTTTCGCCGGCATCCGTCTAGAGTAGTCCGGATGGCAGCAAAGCCAGCTCAACAGCCAATCGGCGCTGATCGCGTGTCCTGCTTCCACAAAAACGCCGAGCGCAAATTTGATGGATGCCGGCATCTCCCAATCCGTGCTCTCGAAAACCGGCGAGATGTTCGCCACATCAGCCGTCGCCACCTCGGCGAACTGGATAAATTGACCCAGATAGCGCCGCGCGGAGTGGTTATCCTGATAGAGCACAGACAGGCGCCGAACTTCCAACAGCAACTCTGCCTTCTCGGCATCCGGCGGATTGTCGACAAAAAATCGACGCTCGATGCCGTAAAAGTACAGAAACATGTAGCCGACGTTGTAGGAGGCATCATCGCGTCCTCCGGCCAACCAGTCCAGATAGGTCGCGCGGCTCGTTCTGGGGATAGTGGAGTAGCCAGGCCAATAGAGCATACCGCTGCCGTCTTTGTCGTCACCGTTGCGCGCAACCGGCAGAGACGGGTCGATGTAAGCCCGATACTTTTCGCGATATCCGTGTTCATTGGTGGAAGGCGGTGTTCCGACATAGATCATGCCACCCAGATCCCGACCACCGACTGACACACTCTGATCGGCTGGAATCCATCCGTGGTTTCCGCGCGCACGCTCGCCAGACGCCCTTTCTGCTCGGCGTTTCTTCTGGATCTTCGCGAGCTTTGGCCTGACCCTTCGCGCGCTTTCGACAATCTCCTTGTTGTCCAGTTTCTGCCAGCGTCCCGGAAAAGGCGGCGGAGTTTCGGCGTTGCTCTTCGCGGACGGCAACGGCGGAGGTGTGATCCCAGAGCGAGATGGCCGCGGCGTGGCAGACGGGCTGGGTTCGCCATTTCCCGAACCCGAACAGCCAGCTTTGGCTTTGCTGGAGCGGCGGCGCTCCATCCACCAAACGATGAGACCCGGCAGACCGAATATGACGACGATCTGCGCACCCGCAGGCCACGCGGGAAGCCATGTCAAAACGGCTATCAGGCACGCAAAGTAAAGTAGCAGATAGATAAATCCGATACGCAAGAGTTGAAGCACAAATCGCACTTACCCAGCCTTCATCACGCCCTGCAACGAGCTTGACTATTCAGTATATCAACCGGAGCCGCAACGCTTGGTTGAATGTTCGACGTGGTTCGGATCGAACCTAGCTGTTCAGTCCCGGGATGAGATGGTTTGGATGAAGCCTGCACCGCTGGGGCTCGGAAGTCCACTTTTTGTGGATGAATTCGAAGACGGTTACGCCCTTGAGGGTCTGCAGTCGCTTGGCGAAGTTGTAGGCGTCGAGGAATGTCGCCAGGTGTTGGCGCAAGCGCTCATGGCTCTCGTAGTGATAGGCCGAACCGTTGCATCCTTGATGGTCCGGTTCATCCTCTCAACCTGACCATTGGTCCAGGGGTGGTTCGGTTTGGTGAGACGGTGGTCGATGTCGTTCTCGGCGCAAGCCAAAACGAATCCGCGGCAACGGAACCTTGCCTTCTCGGCGATCAGTTGCCTGACCTCGGGCCGTCCAACCGTCACCTTTGGGGTCGGTGAAGTGGGTGCCATTGTCGGTGAGCACCGTGTGGATTGTTTAGGGAACGGTATCGATCGGACGGCGGAGGAAGTTGCCAGCATCCCATCTGATGATCCGTTCATGCAACTCGGCGAAGGCGAACTTGCTGGTGCGATCGACAGCCACAAGCATGTAGAGCTTGCCCTCCTCGGTCCACACCTCGGCGATATCCCTTACGGCGTTTGCTCGCAAACGCCTATCGAACAGCGGATATGGAAATAGCCAATCGGGTACGCCTTAAACTTCTTCTTCGGTTTCGATCCCTCGACGTCTGGCAGGCGGCTAATGTCATGACGCTGAAACAAGCGGTGCAGAGATGAACGCGTAAGGTAGGGGATTGTCGCCTGAAGGGCATAGAGGCAGTCATCAAGCGGCAGCAGCGTATGGCGGCGGAAGCCAATCGCAAGAGCTTCTTCCTCCGTGCTGAGAACGGTGGAACGCGGTTCCTTCGGTCCCATTGGCGCATCGCTTACGCTGTCACACTTGCGCCGCTTCGCAACCGTCTTGGGGTTCAGCCTATAGGTCCGGCTCAATTCCGCGATCGAAGCTGTCGATCGCTGTATTGCTGCTCGGACAGCGTGCGTGGTCGCGGCGCTTCCGTGAAGAACCTGGCCCATAGCGTTTCCTTCGCATGCTGGCCGAATAATACGCCATCACACTCCGGGACTAAACATCCAGCACGCGGAAAACCCCATAACACAAGCAGCGGCGCCGTGGTTCGACTGGATAGAGGAGCCCACTCCTAAGCGGTGATTTTGTTAGTGTCTCATGAATGTCTGTTCTGGTTTCTTCGGAGACTTGTTGTAGCGTTTGCAACAAAAGTCCGCTCCCCGCCCAAAGTGAGAATCATCCCGTTGGTGCACGTCTTGAATCGTCCAGATATCCGCCATCAACATTGTGCCGCTCGCCCCCCGACATCGCAGCTACCACGCGCTAAGCATCCCAACGTGGTGATTCTTGTTCGGTAAAGGGCCGTTTCAAACCCTTCCAAAGCAGAAACAGGTTCAGTAGGAGCAGGCGGCGGGTTCGGAGCGCAACCCGCCCGGTTTCAGGCGGAATGGGATGAAAAGACCTCGTGCCTGTGAAGGCCGTTTTCATCCCATTCCGAAGCAGAAACCTCAGGCAGGAGAGCGTAGAAGGTTCATGATCCGAAGGTCAGAATTCCGGTGATGGTCCTCGGTTACGAGGCTTGGCGGGCGTTTTCTTGATCGGCTTTGCCTCCGGATCAAGTTGCATCTGAACGTAGAACCGCTTGTCCCGTTCCAGTTTGCGCCTGTCCTTTATATGCTGGCGGCGGATACCGTGCCTGAAGATTTCAATCCGGCGGCGGTCTTCCAGATGGTGAAAGGCGAGTTGGTCTTTCTCCATCCCGTCCTTCACAAGCGCTTCCGTGGCTTCGCGCTCATTTTGCTGGCTGATGCGCCTGTGTTCCCCGCTGAGCCGATCCCACAGACCCTTTAGGCCTTTTCTGAATCGCGCCTGCCGTGTCCTGTTCGCTTCGATACGCCGTTTTTCCTGTGTTTCATTCAGGCTTTGTCGCTCTGCCCGCTGGCGCTGCACAAGCGACTTCCGGCGTCTGTCAAACTCCGTGTTCTTTTCCTGTGCCTGTGAATCCAGTTCATTCTTGAACCGTTCAAGCGCAGGCAGCATATCGCCCGCGATTTGTTCTTTGGCCTCACTCACATTCGGCAGGGCATCCACATCCGCCAGACGCTCGCGGACCGCCCTTATTTTCACGTCTGCATATTTCGGGACGGAATAAACCTCGCCATGCACATCAATCCCGACGATGCGGCCTTTCCGGTCCCCACGCGCCACCACATAGCCGCGTTCGCGCATGGCGTTGATAAACGCCGCCCCGGAGTCTGAAATCGCCCAGGCATCCTGAAAAGCCGTTTTTATCGCACGGGCATCTTTTCCGATCCGTTTGGCCTGTTGCCACTGTTCAAGGGTGAAGTTCTTCGGATCACGCTTGCTGGTATCCGCAAGGCCTTCCGGCATCGGCCAACCGTGTTCAAGAAAGAGTTCCCGAGACACGGCCTTAAGGCGCGGGCGGTCCTGATACATACTGACCGCCTTCATGTTGACCGTATCGATCCGCGACCAGACGCAATGGGCATGGCGCCTGCCTTCCTTCTCGTGGAAGACAATGGCGCGGGAGTGGCTGGAAAGCCGGAGTGTTTCCTCGGCACGATCTATTGCGTCGACAAACTGTTCAGTGGTCACACGCGCCTGTTCCGGCGGGTTGATCGACAGGGAGTAGAGGAACTGCCTGCACTGCGTCCCCCGGCTTACCGCGTAAATCTCATTCAGCGCTCCCATGAGGTTCTGCGAGGCAAAGCCGCGAAGCTCATAGACCTCGACATGCTCATTTTCTTCTTTCATCAGGTGCAGCGCCAAATCCCTGGCCCCGCCGCGTGAATTGCCTTTCAGGATCATGGGCCGTCCCCCTGCACCCTGACGCCAAGGGCGGCAGTGAGGTCCTGGCGCATGGACTGGACGGCAGCGCAGGCGGCGAATAGCTCCTGCTCCAAGTCCGGCGAGACAGGCAACGCCCCCATATTCGCGGCCTTGGCAATCTGGTTCAGGTTCGAGGCAAGCCGGGACTGACCCAAGCCGCCGAGCATGTGACCGAGCACGGCCAGTTCCGCCGAAGGTTTGGGTCTTACCTTGCGTGTCGGTTTTCTCTTTGTTGGCGGCGGTTCATCCCCGGCAAACAGCTTGAGGCGGATATAGGCAGCAAGGGACAACGTGCCTGCATCCCGGTTCAGCCGCGCCCGTTCTTCATCCGTGAAGCGGATCGAAAAAGGTGGCGGGTGCTTCTTGCGCTCTGGCTTTGGCCGATGCGCCGCCGCCCCTGAGAAATCCTTCATCAATACCGGGGCGCTCATAGCACAGCCCCCCCGAAATCATCCCCAACCGATGGCTCGCTGGTATTCTCTAAATGTTGTAGCTGATGCTCCCAGTCGGCTAATGTTTCAAAGACGGAGTTTGAAGAGAATCCCTCTCTCTCCGCCATCGCCCCAAAATCTGCTGGATTCCCGAAAAGCGTAAAGGGAACAGTCAGTTGCGGGGTTCGAAACCCCTCATTCCGGCTATAAACCAAACCGTCCAGAAACGTCAGTTTCAGCACTGTTCTCTTGCGCTCCAAACGCTCTGAAGCCCATATTTCACAAGGGTTTGAGAGGAATTGCATGGAGAGTTCGAACATCTCTTCAAAGGGGCGCAGCGGTTTGCCGTTTGATTGCGATTTTTCGGAAGCGACCAGCTTGTCGCGTTCGAGTTTGGCGGCCCGCTTCTCGCAGGCGCTGACGAGGGCAACATCACGGTTGTTCGTTCGGACGAAACCGCAGCGGAGAATTCTGAAGTAAGCCGCGTATGAAGCCAATTACACCCTTTTTTCTTATCGCATCCATATGCATAGAGATATGCGCTATAAAAATATAAGCCAAATACTGTCTGGCCGAGTGTTTTATTAATTCATATTTTCCAAATTTTGTCTCCTCCATAGAAATATGATATTCTGAAGATCGAGAGAGCGTTTCTTGCGTGTTCTGATTGGTGATTGCATCTAGGCGCTTCGCATATTCTTCATCAAAATCGACGTTTAGAAATCCACCTTTTGAGCTCGATGAGAATTTAAATGGTGTTCCGCAAGCAACAAATCCATTATCTTTGTACGGAACAATGTCGCTAACAAACATTGGTGTCCCTATTAGCTTGATTCCAATTCCTGTATTATTATTATATAATTTGCAATATAATTTCATCAAGCTGTCTTTGTCTTTCAGATATAAAATAAAATACCTGTTTATTAACAATTTTTCAATTTTGTGATCATCGTCAATGGATGCTGACTTAAGGTATCGACCAAATAAATTATCTTTTTTCGATAGAATTCGATAGGCTTCTTTGCGCGCGTAACCATCTATAAGTAAATGAACCCTCTCCTCATCTCCATCGTTCCGAACGGTATGCGTTATCCCGAAGTTCCCGTACCAAAGTTCTCCCTCGTTCATGACTATTTTCTGATCCCCGATGCGGAAATCAATATCATTATTGGTTTTGATCGCGAGATGTAGTCGAAGAAGACCGCCATGCAAATCGTGGTCGCGATGCGGCACAATCAGCCCCTTCGCGCCCAGGGTCGATATTCGAACCGACTGAAGCTTCAGCGGGAAAGAGTGTAAAAACGCCTTGGTGCAAGGCAAGTGCTCTAAAACTGGCGTATCAATAAAGTTACCGCCAAGACCTAAGTGCCATGCATGCATTCCGTTTGGGCCGACAAGTGACATTCCGTTCCATTTCTGATTCCCTTTTGCCAATGCGCTCACGAATGACTCCGAGGAAAGAGATAAAATCTCTGATCTGATTTTATCGAAATCGAATCCATCCAAATTTGACGTATCAATCTTAGCGGCTGCCAGTACGCCATCATTCTCAACGATATCGTCGTTTAGTAGATTATTTCGATAAAGTGCATTTTCATCATCCATAATATTCACCATAACTTGAATATATGTTATTTTATATCAGATAATTACACATTAAAAATTGATTGAATTAGTATATTATGCTCTTATTATTCAATATAAGAGAACATTTATATTCCAATCCAATTGGATGGGCTTATTTTATCATTTTATATTCGAGTCCGTGTCGGGGAAACCGAATGTTGATGTTCATTAATTTGGGGGACCGCGAACTCCAACGCGCGTCTTAAGCAACTAGTCCTCCTACATCCGCCATTCGAGTTTACACTTTTCCATGTGCTTTGCCCATTGAGGCAGGGTTCAGATCATTTATCCGGACGAATACCCAATCTGTTCTCCATCCATTGTGACACTGCACCCAGGACAACCGGGGCAGCGTCATCGTTCAACAGCTGAAAATGGCCAAACGGGACATCCAAAGTGTCCACGATTCCGTCGTTCCCGCCCCAGCCGAGCGCAGCATCGGTGCTCCATTCCGCAGTCTCCCGGGCGCGGATAACGAACGTTGAGCCGTTGAACCGGGTGGATGGCGACCGTTCGTTCACCGCCTGAAGATTCTTGTGCAGAACAGCGATGAACCGATCTTGCGTTTCCCGCGGCGGCAAGTCTCCCTCCCGAGCGATGATCCCATCAGACCTCAACGCTGCGAACAGGCGCCTGCGTTGCTCGTCAGGCGGCGCGGACAGCATCTCTTGTGTGTTGTCGCCAAACCGGGTCTTAAGAATCCATTCAACGAAGTCGTCCGGACGATCGGGTATATCGGAAGCTGTTTCCGGCTGCAGGACGTGCGCCTCGACCGGTTGCTCAGCCACACTGTCGAGGATCACCACACCACAGACGGGCCTTCCCTGATCGCCCAAGCGGGCAGCAACATCATGAGCCAAGTACCCGCCCATGGACCAGCCGACGAAAACAAGTGGCCCTCTGGATGACAGTGCTGCAATGGCATCAGTATAGGCCTCAACCATCTCCGCGTAGCCCTCGAACGGAACTTCGCCGGGCTCATGCCCTGGAGACTGAACCGCCAGAACATCGCCGAACCGAGACAACGGCCCCAGAACGCGGGGATGAGCGTAGCAGGCGATGTTCCCGAAGACCGGCGGAAAGCAAACAATTGAAGGCGTCTCCACGCGGCCCGTTGCCTTCGACGCTGCTTTCGATAACGGGATGAGCGGCTGATACGCCGATCCGGATCCAACCGATCCAAGAACGCTGGCCAGCCCCGCGACCGTTGGGGCCTGGAACACGGATCGGAGAGCCAGCGCACGGCCGCACTGAGCTTCCAGATGCGCAACGAGCCGGATCGCCAGCAGCGAATGGCCTCCAAGATCGAAAAAGTTGTCATCACGCCCGATGCCCTCGCGGGCAAGAACCTCAGAGAAGGCGGCGGTGACAGCCTGCTCCAACGCACCGACAGGTTCGAGATAACCCGCTTGAGCAACCGACATCTCAGCGTCCGGCAGTTGCTTCCGGTCGACCTTGCCCGAGGATGTCAGCGGCAGCCGCGTCAACACGACGAAACCGGAGGGAACCATGTAGTCGGGCAAGGCCGATGCAAGGGAGGCCCGGACCTGAGCCAGATCCAGCAGCCCCTCCGGATCGAGCGCTGCTACCTCGGCGCGCTCCGCCTCGCTCAACGCTTCCGGCTGTACACCAATCGCTTCAGCCAATGCCGTATCCGCAACGCTGCCGGGAACGACATAGGCCACGAGGCGAGCGTCTGCGTTATCCTCCTTGCGGGCGATGACGGTCGCCTCGGCAATGCCGTCGATATCGCACAGCGCCGCCTCGATCTCGCCGGGCTCAACCCGCATGCCGCGGATCTTGACCTGATGGTCGATGCGGCCAAGGAACTCAAGCCTCCCATCCGTCCGCCAACGCGCCAGATCGCCGGTCCGGTAGAGCCGCGATCCCGGCGTGCGCGAAAACGGGTCGGCAATGAACGTCCCGGCCGTCAGAGCGGGCCGGCCGACATAGCCGCGCGCAACCTGCACGCCGCCAATCAGCAATTCACCCGCAACGCCGACCGGCACGGGCTCAAGCCGCGGGTCGACGACGTAGATCTGCGTGTTCGCAACGGGAACGCCGATCGGGATGGACGCCTCATCGCCGCGTGTCTCGTACCGCGTCACATCAACCGCCGCCTCAGTCGGGCCATAGAGGTTTATGAGACGCAGATGCGCAATCGCCGTGCGGGTGGCGTGAACCTGATGCGCCGGCAAGGCCTCGCCCGAGGTATAGATCTGCCGCAGCGACGAGGCCGCCAGACCGGGCAACTGTCCAAGGAACGCTTCGTACATGCTGGGCACGAAGTGCAGCGTCGTAACGCCGTGGGTGCGAACCGCCCGCGCGACCGCGGCCGGATCGCGATGATCGCCGGGGGGCAGCATCACGACCCGGGCGCCGCAGATTGCCCACCAGAAGAACTCCCAGACCGACACATCGAAGGTCGAGGGCGTCTTCTGCAGGATGACGTCGCCATCGCACAGCGCGCCGTCCGCCTGCATCCACTGCAGACGGTTCATCAGAGCGCGATGCCCGACCATCACCCCCTTCGGCCGTCCCGTCGACCCGGAGGTGTAGAGAACATAGGCCAGCGTATCGGGTGTCAGCGGCGCATGGCGATCGGCATCGCGGACCGGAGCGTCCGGCAGCGCCGCCGATCCGTCCATTCCGCCTGGATCGTCGAGAATGACCTTAATCGGGCTCTCGCCGGTATCACTGCCCGGCAACTGTTCCGCCGATTGCCGGGTTGCAACCACCGCGACCGCTCCGGCATCAGCGAGCAGGAAGGCAAGCCGGTCCGGCGGATAGTCCGGATCAAGCGGCAGATAGGCGCCGCCGGCCTTGAAGATCGCCAGCAGCGCGACGATCATCTCCACCGAACGGTCCAGACACACCCCGACGACCGTTTCCGGACCGACCCCAAGACCAATCAGATGCCGCGCCAGACGGTTCGAGGCCGCATCCAGCTCGCCGTACCGCAGCTCCCGGTCGCCATCCACAACCGCCACCGCATCAGGCCGCCTCCCGGCCCCCTCCGCAAACAGATCAACAACCCGCACGTCGCCAGGATAGTCAACGCCCGTTAAGTTGAAACGAGCGACCACATCTTCACGCTCTGCAGCGGTTGTCAGCGGGATGTCGTGGACAGACGATTCCAGGGACGACAACGCGCGATCTGCAAATGACAAAAACCGATCTGCATGACGCGCAATCGTGCCGCGCTCAAAAACAGCTGAATTGTACCAAAGGCTTAGCTCAACCGGCGCGTCGCGGCCAAACTGCGTGAACACGAACAACAACCCTTGTTCGGGAGACGTGATCCAGCGCATTTGCGCGACCTTGCCGTCTACGGAAAGGCCGCGCCGCGTGAACAGGACATTGACGCCGACTTCGCCGTGACGGGGATTTAACCCGGCAGACGAAACGATGTCAGAGAAGGCCACGCGACCGTTCGCGACAGCATTCCTGAAACTGTCGCCGGCACTCTGCAACATGGCCCCGACTGTCGACGCGCCCATGTCGTATTTGATCGGTAGCAGATTCACAAAGTGCCCGAACGTTTTCAGTGTTCGGCGGGTGCGGTTGAAATAGGGCGTTGAAACGACCGCGGACTGTGTCGAGGCTAACCGTCCGAGATAGAGAGCGGTCAATCCGGTTACGAGTTCCGTCCGATTCAACCCAAGCCGCGCAGCCACCTCGCTCAGGCGCAGTACAAGGCTTTCCTCAAGAGATCGCCGCTCGGATGAAACTGTGGCAGCCGCCGCCGGCCCTGCTGGATGATCCTGAAGAATGCCAATCAGCGGGTCTGTCTGAAAACCTTGATGGACGCATCGCCAGTACTCCAGCGATTTGCCGAAGTCTTCTGACCATCGGTAGATCTGCTCATCCCGCAGGCTGTTCAAAAAGGGACGTCTGTTGCGGAACACTTGCTCAGGATTGCGGCCAAGCGCTTCGTAGTTTTCGATGAGGCGCCTGAACCCCTGCAAGCCAGACCAGCCATCAGCGAACAGATGATCGGTCTTGTAAGCAGCAAAAACGGCGGCATCGCTGTACAAGATCGCGAAGAAATCGGTTTCGCCATCCCTATCCTGTCGCCCGAGCACCCACTCCCGGACGCAATCGATTCCTTTCTCACCCGACACAAGCCCATCAACGGGCTCGACGGTTACGCCATGCACCGGCGCTGTGGCCATACTTTGAAGCCCCTCGCGGGAAATGCGTAGCCACAAAGAGTCGGTTTGCTCGAGAAAGCCGGAAAGCGCTCGTTTCAGTCGGTCGATATCAAGATCCGGAGGGCACTCCAGAACCGCAAACCCGCTGAAAGACGTATCGGTCGCAGCAGCTTGTTGTGCGAGCCAAAGCCCCCTTTGGCTCGCTGACAATGGATACCATGCGCCAGTCTGGGAGAGCGGGGTATCCACCAACCGGCTCAGCAACTCCTGGCTCGCCGTAGAACCGTGACCGGCCGCGCGGCGTCTTGCCAGCGTTTCCTGCCATACCACCTCCAGGGTTGCACTAGGAGTATCCACAAAAGATCTAAGTAATTCCATAAATAGCGAAAAAATTTCACTCGCCGTGGGATTGTCCAATAGATCTATGCTATAAGAAAGCTTGACAAACAAATCGTCCTGTTCTTGAATAAAGACCAATGCGATGTCGGCAAGTCGGCCTTCGATGCCAACATCTATCGGTTCCACAGCAAGTGTGTCCGGACCGTCCGCGGCGGCATCCAAGCCAGGAACGAACTGACAGAATATTTGGAATACGGGATCGTAGCCCGCTCCACGTTGCGGATTTAGAGCGGCGACAATCTCGTCGAACGGCAGTTCTTCATTGTCCAGCGCCTCTGTCAGCGTATCGCGAGCAGAACAGAGGTGCTCGGTAACGGTTCCACCCCAATCAAGAGTGTGGCGAAGCGGAAGCGCCTTCACAAACAGGCCAATCGTCTCAGCGATGGCAGGGTGTTTTCGGCCTTCGCTCACGGTTCCAATGACGATGTCAGAGGTCCGGGCCAGTTGACCGCAAAGGGCTGCAAGACATGTTTGCAGAACCACAAACGGCGTTGCGTTGTTGTCCTGCGCGAGTTCGCGGACCGCGCCGGCCAGATCGTCCGGCACCTTTCGTCTGAGTTCACCGCATTCATTCGACAGGACCGGCGGTCGCTGACGATCAAACGGTAGATTTGTGTGAACCGGAATGCCGGCGAGTTGACGTCGCCAGTAGGTTTGAAGCGCCGCCTTCTCTTCAGTGTCCATGCGCGCTGATTCAATGCCCGCATAGTCAACATATTGGGTCGGCGAAGGCTTCCGAGGCGTCTGTCCGCGCGAAAACGCTGAATATGCGGTCGATACGTCGGACCAGAGTATGCCGTTCGACCGTGCATCCGTTGCGGAATGATGCAACCTCAAGACAGCGAATGTTTCTCCATTGGTTGCTTCGACAAGGGTCGCACGGAAAACAGCTTCGCCAAGCGGATCAATCTCCTGCTTTGCCAGCGTGGCGGCAAATGTCTGTGGGTCTTCGGAGGGCCGAAGGACCTCCAGTTCGAACTCCGATAACGGGGAAATGATCGCCTCGAATTCCGCGGTCTGCGGATTAACGCGGTAGTGTGTGCGCAAGATTTCGTGACGCTCGACGGTCCAGCGAATGGCCTTGGCAAGCGCCTCCTTGTCAAACGCACCGAGAATTCGGACAACAATGCTCGCGTTGGCGGCATTCGTTCCTCCGGCGATCAAGTCCGCGGTCAGTACACGCTTCTGCGCCGCGGACAGCGGCAAGGGGCGGGTGCGGTCAAGAGGCTCAATCGGCTTATATCCGGCCCGCGCTTCGGCGTTGTCGAGAACCACCGCAAGCTCCGCCACTACGGGCGCCTCGAATATATCGCGGATCGATAGCGTTTTTCCGGTTGCCGTTTCGAGCTGAGAAGCCAGGCGCATCACCAACAGCGAATGCCCGCCAAGGCTGAAAAAACTATCGTGACGGCCGACGTTTTCTACGCCGAGAAGGTCCGAAAACGCCTCAGCAACAACTGCCTCCAGTTCTCGCGCGGGCGCCTCGTACTCGGTTCTCGCGACGAATGTTCCGGCCTCCGGCAGTCGTTTCCGGTCGACCTTGCCCGAGGATGTCAGGGGCAGCCGCGTCAACACGACGAAACCGGAGGGGATCATGTAGTCAGGCAAGGCCGATGCAAGGGATGCCCGGACCTGGCCCAGATCCAGCAGCCCCTGCGGATCGAGCGCTGCTACCTCGGCGCGCTCCGCCTCGCTCAACGCTTCCGGCTGTACACCAAGCGCTTCAGCCAGTGCCGTATCCGCAACGCTGCCGGGAACGACATAGGCCACGAGGCGAGCGTCTGCGTTATCCTCCTTGCGGGCGATGACGGTCGCCTCGGCAATGCCGTCGATATCGCACAGCGCCGCCTCGATCTCG